>ENA-UERW01000012-UERW01000012.1-human-gut-metagenome-genome-assembly--contig:-NODE-12-length-171087-cov-10.036641_pt1 | contig 171087 bp, 158 predicted proteins | sample MGYA00242994_ERZ507995 | MGnify/ENA primary metagenome ERZ507995 (study PRJEB26167, sample SAMN06115492) | human gut metagenome | host: Homo sapiens | place: China:Chongqing | collected 2015-04-26...
AACCAGCCGAATGACCTCGTATTCGTCCAGCGTCAGCAGGATCGGCTCGGTATTCTCGCACCCGTTGGGACAGAATGCATCGACCTGTGGTACGCCACAAATTCGACGGCACCGTGGCGGTCTTGGCATGGGCGCTTTCCTCCCTTTGTATTCGGTATATACCGATTATAGCACTTTGAGCAGAAAAAAGCAATTTTTTCAAAAGCTGCTGCGTTTTCCTTCCTCATATGTGTGCCGGCTGATATTCGGTGTCAAAGACTACGTGTGAGGCATGTTCGTATTGTCAGATTATCTACATTTGACAGAACTTCGCAGGGCATGATGAATTTGCTTGGATTCATTATGAGTTTAGTTTACATGCAAGCCGTTCACGGGCGGTTGTCCACCTATGAACGGCTTGTAAATTCTCAATTTTTTCCTTACTTGATACAAGAAGATCTCAGTCGCCTCGTTAGAATTACATCGAAGCGGGCAAGTAGTATCTCTATTTTGTCATTTTCAAACGCAGAGCACGATTAGATTTTCTTCGCAATCGTAGACAGCTCCGAAATAATGCTCAGAAGATCATTTTTGACTTCCTCTTTACTTGGCTCACTGCCCATCAGAAGATAATCCGTGCTGACATGGAGGATGCAGGAAAAGCGAAAAGAAGTTGCTGCGGTTACCAAGAACTTACAAATTTGCAAAACATACAAGCCTGTCTGGATGCAGTATGTAGAGTTGCCCATGAGTCAGAAATCGGTTTTTTACAGTGGTCATAGTACGGAATTGCAGGCTTAAAGTAGTGCAGCAAAGAATTTGGAAAAAGAAGGAATTGACCAATCTGTTGATCTGGATAAAGCGATTGGATTTACTGAGCAACTTGAAAGGAAAATTGAAGAAACGAAAGAACAACTACGCGAGACAAATTCTGAAGAGAAAAAGGCCCAACAGGAGCGGAAGAAGGTTTTAGACATACAGGAAAACTACACGATAAACTGAACAATATTGATTGTTTTGTACAAAGTACAAATTATTGGATAAGTCGAGTTTTATAATAGAGATGTCGATACTATTGCCATCAGATGACGGATATTTGCAGCAAATAGCAAAATCCGTGAGGGAAAGTAAAGCATTTTCGGCAATGGAAAAGAGAAAGCATCTCTAAAAATAGACGGCAAACATTAAATAATATCAAAAAAGGATCGGAAAATCTCTATCGACGTGTTCTCTTACCTTTTGAAGAGAGAGTGGCGATCGTGCGCAGAGTTTCCGATCCTTTGCCTTTATTTAAGCATTTTACTAGCGATGCCGTTCCAAGGGCACCTCCTTATTTTTTGATTCTCAACAAAAAATAAGGAGGACGTATAATGATCCAGCATGAATTTGAAGAGTTACTTGAGCAATTTAGTCAAGATGAACTGAATGAAAAAGCACGGTGAAAGGACAGTTCATTAGCTATATAATCCGCCGAATGGAATGGCACGCAATTCGCTATGCTGCTAAGAATCGACCCAATGTCATTGTGATTTCCTTGGATCAGGCCCCGCGACATCTGACAGATATTGATGCCGAGCAAATGTTTCGGAAGGTTGAGATTGAACTGGCTCTTCAACAGGAAGTACAGAGGCTTTCACCAAAAGAAAAGGAGTGGCTTTTGTGCTTTCTGAAAATGAACTACAAAGAAATTCAGAAACACTTTGGCTGTGGGCATACCTATGTCTATGAAAAGCGCAAGAAGCTGGCTGAAACAATGAAGGCGTTGAAGGAGTAACGATCATGAAGAGCTTTGAAGAACATCTGCGAGGCGCAAAAGCACATAACCGTGAGGATAAAATCTGGCTTGTTACGTGTTTTTCTGGGAAAATGGCTAAGTTGTGTGCCAAGTACGGCTTTCCCGATGATGAAGATATGTTCGTCTACCTGATCGAGCATTTCCTGCGGGACTTGGATAGGTTTGTCATATACGGTGATGACCATACCGTACATAGCGGAGGAAATGGCAGTGGCAACAGATAAGACTCGATATAAGGATGTAAAAGTTCGCATTCCGGAGGAAGAACTGGCTGTACTGAACTGCCGTGTTGCTAAAACAGGTATGTCCAGAGAACAATATATCCGTTGCCTGATTGCAGATACGATTCCTGCTGAATATCCGCCAGCGGATTACAGGCTTATCATACGGAAGCTGGATGAATTGCAGGAAACAATGGATACTCTTGTTGAGGAAAATCCCATCAAGTGCGATGCAATGAAGCTGTATATTACGCTTCAAAATGTGGCGAGTACGGCGGATGTGCTGCGTAGGGCAGTGATGCCATTTGTGTCAAGACGCGAAAAGAAATAAAAAGTGGGGCTGTTGTATGTGGCAGCCCCATTTTCTATTATATTTGATCCCAGAATTCGACCGCAGGAATATAATTTACTTCGTATTTCTCCTCTATGCCTTCGTTAGACATTGCATTATTCAGGGAGTTATAAGCGGTGTCGTCATGGTAATAGGCATACCACTTTGTGTTCTTACTAACAAAATCACGAATTACACAAAGGTACGGTAAATCTGCTGCTCCTGCCGACCAGTCAAAAATCACAACTTTATAGTGGGTTATATTTCTTCCGTCCGCAATCTCCAAGAAAGAACGCCCATTCTCTCTTGAGATATTTCGGCATACGGGGCATCTGCATCACCTCCTTGCCCGCGCCGGGTTTGCGGATTTGCTTTTGAAAATAGAAAACGCCCAACATCTCCCGAAACTGTTCGCTTTCGGGGCGATTTTGGACGTTTTTGTTTGATATGAGGGGCTTTACGATGGTGGGGAATATAACTTTATCGCTTATGGTGGGAAAGCCCGCTATTTGCTGCTTTGTGGCAATAGAAAAGCGCCACATCGCTGCGGCGCTTTTGCTTTGCCCGGAAGATGGAGCGAGGGGGCTGTTCAGTTATCTGTTGTGCTTTTTCTTGCTGGCAACAACGGCTGTTCCAATGGCTGCACTACCGCTGACAAGCATAAGGACAACCAGCAAAGCAGGGTTGCTTGTGTCGCCGGTCTGCGGAATGGTGTACTGAGGTGTGGCTGTTGCAGCAGGTGCCGGAGTGGCCGTTGCAGCAGGTGCCGGGGTGGTCTTGTCGGCGTCCTTGTATTGCAGGGCAGGCACGTCCTCCTCGAAGATTGCCTTGACCTCCACGTTGGCGCTCGGCATGATGAACTTATTGTTCTTGATGGTCACACCGCCGCTGATGACCTCCCACTCCTTGAAGTGGTAGCCCTTGTTTGGCTTGGCGGTCAGGGTGATCTCCGTACCGACCACCGCTTTTGCATGAGAGGCGGAAGCCGTTCCGTTGCCGTCCGTTTTCACGGTGATGGTAAACTCGGTGGGTGCAGGGGGGGCATCCTCCTCGAAGATGGCCTTGATCGCAACATTGGTGTCCAGCATGGTGAACTTGTTGTTGGTGATTACAAGTCCTGCCGGAGATTCGACCTGCCACTCCTTGAGGTGATAGCCCTTGTCGGGCGTAGCGCTCAGGGTGATCTCCGCACCGGCAACAGCCTTTGCGGGAGAGGCGGAAGCCGTTCCGTTGCCGCCGCTGGTCACGGTGACGGTATGCTCGGTAGGCGCGGGAGGCGTATCCTCCTCGAAAATTGCTTTGACCTCCACGTTGTTGTCCGGCATGGTGAACTTGTTGTTCTTGATGGTCACGCCGCCGCTGATGACTTGCCACTCCTTGAAGTGGTAGCCCTCTTTGGGCATGGCGGTCAGGATGATCGTCGTACCGGCCGCAGCGGTGGAAGGAGTTGCGGCACCAGTGCCGTTTCCGTCATTACTGACGGTGACGGTGTAGGTGGAGGGGGTAATAACGCTGTTCTTCCATAGTGCTTTGATCTCAATATCCCCGTTCACGGTGTAGGAATCTCCCACCTTGTACTCCGTGCCGCCGATCTCCCAAGCCTTGAACTCCTGATTGGCGGGAGCGGTGAAGCCGCACTCGGGCAGGATGTAATTTGTCTCTGCCTTGACGGTAACAGGCTCCATGCTGCCGCTGCCGCCGTTGCCATTGAAGGTGATCGTACAATCCGCGAGTGGCGCGCCCTCACCCACCGTGACCGCCACATCGGGGCCGGCAAAGTGGTTGTTATCCTCCGCATAGCGGACGAAGTAATTGCCAGCGGACAAGTTTTCAATCTCAGTGCCGCTGCACGCCGTATAGATGCTTTCGTCTGCCATACGGTATTCCATCTTGTCGGTCACGCCGCTGATCTTGCCGTCGCTGCCGCCCTCGGTAGTGGGCGCGACACCGATCAAGCCGTTAGGCGCTTCCTGCGTGGCTTTGCCGATGCTCCACGCCGCGGTCACGGCTCCAGTGCTGCCGTCCGCCCATCTGCCGGTCTTGGATGTGACGCGAACGGTGTAATCGCCTGCGTCTGTGGCGGTGTTGCCTGTGATGTTCATGGTGGTGGGATCATAGCCGTTCACGGTCGCGGTATGCGCAGAGCCGTTATAGGTATATGTTCCTGTTACGCTGATGCTGGGTTTGGCGGGATCGGTAGGCGCAGGAGGTGCGTCCTTCTCGAAGATGGCCTTGATCTCCACATTGCTGTCCGGCATGGTGAACTTGTCGTCCTTGATGGTCACGCCGCCGCTTATGACCTGCCACTCCTTAAAGTGGTAGCCCTTGTTTGGCGTTGCGGTCAGGGTGATCTCCGTATCGACCACAGCTTTTGCATGAGATGCGGAAGCTGTGCCGTTGCCGTCCGTTTTCACGGTGATGGTAAACTCGGTGGGTGCAGGGGGTGCGTCCTTCTCAAAGATTGCTTTGACCTCCACATTGCCGTCCGGCATGGTGAACTTATTGTCCTTGATAGTCACATTGCCGCTGATGACCTGCCACTCCTTGAAGTGGTAGCCCTCTTTGGGCGTGGCGGTCAGGCGAATCTCCGTTCCGACCACAGCTTTTGCATGAGATGCGGAAGCCGTGCCGTTGCCGTCCGTTTTCACGGTGATGGTGAACTCGGTGGGCACAGGAGGCGCGTCCTCCTCGAAGATTGCCTTGACCTCCACGTTGTCGTTCGGCATGAGGAACTTGTCGTCTTTGATGGTCACACCGCCGCTGATGACCTGCCACTCCTTGAAGTGGTAGCCCTTGTTGGGCGTGGCGGTCAGGGTGATCGTCGTGCCAGCCGCAGCGGTGGAAGGAGTTGCGGTGCCGGTGCCTTTTCCGTCATTGCTGACGGTGACGGTGTAGGTGGTGGGGGTAATAACGCTGTTTTCCCACAGCGCCTTGATTTCGGTATCCCCGCGCACGGTGTAGAAATCTCCCACCTTGTACTCCGTGCCGCCGATCTCCCAAGCCTGGAACTCCTGATCGGCGGGAGCGGTGAAGCCGCACTCGGGCAGGATGTAATTTGCCCCTGCCTTGACGGTCACGGAATCCATGCTGCCGCTGCCGGCGCCTGCGTTGAAGGTGATCGTACAATCCGCAAGCGACGCGCCCTCACCCACCGTGACCTCCGCATCGGGGCTGGCAAAGTGGTTGTGATCCCCCGCACAGCGCACGAAGTAATTTCCGGCCGACAGGTTCTCAATCTCGATACCGGTGCAGGCGGTGTAGATAGTTTCGCTCTCTGCACGGTATTCCATCGTTGCATCCACGCCAGTGATTTTTCCGTCGCTGCCGCCCACGGTGGTGGGCGCGACACCGATCAAGCCGTTAGGCGCTTCCTGCGTGGCTTTGCCGATGCTCCACGCTGCGGTCACGGCCTCAGTGCTGCCGTCCGCCCATTTGCCGGTCTTGGATGTGACGCGAACGGTGTAATCGCCCGCGTCCGTGGCGGTGTTGCCGGAGATGTCCATTGTGGCGGGATCATAGCCGCTCACGGTTGCGGTATGCTCGGAGCCATTGTAGGTGTAGGTTCCGGTGACGCTGATGCTGGGCTTGGCGGGATCGGTAGGTGCAGGCGGCGCATCCTCCTCGAAGATAGCCTTGACCTCCACGTTGGCGCTCGGCATGATGAACTTGTCGTCCTTGATGGTCACGCCGCCGCTGATGACCTCCCACTCCTTGAGGTGGTAGCCCTCGTTGGGCGTAGCGGTCAGGGTGATTTCCGTGCCGGCCGCGGCTTTTGCAAGAGATGCGGAAGCTGTGCCGTTGCCGTCCGTTTTCACGGTGATGGTGAACTCGGTAGGTGCAGGAGGTGCGTCCTCCTCGAAGATGGCCTTGACCTCCACATTGCTGTCCGGCATGGTGAACTTGTTGTTGGTGATTACAAGCCCTGCCGGAGATACGACCTGCCACTCCTTGAAGCGGTAGTCCTCTTTGGGCGTTGCGGTCAGGGTGATTTCCGTACCAGCCACGGCCTTGTCAGGAGATGCGGAAGCCGTTCCGTTGCCGTCCGGGCTGATGACCTTCACGTGGTGCAGCCTGTATGTTCTGACTGTCGCCGTAGTCTCGTTTCCTGCGTTGTCAGTCGCGACCACGGTATGTTCCGCTCCCGCGTCATTGTTGCCGCCATCCGGCGCGGGGAGACGATAGATGGGGCCGGTTTGCGGCACGCCGTTGATGGTCACCGACTTGATGCCGGAGGATGTCTCTCCCGATTCAGCAGGGTCGCTCACGGTGAAGGTGTACGCGCCGGGATTTCCATCGATGTCATCCTCGATGGTGTAGCTCTCACCGTTCTTCAAACCCTCCAGCACCGGCGCCTTCGTGTCCGTTCCCATCACATAGCCGCACACAGTGCAGAGCTGCTTCTGCTTGCTCCAGTCGCCGGGAATGTGTTTGGCGTTTTGTTTGGACATTTCCGCAGCGGGGTCTCGCGCGCCGCATTTCACACAGGCCCAGATGTGGCAGCCGTCCCGGTCCGTCCAACCCAGTTCATGGCTGCATGTGCTTTCCTCGCAGCGCAGCTCCAGCTTGCTGATCACTCTGCCGTAATTGTAGGCATATGGCAGGCTCAACCGCTGCAGGTCCACGCGCCCATTTTCGTTGGGGATAAGAAGCTCCGTTGTGGTGCCCCAGTACTTCTTATACGGTTCCTGGTTGTGGCGCCACTGCCACCCTGTCGCGCTCAGCTGCACGGACTTCCCGTCCGAGGCTCCGATTTTGATGTTCTCTTCTATACTCATTGCAAATTCCTGATCTTGCATCACTGCCATGTAGTACGCCCGGTTCGAGCCTCTTCCGACCGCGGATGCAGACAGCTCTGTATAACCGTAGTCCTGATAAAGCGGAAAGGCCAGCGCAGTCAGCGTTGTGTCCTTGATCAGAATGTTCCCGCTGTCGCCGTTCATGCCGCCGCCGATGCCCGCGCCCAAGTAGCCCTGCGCCCTCACCACGCCGCCAGTGATGGAAATGTCACGGCCCGAACCGTTTCTTCCGCCGCCGATTCCTGCGCCGGCATAGTTACTCCAAGCTTCGACCGTTCCACCGGAAATCTCGATATGATACGCATCTTCCGACTTGTTCTGTCCGTCTTGATCGCCGCTGCCTATTCCTGCTCCGCCTGACTCGCTGCCGGCATTCACCGTGCCGCCCTTGATATAAATAAAGCGTCCGGGGCCGCCCTGACCGCCGCCGATCCCTGCGCCTTCCGAAACGGACCGCACCGTCAGCTTGCCGGAATACACATAAATCCACTCGCCGACGCCGCCCTGACCGCCGCCGATACCCGCACCGTATACGCCGCTGGTCGCAAGAATCTCACCGCCATAGATACCCGTCGCCAGAGAGCCGAAATGAAGGTTCATGCCGTGTCCCTGCGAGAAGTTCTTGATTCCGACCTTTGAGCCTCCGATGCCAGCGCCATACCTGCCGCCCTGACATGTGAGCTTTGTCCCCGTCTGCACCAGAACCCGGAGATAACCATCGGTTTTGTTTTTCTGCAGCGCGGCGAAGTTCTCCGCGCCGATCAGCTCGCTGTCCCCGCCGATAAAGTACAGACAGGCGGAGGCACCGCCGTAAAGCTCGATGGCAGGGCCGTCCTCGGGTGCCTGAAGGCGGACGCCGTCCAGAAAGATGTGCGGCGTATTGTTCTTGCCATCAATTTTGATCCTATGCTGAAAATACCAGTTCGGATCTGTGGAGCCCTTGATCAGATAGGTCTTGCTGTCCTTGATTTTCAGTTCTCCGTTCTGCTTCGTAAGGTCCACTGTCTTGTCAAACGTCGTTGGGACGGAAAGCTTGACATCCGGTAGCTCACCTGCAGCAAAGGCCGCTGTCGGCAGCAGCGTCAGCACCATGCAGCACAGCAGCAGGATACTGAGTATTCGTTTTTTCATTGGCTTTTCTCATCCTGTTCGTGTCGGTTCGGCTTATCCGCCCCGTCTTTTTTCTGATTTTCTCTTTTCCTGAGCTGGAAGCACAGCGCGGTGATGACCACCGCCGCTGCAAAGCAGACAACGCCCACCAGCACATAGCCGCCCGCGTCCTCCCGCAGCAGCATCGCGCCGAACGCGCCCCATGCGGCTGTCTGCCCCGGCCCGACGACCGTGCCCGCCGCCTGCGTCAGCGCCGCGCACAGCAGCATACACGCGGCACTCAGCCCATAGATGCCGCGCCGCTGCCTTCGGCGGGTGTTTTCCCGCACCTGCTGCTTGACGAGTGCGACCCGTCTTGCGGTATCGTACATATCGTTTGAACCTCCTCTCTGGATTTTTGAAATGCGGCTTAAAAACCCCTTTACTTATATAGGTACAAAAAATCGAAAAAACTCTCACCCAAAACGCAAAATTTTTCAAAAAAATTTGAGAGCCGCCCAAAAGCAGCTCTCAGGGAGTAGATATTCGGTTATTTCCTCTGCGATAAGCGGAAAGCGGACAATCTTCCCGCCGCCACCAGCAGCACCGGCAGGGCGTAGGCGATGTACTGCGCCGCGCCGCCGTGGGCGATGAGCAGATTGTAGATGGCGTGGAGGGTGATGGCCGCGCCCAGCAGCCCGCAGGTGCCGGCCACCTTCAGCCACGTCCGCCGCCATGTGTAGGTAAGCCCGCCGCCCACGATCAGTCCGCAGAGGACGTGCATGGCTCCCGTGCCGAAGCCCCGGAAGAAGATAAAGGAGAAGCGGTCTGCGCCGTTCTGAATGAGGTAGCACACGTTTTCAAAGGTGGCGAAGCTCAGGGCTACGGTGATGGCGGCGGGCTTGATCCTCTCGCTCTCCGGCTCGAATACCAGTAGATAGAACACCAGCGGCAGCAGCTTCATCATTTCCTCCACCACCGGCGCGATCTCCGCCGTGGCGGCAAGGGCGTCCGCCTGACACACCGCCGCGAGGAAGGTGTTGATGTAAGCCGAAAGCAGACACACCCCCATCCCGGCAATGCAGAACAGGAAGAAGCGGAGCTGCCGCCTGCCCATGCACAAAGCGGCCACCAGCAGCGGGGACACCATGCAGAGGAAGATATTTTCGATGTAGGTCATGCTTCCACCGCCTTTCTCGTGGCGGGCAGCATCCCCAGAATGGCAAACGTCAGCAGCATATCGCACCAGAAGGTGGGGCTTGCGGGAGAAGTATCCGGCCAGAAGCAGCCTGCCGTCCAGAGCAGATATTCCGAGACGACAAAGCACAGCACGCCGATGTGGAAATACCGCATATTCCGCGCCGCGCCTGTCTGCGTTTTCGCATAGACAAGCCCGCGAATGGCGCAGAAGGAGAGCCATACCATCATGCCGCACCAGATCAGGTTGGAGAGGATGTCCCCGAAGGTGCAGTAGAACGCCAGCAGCGGCACGCCGAACACAGGCGCAAGCCAGGCCCTGCGGCAGCGGAAGCCGCGTTCCTCTGTTCCGGCCAGCGTGGCCTGCAAAATGTGCAGGAAAATTACGCTGGCCACCCAGCCGAACTCCGAGACATAAAAGACCCGGGGCGTGGTATCGAACAGCAGCAGATACAGCGTCCAGTAGAGCGCGCCAAGGGCAAAGCAGCCGTAGAAGCACAGCAGCAGGAAATATGCCTGTCGTCCGCTTTTCCGGTAGGATATGCCCGAAAGCAGTGCGCCGACGAACGTGGTCAGCAGTTGCAGCAGGTTCTCAATCAGCTCCATGCGCATCCTCGCTTTCCTTGTCCTGATCGTCCTCCCGGTTCATCTGCCGCAGCCGGAAGCACAAAACGGTCACGCACACGCCCAAAAGAAAGGACAAAAGCCCGATGACAATATACCCCAGCGCCGCGCCGCCGCCATACATACTGGCAGCGGTTTCATAGCCCGCGAAATCGCCGGGGCGGACCCCCGCAACCATACCGGGCATGGCAAAGGACACACCCACGATCAGCACAAGGCACGCAGCCGCCGCAGAAAGTGTGGTGATCGTACTGCGTCGCCGCTGTTCCCTGCGCTGTCTTGCGGCGATGCGCCGCTTTGTTTCCGCAAAGCGTTCTTCATGGCTCCGCATTTGTGATTCCCTCCCGTTCCAATAGTTTGCGCAAGCTCTCTTTTCCGCGATACACCAGATTGGTGATCTGCTTCACGGTTTTTCCCGTGACCTCCGCCGCCTGCGCGTAGCTCATCCCCTCAAAATAGGTCAGATACAAAACCTCCCGATAGTCCGGGTTCATTTCACCCATACAGCCATGCAGGATGCGGTTGCGCTCCTCCGTCCGGATGACCTCCTCCGCCAGCAGCTGCCCGTCCGGTTCGTCGGTCAGCGCATCCAGGCTGAACATCAGCCTTCGTTTGCTTCTATGGCGCAGCGCCATGTGCCGCGCCGCCTTGTATAAATACGCCTTGAAGCCACCTTCCCGGATGCGGGGCTTTTTGGTGAACAGATAGGCGAAAACATCCAGCATCAGCTCCTCCGCCTCGTGAACGTCGTGCAGATAGCCGTCGATATACAGGGTCAGCGGGTCGCCGTATTTTTTCATCAGGGCCTCCAGCCCCGCATCGTCGCCGTTCAGATATTGGCGGTAAAAAACCTCGTCGCAGGCCATAGCGTTCACTTCCTTTTTGCGGATGCTAAAATGCAGAGGGGTATCCGTCAGGTGCTTGTCCTGTCGGGATCGCGGCACTGTTCCTGAAAGCGCGGGTCGGACGGCTTTTCCGCATTTTCCGGGATCGCCCATGAGCGCCCGAACCGGGACGCGCCGGGAATCCGCCCCTCGGCGCAATACTGATTGACCCGCCGCTCTGACACGCCCCAACGGTAGGACGCCTCCCGAATGGAGATATAGCCCTTGATCCCGTTCATACCGCACCTCCGCATGGATAATACTCAACATGATACATTATATACGAATATCCGAAGAAACACAAGGCATCCGGCGAAGTGTTCAGAGAAAAGTTACCTATGCAGGGAAGCACAAGAAGCATCGCTGCGAAGGACGGGAGAAAACGTGGCAAGCAGGGCAAAGAGGTACCCACTTTGCTTTTCGGGCAGTTTCCGCCGCCGCGAAAAACTGCCCTCTGCTTGTCAGGGGCAGCGCCCCTGAAACCCTTTGAACACACATAAATGTGTGGCTGCGCGTTTCTCCGAAACGCTTGGGAGCATGGCCGTTACTGGCGATCATGCTCCTGCTTCTTTTCCTCGCTGCGCTCATCCTTGCCCAGCATCCTGTCCACGTTCTGCTTGTGGAGCAGCAGCTCGCGCATCTCATCGCGCGAACGCCGGTATTCGGCATATCAATATCCCTCCAGTTTTGTTTGTTTCTGCTTTCAGCATACAGGAAGCTGCCTTGCCCTGCAAGGATGCCGGACCGCAAAAAAAGCAGGGGCGGCTTACCTCGCAGCAAGCCGCCCCGCATGGGATAAATACCCCATTATTTTATGGTGGCAAGCCGGGAAAGGATACCGCTTGCCGCCTGCCATATCCGCTCCTGATTCCGGTGTATATCCTCCATGTCCGCGGCGTAAACGCGCCCTGTTTCATATGTTCTGAAAAATGCTATCCGCGTGGCATGGCTACTTGATGTATGTCAAGTGCAATGAACTAAAAATAGTGATTGTGGAAAAAGATCAAGAGAACGTACTCTTATAGTATAGAGCAGCAACGCTCATACAAGGATGGCAAGTGTACCAGTGTTTTTGTACATTTCCCTTATGAATTTGCCCCTTGTACAATGAAAGAACAAGGAGGCGTTCGAAATGACAGACTATATTGGAAATTACAAGAATCGACCGCGCAGGGTGGTGTTTTATGGTCGCGTTTCAACAGAACATGAGGAACAGCTATCTGCGCTGGGAAATCAGATGGAATGGTATACAGACCTTGCATTACGCAATCCCAACTGGACCGTTGTAGCGCAGTACATAGACGAAGGCATAACCGGTACCCAAATGAAGAAACGTCCATCATTTATGCGGATGATAGAGCACGCAAAGGAACACCGCTTTGACTTGATTGTCACCCGTGAATTGTCGAGATTTGCGCGTAACACGGTGGATGCGTTGAATGCTACGCGAGAACTGAAGCAATACGGCGTGGAAGTCTATTTTGTAAATGATGGCATCTGGACAATGGACGGTGATGGAGAAGTTCGCTTGACCATTATGGCGAGCATTGCCCAAGATGAAAGCCGCAAGACCAGTGAGCGCGTAAAAGCCGGACAGAAGATGAGCCGTGAGAAAGGTGTACTCTATGGCAGCGGTAATATTATCGGTTATGACCGTGTGGATGGAACTTATGTAATCAATGAGGAACAGGCGGCAACGGTGCGCAGAATCTTTAATCTGTACGCCGAGGGGCACGGAGAAACGTCTGTTGCCAAAATGCTTATAGAAGAAAACCGCAAGGATGGCGGTGGTGGCCTGAGCTGGACGGCTAGCAAGGTATCACGGGTACTCCGCAAGCCCGCTTACAAGGGCTATATGACCTATAATAAATCCCATATTGATGACTTCCTCAGCCATAACCGCATCAATCACAGCGAGGAGGACTTTGTTCTTGTAAAGGGAAACTTTGAGCCAATCGTCTCAGAGGAGCTATGGGAAACCTGCAATCAGATCCGCAGTAAGCGAGCTGCATTTGTCAAAGGAAAAGATGGTCGTGCCCATAAATTTGGTGTGTCCTTCCCGCAGAACAAATGGACGAAAATTCTGTTTTGCGATTGTGGGATGCGATTCCAAATCGAAGGCTACGATAAAACGGCCAACGGTGGGAAAAATATGCGGCTTATCTGTGCACGGTCGAAAATGTTCAAAAAGAAAGATGCCGCCAGAGCACTGAACGGCATTTCTTGTCCGGCACCATACGCATCTGAATGGAAGCTGGAATTGATGGCAAGGGAAGTGTTCCGTACAGTTTGGAAAGAAAATGCCGAGGATATACTGGGTCTTTTGCGGATATTGGATGCAAATCTGAACACTACCGGCACACCGAATGATGGAAACCAGCTGGAGAACAAGCTCTCTGCGCTGAATGAGGAATTGGATGATCTTGTCAGCCAGCGGGCAAGCCGAAGCATAACTATGGATGATTTCTTAAGCAGAAGTACGGAAATCAACAATGAGATTATAAATACCGAAGGCTTACTGCAAAGTTCCATACAGGAACAGCGTCCTAAAGCAAGGTTAGATATGCACAGCATCGAGGCTGCACTCAGCGATGATGCCTCTTTTCAGGATGGTAAAATAGAGCCGGGCTTTCTGGACAGGTATGCCAACCGGATTGTAAAAAGCAATAACCGCTACATTTGGATGTTGCAGTTGATGAATGTGCAGCAGATCATGCCTATCCAATCGGAAAGGCAGCCGATAGCGATGGTTACCTATAAAAGTGGCGTTCCCTATGATATTGAGCAAGAGCAAATCGGCAAGCAGGATAAAGAAAGTGCTGGACCCGATTGCGCGACAATATGTCGTCCACAGGATTTCTTTTTGAACATGGGCCGAACCAAAAGAAAGCGTAAGTTGGTGGAATGGCTGGAAAGCTGTCAAGAAAATCAGGTAAGCGTGCTGGATGAAAAGATACCACTTTTGAGTTTTGCGGTTGACTTTGTGACAGCCTATGAGTATCAGAAAGCGCGTGGGATTAAGATCCACCCCGGTTTGTGGAGAGATATGCGTGTGGATATATTTCTGGTAAAAAAAGAAAATTGAAAAAGTTGTGGAAAAAATCCGATTCGCTGTTCTCTTATGTATTAGGAGGTTCCAAACCTCCGAAAAAGTGAATAGCGTCCTCTGCTGTACCGCATTGGGGAAGTAGCGCCATGACTGGATTCCACGAGCGTGCCAAGATGCGAGAAAACATATCGCATGGCTGCAAAGCGATGCGAGGCAAAGCGCCGGGAAGGGTTGCCTGTCTGGAATTTGCAGAGGGAGAGAAACGCACAGCTATAACGACAGATCGTGCCGTGGAGGAAATACTTCCACGGCATTATTGTGTCGTTATGGAATGACGCTAGATTTGCTATTTGAATCAGTAAATGGTAATATTATAATTCGGATGAGGAATAGACCGTGATGGCAACTATTCGGGAATTCCGAATGGTTCAAACAGATGACATCTGACAGGTTCATCGAAGGGAAATTATCGCAATTTGTGGCTTATTGCGCCTTTCGAGTTTTATCTGCATATATTTTTGAAGATTATATGCAGAAAGCAGGATTCCATGTGGCAAAATTTAATCATCGTCATAGCAGATGAGGTGTCTGCGATGATAGATCATGCTATGAAAGAAATCCCTGCTGCGGCGCTTTTGTACTATTATATATAGGGTAGGGAAATTTCCAACTTGCTATTTGTATCGATAAATGGTACTATATGACTATACTAATGTCATTTGAATGGTTAGAAATAAATGACTTCTGAAGGAGGCTTTGGCGAAATGGGAAGATTCGTGAATCCGGATAATAGTGCGTTTCAAGTTGCACTGAATTCAAAAATTTATATGGACAAAACGGGTCTGCTGGAATATACCAACAGCGTTCTTGATACACCAGAAGCATATATCTGCAATAGCCGCCCCCGGAGGTTTGGTAAGTCCTATACGGCTAATATGCTGACAGCCTATTACAGCAAAGGCTGCGATTCAGAAAAGATGTTCGATGGGCTTACAATCGGCAAGAGTAGCGACTTCAAAAAGCATCTCAACAAGTATGATGTGATCCATATAGATGTACAATGGTTTTTGTCCAGCTGTGCAGACATCAAAAGTATTATATCCTACATTACGCAATCGGTTTTGGAGGAACTAAAAGAGTACTACCCTGAAGTTCTTCCTAACGAAGTGTTGACATTGGCGGACGCTTTGTCGCGCATCAGAAACTCGACCGGTCAGAAATTTATTGTGATTATTGATGAATGGGATATTCTGATCCGAGATGAAGCAACCAATAAGGCTGTTCAAGAAGAATATATCTATTTCCTGAGAGGCTTATTCAAAGGTACAGAGCCGACAAAATACATTCAGCTTGCATACCTCACCGGCATTCTGCCAATCAAAAAGGAAAAAACGCAGTCGGCCTTGAATAACTTCGATGAGTTTACCATGGTCAGTGCCGGCACGTTGGCACCTTTCATTGGCTTTACAGAAGAAGAAGTTAAGAATCTTTGCGAGGAGTACCACAAAGACTTTGACAAGGTAAAAAAGTGGTACGATGGTTACTTGCTGCGGGATTACCAAGTTTATAATCCCAGAGCTGTTGTCAGCGTTATGCTGAAGGGAGAGTTTAAGAGCTACTGGTCGGAAACGGCTTCCTATGAAGCAATCGTTCCCCTTATCAACATGAACTATGATGGGCTGAAAACGGCAATCATTGAAATGCTTTCCGGTGGGGAAGTTAAAGTAAACACGGCTACCTTCAAGAACGATACCGTTAATATCCAAAGCAAAGATGATGTTTTGACATATATGATCCATCTTGGCTACTTGGGATATGACCAGAACCGAAAAACAGCGTTCGTTCCGAATGAGGAAATCCGGCAGGAATTGACACTTGCGGTGGAAAGCAAGCATTGGAATGAGATGTTGCTGTTCCAGCAGGAGTCTGAGAAGTTGCTGGATGCGACATTGGATATGGATGGCGATGCAGTAGCCACTCAGATTGAGAAAATCCATGATGACTATGTTTCTGCCATCCAGTACAACAATGAAAACTCCTTGAGCAGCGTCTTGGCGATTACATACCTGAGCGCTATGCAATATTACTTTAAGCCGGTTCGAGAGCTGCCCACAGGCAGGGGCTTCGCAGACTTCGTTTTCGTTCCAAAACCGGAGTACCGAAATGACTATCCGGCGCTTGTTGTGGAGTTGAAGTGGAACCAAACGGCGGAGACTGCGATGCAGCAGATTAAGGAAAAGAAATATCCGGATTCGCTGCGTGGTTATACAGGAAATCTTCTCTTGGTAGCTATCAACTATGACAAGAAAACGAAGAAACATCAGTGCCTTATTGAAAAAGTAGTATAAAGATCATGCCGTGGAAGGAACCTTCTTCCACGGCTTTTCTATACCATGATTGAGTCATTGACTTGTACATTTTGAAAATACTGAATGCAGTATTATACTGATGGGGAAGGAGGGAAAACCGATGCAATATGATAAAGCAGACCAGCAAAACTGCCCGCGCAGAGTTGTGTTCTATGGGCGCGTGTCCACGGAACTTGAGGCGCAAATATCAGCACTGAAAAATCAAATGAACTGGTATCTGGAGCTTGCAGAACATCATCCGAATTGGACGGTGGTTGGGCAATACGCCGATGAAGGAATCTCAGGTACTGGCATGAAAACCCGACCTTCTTTTATGAAGATGCTGCGAGATGCCCGGAAAAAGAAGTTTGACCTAATCGTGACCCGCGAGGTTTCCCGTTTTGCCCGAAACACGGTGGATACTTTGGTTACGACCCGTGAGCTGAAACAGTACGGCGTTGAAGTGTACTTTGTCAATGATGACATCTGGACGATGCGTGGCGATGGAGAAGTTCGCCTGACCATTATGGCAAGCCTTGCGCAAGATGAAAGCCGTAAAATGAGTGAACGCACCAAGGCGGGCATTCAGACGTCACAGAAAAAAGGAACCTATGTTGCGGGACCGACACCGTTTGGATATAAGCGTGATAAAAAGGCTCATACGCTTGTGGTGCAGGAAAGTCAGGCAGAGACTGTCAGAAAAATTTTTGCTTGGTATGCTGATGGCATAAATGGCACCGAGATAGCCCAGACACTAACGCAAGAAGGCGCACCGAATAAATCCGGAATGCCACAATGGAGCGCGCGTCAGGTTCTCTCAATCACCAAGAATACGATTTATAAAGGATATTTGACATACAACAAATCGCATATTGATGATTTCCTCAGCCATAAAAACATCAAGAACAGCGAACAGGATTACATTCTGGTGAAAGGCAGTTTTGAGCCAATCATTTCAGAGGAACTATGGGATAAATGTCAGCGCCGCAGACATGCATGGCAGTCGTACAAAGACGGCAATATAACGCAGGCTTACTTGTATTGAAAGAGCGAACACGCCGACAAATGGGCTTGCCGCCTGTTTTGTGGCTGCGGAGCCAGAATGCGGGCGTTCCGCGCAGAGAAAGGCATTGTTCGATATATCTGTTATCAGCGGTCGCTGAGGAATGTAGCCCCCAAATGCAGCGCCCCCAATGTGCAAGCATGGAAGCTCGAATTGATGGCGCGAGAAATCTACAAAAACGTTTGGCAGGATCACCGGCAGGATATTTTAGAAGAATACCAGCAGGAACAAGAAAACGGAGCTGCCAATAGTGAAAAGGTAGAGGAAGCACTCAGCTGGCAAGAGTCGTTCCCAAACGATGAAATCAGCCGGGAATTTCTGGACAAATTTGTGCTGAGAATCTTCTCCATCGATGGACAGAAATTCATCTGGGAACTAAATCTATTTCAAGAGTCATGCACTGTTCAATGCAATGTGCGCGGAACGTACAATTACCATTCGATTTCGGCGGAAAAAATCATGCCGGGAAAAACAAAAGCGAAGAAAGGGGATGGGGCTGTCAATAGGATACTTGAGGATGCAAACAGTACGCGCTTTTGGGTACATACCTATGATGACGACCCAATAAGCAGGCAGCCATCAAGTCGCCTCGCGGCTGATTTGCCAGCGAGTATAACCATTAAGTTGAATTACGAACAGGTTCGCGCCTATCGAAATTCGCGTGGTTACGTACTTTGGCCGGGGAATTGGAAAGACCTGACAGTTAAGGTTCTTCTATAAATCCTATCAAGTCCCGAATTGCTTGTATCTGCAATTCGGGACTTTCTGTTTTATTTTGCCCCATTTTGTACATTTTCCTGAAAATGTACACGGTTTGATGGGTCAGACAAAAAAAGCGCACACCCTTCGGTGTGCGCTCGGATTTCACGTCTGCGTCGATTCCCGCAGGCTTACCTGGTAACCCAACTCCATGCGGGTTTCAACAGGCTGCCCCTGCAAGGCGCACAGCAGCTGCTGCGTTGCTTTTAAGCCAAGGATATCCGCATTAAACTGCACGGCGGAGATGGGCGGCACGGTATTGACCAGATTCTCATTATCATACAGCGACGCCAGCCGGATATCCTGCGGCACGCGCAGGTTCAGCTGCTTGAGCATATTCAGCGTCAGCTGTGCCAGCCGTTCGTCCATGCACAGGATGCAATCCGCCCCGCGCTCTACAGCCTGCTGCACAGCCTCCATGCGCAAATCGTCGCTTTCCAGCTCCAAAAACAGCAGGCTTTCGTCAATTTTTTGCCCCATCTTGACATAAGCCTGGCGGAAGCCCTCCAATCGGGATTGGTTGACGGTGTACAGCATACTGCCGCCCAGCAGCGCGATATGCTTCATGCCCTTCATCAGCAGCAGACTGGTCATCTCACGGCAGCCGCCCACCTGGTCATGGTCAACGGAAAGTACCTGATCGTCCTCCGGCTGACCGATGGCGACAAACGGCACCTTGCGCGCCTTCAGCAGCGGGATCAAGGGGTCACGCTCCAGTGTGCGGGTCAAGATCAGACCATCGATTTTGCGGTTATCCAGCAGTCGCTCCACAGGACGGGTTTCGTTTTCGTCCACCAGCGTCAGCAGGACATCGTAGTCGGAATCCCCGGCAACCTGATAGACAGAGCGCATCACCTTGCGCAAAAAGGGCAGCTCAAAGTCGGAAAATTGCGTGGAAATCACCAGCGAAATATTGTAGGAGCAGCGCTTCACCAGCCCGCGCGCCATCATACTGGGGGTATAGTTATGCTTTTTTACATAGTCCAGCACGCGTTGGCGGGTTGCTGCGCTGATGCGCCCGTTGCCGGATATGGCACGGGACACGGTTGTCTTGGATACGCCAAGCGCCTGCGCGATTTGCGTGATATCGATCGGCTTGTCGTTCTTCGGCAAAGGTGGCATGGTTTCTCATCTCCGATATGTATTTACTTTTATCATAATCGTTTTTTGCCGAATCGTCAATTATTTCTTGCGTAAAGCTTCCCCTTGCACAGCCCTCACACCGTTCGTCTGCACAGTTTTTTGCGTAATTTACGGCACAGGGTCTGTATCTCCTGCGCGGTTTCGGCGGTGCATGGATCGGGCGCAAACTGTGCCGCCTGTACGGCATCCAGCAGGTGCTGCACGGTTTCGCGGTCCGTCTGCGGGCAATGCGTTTGCAGAAATTCTGCAAATGCCGCTTCGTCAGAGGACACCTCCGCCGCCAGCCCGCAGCGCCGCATCTTGCGATGGAGCGCACAAAATTCTGCCTGTACGGTCTGCAAAGGTGTGCGCCTTGCACGGCGCAGAAGTGCCAAGGCCAAGACGAGCAGCAGCAAAACCGTAGGTAGCACCCACAAAAGCGGGACGCTTTGCGGCGTTTCGGCAGGGGAGTCGGCCTCCTGCCGTGCGAGCAGGGGTGTATCACTGTCTGCGGCATTTTGCCCTGCCTGTGCGGCATCGGCGGCAAGCTCGCCCTCGGTCAGTTCGGCTGTCATACCGGGGGTGACCTCCAGCGGCGTCCAGCCCTGCCCGGAAAGGTAAATCTCTGCCCAGGCGTGGGCGTTATCGTCCTGCAAAACGGCACGGCAGCTGCCGTCGCCCGCAGCGGTAAACAGACTTTGCGGTGCGGCGTAGCCTACCACATATCGGGCGGGCAGCCCCACCATGCGGCACAGTAGCACCGCTGCAGAGGCAAACTGTGTGCTGCTGCCCGCGTGGCTCTCGTTCAGGAAATACAGCAGCGGGTCGGTGTCGTCGGGTGTCTCGGCGTCCGCGCTGTAACGGCAGTGCTCGTTCAGCCAGCTGCGCACCAGTGCGCGTCGGCCATCGATGTCATCATCCCTGAGTTTGCGCTCCTTCACCAGCGCAGCCAGTTCCTTGTCTATGGCATCGTACTCGGCACCGTCGGGCACATCCAGGCAGCGCGCACGAACATACGCGGCGTAGGCGCTTTCCAGACGGTCCAGCACCCCCGCGTCATCATCGTCACGGGCCGCCAGCAGCTCCTCTGCCTGTTTGCGCGGAAAATAGTAGAACATATCGTCCTGCACGGTCTGCCCCGCTATGGCTCCGTCTCCGTCCGGCGTGTAGTAGTCGTTAAAATATGCGTTGTACGGCGCAAACGTGTAGGCATCGTTTGCATGCAGACGCTGTACGGTCATTTGCTGCGGCTGTGCGCCGCTGTATGCCGCGCGCAAAAACGGCAGGTTCGCAATGGCAAGCCGCCCGTCGCCGTCGGTTTTCCAGTTTGCTGCGGCACTGTCGAAGGCAGCGGCATTCCCTGCCTGCCAGCTTGTGCCGTCATAGTCCACGCCGATAAAACCGCGCAGGTAGACGGTCTCCTCCGGCTTGGCGTCGGTCGTGACCATTATATCCTCCAGCCCCGTCAGCGCCAGGCCGTCGCCCCGTGTCAGGCTGCCGTCCTCCACGCCGCCCGCAGCAGCGCTGACATGGAAATTCAGTGCCCCGCCGCTGATTTTCGGCAGCCACTCGATCGCCGCGCTCAGCCCGGCCGCGCAGACTTTGTCGGTCACAGGCTGCAGCGCGTTCAAGGGCAGCATCAGCACGGGGCGCAGTGCCAGGGCAGGCAAAAACAGCACCGCGCAAATGGCAGCCATGCCGACACCGGCCAGCCATTGGTTTGTGCGGTGGGTCTGCAGGTTGGCGGAATAGACAGCGGAATCCTTGACGCGCCACAGCCGTTTGCGCACCAGCGACCGCGCCGCCGCACAGCTTCCCAACCAGCCCGGCAAAAGCAGCAGCCAGCCCAAAACGGCACGGCCCGTCCCCGCTAACAGCGTGAACACCACGATCGGCAGAAGCACCGCCCCCAGCAGCAGCGCGTCGGTGTGGCGGGCTGTCAGCGCGGTCAAAAACATTGTAAACGGCACTGCCGTCAGCAGCGCAAACAGGCCCATCTGCGCCGAAACCGGCGAGGCGGACACCACAAAATTTGCGTTGAAGCGTGTATTCAAGCACAGCCTGACGGCATCCGCGCACTGTGCCGCACCGGCCAAAAACGGCTGCTGCACGGCAAACAGCAGCACCAGATACCCCACGGCCAGCGCCAGCGCCGCGCCGTAACGGCCCGCCTTGGAAAGCGGGACGCGGTGCAGTGCCGGCCACGCCGCACACAGTGCCGCCACGCCAAGCCACACCCAAATCGGCAATGCCAGTGCAAACGCACCGTTCAGTGCCGTCAGCAAGCCCAAGGCCAGCAGTTCCGAAATCAGCAGATCCGCCGCCGTTTCCGCCATGGGGTGGGCAGCGGCCTTGGTGCGGGGCAGCAGCACACGGTCCACAAATACCAGCCCCGTAGCGGGGTCGGTGTCCTTGCGGCGGGTCAATCTGCGCAGCCGCTTTACGGCGGCCTGCCCAAAGTGCAGCAACTGCTGCGGCGCGTCAGCCCCCTCTGCCAAAACGCCGCCCGCAGGGTCAGCGCGGTAGGTTGCGCCCAACGGCTCGCGCACGGTCAACTCGCCCACGCGGGCGGTCAGTTTCCAGTGGATCAGCTTCGGTGAATCGCCTGCACGGTAGGGGCGCAGATCATAAATGCCGTCGGTCAAATCGCAGCCCGCCGCAGTCACTTTTTCGGCGCAGTTCTGCGGTTTTGTGCCTGCGCCGTCGTCCTCGCCCTCGGCGGGGGGCAGCACACACAGTTCTCTGCTTTGGGGCGGCACGGCGCAGTGCGCGGCAAACAGCCCCAACGGGTCGCGCACGGTGACTTCCCGCACACGGAACCGCCACAGACCGCTTTTTGCTGCGCGCAGGGTCACGCGCAAATCGGCACACTGATGCGGGGCCAGCATCGCGCCGCAGGGCAGTTCAATGGCCGTTCCGCTTTCGGCGTCCACAGCCTGCAAAACGACACGCAGCTCCGGCACGGGCCGCCGCCCGTTGTTGTGCAGTTTCACCAGTACGGCAAAATCCTCGTCGGGGTGCACGGGGCGGGCAGGCAACTGCAGCGTTACCGTCACATCCCTGCGCAGCGTGCGGACATACCACGCCAAAAAGCCGACCAGCAGCACCGCCAGTGCCGCCAAAAAGACCGCAAACGACGTGCGGCTGACCGCTGCCGCGGCAAACAGCACGGCCAGCAGCAGCGCGCAGCCCACCTTACCTGCCATGGAACGGTTTCTCCGGGCGGGGGCGCGGCACGGTGTGCAGAACATCGTCAAGGATATTCTGCACTGTATCGCCGCCGGTGCGGGCCTGTTCGGTCAGGCGCAGACGGTGGCGGGCCGCATCGGCAAAAATCGCGGTAATATCCTGCGGGGCCACATAATTGCGCCCGCCCAGAAAAGCCGCCGCGCGCGCCATACCGGCCACTGCCAGCGACGCACGGGGCGAAAGCCCCAGCATCAGGCGGCTGTCCTGCCGCGTCGCGCGGGAGAGTTCCACGATATACCGTCTGATTTCATCGCTCATATATACTTCGTCTACCTGCTGCTGCATAGCCAGCAGGTCGTTTTTGTCCATCACCGGCTGCACACGGTCCAGCAGGGCGCGGCGCGGCTGGCGGGACAAAATCTCCATTTCCGCCTCCGCATCGGGGTAGCCCATGACCACGCAGACCATAAAGCGGTCCAGCTGGGATTCCGGCAGCATCTGCGTACCCACCGAGCCGACGGGGTTTTCCGTTGCAAAAACGGTAAACGGCTGCGGCAGAACGCGCGTCACGCCGTCCACCGTGACGGCGCTTTCCTCCATGACTTCCAGCAAGGCGGACTGGGTGCGGGCGCTGGTACGGTTGATTTCATCGGCCAAAAACAGGTTGCACATCACCGCGCCGGGGTGGTACACAAATTTGCCGGTTTCCTTTTGGTACAGCGAGAACCCCACAATGTCGGACGGCAGAACGTCGGGGGTAAACTGCACGCGGTTTTGGGTCAGGTCCATAGCGCGGGCAAACGCCTGTGCCAGCGTAGTTTTGCCCACGCCGGGGATATCCTCAATCAGCACATGGCCGCGGGCCAGTATCGCCATCATGATTTTCAGCACGACTTCCGGCTTGCCCAGCACCGCCTTGCTTACCTCGGCTGTAACGGCCAGCGCCTTTTCGTTGATATTCTGCATAGGTCAATCCTTTCTATGCCTGCGCCAAATCAGCATACAGCCGATCACGGCGGCAATCAGCAGGCATCCCGCCCACAGGGCGTTGTTTTCCAGCCAAATCATCCAGTTGGAGTACGCGCCGCCCGCGTTTTCGCCGCCGCCCTCGTGGGGCAGGGGAGTGATACTTTCGGGGGTGACTTCCTCCAGCGCGGAGGTACCGTCGGCCTCCACCGTCACTTGGCGCGGTGCGGCGTCCCAGGTTTCGTCACACTCGGCCAGGTCTGCCGCATGGGTGGCGGCCTCTGCGTCGGGGTCGCGCTCGGCTATCACCAGGTAGCGCTGGGTGTTTTGGGTGTAGGGGTGGCAGGTCGTCAGGGTAAGCAGGTCGCGGCCGGGCTGTATCAGCACGGCGTTTATGTCGTCCGGCTGTATAATTTTCAGCTCGCACACGCGGTAAACCAGCGTGTCCCACGGCGTTGTCAGGGTGATTTTGTCGCCGATTTGTATCTGCTGCACGTTGCGCAGCATTTCCGCGCCGTAATAGCCGCGGTGGGCGGCAATGACGGTGTTGGTGTTTTCGCCGCCCAGCGGCATGGAGGTCTGCCCCAGCAGCGCGCCGCCGCGGGCCATGTTGGCCGCGTTGGCCCCCAGATAAACAGGCAATTCCAAGTCCAGACGCGGTATCCACAGCGCGGCGATAACGTCGTCGGGCAAGCCGCAGCCCGTCAGGTCAAAGGCGGGGGTCTCGTAGGCAAAGGGGTCTTTCAGGCCGCTTTGGCCTTGGGCAAAAAGCTGTTGGTTGTAGGCCAGAAACGCGTCGTACAGTTCGGGGTAGGCGCGCGCGGGTTCGGCGGCGGAGGTTTCGGGCGCGGCGGGGGCGGCAGCTTCGGCGGCCTGCACAAATTTTTGCACGGTTTTTGTGCTTTTCTGCTCCGTCAGATATCGGCTGACCGTGGGCTGCAGCATCAGCCCAACGCCCAGCAAAATTGCCAGCCATGCAAAAATTTGCAGAAACAGGCGTTTCATCAGTCTTCCTCCTCGCGCTTTTTGCAGCGGTGCAACAGCAGCAGCAACAGCAGCGCCTCGCCGCCGATAACCACACTGCCCGTCACGCTGATCCACGGCCAGGCGTCCACAATGCGCTTTACCACGTTGCCGGTATTCAGCTGTTGGTACTGCACGGTCTGCGGCGTGTCGGGCTGCTCGTCCTCTCCGGTATACGGCACACGGGCGCCGCGCACAAGCATACGGTGGGTGTTGATGGCATAGGGTGTGCAGGTGACCAGCGTGCAGTAGTCCCCGCCGGGGATAATTTCCAGATCCTCGGTGTTTTCCGGCTCCACGACCTTGACCTGATCCACCTGATACGCCAGCACCTCGTCCATGATGTGGAGGTAAAAACGGTCGCCCTCGCCCAGTTTGTCCAGGTCGGTAAACAGTACCGCCTCGGCCATACCGCGATGCCCCGTCAGCACACTGTGGGTGCCCGCGCCGCCCAGCGGATAACTGGAGCCTTCCAGATGCCCAACGCCCTTTACCAGCACATCGTCGCTTGTGCCCTCATAAATGGGCAGGTTTACGTCAATTTTGGGTATGGTAATGTAGCCAAGGCTCTCGCCCACATCCAGCATGTCCACATAGCTTGTGCCGATGTCGTCCGCTTCGCCCGCCGCGTCGCGGTCAATGGCATTGTTCAGCTGTTGGTTGTAGCGGCGCGTAGCCTCCTTGGCGGCGTCGATTTTCTCGGCGTCCATCGACTGCACGGTGTCGTTGTAGCTTTCAATGACCGAGCTTGCGTGGCGCTGTGCCACCGCGTTGCTGACAACGGGGTACATGGCCACGCCGATGCCGGAGACGATCATCAGCGCAGCAAAGCCAAGTTTTAATTTGACGGTGGTTTCCATTGCAAAGAGCCTTTCTGTAAAGGGTTGACGCACTGCCACAACCGCCCATAGGGGAAGAACCGTTTCCGGCCCTTCCCCTATGGATTACCCGTTTATTTTGCTGTGGGTGTTTGGATGGTGTGCATTACGCACGGTTGGATTTCTTTTTCAGGCTGAACAGAACGCCGACGCCCGCCAGAACCAGCAGCACACCGATACCGCTGAACAGCAGCGTACCGAAACCGCCGGTGACAGGCAGCGTAAAGCCCTTGCGGTTGACAACATTAACCGTGTGCACGCCGATGTTCTGTTCATCGCCACCGGTAAAGGTTGTTGTCTTGGTAATCGTGCCGTCAGCGTCTTTTGTAAACGTCGTGGTTTCCTTAATGTTCAAGGTAACTTTGACAGGAGATTTCAGCAGGTTATAACCCTCGGCGGTCTTCGTTTCAACCAGGTAGTAGTCGCCATTGGCCAGACCGCCCTGCTCCAAATAACCGTCTTTACCACTTACTAACTTTTCTTTGTTGATCTGGGTCCATTTCTTGCTGGCATCCAAGCCCAATGCCCTTGCGGCATCATCCTTTACGGTACCGTTCGCATCTTCTTTGTACAGGTCAAACTCGACGCCTGACAGTCCTTTTTGGGTATCATCGGCAGTTTTATGCACCTTTACTTTGAAGGTGTAAACAACCGCTTCGTCTTTCGTTTCTTTCGTTCCTTCTTCTGTCGGTTTGCCCGCGGTGTCTACACCGATTTTGTTGGTGTAGACGAGAGAAGCAGAGTTTGTGTTGCCCGTCGTGGTCTGGTCTGCCGTATCCTGTAAAGTTGCAGTATACTTGATAATGATGTCTTTTCCGGCATAATCAGTCATATTAGCAGGGATAAAGGTAATGGTAAAGCCGTCGCCACTATTCACAACAGTATATGCCGCTTCCTCCACAGCGGTGTTTTCACACTGAACGCTGAAGTCGCTCGTCTTGCCGTCAAACTTCAGGTTGGTCGGCCTATCGGTAACGGTAAAGGTCGTCAGTTTCGCAATGTTCCACGGTACAGTTACCTTAATTTGGTACGGAACATGGTCACCGACGCTGTAATCCGTACTCTTCGTGAGTGCATCGTTTTTATCTATCTTTTTTTCAATAGCAGCGCCTTCATTGATAACAGGAATTTCGATTGCTGGCGCAGCATTTTCGCCGTTGTACTGGATTTCGCCCTTTTTGGTTACCTCAAATCCAATGGGCTTCTTATCGATGATGTAGGGGGTATTTCCTTCAATGGACTTCTCGATAAAACGGTATTTACCCTGAGACAGACCACTTACAGAAACAATGCCCTCTTCATTTGTTTTCAGATCAAATTTGGTATTGTCTGACTCGCTCTCTGTTACGGGCTTCCATGTTTTATCGGTGTCACTGAACTTTTCCAAAGTAAAAGTTACACCTTTGAGTGGGCTTTCGGCACCGTTGCCCACACGAGCTGTTTTATGAATCTTCACTTCGCCATAAGCCGTGCCGTTTTTGGGGTAAACGTGGATATCGTACAACCACTCGTTGAGGGTGCTTGCCTTCGTCATAGGAACCGAAACAAGAAACGGCTTCACAGGGCTTGTAACCTTATCGGGGGTAGCCGTCTCAACCACAACATACAAGCCGAGGGCAAGGGAATCGAAAGTCGTAAGGCCGTTTGCGTCAGTCGTTTGTGTTTTAAGAGCAGTGGAATAAGACTCGTCAGCTTTGATTGCATCTCCGGTATCGTTCAGGTAGTCCTCAACCTTAACCGAGGTGGCGTTACTTAAACCGTCGTAATAAGCCTGAAGCTGGGTACGATTCATAACCTGATAAATGCTGAATGTAGCACCTTCCAATGGTCTGGCGGTATCAGTAGGAACATTTTTTTCATCTGTATTTTCGCCGGTGCTTTCCTTTGCGTCATTTCCATTATATTCATATTTATGAATCGTAATAGAGCCAGAGTTCTGTGTCCAAACATCCGTCGTCGTCGTGTCGTCTGCCGCCATGGCAGGCATGGCGCAAAGGCTCAGGGTCAAGGCGGCGCTGAGGATTGCGGTAAATAAACGTTTCAGTTTCATTTTGATGCATACCTCTTTTTTCTATGTTGGTTTGTGTAGAGGGGTGGGGGTCAGGAACGTCTGCCCCCTTTCTTATTGTATCGGAACACCAGCACCAGCAGCACAGCCACCAGTGCGGGCAAACCTATCAGCAGCCACAGGCTGGGTGCGTCCGCGCCCGTATGCGGCAAGGTAAAGCCCTTGCGGTTGTAGATCGTCAGGGCAATGTTGTACACGCCGGGGGCGGTATCTGGGGTTACCGCGATAGACTCCCCGTTGCTGCGTTGGCACTTCCCGTCCGTTGTCAATGTAAACTCGATGGCTTCGCTCAGCAGGGTGTAGCCAGCGGCGGTTTTGGTTTCGGTCAGGCGGTACTTGCCGGGGGATAGGTCTGCAAAGGTAAGCTCGCCTGTTTCCGCGCCATCCCTGCCCGTCGTGCCGTTATAGGTTATTTCAGCCGTGTTGTCAGCCTTCAGCTTTTCCAGCTTGAACGCCACACCGTCCAGCTTTTTGGTTACTTCCTGTGCGTCCAGCTTTGTGATAACCAGCTTGTATTTGGCATCCTGCAGTTGGTTGGTCAGGGTCAGCGTTTTGTCGGTTGAATCGCCTGTGACGCGGCTGGTATTGAGAACCTTGTACTTCTTGCCGGAAATCTCAATCACATCACCGTCCGTGCCGCCGTACCAATTCCCGGTTCCCGATGCGCTTTCCACCACGCGGTACTCATAGGGGATGTTGTTGTCGTTGACATCCGTCTTGTCCAGACGTTCAAACTTTTCCGTCCACTTCCCGGTCAAATAGTTGTATTTCAGCTCGACAGGGTCCGTTGGTGCGTCTTGCCAATTGTCGGTTGTGTCATCCACATGGTGGCGCTGCAGCTTGACCCAAATCGCTTTCGGCAGGTTGTCGGTCAGCGGGCTGCCCTTTGCATCCAGCCACTGCTTTTCCACCTCAATATCCATCAATTGGCGTGCCGTGTTGGTAAAGGTGGCGGTGACGTCTGGATTTTCGCTGGTAACCGTGCCGCGCACGCCATTGTCCACCACATTGTACTGTGCGTTAGTGTCTGTACAGGTTACCCTTTGCAGGCTGCCAACGGCGGGCGTTTCTTCCACTACCTGGAAGCGTGTGCCAATGGGGATGCCGGTAATTTCACAGCTTTCGTCAACTTTAAGGGTTTTGGTCATTGTTACGCCGTCCGCGCCGCCCAAGCCGATACCGCCAACGTTGCTGAAGGTGACGGTAAACTTGTAGCTGTCTGGCAGCTTTGCTTCGCCGGGCACCTGTTCCTTTTTAATTACCAGCGTACCGACCTTGACGGTGTTAATGAACCTGACCTTCAATTCGGGGAATTCTTCTTCCGGCGCGGCGTAACTGCGGAACACCAGCGTATTTGCGTCTGGCTTGGTGCCGTTGTAGCTGCCGTCGACTGTCGTGCTATCCTTCGCTTCGGTTCTGTCGTCCTTCGGCTGTGTACCGTCGCCTTGCAGCGGGAGGGAGGGTTTGCCGCTTACAGACGAACTTTCCTCCGCTGTGTTGACCAACTTCCCGTTCTCGTACACTTCCCAGTGGGTGTCGTACAAGGCGGGGTTTTCCGTCTCTTGCAGCGAGATATAACTGCCACGGCGGAACTGGTCCGTAAAGGTCACGGTTTCGCCGCTTTGCAAATCAAACGTGCCATCGGTGTCCACCGCCTGCGGGTCGCTGCCCGCTACGCTGGACGTAAATATCGCGCCGCTGGCGGGCTTCAAGGTGCCGTCTTTCGCCGAGCCATAGTCCGGGATATCCTTTTGCTCTACCGAGAAGCCCACCGTGCGGTTTACCACGGGCTTGGCGGTAAAAACAAAATTGCGGAAGTAAACCGTGCGCTGGTAGTCATCGCCAATGAGGATTTTTTTGATGGCGCCCAGGTTAAAGTCCTCGTCCTGTGGCATTTTGTTCAGTTGCAGCTTGACCGTGACCCATTGCTTGTTTTTCATCACAACGCTGCCGCTGAGCATGGTGTTCAGATGGGACTTTTTGTCGTTGGCATCGCAGCCCATCTTCCTGTCCTTGTCGTCCACCAAGGTCAGATACAGGTAGTTGGTGGACAGAACGCCGTCACCCGGTTTTTCCTCGGCGTAAACGTCAAAGGACAGGTAGTCGGGAGTTGTTGAGATGTCGAGCGGGGATTCCAGCTCCATAGTGCCGTAGCGCAGGTCGCGGTGTTCGCTGCCGATATCATTCCCTTGGGCGTACCATTTTACGGTTTGACCAGTGTTTGTTCCGCTGCTGTCGGGCGGATTATCTACCTTTTCCATGGTTGTATGGTCAGGATCGCCGCTTTTGACGGAGAATTCGTTGCCAAATTTCACGGCGGGGGTGGGGGTGTTGGTGATGCTTGTCGTGCCGTAATGCGTAGCCAAGTTTTGCAGGGTAAAGGTAAAGAGCTTTTGATCTTTAAATAAATCTTTGAACGCGTCGTTTACCTTGTCGACATTGACCTCCTTTTCAACCTGCAATTCGTTGCTGTCGGGGAAGTTGAACGCCACCGCCATGTTGGAGTCCCACATACCGCGCTCCATATAGAACATGGTCAGGGTGTGGGTGGTGCGGTCTTTGTCTAATGGGATGGCTTTGCTTGTCGTCTTGGTGAACGTGATAGGGGTCTGGTTGAAGTAGACGGTTTTGTTTTTGGCATCAGTCGTGTAGACCATGGGGTCTTTTGTGTCGGTGTTCTTGTTGGAACTGACGTAGGGGGTTACGGTGTTGTCCTTGCCAAATTCCAGCAGACCGGACGCTTTGCCGTGCGCACCGCCGACATCCAGAACCAACTTGCCGTCAATGTAGACCCACACGTCATCGTCACCGGAGAAGAAGAACTTGATGGGGACTTTGGTGTTGGAATCATTACCTGCAACGACCTGACCGTCGTCTGTAAGCGTAAAGTCAAATTGCAGCTTGGCGCCAAAGCCGTAGTTGTATTGGGACGCCCCGACTGTGGAAACTGTTTGGTTAAACGGGAAAAAGCCGTGTGATGCATTAATGTTTTTTGAGTTGGCGTGCGTGGTGGGTTTGCCCTCACCATCTATGGGGGATTCCAGATAATACTTGCCGTCGCCCTTATCCTGCTTCAGATACAGCGAGGCTTTGCTGCTGTCGTAGTACCAATATTCGGCGTATTGTTCTGGGTCGTTTGGGTTGGTACTGCTCTTAAAAACGGCGTCCTTTGTGAACGGGAAGGAAACATCCTTATACACCTTGCCCAGCACGGTGTTAAAGCTGTTTTTGCCTTGCAAGAATGCTTCATCAAAGTGCGGGTCAACCAGCGCATTTGTTGTGATGGAATCCTTGGCTCTTAACAGCGGCAGACCGTTTGCCGAACCGTCAGAAGTCTTGCTTTCTACAAGACCTTGGAAGGTGCGGGAGTAATCACCTTCAATCTTTTTCCCCATATCGTCATAGGTGGAGTTGTTTACCGCCATAAAGGTGTTGTATAATGCCCTTTGGGCTGGATCGCCGTTTGGATCGCCCCAGCCACACAGATTCATACCACCGGCAACAGTCGCGAAAAGCGCCCCGCTAGTCGGTTCGAAATGCCCGGTGTAAAGCGGGTATTTGACATTGCCGCTTTTCGAATAAGCACTGCTGAGGGCGCGGTCAAACTGCTCAAAAGTGACAAATCCGCGCTGGGAACCGCTGTCAACAGTCGGGGCGCTGTCACGGTTCAAGCCGTTCAGCTCGTAGTCGGTGTAGTAATCGTACAGGGTGCTGGTGATATACTTTGTATCCTTTTGTTGGGTAAAAGTGCCGCTGTTATCAATGTCCACAACGGTCACGTTTTTGCCGCTTTCGGCATTGTGGCGGGAGCTTTTCTCGCCCCAGTAGCCGTCGCGGAAAACGTCGTCGTTGCTTGATGTGTAAGCCGAAGGGTCGCCATCGTCGGCAAAAAAGCAGGGATCTTGCAGGGTTGGGGGAATTTCCGCCGTGGTGTACACATTGGTTTTGTTGTCTTTTGCGATGGCGCCTTGTTCATTCGTTGCGGAGAATTGCACTGCGGTGTAAGTTTTTCCGCCATCGGGGGGAATCTGGCAAGACCACAGCTGGCGGTCGGGGGTGGGGTCGGGGGTAGAGGGGTCGGCTTTTACCAACTTCATCTCCTGCGGAGTGACATTGCCGTCTGAATCCGTCAGGAAGCAGTACATTTTGTCGTCATTGCCATTGCCCGGCATAGGCTGTTGCTGTAAACCCTCGCCATCGTAACCGTAAGAGGACAGCGTGGCATCAAAGTAAATGGTTTTGCCCTTGGCAAGCAAATCGTTGCCCGCACTTTGCCAAGGAGATGTAGAATCTGCGCTGTAGACAAAGCAATTGGTTTTTGTTAAGTCGAACGTTGATACGTTGTCGTAGGGGTCTGTGCTGAAATTATACAGGTCGCTTTCGCCGTTGCCGTCCCAAGTGAACTTTACAAACTGCGACTTATTGTCCGGGATCAGGATTTTCTGCGCGTAAAACTTGCCCGCTTCCACCGTGCCGATTTCCTGGCGGGCGGTTATTACTGTTTTGCTTGCATCAGTTTCATCTTGTTTATAAAATACTGCGGTTACGTTGTTAAGGTCGGTGCTGCTTGCATTTTTGAAGTAAAGCGGCATACCCTTGTAATAGAACTCCACACGCTTCCATTGGGTGGCGTTGTAAGATAAATCAAGATTGTAATGATTGCTGCTATCTACTGATTCATAGCCTGTTCTGACAAACTTTTTGCCGGCAAGCAGGTCAATCGCTGTCCAGTGATCCTTAGTGGTTTTATCACTCATACCGCCAAAAGCGTAGATTTCTTCTGCCCATCCATTATCCGCATAATACTGGAAGGCAAGCCGATTAAATCCGCCCTCCGGATAGTCCGCGGAATTCAGCGTGACGCTGAAAATCTTGTGACCATTGTCTGTCATTTCGGTAAGCGTCATGTCCTTGGTTACGTCGGCATTTTTGTTATCAGAGCATATATTTTGCGCCAAAAAACGGATGGTACATTTTTTATCCTTATATGTTGTATCGTATCTGCCGTCATCCTCAAAATAAATGGTTGTCGTAGCCGGGATAAAGCCCGTCGATACACTGGTGTCCGCTATCGTATCAGGTGTGTTCGCGTCATCGTTGTCGGGCGAATCATCCGCAGGCAAAGTATCTTCTTCGTTGGGGTTGTCCCCGTCAGCAAAAAGAACATCTTGCTCTGTGTTGGTTTTTGCCGCCGTGGCTTCCTCTGCGTTGATGGCATGGTTTGGCGCGGCAGCCGTATCGGAAGTGTCCGCAGGGGTTTTGTTCGTCAAGGCTGGGTCGGCAGGGGCGGTGTCCGTATCGGCGGCGGGAGTCTGATTTTCTGCCGCTTCCTGGGTTTTGCCGTCATTGTTCGGAACCGCTGCTGTATTATTTACCGTGTCTCCCGCTTCTGTTCCCGGCTCGTTCGCAGTGGGCGGGGTATCTCCTTCATTCGGAATCGTTTCCAAGTCGGATACAATAGGTTCTTGCGCAGGCTCTACACCCTCGCTTGACGTGTTTGCGGAAGGAATGGTCGGAATCGTTTCCGAACCTGCGTCAAAAAATAAAGCCTCATCCTCAGCTGCATAAACCGGCAGAGCCATACCGACCAGCAGGCACAGGGCGACAAGCAGTGCCGCCGCACGGTGCAGGATAGAAAATGCTTTCGTCATTTGCTTCGACTCCTTTTCTATATATGTGTATATGTGTGTTCTCACGATATATCGGGGGAACGCGCGCCATTCGGCGCGATTTTATGCGCTGCGCACATCTGGCCCGGGAACGGACTTTTCCACAAGCTGAGCTGTATTTACAGTCTTTTTTGAGAATATAATCCGATGTGCAAACATTTGCGCTTGCGTCGGGAAAAGTAAGACACGGTATGTTTGTGTGTGTGCCTTTTTATAAAAAGCAGTATAATACTTTGGGATGAAAATTTCAATACGGCTACATTCAAGCAAGTGACTTTTGGCAGATTGCAAAATTTTGACTTGTCGAATTCGTCACAATGACAAGCGCTTTCGGCAGCTATTATACACACCGCCCAGCACTTGTTAGAGTTTTGCTGATGTTTTTGCGCAACTGTTGCGCAAAAATCGCCACAAAAAAAGCGTAAACACAACACAAATTCAACGGGAATGTCCGTGAATTTGGTCGTGTGTGTGCTTGCGGTTTTATCCTTATCCGGAGACGAAAAAGGCAGAGGTCAGCTTTGTTGGCTTGTCCAAAAGCGGACGGCTTCATCCAGCCAGCCCTCACAGGCAAGACCCTTGCCCAGCCCCACGCCGTGGTCAACGCCGTGGTAGACTGTCAGCTTATGCGGTGTTGCCTTATATCTTCCCTGAGTATGCAGACTGTCAAAAACTCTTGTAGGGGCGAGCATTGCTCGCCCGTGCCCGTTTGCCTGTGAAAAAACTTACCCGGAAAAGGCGTTGCTGCGCCAAGTTGGCGGGCGACCAATGGTCGCCCCTAGATATTCAATAGGCCACGAATGTGATTTTTTGACACGCCGGAGTATGAGCAGGAGCTGACAAGCAAGTTACGGTGGCCGCATAAAAAGGCGCACGGCAAACACACCCGGGCAAGGACTGCGCTTGCCGGGAACAGCATGTGAGCGGTGTCCTTTGCGCTATAGGACACCCGGCAAAGGGGCGCACCTCGCCACTGGTCGGAGCCTTTGGGGGCGGAAGGCTTTACCCGCCAATGGCATCCTCGACCACGTCCAGCAGGTGGCAGGGGTCGAGCTGGGCGGCGGTGCAGCGGCGTGCGAGGGCCTCGACGAGGGCGCGGTCCAACGATACGTCGGAGATAAACTGCACGACCTGCTGGCAGCCGCGGAGGTCCCGCGCGGCCAGAATGCCGTAGGTAGTGTAGGGCCCGAGCTCGGGCGCGGAGAGCTTTTGACAGACAACGCGATAGGTATACACGATTTTCACCCACTCCTGCTATGTTACATAACAAAATATATTGACAAAAAATGGTAACTGGGGTAAAATTATGGTAGTGTTAGTGTACTTATGGATGCCGCCCTTCACAATATAGCATATCCCGGTGTGCAAAGTACACAACCAGTGCCGGGAATTTTGGCGGCGCATTTTGCACCGCCGCTTTGCTGTTTTTCCGGCGGTGAATCGCGTTTTGAGGGGAGAGAAGATGTTATGTCCGCATATCGATGCCGTGTGGCAGAAGCAATGACCGCTGCGAGGGAGGCAGCGGGTGTTTCACAGCGGGAACTGGCAGACCGCCTGGGCCGGGATAAGCGCACGATCCAGAAATGGGAAAAGGGCGAGATGAAGATCGCGCTTGAGGATTTTCTGGCCGTCTTTGATGCACTAAAAGTGCAGGTGGAGCCGTACTCCAAATGGATTCGGCACCCAGAGCTTTTCCTCAATGGACTGTCGGACATCCTGCAATACTCCACCGATAAAAAGCGCAAGGCACTGGGGGATTTCTACCGCTGCCAGGCGTCGCCCATGGAGGTCGAGCAGGAATATTACTTTCTGTATGCTGACCACGGCAGCGACTACCACGGCATGTACCAGCAGTGGATGGCCAACCTGCTGACACCGCTGCGGGATCGCCGCCGCATCTGTGCCCAGATTATTGAGAATTATAACGAGGCTCTTGCCACCGGGACCATCACCGACCCGGACGCGCCCCAGCCCAACATGGAGGTCCTGCAGGCCTGCTATGAGGCCATTGGCCAGAGCATCCAGAGCGGCGCCAACGGCTACACGATGCTGAGCCTTGATTTGAACCGCTGACAAAAGCATAAACCCGCCGCCCCCTGCGTACACTCTGCGCAGGGGGCTTTGTTATGGCTGCACTTGTACAAAGGATTCGGGCGCGGGCGGCATCGCTGCCGACATTCGACATACCGTTTCTGCTGATCTTGCTGCTGTTGTTGAGCTACGGGCTCATCATGCTGTTCTCCGCGGGGTACGCGGTGGCGCTCTACCGCCGCGGCGACGCCTACACCTACATCCGCCCGCAGCTGCTGTTTGCGGCGCTGGGCGTGCTGGCTATGTACGCGGCCAGCCTGGTGGACTACCACGTCTGGCACAGGCTGGCCTGGCCGATGCTGGGGATCTCGCTGCTTTTGCTTGCCATCGTGCTTTTCATGCCGGAGTACAACGGCTGCAAGCGGTGGATCGTGCTGCCGGGGCTGGGCACGCTGCAGCCCAGTGAAATCGCAAAATTCTCGATTGTGCTGGTGTTCTCGCATATCATCTCACTGAATCACGACAGGATGAAGTCGTTTTCCACAGGCGTTGTGCCGTTCGCGTTGATTCTGGGGGTCGTCACGGTGCTCATGCTGCTGGAGCCGCACCTGTCCGGCACGCTGCTGATCCTGTCCATCGGCGCGGTGCTGATGTTTGTGGGCGGCACAGGGCTGCACTGGTTCGGGCTGGCCGGGGGGCTGGGCGCGGCGGCCATTGCGGCGGCGGTCATTGCACTGCCGGAGCTGGTGCCCTACGCCACGGACCGGCTCGCGTCGTGGCGCGACCCCTTTGCCGACCCGCTGGGCGAAGGTCACCAGACGATCCAGAGCCTCTACGCCATTGCGTCGGGCGGGCTGGCCGGGCTGGGGCTGGGCAACAGCCGACAGAAATATCTGTACGTGCCGGAGCCGCAGAACGACTTTATTTTTTCGATTTTGTGTGAGGAGCTTGGTTTTATCGGGGCGGCGCTGGTCGTGGCGCTGTTTTTGCTGCTGCTCTTGCGCGGCATGTCGATTGCGGTGCGCGCACGGGATAAGTTCGGCGCACTGCTCGTCGTCGGGTTCGTCGTGCAGGTCACGCTGCAGGCGATTCTGAACATGGCCGTTGTGACGAACACGATCCCGAACACCGGCATCAGCCTGCCGTTTTTCTCGTCGGGCGGCACCAGCTTATTGATGCTGCTGGGGGAGATGGGCATCGTGCTGTCGGTGTCCAGGCAGACGGATATGGTGTAGGGATGCCGGAGTGAGGGGCTCTGCCCGTTTACGCCGGCCGCACACCCTCCCCGTATTTGTTCAACCTTTTTTCACACTCCCACCGTTGCAACGGCGGGAGTTTTGTTTTATAATTAGACTGTATTTTTGTGTGAAAGGGGTGCCGCATGGCAAAACCAAAAAACCAAAAACCACCCTTTGCCCTGCGGGCGCTGGCGGCATTCGCCGTGACCCTGGCGGCGCTTTTCGTGCTGCTGCTGGCGGCCTACGCCCTGCCCGGGGAGCCGGTGCGGGACCATGTCTACGACTCAGCGGTGAAAATCGCCGGTGAGGGGCTGTACCCGGAATATCTGAACTTCAAGCTGTTCCAGATGGACAACTACACCGACACGATCATGCTGACCGAGGCCGCGTCCGCCGACGAGGCCCCGCCGCTGACCGCCATGATGACGAATACGGCCTACAACGTCGATAACTTTGAGACGCTGACCGACGACCTGCAATGGTACATAGAAAGGGACTGGGCCGCGGGCGCACAGCGCACCGACGCGCCCGCGCTTGTGCCGTTCTCCTACGCGCGGTACTGGCACGGCTACCTGATCTGGCTGCGCCCGCTGCTGCTGGTCACCGACATCACCGGCGTGCGCGTGGTGCAGTATCTGGTGCTGGCGGCGCTGTTTGCCGCGGTGGCGGTGCTGTTGCGCCGCCGCTGCGGGCTGCGGGCCGCGGTGTGGTTCGCGGTCAGCCAGCTGCTGGTCACGGCGTTCTGGGCACCGCATCAGGTACAGTTTTTCACCTGCTTTGCCGTTGCCTACGCGGGCTGCGTCTGGGTGCTGGCCAAGCCCCGCCGCAGCGATGATGTCTGCCTGGCACTGCTGGTTCTTGGCGTTGTGACGTCGTTCTGCGACCTGCTCGTCACGCCGGTCCTGACCCTTGGCCTGCCGCTTGTCTGCTGGCTGCTTGAGCCGCAGCAGCGCCTGCGGGCCGGCACAAGGCAGTGCGGCATCGTTGTGGGCGGCAGCCTGACGTGGGGCGTCGGCTACCTGCTCTGCTGGGCATCCAAATGGGTGCTGGCCGGGCTTGTCACCGGGCAGAACGTTATCGCCGACGCGCTGCATCAGGTGGGCGTGCGCACTGCCGCCGACAGCTGGCACGGCATGGAATTGACCTGGAGTAATATTTTACATTTTGTATACACGACGCTGGCGGGCAAACACCTGTTCTGGCCGCTGGTGCTGGCGGTCGTTCTGCTTTTGGCGCTGTTTGCGGCCAGCATCCGGGACAGGCAGCAGCTCGCACGCGCACTGCCGCTGGGGCTCTGCGCGCTGATGACCCCGGCGTGGTTCATCGTGCTGCGCACCCACAGCATCCAGCACGGCTGGTTCACCTGGCGCGCACTGGGACTGACCGTCTTTGCAGGGCTGGCGTTTTTGTATTATTGTTGTGATGTGCGGCAAATCGCCAAACGCTTAAAACGCACGTAATATATCAGCCTGTCGAAAAAGGTGTGCTCACCCCTTGGCCCCCTCGCAGAGGGAGGTTTTTCGACACGCTGAATATATGTAGGGGCGGCCATTGCCCCCTACACAACAGGATTATAGGTAAGGCAACAACAGGGGAAAGTAAAAATATGAACGAACTGAAAACGAAAACCGAAAAAACAACCGATGGAGCGCTAAAAAGGAACCCGTGGCGGCGCCTGCCCAAGGGTGGCAAAATCGCGGTCATTGTTGTCGGCATTCTGGCCGTGCTGGCTGTGCTGGCGGCCCTTTACGTCAACGGCAAGCTCGACCTGCTGCGCTATGATGACGGCAGCGTCAGCGAGATGGGGGAGATCGGCGCGGACGAGGACCAGGATCTGGACGGAACCGGCCTGACCCACACCGAAAGCGAGATGACAATGCCCGAGGGCAGCCCGTTCTCTGACGACAACGTGCTGAACATCCTGCTCATCGGCACCGACGAGCGCACCGAGGCCGTCAACGACGCCGATGCCTTCACCCACCTGAACCAGCTCGACGGCACGGAGGACACCACCGAGTTCAGCGACGACGCGCGCTCCGACAGCATGATCCTGGTCTCGCTCGACATCAAGGATCACGTCATCCGGCTGGTCTCCATCGAGCGCGGCACCGGCGTGCCGATTCTGCTGGACGGCTATGAGGGCCAGTACGACTGGATCACCCACACTTTCCGCTACGGCGGCGCAAAGCTGACAATGAAAACCATCGAGGACTGCTTCAACGTGCAGGTAGACCACTACGTCCGCGTCAACTTCAACTCCTTCGTCCAGATCGTGGATGCCGTCGGCGGTGTAGACCTTGATATTACCGAGATGGAGGCCAAGGCCCTGAACTGGGAGGTCCCCTCCAACTCGATGCTGATCGTCAACCACGTTGACCCGGGCCCCAACCACTTTGACGGCTACACGGCGCTGCAATACGCCCGTCTGCGCAAGATCGACAACGACTGGAAGCGCGTCGAACGCCAGCGCACCGTCATTAAGGCCGTGCTGGATCAGGTGCAGAACGCCAGCGTCATGGAGTTGGACAACCTGCTCAATACCATTCTGCCGCTGATCCAGACGAACTTTACCAAGTCCGAGATCGCCGCGCTGCTCGTGCAGCTGCCGGGCTTTTTGGGCTGCGATGTGCAGCAGATGTCCATGCCGCTGCAGGGCACCTACGGCATCCGCACGGGCATGGATGACCGCCTGATGTACGACCCCGACTGGGTCGTGAATATTAAGGCATTGCAGGACTTTTTGTACGATGATAAGACCGCCGAGGAGGTCATTGCCGCCACGCCGGAGACCGCCGCCGCCGAGGCCGCGGGCGAGCTGGTCATTGCGACCCGCGAGAGCGCCGACGTGACCAACCCCGTGGAGGAGTACAATAATAAGTATCTGCACCGCATTGATATGACTTATGCGCTCGATGCGTCGGACTTCGGCAGCGATGACTACCGCGTCTTTGTGGCCGACACCGACAACCTGCGCGGCAATGAGCTGCGCGGTGCGCTGATCGACAAGCTGTACAGCGCGGGCGTGCGGGTCGTGGCCGTGCCGGACGGCGCCGCCGCGGGCGTGCTGCTGGACAACTATCTGCAGACCGGCAATACCGGGAGCCTGAACAGCTACCTGTCCGTGCTGCCCGCCGACCGGCGCGACAGCGCCCGCACCCTGTGGGAGCACGTCCGCACGCGCTACCCCGGTGTTTTCCACGCCGCGGGTCTGGGGGCAGATGCCCGCAGTGCGACAGTGGGCAAAGCGCTGACCGTGCTGGCCAATGCGAGCTACAACACGCCCGAGACAGAGATCGCCGAGGCTGTGCAGGTCATGCGCAGCGGCACGACCAGCAATGCCGTCTACTGGTTCAAGACGGCGATGGCCAAATATCCGCGCCAGATGGAGCGGTTCTTCGGCAGCAGTTACGCCGCCGTGTCCCGCCTGTACTACGCCATGCAGGGCACGCTGAACGTCGCGGACGACAGTGAGCTGCCGACCTACGACGCGAAGCAGCTGCTGAAAACCTATAAGAAGGACGGCATCCTGATCTTTACCGACGAGGCCAGCGCCCTGATGACCGAGGGCAGCATGGCGTCCGAGCTGCAGGCGCAGCTGGATAAGCAGAAATACGGCGAGGACGAGGACCCGCAGCGCGTCTGCGCCATTGGCGCAGTCTACGGCACCTGGAGCAACGCCGGCAGCTTCACGCCCGACGATACCGAGACCGCCTGGGACGCTGACAGCCTGACCGAGTACCTGGGCAGCGACGCCCTGCGCGGAAAAGATATGCTGCTGGCGCTGGACGGCGAGGACAGCCCCTACCTGACGGAGAACTGCCTGCTGAAGGACACCGACACCCCCGTGGCCGAACAGGTGCAAAAACTGTTTGTGCTGGATAAAAACAACATGGCGTCGCCGGAATCCGCAGAATCTGAATAAAATTTGAAATTGGGTGTTGACAATCACGCCCGTGTGTGGTATAAATGCTTTAAACCAATGAAGCGAAAGTAAAGCACACAGCGCAGTTACAGAGAGTCCCCGATGCTGGGAAGGGGATACAGAGCGGGTCTGCATAATGGTTCGCGGAGGGCACGGGGAAACGGGCATGGCCCGCAGTATCCGTTGACGGGCAGCTCCCGTTACAGAGCAGGGGAATGTTGGTTCCCTACAGAGTGGCCGTGATTGTATCGTAAGCACGGCAAGCAAGGTGGCACCACAGATTTGTTTTATCTGCCCTTGCACAGGAGAAGTTCTGTGCAAGGGCAGTTTTGTTTTTGACAATGGGGGAGAGGGAACATGAACCTGATGAAAGAGCGATGGCAAGCCTGAATTTGTAAATCTGGATGGCCCGGAACGCACCGGGCACTATAGGGGCAATGACCGCCCCTACAAACCTGACATTCACTACAATTTACAAATTAAGGAGAATTTACCATGAAAAAGTTTGTTGCTGTTCTGTCCGCCGCCACCATGATGACCAGCCTGGCCGCCTGCGGCTACACCGCCGATACCGCCAACACTGCCGCATCTTCCGCCGAGACCACCGCGTCCGCTGCCGAGAGCACCGCGGACACCGCCGCCGCTGACAGCTACAAGGTCGCCATTGTCCAGCAGCTCGACCACGCCAGCCTCGACGAGATCCGCGTGGCTATTGAGAAAGAGCTGGACGCCAAGGCCGCCGAGAAGGGCATCACGATCGAGTACAAGGACTTCAACGGCCAGAACGACGCCACAACGCTGAACCAGATCGGCACACAGGTCGTCGCCGACGGCTATGACGCCATCATTCCCATCGCGACGCTGGCCGCCCAGTGCATGACCACCGCCGCCGAGTCCACCAAGACCCCGGTCATCTACGCGGCCATCTCCGACCCCGCCGCCGCAGACCTGACCGACATCGACTATGTCACCGGCACGTCCGACGCGCTGAACACCCAGTCCATCATGGATATGATGTTCGCCGTTCAGCCCGACATCCAGACCGTCGGCCTGCTCTACTCCAACTCGGAGGCCAACTCCACGACCCCGATTGCCGAGGCCAAGGCGTATCTGGATGCCAAGGGCATTGCCTACGTCGAAAAGACCGGCAACACCAACGACGAGATCATGACCGCCGCGTCCAGCATGGTCGGCCAGGTCGATGCCGTCTTTACCCCGACGGACAACGTGGTCATGGCCGCTGCCGCCGCTGTCTCCGAGACACTGACCAAGGGCGGCATCCCGTTCTACACCGGCGCGGACAGCTTCGTCACGGCAGGTGCGTTTGCAACCTGCGGTGTCAACTACACCGAGCTGGGCACCTACACCGCTGACATGGCGCTCGACATCCTTGAGACCGGCGTTGTCCCCGCGTACCACATCATGGACGGCGGCATCATCACCGTCAACACCGAGACCGCCGCCGCCCTGGGCATCGACTACAGCGCCTTCAACGATCTGGCCGGCCAGGTCGTCGAGGTCACCACGGCGGAATAACCCTCCGGGAAAAGACCGTAGGGGCGCATTCTATATGCGCCCGGGACGCCTGTGCAGCCGCAGCGTCCCGCGGGCGGATATGGAATCCGCCCCTACATTGTTGTATAATAGACTGTACCATTACTTTTAGAGAGGAAGTCACCCTATGTTTACCGTTGCCACCGTGCTGAATGCACTGGAGCTGGGCTTTATCTACGCGCTGGTCGCTATGGCGCTGTTTTTGAGCTTCCGCGTGCTGAACATCGCCGATATGACCACCGACGGTGCGTTCACGCTGGGCTGCGCCGTGTCGGCCACCGCCGCCGTGGCGGGCCACCCGTTCCTGGGGCTGCCGCTGGCCATGCTGGCCGGTGCGGCGGCGGGCTTTATCACCGCGTTTTTGCAGACAAAGCTCGCTGTGCCGTCGATTCTGGCGGGTATCATCACCAACACGGGGCTGTACACGGTCAACCTTGCGGTCATGGGATTCTCCTCCAACGTGCCCATGCTGAAAACCAAAACGGTCTTTACCGCTGCACAGGGCGTTTTTGGCGAGAGCGCACCCTATAAGCTCATCGTGGCAGCGCTTGTCACCGTGGTGGTCTGCGCACTGCTCATCGCGTTCCTCGGCACCCGGTTGGGCCTGTCCATCCGCGCTACCGGCGATAACCCGGACATGGTCCGTGCGTCGTCCATCAACACAGCCTTCACCATCACGGTGGGCCTCTGCATTGCCAACGCCATGACCGCGCTGTCCGGCGCGGTGCTGGCCCAGTACCAGCGCTCGGCGGACATCAACCTCGGCACCGGCATGGTCGTCATCGGCCTGGCCTCGCTCATCATCGGCGAGACGCTCTTTGGCCGCGGCGGCATGTGGGTCAAGGCTGTGGCCGCCGTCGCGGGCAGTGTCATCTACCGCTTCATTATTGCGCTGGCTCTGCGTGCCAACGTCCCGTCGGAGTGCCTGAAGCTGATCTCCGCCGTCATCGTCGCGCTGGCCATTGCAGCCCCGGCCCTCAAGGCCAAGGCAGATTTCCGCCGCCGCCGCGCCAACGCCCAGAAGGGAGGTGCCCGCCATGCTTGATCTGAAAAACATCAGCAAAACGTTCAATCCGGGCACTGTCAATGAGAAGGTCGCCCTCGAAAACGTGAACCTGCATCTGGACGACGGCGACTTTGCGACGATTGTCGGCTCCAACGGCGCGGGCAAGTCCACGCTGTTCAACGCTATTGCGGGCGAGTTCATCGCCGACACCGGCACGATCACGCTGGACGGCAGGGACATCACCTTCCTGCCGGACTTCAAGCGCTCCAAGGCGATTGGCCGTATGTTTCAGGACCCGCTGCGCGGCACGGCCCCGCACATGACGATTGAGGAAAATCTGGCGCTGGCCTTCCTGCGCGCGTCGGGGCACACCTCGGCGTTCTCCCGCATCAACAAAAAGGACCGGGAGCTGTTTGCCGAAAAGCTCTCCGCGCTGGGTCTGGGGCTTGAGGACCGCATGAAGCAGCCCGTGGGTCTGCTGTCCGGCGGCCAGCGCCAGGCGCTGACCCTGCTGATGGCGACCCTCGTCACGCCGAAGCTGCTGCTGCTTGACGAGCACACGGCGGCGCTGGACCCCGGCACGGCGGACAAGGTGCTGGAGCTGACCAAAAAAATCGTGGCCGAAAACAACCTGACCTGCCTGATGATCACCCACAACATGCACGACGCGCTGACCCTGGGCAACCGCACGCTGATGATGGACCACGGTCATATTGTGCTGGACATCAGCGGCGAGGAGCGCACCCACACCACCGTGGACGGCCTGCTGGACCGCTTCGCAGAGAACGTCGGCCACGCGCTGGACAATGACCGGATCTTGCTGAGCAAAGAAAAGTAAAAAAGAACCGCCCCGCACGAAACGTGCAGGGCGGTTTTTTGTAGGGAAAGGCTTCCCCCTCGGGGCTGCGCCCGCAGGCGCGTGTCGGAGCGCAACCGCCGAAGGCGGCTCTTGGCGCGGAGACTGAAGCTGTCCGCATAGCGGACTGATGAGGGCAAAGCTACCGACAGCAGCCCGTTACCGGGCAATTGCCGCAAGGCCGCCCCTCATCCGGCCCCGCGGGGCCTCAGCCACCTTCCCCCGCAGGGGAAGGCAAGGAAGATCACATCTCCGCCAAATCAAACCGGTAGATCGTCGTCGAGCTGTACGGCTTGCCCGGCAGCAGTGTCGTGTCGGGGAAGTTCGGGTGGTTCGGTGCGTCGGGAAAGTCCTCCGTCTCAAAGCAGACGGCATCCCGGGCAGCGTAGTGTGCGCCGTCCTTGCCCGCCGTGACCGGGGCCAGGAAGTTGGCCGTGTACAGGTGGACGCCCGGCAGGGTCGTCAGCACCTCCATGCGGATGCCGGTCTCGGGGCCGACAGCCCAGGCGGCGTGGCGCAGACCGCTGTCACGGATGACATAGCACTGATCGTAGCCGCAGCAATCGGTCAGCGGGGTGAAATCCGCGCCGATGTCCAGTCCCAGCGTCTTTTCTTCGGTGAAGTCCATCGGGGTGCCCTTGACCGGCAGCTTGCGCCCGGTGGGGATGCTGGCGGCGTCGGCCTCGAGGTAAGAATCGGCGTCCACCGTCACGCGATGGCCCAGCGCACTGCCGCTGGCGTGGCCGTTCAGGTTAAAATAGCTGTGGTTCGTCATATTGCAGACGGTGGGCGCGTCGGTGGTCGCCCCGTAGCGGATGACCAGCCCGCTCTTGGCCAGGCTGTACTGGATGGTCAGATCAAAATTGCCGGGGAAGCCGTCTGTCCCGGCGGGGCTCGTGGCCGTCATCGTCACGCTGTCGGTCTCGCCGGGGGTCAGCGCCACGTCAAACATCGTGTGATTGAACCCGTGCAGGCCGCTGTGCAGACAGTTTCCGTTCTGGTTCGGCGTGATATGGACGATCTCCTCATACAGCGGGAACTGCGCGCCCGCAATGCGGTTGGCAAAGCGGCCCACGGCGGCGCCCATGCTGTCGGTGTTCAGCTCATAGTCGGCGGCAGTGTCATAGCCCAGCACGACGTCCACGGGATTGCCCTTGCGGTCTTTTACGATGATGCGATGGATAATGGCAGCATAGCTCAGCAGCTGCACCTCGATAAAATCGTTTTTCAGCGTCGCCAGCTTAACGGTCTGGCCGCTGGTGGACTTGCCGAAATCCTGAATCGAAACGGACATGGTGAGAACCTCCTTATTCCTTTGTGTCGGCGGTGACGCCCTGTGCGGCCAGGTCCTCGCGCACGCTCTCGGCCACGCTGCCGGTGCCGTAGTTCAGCATACGGTTCACGCGGCTGACCGTGGCGCTGGATGCGCCGGTCTCGCGGCGGATCTCGCTGTAGACCTTGCCCTGCAAAAGGCACCCGGCCACAGCGTAGCGCTGCTCCATCGTGCGCAGCTCGGTCACGGCGCACAGGTCGTCAAAAAAGCGGATGCACTCATCCAGGCTGTTCAGTCGCAGGATCGCCTCATACAGGGCGGTGTTACGTTCATTCTGCTGCATAGCGTAAAGGCGCACAGCGGTGCGCCGACCTCTTTCTTTGTAAAATTTGCATTTGCTCGGTCTTGGCATCTTTTAATATTCTAGCAAATTTGCCCAAACAAGTCAATACACTAAAGTGCGAAAGTGTGTTAAAACTGCTTGCATTTAACACCAAAATGTTGTATCATAGAAGCATCAAATGTTAGGGCAATACCGCATAATTCTAAGTGCCGATACGGCGAGTGAGGTGTCGCAGCCGCCGGAGCGGTACTTAAGCCGTAAGGCGGGAATTATGCGGTGTTGCCTTGGGGAGACTGCCATGCCGACAACATTACTGATTGTGTATCGCGTGCTGGGCACCGTGCTTTTTGCACTGGCCGCAGCCGCCATTGTGGAAAAATACCGCACGGTCCGCGGGGCCGCGCTGCTGCCCGCCCGCGTGCTGGAATGCCGCCGTGCGTCATCCACCAGCAACAGCCGGGGTGCGGGCGGCTACCGCTATCTGGTGGAGCTGTACGCCAACGGTCGGCGGCTGGAGCTGGAGACGAACGACGCCTTCTGGTTCAGGCACGACAAGGACAAGGGGAAGGTGCTGCAGGTTTGGTACAACCCCAACGCCCGCTGTGTGGAGCGCAAAAGCTGGGAGACGGAATTTTTTGCGGCGGTGCTGGCTGTGATCGGCGCGGCGCTGCTGCTGATCCGGTGAGGTGCCTATGAGCTGGATTTTGTATGTGCTGCTGGTGCTGGCCGTGGCGGGGGACATCCTGCTGGCCGTGGTGCTGGCAAAGGTGATGCACAAAAATGACGAACCGCAGCAGAAAATTGATACGGCGGATGACTTTGTCCGCGCGGTGACGCCGGTTTTGCAGAGCGAGACCGACCTGCTGGCCGAGCAGCTGCGCGCCATGCAGGGCGAGAGCGCCCGCACAACGACGGCGACGCTGCGGGATTTTTCTGCCGTTCTGGCCGAGAACCAGCGCCAGAACGCCGCCGCCAGCACGGCGCGGCTGGAATCCATTGACCGAGCCGGGGCCGCCCGCCAGAAGGCCGCGAACGATGCCCTGCTGGCCCAGCTGACGATGATGGAAACGCGGCTGAAAAATCTTGAGGACTCCAATGCGACCCGGATGGACAGTGTGCGCGGTGCGCTGGTGCAGGGCCTGAACACGATCCGCGCCGACAACAACAAAAAGCTGGATGAGATCCGCGGCACAGTCGAGGAAAAATTGCAGGACACGCTGCAGCAGCGCATCAACGACTCGTTCAAGACGGTCAGTGCCCAGCTTGAGCAGGTCTACAAGGGTCTGGGCGAGATGCAGAATCTGGCCGCCGACGTGGGCAGCTTAAAGCAGGTGCTGTCCGGCGTCAAGACCCGCGGCATCCTGGGCGAGGTGCAGCTCGGCGCGATTCTGGAGCAGATCCTGGCCCCCGGCCAGTACGCCTGCAACGTCGCCACCGTGCCCGGCAGCACGAACCGCGTGGAGTACGCCATCAAGATGCCGGGGCAGAACGGCACGGTCTGGCTGCCCATCGACGCGAAATTCCCGGGCGATACCTACGCGCATTTGCAGGCGGCGCAGGAGCGCGGCGATGCTGCCGCTGTGGCCGCCATGCGCAAGGCGCTGAACAACGTCCTGCGCACCGAGGCCAGGGACATCCACGACAAGTACATTGAGGTGCCCTACACGACGAGCTTCGGCATCCTGTTCCTGCCGTTTGAGGGGCTGTACGCCGAGGTGGTTTCCAGCGGTGTAACGGAGCTTTTGCAGCGGGATTACCAGATCACGGTGGCCGGGCCGTCCACAATGGCGGCGCTGCTCAACGCCCTGCAGATGGGCTTCCGCACGCTGGCCATCCAGAAGCGCAGCGGCGAGGTCTGGACGATCTTGGGTGCGGTCAAGACCGAGTTTGAAAAGTTCGGCGCGGGTCTGCAGCAGATGCAGCGCCACCTGAATCAGACCGGCTCCGATCTGGAGGAGCTGATCGGCCCCCGCAGCCGCGCCATCACCCGCAAACTTGAATCCGTCCAGCAGCTTGACCCGGATACGGCCACAGAGCTATTGGGCATTGAGGAGTAGGGGAGGAGCCTCCCTGCCGGGCCGTGTGCAGGTATTGCATTGCTAAAAGTTATAGAGCAGTAGGGGCGGCATATATGCCGCCCGCCACCTTGCGCCGCCGCCCTCTGCCCTTATTTATAGCTTCCTCCAAAATCACATCTTCCGTAGGGGCGGATTCCATATCCGCCCGCCGCTTTCCCACAAATGGCCATTTGCTATACCCGGCCCCTGCAGTGTGGTTGTTTGCTTTCCACGCTGTCATTTTTGCCAGAATCCGCCCCCGCAAGGGGGCTTTTTCTATGCCCCCATCCACTTTACAGTGCGGAAAAACTGTGGTATACTGAACGAGTTATTGAATAGTCAACAATATGCGGCGCTGCCGCACGCCCATAAAGGAGTTACTGCCATGATCCGTATTGTTACCGATTCCGCCGCCGATCTGACCGCGGAGGAGCTGTCCGTCCCCGGCATCTTTGTTGTGCCGCTGTCCGTCACCTTTGCAGACGGCACCACCCAGCTCGATGACGGCACGATGACGAAGGATGAATTTTTTGCCCGTTTGGCAGAGGACAGCAAACTGCCCCGTACCAGCCAGCCCAGCCCGGCCAGCTTTATGCAGGTGTATGAGGATGCCGCCGCAGCGGGGGATGAGGTCCTTGTGATCACCATCGGCCAGAAGCTGTCCGGCACCTACCAGTGCGCGCATCTGGCCGCCGCCGATGTCGGTCTGCAGGTGCATATCGTGGACTCTGAGGCGGCCTCGCAGGCTGAGGCGCTGCTTGTCCGTGAGGCGGTGCGCCTGCGCGATGAGGAGGGCCTGACGGCGGAGGAAATCGCCGCCGTGCTGGAGCAGTTCAAAAAGCGGGTGCGCATCGTCGCCGTGGTGGACAGCCTCAAGCACCTGCAAAAGGGCGGACGGCTGCCCGCCGCCGTTGCCATTGTGGGCGGTGCGCTGGGCATCAAGCCGGTGCTGGCCCTGCAGGATGGTGCTATCAAGCTGGTGGACAAGGGCCGCGGACGCCCCGGCGCGCTGGTCGCCATGTTCAAGCAGCTGGACGCGCTCGGCGGTATTGACCCGCGCTACGGCTATACGCTGCTCTACAGCGATAATAAGCAGCTTATTGCACCGGTACACCACTACATGCACCAGAATCTCCAACTGACCGGCGGCCGTGTGGCCCAGCTTGGCCCCACCATCGGCACCCATGTCGGTCCCGGCGTGGTCGGCGTGGTGTTTGTGGCGAAGGAGTAAACCTGTAAAATATAAAAAAGCAGGGGAGAGCAATGCCCGCCCCTGTAAGTTGAGCTTCTCCATTCGGAGAAGCTTTTTTATTTTCCGCTGAAAAACTTATTCAGTGCATACACCCCCAGCACGAGGACGCCGAGGACGAGGAAGATGCCGGCCATACCGGCGCAGAGCATCGAAAGGGTGACGGGAAGAAGTGCGGTTGACATGGGTTGACCTCCTTATACGCAGCTGCTCATAAGGGTCAGGATCAGGCCGCCGGCAATGACCGACGCGATCTGGCCCGAGACGTTGACACTGATCGAGTACATCAGCAGGAAATTCTGGTTGTCCTCAGCCAGGCCCATCTGGTTGACGACGCGCCCGCTCATCGGGAACGCAGAAATGCCTGCCGCGCCGATCATCGGGTTGATTTTTTTGCCCTCGGGCAGGAACAAATTCAACAGCTTGGCGAAGAAAACGCCGCCGGCGGTGTCAAAAATAAACGCGACCAGACCCAGCGCCAGGATCAGCAGTGTGTCGGGCCGGACGAATTTGTCGGCGGTCATCTGGCCCGCCACGGTCAGGCCCAGCACAATCGTGATAAGGTTCGCCAGTACGTTCTGCGCGGTCTCGGACAGGGCGTTCAGCACGCCGCACTCGCGCAGCAGGTTGCCGAACATGAGGAAACCGACCAGCGCCACACTGGCGGGCGCGACAAGCCCGGCCAGCATAGTGACCACAATCGGGAACAAAATTTTGGTGGTTTTGCTGACGCTGCCCTTCTGGTACGGCATCCGAATCAGCCGCTCTTTTTTGGTCGTGCACAGGCGGATGACCGGCGGCTGCACGATGGGCACAAGCGCCATGTAGCTGTACGCCGCGACCATGATGGCACCCAGGTATTTGCTGCCCAGGGTGTTCGCCACGAAGATAGCCGTCGGGCCGTCCGCCGCGCCGATGACCGCGATGGACGCCGCGTCGGGCAGGTCAAAGAACAGCCCCGCCAGCACGAGTGTGACAAAAATGCCGAACTGCGCCGCCGCACCGAACAGCATGAGCCACGGCTTTTCCAGCAGCGGGCCGAAGTCGATCATTGCGCCGATGCCGATGAAAAGCAGCAGCGGGAACAGCTCATTAGACATACCGGCGTCAAAAAGCGCGCTGATGGGGCCGACGGTAGTCCCCTGCGTGATGGCCCCGGACAGCGGCAGATTGACAAGGATCGCGCCGAAGCCCATAGGCAGCAAGAGACTCGGCTCCATCTTTTTGGCGATGGCCAGGTAAATCAGCAGGCCGCCGATGACCCACATGACCACCATCTGCCATGTGAGATTGCCGAAGTTGGCGAACAGCCCGGCGAAGGTTTGCAGAAATTGCATGTATGATACCTCCCGTTTGTGGGCGGCAGGGTACAAAAAAAGACCCCTGCCGCAGAAAAAGTCTGCAGCAAAAGTCTCAGTGTTCACAGTATGCCCCGGGGCGGCAGGCCACCCGTGGTGACGAAGCGATACGGCGCGCGGCAGGGGCGCGTCCCTTACTCCCTTTTACCTTGAGGGTATTATAACGCGGAGAAGGAGATTTTGCAAGAGAAATTTTTGAGGAAGGCGGGGGTGAGGGAGACGGGAAGGATGAATCCCTCCCCTGCAAGCAGCCAGAAGGTTTGCGGCAAATTTGTAGGGGGCGGCGTCCCCGACGCCCCGCGGAGGGGTCAAGACCCCTCCCTACGATGCGGGGTGAAAAGGGGTGTAAGGCGGAAAAGGGTGTTAGCGTAAGGCTGCGGGCCGGGCATGCCCGGCCCCTACAGACTGCTATAAATGGGTGTGGCCGAGAGGGGCAAGGGAGGCACCCGTCCCCGGATTAGTAGACAGAAAAATACCCCACATGCTCCGGGTGGTTGTCCTCGACCAGCACGGTGAAGCCGCCGGGGTTGACCTCGGTGTTCTTGCCGAAGGCTTCCTCGGCAATCAGATGCGGGCCGCGGTTTAGGATGATCTCCGCCGTCTGGACAACGCCGACGCGGCGGTAGTGGAGAATATCCCCCTCGGCACGGACGATCTCGAGCCGCCCGCCGTCAAAGGCGTCGCAGCTGCGGCGCAGGGCGGCCAGCGTTTTGATCGGGCCGCGCAGCCGCTGCTCGGTGGAGTTCCAGTCAAAGAACGCACGGTTGAAGGGGTCGCGGTAGCCCTGCATGGCGATCTCATCGCCGTAGTAGACGCAGGGCACGCCCGGCAGCGTGAAGATCATCGCGTAGCCCAGCAGCAGTCTGCGGATGGCCTCGTCCATCTGGCCGGAGGGAATGACCCGCTTGCTCTGCCAGTAGCGGTCTCGGTTATTGCAGGGCTCGCCCGCAATCGCCGTGATGGCGCGCTCGGTGTCGTGGGTGGACAGGAAATTCATCGCACAGTTCAGCGCCGGGGCAGGGTAGTGCTCGCAGATCTGCATCAGAGCGTCGGCCACGGCGGTGACGTCCGCGCCGTGCAGGTAGTCCAGCGTGGCGCTGCGGAACGGGTAGTTCATCACAGCGTCCAGACCGTGCCCGCGCAGGTAGGTGCGGCGGCGGCCAAAGGCCTCCTTCGTCGTCGCATCTTCCCACACTTCGCCCAGCAGCAGCTTGTCCTCGCCGTGGGATTTGACGGCAGCGCGAATTTTTTCAATAAAATCGTCGGGCAGCTCGTCGGCTACGTCCAGCCGGAAGCCGGACGCGCCCAGATTCAGCCAGGTGTCGATGACGCCGCCCTTGCCGCAGATAAATTCCACGTAGGAGGGGGATTCCTCCTGCACCTCGGGCAGCGTCTCAAAGCCCCACCAGCTGCGGTAGCCGCAGGGATAGCCCGAGTCAAAGTCGTACCAGCTGCGGTAGGGAGAGCTGCGGTCCCGGTACGCGCCGCCCGGGCCGTATCGGCCCTCGCGGTTGAAGTAGCGGGAATCCGACCCCGTGTGGCTGAACACGCCGTCCAGGATGATGCGGATGCCCTCCTTGGCGGCAGCGGCGCACAGGGCGCTGAACTCCTCGTTCGTGCCCAGCAGCGGGTCGGCCTTGAGGTAGTCCGCCGTGTTGTAGCGGTGGTTGGCGTGGGCCTCAAAAATCGGGTTCAGGTAGATGCAGGTCACACCTAAATCGCGCAGGTACGGCAGCTTTTGTTGGATTCCCGCGAAGTCGCCGCCGTAATAGTCCATGTTCAGGTAGCCCTCGCTCTGCTCGGTGGGCCAGAAATACGGCTCGCCGGTCTTGTCGGCGCGGTAGATGCGGTCTGCAAACGGCATCGCCTTGTTGGGCTTTCCCTCGCAGAAGCGGTCCGGGAAAATCTGATACATCGTGCCGTTTTTCAGCCAGTCGGGCGTCTTGAAGTCCGGCTCGTAGACCGTCAGCTGCCAGTCCTGACCGTCAGTCCAGCTGAGCACACCCTCACCGCCCGGCGTGCGGTAGATGCGGCGAAAATCCGTGTACAAATCAAAGTGATAAAAGTACAGCCCCGAGGTCGTCGGCGTGACAGTCAGCGCGAAGTGGTTGACCTTGGGCGTCTGGCCCGTGAACTCCATGCGGTAGTGGACGGGGTCCTCGCAGTCTTTCGTCAGCACCAGATGCGGGTCAACGTAGCCGAGGTCCTCCGGCACGGTCAGGCTGAAGGTCACAGGCTGACCGGCCTTCACCGCCCCGAACGGGGATTTGCAGGTGAGGTCGAGGCTGTTGTAGAATGTGTGGGACATGGAAGTCTCCCCTTTACGTTAGCGTAAAGCCTTCTCCCCTGGGGGAGAAGGTGGCCCGGAGGGCCGAATGAGGGGAGAGCCTGCCGCTATGGCCCGGCAAAAGGGCGGCAGGGCAGACTTGCCCCTCATCAGTCACCTTCGGTGACAGCTTCCCCCGATGGGGAAGCCTGCACAAAAAAGCCGTGCCCCGAACAGGGCACGGCAAAAATCAGATAACCAGATTATTTGACGGGAGTAGCGCCCCAGATGTCACGCGCATAGTCCATGATGGAACGGTCTGCGCTGAAGATGCCTGCGTTGGAGATGTTCTTCAGGCTCATGTGGTTCCACTTCTGCTTGTCGCGGTACAGCTCCTGCAGGTCGTGCTGGGCACGGCGGTAGTCCTTGAAGTCCGCCATGACCATGTACGGGTCGGAGTTGCGCAGGTTGCTGGTGACCTCGCTGAAGTTCTCGCCGTTCCAGCCCTTCTCCAGAAAGTCCAGAACTGCCATCGCGGTGTTGTCGCCGCTGATAAAGGCGTTCGGGTGGTAGCCCATGCCCTTCAGCGCGTTGACCTCGGGGGTCAGCATACCGAAGATGATCTCGTTCTCATGGCCGGCAGCGTCGGCGATCTCAACGTTCGCGCCGTCCAGCGTGCCCAGCGTGATCGCGCCGTTCAGCATGAACTTCATGTTGCCGGTGCCGGATGCCTCGGTGCCGGCCAGAGAGATCTGCTCAGAGACCTCGGAGGCTGGCATCAGGCGCTCGGACAGGCTGACGCAGTAGTCCTCGAGGTAGACGATGCGCAGCTTGCCGCGGACAGCGGGATCCTCGTCGATCAGCTTGCCCAGCTTGCAGATCATGCGGATCATCTGCTTGGCCATGTAGTAGCCGGGGGCGGCCTTCGCGCCGAAGATGTAGGTCTTGGGGGTGAACTCGGCGTTGGGGTTGTTCTTCAGGTACAGGTACTCGGCAGCGATGTTCAGCGCGTTCAGGTGCTGGCGCTTGTACTCGTGCATACGCTTGACCTGGCAGTCAAAGATAGAATCAGGATCAATGACCTGGCCGGTGGCCTTCTGCAGGTAGTTGGCAAAGTTGGCCTTGTTCTCACGCTTGACCTTGGCGGCGGCAGCCTGCACGGTCTTGTCGTCCACGAACTTCTCCAGCTTCTTCAGCTCGGAGGCGTCGGTCTTGAAGCCGTCACCGATGGTCTCCTCCAGCAGATGGGTCAGGCCCGGGTTGGAGCAGAGCAGCCAGCGGCGGTAGGCGATGCCGTTCGTGACGTTCTTGAATGCCTGCGGCTTGTACAGGAAGTAATCATGGAAAACGCTGTCCTTGATGATCTCACTGTGCAGCTTGGAAACGCCGTTGATGGCGTGGCAGGTGTAGGCGCAGATGTTGGCGGTGCGGACCTGGTTGTCGCCGATGATCGCCATATAGTCGATCTTGCCCTGGTCGCCGGGGAAGGCCTTGGCCAGGTCGGCGCGGCAGCGGCGGTCCATCTCGCAGACGATCTGCCAGATGCGGGGCAGGGTGTTGCGGAAGATGTCCGCGTTCCACTTCTCCAGTGCCTCGCTCATGACGGTGTGGTTGGTGTAGGCAAAGACCTTGCGGCAGATGTCGAAGGCAGCGTCCCACTCGTAGCTGCACTCATCCAGCAGGATGCGCATCATCTCGGGGATGGCGACGGTGGGGTGGGTATCGTTCAGCTGGATGGCGACCTTGTCGGGCAGGTTGTCCAGCGTGCCGTACTGGTTCAGGTGGTTCTGCAGGATGTCTGCGATGGACGCGGCAGAGAAGAAGTACTGCTGGCGCAGGCGCAGGATCTTGCCCTCGGTATGGTTGTCGTTGGGGTAGAGGATTTTGGAGATCAGCTCGGCAGAGGCAGACTGGCTGATAGCCGTGTTGTAGTTGCCGGCGTTGAAGCTGCTCATATCAAAGCTGGGGGCCTTAGCCTGCCACAGACGCAGCTTGGAAACACCGTTGGAGCCGTAACCGGCGACATACATATCGTTGGGCACGGCGATAACGGAGTTGTAGTTCTCATACTTGACGTGATGGAAGCCGCCCTCCCAGGTCTCGATGGCCTGGCCGTCAAAGCGGATCTCCTGGGCCTGGTCGGGATGGCTCTTGATCCAGACCTGACCGCCGGGCAGCCAGTTGTCAGCAGTCTCCTGCTGCCAGCCGTCCACGATCTTCTGCTTGAAGATGCCGTACTCGTACAGGATGGAGTAGCCGGTGCCGGGGATGCCGTCGGTGGCCATGCCGTCCAGATAGCAGGCGGCCAGGCGGCCCAGACCGCCGTTGCCCAGGCCCGCATCGGGCTCCTGCTCATAGATGGTATCGATCTTGACGTCGGCATCAGCCAGCACGCTCTCGGCAACCTCGTTCAGGCCAAGGTTGAACAGGCTCGTGCGCAGGCTGCGGCCCATGAGGAACTCCATGCAGAGGTAGTAGACCTGCTTCTTGCCCTCGCCCAGGACCTTGGACTGGTACTGCTTCTGGCGGTCAGACATGATCTGGCGGGTGATCATGGCCAGGCAGCGGTAGATCTGGTCAGCGGAGGCGGCGTCGATGGTGACGTTGCACTCACTCATCAGCTTGTCCTTGAGCAGCTTCTCAAATTCACGCTTTGTGTATTTCAAAATCGTTCTCTCCTTCTTTGCAGTCATGAGAATTCATGATTTTTGCGCTCTTTTCGGTGCTTTCAATAAACCACTCTATAGATTATAACGATATTTAGCGGATTGCGCAAGTCAAAATTGCCTGTTTGCAGGCTTTTTATACAATTCCGTCAAAAAGGGCTTTTGCAAATCGGTAATTTGTACTATAATAGATGTAAGATTCTGCGCGTCCACTGTAAATAAAGGCGTGCAGAGACCGGAAGGAGTATGATTATGGGTATGGCTACCTCAAAAGTGAGGCTGAACATCTGCGGTTCCAGCTATGTAGTCAACACGAGTGAGAGCGAGGATTACATGAAGAACCTCGCGGACCGACTGAACCTGGACATGAACGAGCTGATGGCGTCCTCGAACTCGGTCTCCATCACGACGGCGGCAGTCATGACCGCGCTGAACTATCGTGATGAGCTGGAAAAGGCCAGCGGCAGCGCCGACAATATGCGCCGCCAGATCAAGGACTACCTCGAGGATGCGGCCAGCGCCAAGATGGCTGCCGAGGAGGCCCGCCGTGAGAATGCGTCGCTCAAACGCCGTGTGGATGAGCTGGAGCGCCGCCTGCGCCGCAATCAGTTCCCGGCGGAGGACGAATGAGCCGCCCCGAGATTTTAGCCCCGGCGGGCAACCGCGAGATGCTTGGCGCCGCTGTTTTCAGCGGCGCTGATGCTGTTTATCTGGGGCTGACGGGCTTTAACGCGCGCCGCACGGCGGGCAACTTTACCCCCGACGAGCTGCGGGAGGCCGTGGCGTTCTGCCATGCCCGCGGCGTCAAGGTGCATGTGACGCTGAATACGCTGGTCTATGACCGGGAACTGTCCGGCCTGGCCGACGCCGTGCGCGCCGTGGCTGCAGCCGGGGCGGATGCCGTCATTGCGGACGACCTGGCGACGGCGCAGCTGGTCAAAAGTATTGCACCGACGCTGCACCTGCACGGCTCGACCCAGATGAGCGTCCACACGCCCGAGGGCGCTAAGGAGCTTGCCGCGCTGGGCTATGACCGCGTCATTCTGGCGCGTGAGCTGTCGCTGGAGGAAATTCGTGCCGTCTGCGAGGCCAGCCCCATCGAGGTCGAGGTCTTTGTCCACGGCGCACTCTGCATGAGCGTGTCCGGCCAGTGCATGATGAGCGCGTTCCTCGGCGGGCGCAGCGGCAACCGCGGCGCCTGTGCGGGTCCCTGTCGTCTGCCGTTTGACGCAAGTGCCGGTTTAAAACCCGGCCAGCCGGGCCGTGCCTGCCATCTGAGTTTAAAGGACATGGACTACATCCCGCACCTGCGGGAGCTGATGGACGCGGGTGTCGCCAGCGTGAAGATCGAGGGCCGCCTGCGCACGCCCGAGTACGCGGCGGCAGTCGTCACAGCCTGCCGCGCGGTCTGCGCGGGCCAGCCCTACGACGAAAAGCTCGTGCGGGACATCTTCTCGCGCTCGGGCTTCACCGACGGCTACCTGACGAACCGCAACGACGGCAAGATGTTCGGCGTGCGCACCGAGGCCGACGCCGCGGCGACCCGCGCTGCCACGCCCAAGGCACGCGAGCTGTTCCGCCGCGAGCTGCAGCGCGTGCCCGTACACTATGAATTGAGCGGCGGCGTGGAGGACGGCGGCGTCAAGTTGACCGCCCGCGACGACGACGGCCACAGGGTCAGCATCTACAGCGCCGACGAGCCGCAGCCTGCCCAGAAGGACCCGCTGCCCGGCATTGAGCGCGCCCTCGGCAAGACCGGCGGCACGCCGTTTGTCATGGACGGCCTTGCCGCCGAGCCGGGGGAGGGGGGCTTCGGCTTCCTGCCCGGTGCTGCCTGGAACGAGCTGCGCCGCGAGGCGCTGGACAAGCTGCTGGAAAAGCGCAGCGAGGTCACGCCCCACGCCGTACAGGCATTTGAAATGCCGACCTATCCCGCCCATACCGTGGGGCAACTGCCCGCGCTGGCCGCCCGCTTTGCCAATGCGGCCCAGTGCCCGGCGGAGGCGGCGGAGAAGCTGCAATACCTGATTTTCCCGATTGCCGAAGCCGAGAGCATCCCCGAGGCATGGCGGGGGAAAACGCTGCTGGAGCTGCCGCGGGTCATGTTCGGCAGGCTCGAGCAAAAGACCGCCGCGCGGCTGGACGCCCTGCAGGACGCGGGTTTTGCCGGGGCGGTGGTCAACAACCCCGCACAGCTGCGCTATACCGACGGCTGGACGCTGTACGGCGGCCTGGGCCTGAACGTCACGAACCCGATGAGCGCCGCGCGGTATGCGTCCCTGGGGGTGCAGGGCATGCTTTTGCAGCCCGAGACCGCGCTGACGGCCATGCAGGCCGTGGCCCCCGGCGTGCCCACGGCGGCGCTCTGCTACGGCCATCTGCCGCTGATGCTGACCCGCGCCTGCCCCCTGCGCAATGTGCGCGACTGCGGCAAATGCCCGGGCGGCGGCACGCTGCGGGACCGCAAGGGCCGCGACTTCACCGTGACCTGCTCGGCCCCCGGCGGGGCGGGCGTGCGCACAGTGTTCAACCCGGTGCCGCTCTACATGGGGGAGCGCCTGCGTGAGCTGCCCGTGGACGTGGCGGTAGCGGCCTTCACGACAGAGACCCCCGCCCGCGTATCCCAGATTTTGGACCTGCTTTTCAACGCCCAACCGTTTGACAGCGAGTTTACGCGTGGGTTATACTATACGAATAACTAAAATTATCAGATAGGAGAGAGAAGATAGGAGATGAACTGCCGGGAAGGCTGCGGCCTTACGCCGGAAACATCTCCTCTATCCTAACTCCTCTCTTTTGGAGGCTCCCATGACCCCTATTGTGAAGTACAAAAAATTGGATGCCCGCGCCGTTGTGCCGCAGTACGCTACGCCCGGCGCGGCGGCGGCGGACCTGTGCGCGGTGCTGGATACACCGCTGACGCTGGCCCCGATGCAGCGCGCCCTCGTGCCCACCGGCCTTGCCATCGAGCTGCCCGGCCCCGCGTGCGTCGCCCTTGTCTACGCCCGCAGCGGCCTGTCCATCAAGCACGGTCTTTGTATGGCGAACGGTGTCGGCGTCATTGACAGCGACTACCGCGGTGAGCTGCGCGTGCCGATGGTGAACCTGTCCAACGAACCCTACACCATCCAACCCGGTGAGCGCGTCGCCCAGCTCTGCATTGCCCCTGTCTGGCAGGCAGCGTTTGCACCCGCCGATGAACTGACCGACACCGCACGTGGTGCAGGCGGGTTTGGGTCGACGGGGAAATAAACGGCATTCGCCGCGAAGTTCTCTCCCCCACCGCCTGCGGGCGGAGCCCCCTCGCAGAGGGGGCCAAGAGCCCCTTGCCTCCCTCTGCGAGGGAGGTGGCGCCGCAGCGCCGGAGGGAGAGAACCTTCCGGCAGTGCCCTTTTCCTAAAATTTCTGCTCACACCTTGTTTCGGCAAACTCTGCACACTCCGACTTTTTATAATAGACCAGAAAGGAAGCACACTATGGCTCTGATCCTTGCCTCCGGCAGTCCGCGCCGGCGTGAGCTGATGTCCCTTATTACCCCCGACTATACTGTCATCACCAGCGACATGGACGAGACGAAGATCGCGGCGGATTCCCCGGCGCACCTCGCCAAGGCTCTGGCCACTGCCAAGGCCCGCGCCGTGGCCGAGGAAAACCCCGATGACGTCGTCTGCGGCTTTGACACGGTGGTCGAGTGCGAGGGCGAGGTGTTCGGCAAGCCGAAGGACGAGGCCGACGCCGTGCGGATGCTGCGCGCACTCTCCGGGCGTGAGCACCGCGTCCACACCGGCGTCTGCATCTGCCGGGGCCGCCGCGCCGCCGCCACTGTCGAGACAACCGTTGTCCATTTCTCGCCCATCGCGGAGGACGACCTGTGCGCCTACGTGCGCACGCCGGAGCCCTACGACAAGGCGGGAGCCTATGCCATCCAAGGACACGCGGCGCTGTGGTGTGCGGGCATCGAAGGGTGCTACTACAACATCATGGGGCTGCCGGTTCACCGCACGGCGCAGCTGCTGCGCGAGTTTACCTGACCCGGACAGCCCCGGAAACGGGAGTCTGTATGGGAAAAATCTGCAACTTTTTTACATGCTTTTTCGGGAGAATACACGCTATGTTTACCAAAGACATCGGCATTGATCTGGGCACCGCCAACACCCTTGTGTACATGAAGGGCCGCGGCATCATCATGCGCGAGCCAAGCGTCGTCGCCGTGGACCCGCGCAGCGACGAGCTGCGGGTGCGCAGCGTCGGCCATGAGGCCAAGGCGGTCATTGGCCGCGCACCCGGCTCCATCGTGGCGGTGCGCCCCCTCAAGGACGGCGTTATTGCGGATTTTGACGTTACCGCGGCCATGCTGCAGAGCTTCATCCGTCAGGCCTGCGGCAACAGCATTCTGGCTCGCCCCCGGGTCGTCATCTGCGTGCCCTCCGGTGTGACCGAGGTCGAGCGCCGCGCCGTGCGCCAGGCAGCAGCCAAGGCGGGCGCACGCCAGGTCACGGTCATCGAGGAGCCGATGGCCGCCGCCATCGGCAGCGGTCTGCCCACCACCGACGCCGTCGGCAGCATGATCGTGGACATCGGCGGCGGCACGGCGGAGGTCGCGGTCATCAGCCTGTCGGGCATCGTCGCCAGCCGCAGCGTGCGCTGCGCGGGTGACGCGCTGGATCAGAGCATCATCGCTTTCATCAAGCGCAAATACAACCTGCTGGTCGGTGAGCGCACGGCAGAGCAGATCAAGATCGAGATCGGCTCGGCCTGCCCGCAGGACCCCGAGACCAGCATGGAAATCAAAGGCCGCAACCTTGTGGACGGCCTGCCGAAGGACATTCTGATCCGCTCCGAGGAGGTCCGCGACGCCATGAACGACTGCCTGCTGCGCATCGTCGAGGCCATCAAGGACACGCTGGAATGCACCCCGCCCGAGCTGTCCAGCGACATCATTGACCGCGGCATCATGCTTTCCGGCGGCGGTGCGCTGCTTCGCGGGCTGGATACCCTCATCCAGAATGAGACGGGCATCGAGGTCCACATTGCCGAAAGCCCCCTGGACTGTGTAGCCCTCGGCGCCGGTGCCGTCCTCGACAACCCCGATCTGGCCGGGCGCCGGAAAGAGGAAATGAGCTACTTATAACGCCCCTTGGCCCCCTCTGCGAGGGGGCTCCCGCCGCAGCGGGTGTGGGAGAGAGCTTGCCATTGCCCGAAATATTTCGGGCGGCCGCAGGGTTCTCTCCTTCCGGCCCTGCGGGGCCACCTCCCTCGCAGAGGGAGGCAGGGGAGCGTATCCTTTTCAACCGAAAAAAAGATTGACAAATGGGGAAAATCCGGCTATTATTAGATTGTTCGCATATACCCGGAGGGACGCTATGCCTTTACTCGATCAGGATCTGCCCGCCCGCGCACAGCAGGGGGACGAGAACGCGCTTGCCGCACTGATCGCCCGCATGATGCCGGCCATCCGCAAGGGTGCGGCGGAATGCACTGCCCCCGGCCTCGATTTTGACGATGCCGTGCAGGAGGGGCTGATCGGCCTGTTCCATGCTGTGCGCGGGTTTGACCCCGCTGCCGGGCAGACTTTCACGGCCTACGCCGCGGCCTGTATCCGCCACGCGCAGCAGGACGCCCGCCGGGCGGCTCTGCGCAAAAAGCACGCGCCGCTGAACTACAGCGTGCCGCTGCCCGCCGCCGAGGAAAGCACCGACACCCGCCCCGGCCCCGAGGAGCTTGCTATCTTCGGCGAACAGTACGCGGACACGCTCCGCCGTATGCAGACCGAGCTTTCCGCGTTGGAACGCACGGTTTTAATGGCCGGGCTGGAAGGCCGCACCCCCGCGCAGACCGCGCGGGAGCTGGGACTTCCCGCCAAAAACGTGGCCAATGCGCTGGCCCGTGCGCGCCGCAAGCTGCGCGGTGCGCCCACAACCTAGGATTCAGGCGATTTGCCTGCGTCATATATCAACCTGCCCCCAGTAGCGCCTAAAATCAGTTCAGTTGGTCCATTCCCATTGCGTTGTTTTAGATTCTTCCGCGGGCAAAATAAACACAGAGGAGATACCCACTATGTTCGAAGACAAGACTTTGGTATGCAAGGATTGCGGCAAGGAGTTCGTTTGGACCGCCGGCGAGCAGGAGTTCTACGCCAGCCGTGGTTTCGAGAACCAGCCCCAGCGCTGCAAGCCCTGCCGTGATGCCCGCAAGAACTCTACCCGCGGCGAGCGCCAGATGTTCGACGCTACCTGCGCCAGCTGCGGCAAGGCCTGCAAGGTTCCCTTCCAGCCTCGCGAGGACCGTCCGGTCTACTGCAGCGAGTGCTTCGCTAAGATGAAGGAGAACGGCTGATTTACGCGCTTTTGCATGTAAACTGAGTTGAATGTTCCATTCCGCGCCCCGGCCTTACCGCCGGGGCGTGGTTTGTTATCGGGACGATTACGGGTTGATAGAATGAAAAAAACTCTCTCAAGGCTGCCGCGCATCGTCCGGCTGGCGGCGCTGTCGGCGGTGCTGCTGGCTCTGTGCAGCAAGTCGTCGCCGCTCTACGCCTTCAACGACTGGATGGACGCAAACATCTTCTTCACGATGGGGCGCTCCATGCTCGGCGGCAGGGTGCTTTACCGTGACGTGTTCGACCACAAGGGCCCGGTGCTCTACCTGCTGTACGGGCTGGCGGGCCTTGTCGGCGGCACAGACTTCCGCGGCGTGCTGGTGCTGGAAATCATCGCCATGACGTCGTTTCTGTACACGGGTCTGCGCACGGCGGAGCTGCTGGCGGGCCGCCGCCTTTCGGTGTGGTGGATGGCGCTGCCCGCAGCGGGCATGGCGGCCAGCCGCGCGTTCTCTCACGGCGGCAGCGCTGAGGAGCTGCTGCTGCCGTTTCTGGCGGCGGCGCTGTTCAGCCTGGTCAGGGCGCTGCACAGTCCCGGCGCCAAGCCGCTGCGCGCGGTCTGTGTGCAGGGCCTTCTGGCCGGGTGCGCGCTCTGGCTCAAGTACACGGTGCTGGGCTTCTACCTCGCGTGGGTCGTGGTGCTGGCGGCGCTCTACCTGCGGCGCGGCTGGCTTGCGCAGCTGGGCCGCAGCGTGGGGGCGTACCTCGGCGGCATGGCGCTGGCCACGCTGCCGTGGGTCGTCTACTTCGGCGTACACGGCGCACTGGGGGACTGGTTTACCGCCTACTTTTATGACAATCTCTTCCTCTATAAGGGGGCGGGCGGCGGTCTGCCCGCGCTGGCGCAGCACCTGTGGTGGGCGGTGCGGGACGGCTTGCCCGCCGCGCTGCTGCTGGCGGCGTTCCTGCTCTGGGCGCTGCTGACCCGGCGTTTTGCCGCAGCGGGGGGCGTGGCCGCACTGGCCGCGGGGCTGGCTGCTACCAGTCTGATGGGCGGCTACCTGGTCTATTACGGGCTGGTGCTGGCGGTCTTTGCGCCGCTGGGCCTTGTGCCGCTGGTCCGCCTTGCGGAAAAGACCCCCGCGCCCGTCCGTACCGCGCTGCCCTGGGCTGTGCTGGCCGCGTGCGCTGCCGCCTGCTATGCCCTGACGCCCAACCGGGCACTGCGGGGCCGCGCCCGCGCCGACCTGCCCCAATACCGCTTTGCAGCGCAGATCAACGGCGGCAGCCTGCTGAACTACGGCACGCTGGACGGCGGCTTTTACACGGCGGCGGGCGTGCTGCCGCCCTGCAAATATTTCTGCGTGACGAACATGCCGCTGGACGACCAGTGGACCGACCAGCAGGCCGTATTGAAGGCCGGTGCTGTGGACTACGTCGTGGCGCTGACCGGCGACCTGCACGGCGATTTCCCGCAGTATGCGGTCATTGACCGGTGCAGCTATGACGGCGGCGAGGGCGAAGTGACCTGGTATCTCTACCAATTGCAGCGGTGATTTGCGTTTTTGTGCCCTATGAGGTATAATAGCATTGATCCCTGTACATCCTGCCAGAAAGGCAATGCCTATGAAACAAAAACTCACCCTGCGCCGCGTCCTCGCCAGCGCTGTGGCGGCGCTGGCTGCCGCTGCGGCGGTCTGGCTGCTCTGTCGCTGGGTCGGCTATGATTTGCAGCTGCGCATCGGCAATGAGCCGGTCTATGAAATCGCAAACGATGACTATACCCAGATCATCGACGTACCCGAGGACGGGCTTTGGCAGGCCGTCCCGCTGGAGGCGGGGCAGACGCTCTACGGCTGCCGCCTGCGGTTCAGCACCCACGGGGAGCTGTACCGCGCCGGTATGGTCATGGTCGATCTGTGCGATGCCGACGGCACGATCCTGCGCGAGGCGGCGGGCAACTACGCCAACATTTTCGATGACAACTTTACGGGCTTTGCCTTCGGCACGGCCTACACGGCGGCACAGGCGGAAACGCTCTACCTGCACATCTATAACGTCGTCGAGTGGGAGGGGCCGCTCGGTCTCTGGGCCAGCACCGGCACGGTGGGGGCGCTGGCCCTGACCGCGGACGGCGTTGATGCCGACGCCACGCTGGCATTGCAGTATATGACCGACGATACCGGCAGTTGGCCGTCCGATTTGGCAAACGGGCTGGCCCCGCTGCTGGCGTTCGCAGCATTTGCCGCCGTGCTGCTGTTCGGCTTGCGTGCCCCGCTGCCGCTGACCGTGGCGGTGGTCGGCCTTGCGTGCGGACTGCTGTTTGTGCGCGTCACCCCGGCGCTCGTCGCGCCCGATGAATACACTCACCTGGCCGCAGCCTATGAGCTGGCCAGCCGCCTGGGCGGCGAGACGCCCGCCGACGAAAACGGCTGTCTGTTGGTGCGGGAGAGCGATGCGCCGCACTTCGGCACCCGAAGCGGCGAGATCGGCATTCTGGCCTACAAGGCCGAGGCGCTGGCCCGTCAAAATGAAGTCGGCGGTCCCGACGCGCTGACCGCCGTCAGCGAGGCCAAGGCCGGGCAGGGCAGCGGCAACTACCTGCCGCAGGCGCTGGGTATCCGGCTGGCCCGCAATGCCGGTGCTAACTTTTACACGATGCTGCGTCAGGCGCGGACCTTCAACCTGATTTTCTATCTGCTGCTGGCCGTGCTGGCTGTGGCGCTGGCCCCGGCGGCGGTGCGCGGGCTGCTGGCCTGCATTGCGCTGCTGCCGATGCCGCTGCAGCTGGCGGGCAGTCTCTCGCCCGATGCGTCGGTGCTGGGCATGGTGTTCTGCTACACGGCGCTCTGCCTGCGGCTGCGCACCAAAAAAGCTGTGTGGTGGGAAAAAATCCTGCTCATCGCCCTCGGCGGGGCTGTCGGCCCGGCCAAGGCCATCTACCTGCCGGTGGTGCTGCTCTGCTTTATCATCCCGGCGGACAACCTTGTGGGGCCGACGGAATTTGTCCGGGGCTCGTTTGGCGCGCGCGTGCGCTCCGGGCAGCTGATCCGGGAGGCCGTGCTCATGCTGGCGGGCTGCCTGTGGCTCTCCGCCAACCTCGGTGAGCTGGCCTATGCCGCTCGCGACATGAATCAGATGCTTCTGGCCGTCGGCGCAGTGGGCATTATCCTGCTGCTGGCACTGACGCGCCGTCTGTATGAAAAGGTACAGAATGACGCCAAAAAGCTGCGCCTGTTCAAGGGCACGCTGGCCTGTGCCGTTGTGCTGGCCGTCGTCGGCGGGGTGCTTGCGCTGTCCCGCATGGGGGGCGGGCTGGCCCCCGACCAACTGCTGATGACGAACCCCAACGGCGATTCCATCTGGACGTTCTCGCTGGGGTACATCTGCCGCAACCTGCCCGCCACGGCGAAGCTCTTGCTGCGCACGATCCCCGCGCAGGGTGCGCTCTGGCTGCAGGGCATTCTGGGCACGACGCTGGGAGAGCCGATCGTTTACCGCATTGACGTCAGCTGGCTGCTGGGCGTCGGGCTGGTGCTGGCGCTGCTGGCGGCAGCCCTGCCGGTGCAGGACGAACAAAATAAGCCGCTGCTGGGCCGCCGCACCGGCTTCGGCGTGCTGGGCATCATCCTCTGCGTTGCGGCGGCGTCGCTCGTCGTGGCGCTGAACTGGACGCCCATCAACTATGAAACGCTGTTCGGTATGCAGGGCCGCTACTGGCTGCCCGTGCTGCCGCTGGCGCTTCTGCTCGTCAAGGGAAACCGCAGCGTTTGTGCGCGGCGCGACCTTTCCCGCGGGGCGGCGCTGGCCGTCACCGCCTGTACACTGTTGACCCTGCTGCAGGGCTATAGCCTATACGCAAGCTGGCAGCCGGTATCATAAATCTGCCTACACTATTATAAAGGAGACACTCTCATGACTGTTACGAAGAATACCATCATCGCCGAGATCCTGAACAACGACCCCACCCAGGGCTGCGTGCCCATCTTCCTGTCCACCGGTATGCACTGCCTGGGCTGCATGGCCTCCCATGGTGAGACCGTCGAGGAGGCCTGTGCTGTCCACGGCGTTGACGCCGACGAGCTCGTCGACGAGCTGAACGACTACTTTGCACACCTGTAATGCGCCGCGGCTCGATGCCCGCCTGGCCGCTGCCTATGATTTTGTACGTCCGGGGCACGCGGCGGCGGACATCGGCTGCGATCACGGCAAATTAAGCGCCGCACTGGCGGGCAGCGGACGCTGCCCGCTTGTTTTGGCTTGCGACCTGCGCCCCGGTCCGCTGGAAAAGGCCCGCGTGACCTGCGCGCCCTACGGGGATAAGGTGCAGTGCCGCTTGGGCAGCGGGCTTTCGGTTTTAGAGCCCGGCGAGGTCGATGACATCATCATCGCCGGTATGGGCGCGGAGACGATCATTGAGATTCTGGAGGCGGCGCCCTGGGTGTTTGATGCGCGGTACAATTTGGTGCTGGTCCCCGCGACGAAGCACAGTATCCTGCGCCGCTGGCTGGCCCGCCGCGGCTTTGCACTGCGGGCCGAGACCCTCTGCCAAGCCGCAGGCCGGTGGTACGCCGTCATGAACGCGCAGTACACGGGTGCCGCCCGCGAGCCGGACGGGCTGTTCTGCCTGACCGGCCTGACGAACGGCCAGCCCGGGTGCAGCGAGTATTACGCCGTGCAGAATGAAAAGCTGAAAAAGTACCGTTTGGGTCTGCCGGAGGGGGAAGAAAACGAGGCTGTAGGAAAACTGATTGCGGAATTGGAGCATTTGTCCAAGCCGTGATGAATCACCTGCGCACAACCGTAAACGGCCACGGCGGCCAGAGGGCTGGCCGCCCTACAAGCACCCGGTACCGTGATTTGTAGGGGAGGGATTTATCCCTCCCGGGCACGTTGCCTATATTGCTCGTCTACTTTCCGCCGCCCTGTAGGGGCCGGGTATGCCCGGCCCGCAGCGTCAAATCAGGCACCCGCAGACGGGCAATTTCCGCAAGCCTGCGGTAAAACAGAATCCATCAGGAGGTAAAAACATGTCAGTAAGCGTACAGCAGATTTTGGGCTTTCTGCGGGCGGTGGCCCCGCAGGAGCTGGCATTGGATTGGGATAACGTCGGCCTGCTTGTCGATGCGGGTCAGCCCGTGGACGGTGTGCTGACCACGCTGGACATCACCCCCGCCGTCGTGCGGGAGGCTGTCGAAAACGACTGCCAGCTTATTGTCAGCCATCACCCGGTCATCTTCCATCCGCTCAGGACGCTGGCTGCCGATGATGTGCCCGCCCTGCTGATGAAAAACGGCATCTCGGCCATCTGTATGCACACAAACCTTGACGCGGCCCCGGGCGGCGTCAACGATACACTCTGCGACATCCTCGGCATTGCCGCCGAGGGCCGCGAGAGCTTCGCCGAAGGCTGCGGGCGCATCGGCACCACGATGCCCACCACGGTGGAGGCGCTGGCCAAATTCTGCGCCGCCACGCTGCACAGCGGCGTCAAGTACGTGAACGGCCAAAAGCCTGTCACCTGCCTGGCCGAGGTCAGCGGCGGGGGCGGCAGTTACTTAGAGGAAGCCATCGCGCGCGGCGCGGACTGCCTTGTCACCGGCGAGGCAGCCCACCACATTGCGCTGCTGGCCAAGCAGAAGGGCATCGGCCTTGTGGTCGCGGGCCACTGGGGCACCGAGCACGCCATTGCCGATGTGCTGGCCGTCCAGCTGGAAAAGCAGTTCCCGGCCCTCACCGTCGCCCACGCCGAGGCTGATGCTGATCCGTATTCCTACCTATTATAATAAGGAGCCATTCCCATGTCCCTTGATGCCGCAACGCTGGCGCTGGTCGCCGGTGAACTGAAAAACACGCTGCTCGATGCCAAGATCGACAAAATCTTTGAGCCGACCCGCGACGAGGTGCTTATGACGCTGCGCACCCGCACCGAGACCCACCGTCTGCTGCTGTCGGCCCGCAGCGGCTCGGCCCGCGTCTGCCTGACGAAGGAAAGCTTCGAGAACCCGCTCACGCCGCCGGGCTTCTGTATGCTGCTGCGCAAGCACCTGACCGGCGGGCGGCTCATTGAGCTGCGCCGCGAGCCGGGGGACCGCATCGTCTATTTTGACTTCCGCTGCACGAACGAGATGGGCGACCTGGTCACGAACACGCTGGCCGTCGAGCTGATGGGCCGCTACTCCAATCTGGTGCTCGTGCAGGACGGGCGCATCATTGATGCCCTCAAGCGGGTGGACTTTGACGACAGCGAGGTCCGCCAGCTGCTGCCGGGTCTGGCCTACACGCTGCCGCCTAAGCCCGCGCGGCCTGACTTTTTAGAGACGAGCGCCGCCGCCATCGTGGCCGCTGCGTGCGAGAAGGATCTGCCCGTTGCACAGGCGCTGGGCAAGACTGTGGCGGGCGTCGGCCCCGTCGTCGTGCGGGAGGCCGTCTGCCGCGCGCTGGGGGAAACGCCCGCGCTGGCCTGCGACCTGACCGCCGAGGAGAAGGCCGGGCTGGCCGCGGCCATCGACGAATTGAAGGACGAGCACGCCCACGGCGGCACGCCCACCGCGGTGCGTCTGCCCCAGCCGGACGGCGCGCCGAAGCCCGTGGAGTTCAGCTTCTTTGTGCCGCAGCAGTACGGCAGCGCGGCGATTTTGACCCGGTATCCGTCCTACAGCGAGATGCTCGAGGATTACTACGCCACGAAGGACCGCGCCGAGCGCCTGCGCCAGAAAAGCCGTGAGCTGTACAAGGCCGTCCACAATATGTATGACCGCGCCGTCCGCAAGCAGGCCGCGCGGAAGGAGGAACTGAGCCAGTCCGCCAAGGCCGACACGCTGCGCCTGTACGGCGAGCTTTTGCAGGCGAACCTCTGGGCCATCCACAAGGGTGACCGGCAGGTGACCGTGCAGAACTACTACACCGGCGAGGATGTGACCATACGCTTGGACCCGCGTCTGGGCGGCAACGAGAACGCGCAGAAGTATTTCCGCGATTATAAAAAGAAGCAGACCGCCCACGCCATGCTGCAAAAGCTGCTGGTGGAGGGCGAGGCCGAGATCGAGTATCTGCGCACGGTGCTGTATGAGGTGGAGAGCGCCCCCGGTGAGATGGCACTGAACGAGATCCGCGCCGAGCTGAAAAGCCAGGGCTACTTAAAGTATTACAAGCAGCGGGACCGCAAGCAGAAGCCCGCGGACTTCCTGCGGTATACCTCGAGCGACGGCTTTGAGATCCTGGTGGGGCGCAACAACCTGCAGAACGACAAGCTGACCCTGCACACCGCCCGCGGCAAGGACCTGTGGTTCCACGTACAGAAGGCACCCGGCAGTCACTGCGTCGTTATGAGCCGCGGAGAAAACATCCCCGACACGACCAAACAGGAGGCCGCCGAGCTGGCCGTCCTGCATTCGAGCCAGAACGGCGGCGCGAAGGTCGCCGTGGACACCACCGAGGTCAAAAATATATGGAAGGCCAACGGGGCGAAACCGGGCATGGTGCTGTACGAGGTCTACACGACGGTCTACGTGACGCCGCGTGAAGGGCTGGAGGAACAGCTGAAAAAACGGTAAATGTAGGGGGCGGCGTCCCCGACGCCCCGCAGGCCGATGCGGACAGCGCCCCCTACAATCTGCCGCACAGTAGGGGCCGGGCATGCCCGGCCCGCGGCCTTCCCGCAGGAGGTCGTCTGCCATACAGCTGCGGGCCGCACATGTGCGGCCCCTACAGGGCAACTATACTATGAGGTACGCAATATGAAGAAAAATATTCCGATTCTTGTATCTCTTGTTTTACTTACCGCCTGCACGTCTGCCCCAGCGGACAGTGTGGCGGCTACCCCCGAACCTACCGCAACGCCTGTCATAACCCTGGAACCCACGCCGTCCCCGACGCCTGCGCCGACGATGGCGGTGTACGATGAGGTCTCCTTCGACGATTGGCGGGACGGTGCGGGCTGCACGATGCCGGACTACACGTTCAGCGCACCGCATAAGCCACAGCCGCAGCAGGGCGAAAAGGCCGCCTGGCCCACGGACGGCGTGACGCTCTGCTATAATGCAAAGACGCTGGAAGAAGCAGCGGAGATTTTCCACACCACGGTGGAAAACTTAAAGGAGCTGAACCCGGACTGGCAGGACAAATACAGCCGCGCCGGTGGGTGCTACTGGGGCCTGAAAGTACAGACCGACCCCTACACCCTGCCCATGAACAATGTGGTGACGGTCACAGTCAATGCACCGTGGGTCGAGAGCTACTATGACCGCACCGAAGTCTGCGATGTTCCCGCGTCGCTGGACAAGCAGGCCCGGGCCGCGCTGGCCTCGGCGTATTACTTCCAGTATCACTGGTGGGGGATGCACGCGGGCTTTTTGCCCTATGAGAAACTGGACGAACCGGTTGGGTTTTTCAACTACCGCGCGGCGGATGGCGCGTTTTACACGAAGTTCTCGGAGTTCGGCAGCTTTCTGCACACGGTCTACTCCGATGCCTGGGTGGACGATATGCTGGGCATGGACCCCGCACCCTTTGCCGAGGGCGAAAATGACACCATTCTGACGCTGGACGGTGACCGCGGCAGCAACATCGCCTACTGCGGGCATCTTTTCACCGAGCCGGAGCTGCAGCCTGACGGCAGCCTTGCATTCTGGCAGCTCTCGCTGACCTGCGAGAACGACGATTTTAAAGGCTGGGCAGGGGAGGAGACGATTGTGCCCGATACCGCCACTGTAACGACGGTGCGGTTGGTGCCGACGGAGAATGGCTGGCGGGTGGATGCGCTGGAGCTGCCGAGCTGAGCTGCAGGGGCCGGGCATTGCGGGGTTGTGAGCGTAGGACCACGGTTGAGTGGAACGAAACCGGGGCGCGAACAATGTTTGCCCCTGCGGGGCAAACAACCGCACGAGCGTGTTTGCTTGCAAACTGTCGGCGCTCGTTGTGCGCCGACAAGCGCCCGGCCCGCGGCCTTCCCGCAGGAGGTCGTCTGCCGTACAGCTGCGGGCCGCACATGTGCGGCCCCTACAGAGCAATAACTTTTCACGCTGCAATTTGCCTGAAAAACAGAACTACTTTCCCCAAAAACCATGCACTCTGTTGAAAACTCGTACAACCTCCACTACTTTCGGCATAACGTAAAAATTTCTCAAAAAAATTTTATAAAAATGCCAAAAAACACTTGCAACACCGGGAGACGTGTGCTATAATACATCTTGGCTGCGGAAGGCTTGTGCAGAATAAGCAAGCTGCGCAAGCCGCGATATGCGTTGATGCGGGAGGTTGCCGCCGTAAAGCCGAAAGGCTGGCGGGTTTTTCCGCGGAGTATGTCCGATCTTAGAACCGGGCGAAAGAATTACGGAAACAAAGGGATATGTACGCCACTGCATTCTGCGGTGCGGACCAATGTTCACCTTACTTTGTGATGATTCTTTCCGGGAGAACTGTGCGAACACGGTTCACCGGATTTTGTCATGCGAAAAGGTTGAACACCCGGAAACGTGTGTGATTTATCGGCTCGCCTAAGGCGCAAAATTTTATAGGAGGCGAATGCAATGGCAGTCAAAGAAAAAATCAGAATCCGTCTGAAGAGCTACGATGCATCCTTGATCGATGCTGCGGCACAGAAGATCGTGGAGACCGCTAAGCGCACTGGCGCTCGCGTTTCCGGCCCGATCCCTCTGCCCACCGACAAGGAGGTCGTCACGATCCTGCGCGCTGTCCACAAGTACAAGGACAGCCGTGAGCAGTTCGAGACCCGCACGCACAAGCGTCTGATCGACATTCTGAAGCCGTCCAACAAGACGGTCGAGGCTCTCATGAGCCTGCAGCTCCCCGCCGGCGTTGACATCGAGATCAAGCTGTAATCGAGTTTCTACATTATAATGGCCGATACGCGCGGCCGTGATCCGTGAACGGTCGGCGTGTAATGGAAAGACACGGTAAAGCACCATCTCGCTGCAATGCAAACAGCGGAGAGGTCATGTTGATGGGAAACCACCAACCAATAACCTTTACAGGAGGACAAACACAATGCAAAAAGGTATCATCGGCAAGAAGCTGGGCATGACCCAGCTGTTCGACGCCAACGGCAAGGTCGTTCCGGTCACCATCATCGAGGCCGGCCCCTGCACCGTCGTGCAGAAAAAGACCGTTGAGTCTGACGGCTACCAGGCTGTTCAGATGGGCTACGGCGAAGTGAGCGCCAAGAAGGTCAACAAGGCCGCCAAGGGTCACTTCGACAAGGCTGACGTCGCTCCCAAGCGCACCCTGCGTGAGTTCCGTTTTGATGACATCGCTGCCGTCAACGTCGGCGACATCCTCAAGGCTGATGTCTTCGCAGAGGGCGACAAGGTTGACGTTGTCGGCACCAGCAAGGGCAAGGGCTATCAGGGCGTTATCAAGCGCTTTGGCCAGCACCGCCTGCGTGAGAGCCACGGCACCGGCCCTGTTGCACGTCATGCCGGTTCTAACGGTTCCACTTCCAGCCCGTCCCGCGTGTTCAAGGGCAAGCGTCTGCCCGGCCACATGGGTGCGGTCCGCGTGACCGTCCAGAACCTGAGCATCGTTAAAGTCGATGCTGAGAACAATCTGATCGCGATCAAGGGTGCGATCCCCGGCCCGAAGGGCTCGGTCGTGACCATCCACGACAGCGTGAAAGCGTAAAGGAGGAAAACACAATGGCACAGTTTGATGTCGTCGATATGAACGGCAAGAAGGTTTCCACCGTTGAGCTTTCCGACGCCGTGTTCGGGATCACCCCGAACGAGAAGGCTGTCCACGAGGCAGTCGTCAACTTCCTGGCCAACCAGCGCCAGGGCACCCAGAACACCAAGATCCGCAAGGAAGTCCGCGGCGGCGGCAAGAAGCCTTGGCGCCAGAAGGGCACCGGCCACGCTCGTCAGGGCTCTATCCGTGCTCCGCAGTGGACCCACGGCGGTGTTGCTCTGGGCCCCAAGCCCCGCAGCTACTACTACACCATCAACAAGAAGGTCAAGCGTCTGGCTCTGCTCAGCGCCCTGTCTGACAAGGCTGCCAACGGCAACATGATCCTGGTCGACAAGATCGCCGCTGACGAGTACAAGACCAAGACCGTCGTTGCTTTCCTGGCCGCTGTCGGCGCAGGCAAGAAGAACCTGATCGTCAATGACACTCTGGACGCCAAGTTCGTCAAGAGCGCCGCCAACATCCCCGGTGTCCAGACCGCCGCTACCGGCATCAACACCTACGATGTTGTCAACGCCGACAAGCTCATCCTGAGCGTTGACGCTGCCAAGAAACTTGAGGAGGTATATGCGTGATGAAATTCGCACAGGACATCGTTCTCGCCCCCGTCATCACCGAGAACTCCATGGCTGGCATCGCTGACAAGAAGTACACCTTCAAGGTCGCTACCGACGCCACCAAGATCGACATCGCCAACGCTGTTGAAGAGCTGTTCGGCGTGAAGGTCGCCAAGGTCAACACCATCTCCGTCCGTGGTCGCTATCGCCGCCAGGGCATGCACGCCGGCTACACTGCCAAGAGCAAGAAGGCCATCGTCACCCTGACTGCCGACTCCAAGGAGATCGAGTTCTTCAACTCCATGGTTTGATGACCGGATGGCCGCAAGGCCGTCTTGAGGGCCCCGCCGAGGGGTCCGGTTATGGGGATATGACCCCGATAAAAATTCATAAGATAACAACAAGGAGATCAACATGGCTATCAAGAAGTACAAGCCGACTACCCCCGGTCGCCGTGGCATGACTGTTACTGACTACAGCGTGCTGTCCAAGGTCGATCCGGAGCGCAGCCTGCTCGAGTCCAAGAAGAAGCATGCCGGCCGCAACAACACCGGCAAGATCACCGTCCGCCATCACGGCGGCGGCAACCGCGTCAAGTACCGTGTCATCGACTTCAAGCGCAACAAGTTTGATGTCCCCGCCACCGTCAAGACGCTGGAGTATGACCCGAACCGTTCCGCCTTCATCGCACTCGTTGAGTACGAGGACGGCGCCAAGAGCTACATCCTGGCTCCCGATGGTCTGAAGGTTGGCGACACCATCATGGCTGGCCCCAACGCTGACATCAAGCCCGGCAACGCTCTGCCCTTCGAGAACATCCCCGTTGGTACCATGATCCACAACATCGAGCTGTATCCCGGCAAGGGCGGCCAGCTGGTCCGTTCCGCTGGCGTTATGGCGCAGCTGATGGCTAAGGAGAATGGTTACGCTCTGGTCCGTCTGCCCTCCGGTGAGATGCGCAACGTTCGTCTGAACTGCATCGCCACCATCGGCGTTGTTTCCAACCTCGACCACGAGAACGTCAACCTCGGCAAGGCCGGCCGCAAGCGCCACATGGGCGTCCGCCCCGGCAGCCGTGGTTCCGTCATGAACCCCTGCGACCATCCTCATGGTGGCGGCGAGGGCCGCGCTCCGGTTGGTCATTCCAGCCCTCGTACTCCGTGGGGCAAGCCCGCTCTGGGCCTGAAGACCCGCAAACACAAGGCTCGCAGCGACAAGTTCATTGTCAAGCGCGCCAACGGCTAAGGGAGGTTTTTGAACAATGTCTAGAAGCACTAAGAAGGGCCCTTACGTTCTGCCTTCCCTGTACAAGAAGGTTGAGGCTCTGAACGAGGCTGGCAAGAAGAGCGTCGTGAAGACCTGGAGCCGCTCCTCCACCATCTTCCCCGAGTTCGTCGGTCACACCTTCGCCGTCCATGACGGCCGCAAGCATGTGCCCGTGTACGTTACCGAGGACATGGTTGGCCACAAGCTGGGCGAGTTTGCACCTACCCGCAAGTTCACCGGCCACGTCGGCGCTAAGACCGCCGGCAAATAAGAGAGGAGGAACATCGAATGGAAGCACGGGCTATTCTCCGTTACGCCCGCATTAGTCCCCGCAAGGTTTCGATCGTGATGGACCTCATCCGTAACAAACCCCTGGACGAAGCGCTGGCTATCCTGCAGTACACCCCGAAGGCCGCCTGCGAGCCCCTTCTCAAGCTGGTGAATTCTGCTGCCGCTAATGCGGAAAACAACTTCAACATGGATCGCAACAATCTCTACGTCGCAGAATGCTACGTCTGCCCCGGCCCCACGCTCAAGCGCATCATGCCTCGCGCACAGGGCCGTGCATACCGCATCCTGAAGCGCACCAGCCACATGACTGTTGTGCTGAAAGAGAAACAGTAAGGAGGTAAACAAATGGGCCAGAAAGTCAATCCCCACGGCATGCGCGTGGGTGTTATCAAAGATTGGGACAGCCGCTGGTTTACCTCTAAGCAGGCATTCGGCGACACCCTGGTCGAGGATTACAAGATCCGTAAGACCCTGAAGAAGCAGCTGTACGCTGCCGGCGTTCCCAAGATCGAGATCGAGCGTACCGTCGACTCCCAGACCGGTGCCCCCCGCGTGAAGGTCAATGTCTTCTGCGCAAAGCCGGGCATCGTTATCGGCAAGGGCGGTGCTGAGAGCGCCAAGATCGAGAAGCAGCTGGCAAAGCTGACCGGCAAGGCCGTCAACCTCAACATCATTGAGGTCAAGGGCACCACCACCAATGCACAGCTCGTTGCTGAGGACGTTGCTTCCCAGCTGGAGCGCCGCATCGCTTTCCGCCGCGCTATGAAGCAGGCCATCCGCAATGCCATGCAGCCCCGTGACCGCAGCGCCACGCCTGCCAAGGGTATCAAGGTCACCTGCTCCGGCCGTCTGGCCGGCGCGGACATCGCCCGCGTTGAGAGCTACCATGAGGGCACCATCCCCCTGCAGACTCTGCGCGCTGACATCGACTACGGCTTCGCTGAGGCCAACACCACCTACGGTAAGGTCGGCGTCAAGGTTTGGATCTACAAAGGCGAGATCCTGAAGGGTGCCAAAGCCCCCGCCAAGAAGGAAGGAGGCAAACAGTAATGTTACTGCCGAAGCGTGTTAAGTATCGCCGCGTCCAGCGCGGCCGCATGACCGGTAAGGCCATGCGCGGCAACAAGGTCAACCAGGGCGATTACGGCCTGGTCGCTCTCGAGCCGGCTTGGATCACCTCCAACCAGATCGAGGCAGCCCGTGTTGCCATGACCCGTTATATCAAGCGTGGCGGCAAGGTCTGGATCAAGATCTTCCCCGACAAGCCCGTTACCGAGAAGCCGGCCGGCACCCGAATGGGTTCCGGTAAGGGCAGCCCCGAGTACTGGGTCGCCGTCGTCAAGCCGGGCCGCGTGCTCTTCGAGCTGGCTGATGTCAACGAGGAGACCGCTCGCGAGGCCCTGCGTCTGGCCAGCCACAAGCTGCCGATTCGCTGCAAATTCGTCAAGCGCGAGGAGCTTGACACTGTAAAGGAGGGTGACGCTGAATGAAAGCCACTGAACTGCGCGAAATGACCGATGTCGAGCTGAACAAGCAGCTCAAGGACCTGAAGGCCGAACTCTTCAACCTGCGCTTTCAGCACGCCATCAACCAGTTGGACAACCCCATTCGCATCGAGGCCGTTAAGAAGGACATCGCCCGCGTGATGACCGTCCTGGCTGAGAAGAATGCCAAGAACGCTTAAGAGGGAGGGTAAAGCATGGAACGTAATCTGAGAAAGACCCGTGTGGGCGTCGTTGTCTCCGACAAGATGGACAAGACCATCGTTGTCGCTGTTAAGGACAGCGTCCAGCACCCTCTGTACAAGAAGATCTTGAAGCGCACCAAGAAGTTCAAGGCCCATGACGAGAACAACGAAGCCGGCATCGGCGACCGCGTCGAGATCATGGAGACCCGCAAGATCTCCAAGGACGTCAACTGGCGTCTCGTGAAGATCATCGAGAAGGCAAAATAATCAGCCTGGTACTTTGAAAGGAGGACCTGAAAGATGGTTCAGATGCAAACTTATCTCAAAGTGGCCGACAATACCGGTGCTAAGGAGTTAATGTGCTTCCGTGTACTGGGCGGTACCCGCAAGAGATACGCAAACATCGGTGACATCGTGGTTTGCAGCGTCAAGAAGGCTGCTCCCGGTGGTACCGTGAAGAAGGGCGACGTGGTCAAGGCCGTCATCGTCCGTAGCAAGCACGGCCTGCGCCGTGACGACGGCTCCTACATCCGCTTTGATGAGAACGCCGCCGTTATCGTCATGGCCGACAAGAGCCCCAAGGGCACTCGTATCTTTGGACCCGTCGCTCGCGAGCTGCGCGACGCCGGCTTCACCAAGATCCTGAGCCTGGCTCCGGAATCGCTGTAAGGAGGTTTTAATTAAATGAACAATCTTCATGTTAAAACCGGCGACAACGTCATGGTCATCTCCGGCAAGGACAAGGGCAAGACCGGCAAGGTCCTGCAGACCTCCCCGAAAGAGGGCAAGGTCATTGTCGAGGGCCTGAACATGGTCACGAAGCACGTCAAGCCTCGCCGTCAGGGTGAGCAGGGCGGCATCGTCAAGGCCGAGGGCGCTATCTACGCCTGCAAGGTCATGCCCGTCTGCCCCAAGTGTGGCAAGGCCACCCGCGTGGGCCATTCTGTCAAGGACGGCAAGACCGTCCGCGTTTGCCGCAAGTGCGGCGCTGAACTGTAAGGGAGGAGTACACAATGGCACGTTTGAAAGAACAGTATGTCAACGAGATCGCTCCGGCCCTGAACAAGAAGTTCGGCTACAAGAGCGTTATGCAGATCCCCAAGCTGGATAAGGTCATCATCAACGTTGCCGCTGGTGAGGCCAAGGAGAACGCCAAGGTCATCGACGCCATCGTCGCCGACCTGGGCCAGATCACCGGCCAGAAGGCTATCGTCTGCAAGGCCCGCAAGAGCGTTGCAAACTTCAAGCTGCGCGAGGGCATGCCCATCGGCGCAAAGGTCACCCTGCGTGGTGAGCGTATGTACGAGTTCGTTGACCGCCTCTTCAATGTCGCGCTGCCCCGCGTTCGCGACTTCCGCGGCATCAACGGCAACTCCTTCGATGGCCGCGGCAACTACGCCTTCGGCCTGAAGGAGCAGATCATCTTCCCCGAGATCGACTTCGACAAGGTCGATGCGATCCGCGGCATGGACATCTGCTTCGTCACCACCGCTAAGACCGACGAGGAGGCCAAGGAGCTGCTGAAGGCTCTGGGCGCTCCGTTCGCTAACTAAGGGAGGGAACTCACATGGCAAAAACTTCTATGAAGCTCAAGCAGCAGCGTCCCGCCAAGTTCTCGACCCGCGCTTACAACCGCTGCAAGATCTGCGGTCGTCCCCACGCTTACCTGCGCAAGTACGGTGTCTGCCGTATCTGCTTCCGTGAGCTGGCTTACAAGGGCGAGATCCCCGGCGTCAAGAAGGCTTCCTGGTAAGCCCTTGATTGCTTCTGTCTGAACGAATTAACAACACTCTTAAACACAACCTAAGGAGGTTAGTGGCATGCAAATCACCGATCCTATCGCGGACCTGCTGACCCGCATCCGCAATGCTAGCACTGCCAAACACCCTTCCGTGGATATCCCCGCATCTAACCTGAAGAAGGCGATCTGCCAGATTCTGGTTGACGAGGGCTACATCAAGGGTATGAAAGTGACCGAGGACAATAAGCAGGGGACCATCACCCTGACCCTGAAGTACCAGGAGAACGGTACTCCGGTCATCGCCGGCCTGAAGCGCGTTTCTAAGCCGGGCCTGCGTATTTACACCAACTGCGAGGATATGCCCAAGGTCATGAAGGGCCTGGGCACCGCAATCATCTCCACCTCTAAAGGCGTCATGACCGACAAGGCAGCCCGCGCTGCTCACGTCGGCGGTGAAGTTCTCGCCTTTGTGTGGTAAGAAAGGGGTATAGACAATGTCGAGAATTGGAAGAAAACCCATCGTCATTCCCGCCGGTGTGGAAGTGAAGGTCGATGCGGCCGAGCACGCTATCACCGTTAAGGGCCCCAAGGGTACCCTGCATTCCAAGTTTCATCCTCTGATGACTGTTGCTGTCGAGGGCAATGAGATTTTGGTTACCCGCCCCAATGACGAGAAGGAGGCACGCAGCCTCCATGGCCTGACCCGCACCCTGATCCATAACATGGTCGTCGGTGTTACCGAGGGCTTCCGCAAGGATCTGGAAATTCAGGGCGTCGGCTATCGTGCCGCCAAGCAGGGCAGCAAGCTGACCCTGACCCTGGGCTTCTCTCATCCCGTTGAGTTTGAGGACACCGATACCATCAAGATCGAGCTGAAGGATGCTCTGCATTTCAGCATCACCGGTATCGACAAGCAGGAGGTCGGCCAGTTCGCTGCCGAGGTCCGCGGTGTCCGCCCGCCCGAGCCGTACAAGGGCAAGGGCATCCGCTATGTTGGCGAATATGTCATCCGCAAGGAAGGCAAAGCCGGCAAGGGTAAATAATAGGAGAGGAGAAACATTATGGTCAACAAGGCTGATAAGAACGTTGCTCGTCTGCGCCGCCACCGTCGTGTCCGCGGCAAGATCAGCGGCACTGCTGCTCGTCCCCGTCTGGATGTTTTCCGCTCTGCCAAGCACATCTACGCTCAGGTCATCGATGATGAGCAGGGCGTGACCCTGGCCAGCGCTTCCAGCATGGACAAAGATTTCAACGCTTACGGCGGCAACGTCGAAGCTGCTAAGAAGGTTGGCGAGAACATCGCCAAGAAGTGCCTCGAGAAGGGCATCACTGAGGTCGTCTACGATCGTGGCGGCTTCGTTTACCACGGCCGTGTGCAGGCTCTCGCTGAGGGTGCCCGCGAGGCCGGTCTGAAGCTGTAAGGAGGGAGAAGATACAATGGCCATGCAGAGAAGACAAGAAGATGACGGCATGATCACCAAGGTCGTCTCCATCAACCGCGTTTCCAAGACTGTCAAGGGCGGCCGCGTCATGAAGTTCGCTGCTCTGATCGTCGTGGGCGACGGCAAGGGCAACATCGGCTACGGCGTCGGCAAGTCCGGCGAGGTTCCCGAGGCTATCCGCAAGGGTGAGGGCGCTGCCAAGAAGAACATGCGCAAGGTCTGCCTGAAGGGCACCACCATTCCTCACGAGATCGTCGGCGAGTTCGGCGCAGGCCGCGTCCTGATGCGTCCCGCTGCCCCCGGTACCGGCGTTCTGGCCGGCGGCCCCGTCCGTGCCGTGCTCGAGTGCGCCGGCATCAAGGACATCCGCGCCAAGAGCCTGCGTTCCAACAACCCCATCAACGTCACTGCTGCTACCTTCGCAGGCCTGTGCGGCCTGACCGACGCCGAGAGCGTCGCTGCTAAGCGCGGCAAGACCGTTGCCGAGATCTTGGGCTAAGGAGGGTACCACAATGGAGAAAGTTACCATTCGTCTCGCCAAGAGCCTGATCGGCCGCGGCAAAGAGCAGATCGCCGTTGCGCACTCCCTGGGTCTGAACCGCCCCGGTGAGGTTACCGAGCAGCCCGACAACGCGGCTACCCAGGGCAAGATCGCCAAGATCGCTCACCTGGTCGTCGTGACCAAGGGCTAATGCAAGGAGGTGCAAGCATGAAACTTCACGAACTGAAAGCTTCCGCCGGCGCCCGTAAGGCCGTGACCCGCAAGGGCCGCGGTGCTGGTTCCGGCAACGGCAAGACCGCTGGCTTCGGCCACAAGGGCCAGAAGGCTCGCAGCGGCGTCAAGAAGGCTGGCTTCGAAGGCGGCCAGATGCCTCTGCAGCGTCGTCTGCCGAAGCGCGGTTTCAACAACATTTTCGCAACCAAGTATGTTACCATCAAGGTGTCTGACCTCGAGAAGTTCGAGGCCGGTGCTACCGTTGATACCGAGGCCCTGCTGAAGGCCGGCATCATCTCCAAGACGCTGGACGGCGTCAAGGTGCTGGGCAATGGCGAGCTGACCAAGGCTCTGAATGTCAAGGTCGCTGCTTATACAGCCTCCGCCAAGGAAAAAATCGAGAAAGCAGGCGGGAAGGCTGAGGTGATGTAAGGTGCTGGAAACCTTCCGTAACGCATGGAAGATTGAAGATCTGCGCAAGCGTCTTCTGTTCACCCTTCTGATCCTCGTCTTGTTCCGTCTCGGCTGTGCGCTCCCTGTGCCGTACATCAGCGCAGGCGCACTTACCTCGATGTTCGCCGGCGGCAACGGCGATATGCTGGAGTACCTGAACATGATGAGCGGCGGCGCTCTGAGCGAATGCACGTTGTTCGCCCTGGGTGTGCAGCCCGCCATCAATGCCTCCATCATTATGCAGCTGCTGGCGGTAGCCATTCCGTATCTGGAAAACCTCGCCAAGGAAGGTGAGGAGGGCCAGCGCAAGATGCGCCGCATCACCAACTATGTTGGCGCGGGCATCGGTCTGATGCTGTCCATCGGCTACTACTTCATCATCCGCAATATGGGCGCTCTGTCCTACACGGAGGGCTTTGCGGGCATCTTCAGCGCAGTCGTTATCGTGCTGTCCTTCACGGCAGGCTCTCAGCTCTGCACCTGGATGGGCAACCAGATCGACTCCAAGGGTATCGGCAACGGTCTCTCGCTGATGATCTTCGCAGGCATCGTGGCCCGCTGGTCCAGCATCTACACTGCTACGACCAACATCCTGGCCCGCGCCCAGAACGGTGAGCCGTTCTTCTACATCATGCTGCCCCTGCTGGTCGTTCTGGCCCTGGTCGCTGTGGTCTTCGTCGTCATCCTGACGAACGCGGAGCGCCGCATTCCGGTCCAGTATGCCAAGCGCGTTATGGGCCGCAAGATGTACGGCGGTCAGGCCAGCTACATCCCCATCAAGGTCAACATGACCGGCGTTATGCCCATCATCTTTGCCTCGACGCTGTGCAGCCTGCCCGGTCTGATCTTCCGGTTCATCAATCTGGATGCTTCCTCGCATCCGGCGCTGTACGCTTTCTTCAGCGTGTTCAATTACAACAGCGCTCTTTACCTCATCGTTTACGTGCTGCTGATCGTTGCGTTCAACTACTTCTACGTTGCGATCCAGTACAACCCCGTGGACATTGCCAACCAGCTCCGTAAGAACAACGGCACCATCCCCGGCATCCGTCCGGGCAAGCCCACCAGCGATTTCATCACGAAGACCCTGTCCAAGATCACTCTGATCGGCGCGGTCTTCCTGGCCATCGTGGCAGGCTTCCCCATCATCCTCGGCAACATCACCGGCACTTCCATCCAGCTGGGTGGTACTACGCTGCTGATCGTCGTGGGTGTGGCGCTTGAGACCGGCCGTTCTCTGGAAGGCTATATGACCGCCCGTTACCACAAAGGGTTCTTGGAATAAGAGAAAGGGAATGTGCGATGAAACTGATCCTTTTGGGCGCCCCCGGCGCCGGCAAGGGTACCCAGGCAGAGATCCTCTGCGATAAGCTGGGCATCCCGACCATTTCCACCGGCAACATTCTGCGTGCCGCCGTCAAGGACGGCACCCCGATGGGCAAAAAGGCAAAAGGCTTTATGGACGCCGGTGCTCTGGTGCCTGACGACGTGATCGTCGGCATCGTGAAGGAGCGCCTGGCCGAGCCTGACTGCGCGAAGGGCTTTATCCTCGACGGTATGCCGCGCACGATTGCCCAGGGCGAGGCCCTGGAGCAGATGGGCGTGGAGATCGACAAGGTCGTGAACCTGATCGTTCCCGACGAGGCCATCACCCGCCGCATGTCCGGCCGCCGCGTTTGTGCAAAATGCGGCGCCAGCTACCACATCGTCAACAAACCCAGTGCCAAAGAGGGCGTTTGTGACCGCTGCGGCGGTGAGCTTGCCATCCGCAAGGATGATGAGCCTGCCACCGTACTGGATCGCCTGAAGGCTTACCACGAGCAGACCGAGCCGCTGGTCGAGTTCTATCGCCAGCGCGGCAAGCTTGTGGAGGTACCCGACCAGGGTTCCATCGAGGCCACGACTGCGTTCCTTCTCAAGCTTTTGGAGGCTTGATCATCCATGATCCAAATCAAAAACGCTGCCGAGCTGCAGAAAATGCGCAAGGCATGCGCGATCAGCGCTGCTGCCTTGAAGGCTGGCGGCGAAGCGATTGAACCCGGTATCACTACCGCAGAGATCGACAAAATCATCTATGACTTTATCGTGCGCCACGGTGCAAGACCCAATTTCCTGCACCTGTACGGCTTCCCGGCCACGGCGTGCATCAGCGTGAATGACACGGTCATTCACGGCATCCCCAACAAACAGCAGCAGATCCGCCCCGGCGACATCGTCTCGATCGACACCGGCTGCAAGATCGACGGCTTCAACGGCGATAATGCCTGCACCTATGCGTGCGGCAAGATCGACCTCGAGGCCCAGCGGCTGCTGGATGTTACCAAAGAAAGCCTGCATCGCGGCATTGAGATGGCGTGCGGCGGCAATCGGGTAGGGGATATCGGTCACGCTGTACAGTCCTATGTCGAGGAGAACGGTTTCTCCGTCGTGCGTACCTTCGTCGGCCACGGTGTCGGCAAGGAGCTGCACGAGGACCCGGAGGTCCCGAACTTCGGCAATGCCGGACGCGGTCCGCGTCTGGTGCCGGGCATGTGCATTGCCGTTGAGCCGATGGTATGCCAGTACAAGTACGCGGTAAAGACGCTGAAGGACGGCTGGACGGTCAAGACGTGTGACGGCGGCCTGGCGGCTCACTTTGAGCACACTATGGCCATCACCACGGCTGGCGCCGAGGTCCTGACCCACGGCTGGGAGGAACCCGGATGGACTTTGTGAAAGGCCAACTGGTCCGCTCGAAAGCCGGGCGGGATAAGACCCGCACACTGGCTGTTCTGGCTGTGGAGGAACAGATGCTTCTGCTCGCGGACGGGGACCTGCGCAAGCTGGACAACCCCAAGCGCAAAAAGAAGCAGCACGTTGCACCTACGACCACCGTTCTTGAGAACGAGCTTCTGAAAAGCGATCAACAACTCAGGGATGCGATCCGCGCCTATGACGCGGCGCAGAACTGACGGAACCCTTCAAGGAGGCAATCAGCTTGTCTAAAGAAGATGTCATCGAAGTAGAAGGTATCGTTCGGGAGGCCATGCCCAACACTGTGTTCAAGGTTGAACTCCTCAACAAAGAGGGTAAGCCCAACGGCCATGTGGTTATGGCTCACATTTCCGGCAAGCTGCGGACCAACTTCATCCGCATCCTGCCCGGCGACAAGGTCACGATGGAAATGTCTCCCTACGACCTGACCAAAGCCCGGATCACCTGGCGTTCCAAGTAAGAAGCGCCTTGTGTTATAAAGGAGGTTAACATCATGAAGGTAAAACCTTCCGTGAAACCCATTTGCGAGAAGTGCAAGGTCATCAAGCGCAAAGGCCGCGTGATGATCATCTGCGCCAATCCGAAGCATAAGCAGCGTCAGGGCTAAAGGTCCGCGGAGCATTCCGCGGAAACCGTACCCAAAACGCTTGGGGGCCAAGTGCGTAGATTCCCGGCGCAGGCCCCGACCAGGACATGGGATGTTACTAATGGAGGTGCTTTATGGCACGTATTGCTGGTGTTGATCTGCCTCGCGAGAAGCGGATCGAGGTTGGTCTGACTTATGTTTACGGCATTGGCCAGTCCACTGCCGACGAGATTCTCGCCGGTACCGGAATTAACCCTGATACCCGCGTCAAGGATCTGACCGCTGATGAAGAGGCCAAGATCCGTGACTACATCGACAAAAACAACATCATGGTGGAAGGCGACCTGCGCCGTAACGTCGCGCTTGATATCAAGCGTCTGACCGAGATCCAGTGCTACCGTGGTGTGCGCCATCGCAAGGGTCTTCCCTGCCGCGGCCAGCGCACTAAGACCAATGCGCGTACCTGCAAAGGTCCCAAGCGCACTGTCGCTAACAAAAAGAAGTAAGGAGGAACTGAGACATGGCTGCTAACAAAGCTACTGCGGCAAAAACCCGCACTAAGAAAAAAGAGCGCAAGAATATCAGCGCCGGTGCTGCTCACATCCAGAGCACCTTTAACAATACCATCGTGACCATCACCGACACCCAGGGCAACACCGTTTCCTGGTGCAGCACTGGTGCGCTGAACTTCCGTGGCTCCCGTAAGAGCACTCCTTACGCTGCGCAGAGCGCTGCTGAGGTCGCTGCCAAGGCCGCCATCGAGCATGGCATGAAGACCGTTGAGGTCTACGTTAAGGGCCCCGGTTCCGGCCGTGAGAGCGCTATCCGCGCCCTGCAGGCAACCGGCCTGGAGGTCACCATGATCCGTGACGTGACCCCCATCCCCCACAATGGCTGCCGCCCGCCCAAACGCCGCCGCGTTTGATTGAAAGGAGAACATGAGATATGGCTAAGAATACCCAACCTATCGCTAAGCGCTGCCGTGCTCTCGGCATTTCTCCTGCTGTTATGGGTTATGGCAAAAAGACCACCAATCGTAACCCCGGCGGCCAGATGAGAAAGAAGAAGAGCGAGTACGCCACCCAGCTGAACGAGAAGCAGAAGGTCAAGTTCGTCTATGGTATCCTGGAGAACCAGTTCCATACCTACTACGAGAAGGCCTCCCGCATGCCCGGCCAGACTGGTGTCAACCTGCTGGTCCTCGTCGAGCGCCGTCTCGACAACGTCGTCTACCGTCTGGGCTTTGCCAAGACCCGCCGCGACGCCCGCCAGCTGGTTTCCCACAACCACTTCACTGTCAATGGCAAGCGTGTCAACATCCCCTCTTACCAGGTCAAGCCGGGCGATGTGATCGAAGTCATCGAGTCCAGCCGTTCCTCCGTCAAGTTCAGCAAGCTGCTGGGCGAGGAAGCTCCTGTCGTGCTGCTGCCCTCCTGGCTGGAGCGTGACAAGAACGCCCTGAAGGGCACTGTCACCAAGCTGCCCGTTCGTGAGGACATCGATGTGCCCATCGCAGAGCACCTCATCGTCGAGTTGTACTCCAAGTAATCCTCTTAACTGTTTTCTACGATTTTTCCAACCGAACCGGTGCCTTCGGGCACCGGCTTAACAAGGAGGGTTTTTATGATGGAGATCGAACGCCCCAAGATCGAAACGGCTGCCCTTTCCCCGGATGGCCGCTACGGTAAGTTCGTCGTCGAGCCCCTCGAGCGCGGCTTCGGCACGACCTTGGGCAACAGCTTGCGTCGTGTGCTTCTGTCCTCTCTGCCCGGTGTGGCTGTCACCAGCGTCAAGATCGACGGTGTGGTGCATGAGTTCACCACCATCGAGGGCGTGCGTGAGGATGTCACCGAAATCGTCCTGAACCTCAAAGGCATCGCTGCCAAGATCTACGGCGAAGCCCCCAAGACCGTCCGCGTGGAGGCCGTCGGCCCCTGCGAGGTCACTGCCGGCACCATCAAGGGCGGCGACGACCTCGAGATCCTGAACCCCGAGTGGCACATCGCCACCCTGGGCGAGGGCGCTAAGCTGGTCATGGAGCTGACCTTTGACAAGGGCCGCGGCTATGTTCCTGCTGAGAAGAACAAGCAGGCGCTGATCGAGAAGAACGACATCAGCACCCTGCCTGTGGACAGCATCTACACCCCCGTCCTCAAGGTCAACTACACGGTGGATCGTACCCGTGTGGGCCAGATCACCGACTTCGATAAGCTGATTATGGAAGTCTGGACCGACGGCACCTGCAATGCGCAGGAGGCCCTGAGCCTGGCGGCCCGTGTGTTGACCGAGCACCTGAACCTGTTCGTGAACCTCTGCGATGAGACCGGCGAGACCGAGATCATGGTGGACAACGACGACCAGGGCCGTGAGAAGGCACTGGAGATGACGATTGAGGAGCTGGACCTGAGCGTCCGTTCCTTCAACTGCCTCAAGCGTGCCGGCATCAACACGGTTGGTGACCTCATCGGCAAGAGCGAGGACGAGATGATGAAGGTCCGCAACCTGGGCCGCAAGTCTCTCGAAGAGGTCATGGCAAAGCTGGACAGCCTTGGTTTCTCTCTGACCAAGGAAGACGAAAACTAACCCCCCGCGACACGCGGATTCTATTGATAAGGAGTGAATCGAAATGCCCGGTACCCGTAAACTCGGTCGTGCCACCGACAGCCGCAACGCTATGCTGCGCGCTATGGTGACCTACCTGTTTGAGAACGGCAAGATCGAGACCACCGTTACCCGCGCCAAGGAAGTTCGTTCCATGGCCGAGAAGATGGTCACCCTCGGTAAGCAGGACGATCTGCACGCAAAGCGTCAGGTCTTCTCCTACATCACCAAGGAGGACGTTGCCAAGAAGGTCATTGATGAGATCGGCCCCAAGTACGCTGACCGCAATGGCGGCTACACCCGCATCTACAAGACCGGCCCTCGTCGCGGCGACGCCGCCGAGATGGCTATCATCGAGCTGGTCTGATTAGTCAGATAACTTGATAAAAAGACACCGCTTGCCTGTTGAGGGTAAGCGGTGTTTTTTTATTGGTGACGATATGGTATACTGTAGGGGCGGATTCCATATCCACCCGCCTGACTTCGCGGCAGCTGCGGGGCAAATTTTTTGCCGTAGTGTAGGGGCCGGGCATGCCCGGCCCGCTTGTACCGTCCGATAACAGCATATAAATATAGGAGGAACACGATGCAATACACCAAAACCCTTACGACCAAAACCGGCAGCGAGCTTTATCTGCGCAATGGTGACGCACCAGACGGGGATGCTGCGCTGGCAGTGTTCAACAAAACGCACGCGGAGACGGAATACCTGCTGACTTACCCCGACGAGAGCAGCATGACTGCCGAGCAGGAAGCGGAGTTTCTGGCCCAAGCAACGAAGAGTGCGCGGGAGATCGAAATTCTGGCGTTTGTGGACGGCCAGCTGGCCGGGACGGCGGGCATCAGCGCGGTGGGGAAGCCGTGCAAGCTGGTGCACCGTGCGGAATTTGGCATCGGCATTTTGCAGGCATACTGGGGGCGGGGGATCGGCTATGCCCTGACAGCGGCGTGCATCGACTGCGCCCGGCAGGCCGGGTATCTGCAGCTGGAGCTGGACGTGGTAGCTGACAACGCACGGGCGATTGCGCTGTATAAAAAGCTGGGCTTTGTGGAGTATGGGCGCAACCCACGCGGGTTCCGCAAGCGGAACGGGGACTATCAGGAGTTGGTGTACATGAGGGTGGAGCTGTAAGCCGGGGGAGAACGCGCAAAGCCCCTCCGGCCATCGCTTTGCTCGGCCACCTCCCCACGCTGTGGGGAGGCTCAGACTGTAGAAAAAGGCGCGTCCTCCCCTTGGCCCCCTCTGGGAGGGGGCTCCGCCCGCAGGCGGTGGGGGAGAGAACTGTACGGCTGCCCGAAATATTTCGAGCAATGGCAATGTTCTCTCCCTCCGCCCCTACGGGCCACCTCCCCACGCTGTGGGGAGGCTTTTTATCATGCGGGAGAGCAAAAAATGATGCAACAGGGGAGCGGCGTCTTCGGCGTCCCGTCAGTGTATGTCTGCCGCAAGGTTTTTTTGTTCCTTCTTTGCAAAGAAGGAACCAAAGAAATTATAAATTATTAGATAAAAACACGTTTTTACACAAATTTGACGGCGTACCCTTTGCGTTGCGTGCATATCTATGTTATAATAATTAAAATGTGTAGTTGTACACATAAATAACATACAGAAAGAGTTGATAGTTCCCCAATGGACGATGGCAGTATATTTATGATCGTCGCACTGATAATCCTGATCGGTTTGTCTGCGTTTTTCTCGGCGGCAGAAACAGCGTATAACTCGCTGAATGAGATCCGCCTGCGGAGCAAGGCGGAGGACGGCGACGCCAAAGCAGCGCACACGCTGGCGCTGGTTGAGCGCTACGACAGCCTGCTCAGCACCATTCTGATCGGCAATAACATTGTCAATATCGGTGCGTCCTCTCTTGCCACCGTGCTGTTTACCCGCCTTGTCGGCGGCGTTTACGGCCCTACCGTCTCGACGGTCGTCATGACCCTGCTGGTCCTGACCTTTGGCGAGATCACCCCCAAGAGCATGGCCAAGGAAATGCCCGAAACTCTGGCCATGGGCTTTGCCCCCGTGCTCAGTGCGCTGGTCACGATTTTTACACCGCTGAACGCCCTGTTCGGTGCGTGGAAAAAGTTCCTTGCCAAACGGTTTGATACCGGAGAAAAAGACACCATCACCGAGGGTGAGCTGGTGACCATGGTCAGCGAGGCCGAGAAGGACGGCGAGCTGACGAACCGCGAGAGTGAGCTGATCCGCAGCGCCATCGAGTTTGACGACGTCGAGGCCCAGGATGTGCTGACCCCCCGTGTGGATGTTGTGGCCGTGGCCGACGACACCCCGATGGACGAGGTCACCGAGCGCTTTGCCGAGAGCGGCTATTCCCGTCTGCCGGTTTACCACGATACGATTGACAATATCATCGGTGTCGTACATGAGAAGGACTGCTTTGCGGCCCTGCAGAAGCATGACAAAAATGTCAAGCTGGAGGACCTGATCGGCCCGACACTCTACACGACGAGCGTGACCCAGATTTCTGCGCTGCTGCGCACCCTGCGCGAGAGCAAGCACCACATGGCTGTCGTCGTCGACGAGTACGGCGGCACGGCGGGCATCATCACGCTGGAGGATATTCTCGAGGAGCTGGTCGGTGAGATTTGGGACGAACACGACGACGTGGTCGAGGACGTCCGCCAGCAGTCCGACGGCAGCTGGCTGATTTCCGGCAGCGCCAGTGTTGACGACACCGCCGACGAGCTGGGCATCAAGGAGGACGATGACATTGACGCCGTCGCCATCGGTGGTCTGGTCCAGGAGAAGTTGAGCCGTCTGCCCAAGGTGGGCGACAAGTTCATCTGGGGCGACTTTGACGGCACCGTCACCCGCGCCACGAATCGCCGCGTCCAGGAGGTCCGCCTGACCCCCCGCAAGGTCCAGGACGAGAACGAAAAGTAAATACCCATAAACCGCACTGCGCCCGCCGAGGGAAACCCGGCGGGCGCGTTTTTTGCACCTCCGCCCCATAAAAGACCCGGCAACCCTCCTGCCAAATGTCCGTTTGCAAATTTTTTGTAAAATCCGCCAGAATTTTTTGCTACTTGCGTGGCTTACAATGTTTAAACCGCGGAAAATGTCGAAAATGCAGAAATTCTTGCCTTGCAGGGCTGATTTTATGCCGCCGCTGTGCTACAATACTAGTAAATGGGGCATTGCGGCACGCCGCGCCCCTGTGGTATTGACAACACAAGATGGAAGTAAGGAGTACCTGTAATGGCTGAACAGAATCTTGGCCCGCGTGATTTCTTTGCCAAAGAGGACGCAATCGCCGATCTCGGTCTGATTGCCTGTCCCGGCGCAGAGGAGCTTTGCAAACTCGTTGACAGTCACCTCGTCCGCTGGGCGCGCGAGGTTGGCAACACGGATGTCGACACCTTCATCATCCCGTCCGACTGCCCGCGTTTCCAGTCCGGCGACGCAAAGGGTCTCGTCAAGGCGTCCACCCGCGGCGACGACCTGTATATCTTCGTCGATCCGGGCAACTACAGCGTTACCTATCAATTGTTCGGGTATGAGAACCATCTCTCCCCGGACGACCACTTCCAGAACCTGATGCGTCTGATCCAGGCCGTTGCCGGCCGCGCCCACCGCATCAGCGTCATCATGCCCAGCCTGTACGGCGGCCGCCAGCATCGCCGCGTCAGCCGTGAGAGCCTGGACTGCGCCTTTGCGCTGCAGCAGCTGCGCGACGTCGGTGTCAAGAACATCATCACGTTTGACGCCCATGACCCCCGCGTTATGAACGCCGTGCCCACCATGAGCTTCGACAACGTCATGCCCACCTATCAGGTGCTCAAGTGCCTGCTGCATCATGTGCCGGACGTTTCCTTCCACAAGGATAACTTCATGATCGTCTCTCCCGACGAGGGCGCCATGAACCGCAACATGTACTATTCCAGCGTGCTGGGCTGCAACCTGGGCATGTTCTACAAGCGCCGCGACTACAGCCGCATCGTCAACGGCCGCAACCCCATCGTCGCCCATGAGTATCTGGGCGAGAGCGTTGAGGGCAAGGACGTCTTTATCGCCGACGACATCATCGCCTCCGGCGAGTCCATGCTGGACATCGCCTACGAGCTGAAGATGCGCGGTGCCCGCAACATCTTCACCTGCTGCACCTTCCCGCTGTTCACCGCCGGTCTGGAGAAGTTCGACAAGGCCTACAACGACGGCATCATCAAGGCCGTTCTGGGCACGAACCTGACCTACCGCAAGCCCGAACTGCTGGAACGCGAGTGGTACTACGACGTGGACGTCTCCAAGTACACCGCCTACTTCATTGCCGCCATCAACCATGACAAGAGCGTTTCCTCCATCATTGACCCGATGACCAAGATCCGCACCCTGCTGGACAAGCACGGCATCCCCATGGGCGGCGAGCAGTAATCATGATTTTCCTTCGGTCCGCCTTGGCGGGCCGAATTTTGTTGCAGAAATACGGCATTTTGTATATAATAGAAGTAGAAACTACGCCAGAGGAGAGATATTTATGCTGCCGATCCAACAGCTGCAAGAGCTTATTCAGGGCAAAAAGGTTGCCTTTATCGGTGCGGGCGTCAGCCACAAGCGCTGCATTGAGCAGTTTGTCGAGCTGGGCGCGCAGGTCACGCTCTGCGACCAGAAAAAGAGCCTGGACGACTTCGGTGACTACGCCGACACGCTGCGCCGCCTGAAGGTGAATTTGAGTCTGGGCGAGCATTATACCGACGGCTTCGCCGGGCAGGACATCATCATGCGCACGCCGGGCTATGAGTACTACAAGCCCGCACTGCAGGCTGCGCTGAAAGCCGGCGCAATGGTCACGAGCGAGGTGGAGCTTTTCTTTGAGTTTTGCCCCTGCGAGATCGTGGCCGTGACCGGCTCCGATGGCAAGACCACGACGACGACGCTGATCTCCAAGATGTTCGAGGCTGCGGGCCGCAAGGTCTTTTTGGGCGGCAACATCGGTGCGGCACTGCTGCCCCAGCTGGCCGACGTGACCTCCGACGCCGTGGCCGTCGTCGAGCTGTCCAGCTTCCAGCTCATCAGCATGCGCCGCAGCCCGAAGGTGGCTGTCGTCACGAACGTGACCCCCAACCACCTCGACCACCACAAGGATATGCAGGAGTACATCGACGCCAAGCGCAACATTCTGCTGTGGCAGACCCCGCCCTGCCGCGCCGTGCTGGGCTTTGAGAACGACATCACCCGCGGCATGGAGAAGGACTGCAAGGGCGAGCAGGTCTGGTTCACCCGCCTGCACGAGACCGACAGGGGCGCGTTCCTGCGCGAGAGCGACGACACGCTCTGCTATGCCGAGAACGGCGTTGTGACGCCGATCCTGCCCCGCAAGGAAATTCAACTGCGCGGCCTCCACAATGTGGAAAACCTGCTGGCCGCCTGCGCCGCCGTCTGGGGCCGCGTGCCCATCGAGGCCATGCGTCAGGTCGGCTCGACCTTCACCGGCGTCGAGCACCGCATTGAGCCGGTCCGCACGCTGGACGGCGTGACCTACTACAATGACTCCATCGCGTCCAGCCCCACGCGCACGATTGCGGGTCTGCGCAGCTTTGACCAGAAGATCATCCTGATCGCGGGCGGCTACGACAAAAAGATCCCCTATGAGCCGCTGGCCCCGGAGGTTCTCGCCCATGTCAAGACGCTGGTGCTGATGGGCGCTACCGGCCCCCGCATCGAGAAGGCCGTCCGCGAGTGCGATGGCTTTGCTGGGAGCGGCCTGACCATCCTGCACGCCGACAGTATGCAGCACGCCGTCGAGCTGGCGCGCAGTGCCGCCAAACCGGGCGATGTCGTCAGTCTCTCGCCCGCCTCCGCGTCGTTTGACTTGTACCCGAATTTTGAGGTCAGAGGACGGGATTATAAGAATATCGTGAAGAATTTGAAGTAAGCGGCTGAAGGGCTCTGCCGCCTGCCCGCCACCCGTAACTTGACCCGAAAAAGGACCCCTATGATTCAATCCGCTTCCACCCCCGAGCTTCAAACCGAATTCCTCCGCCGCATCGCCCACAAGCCCTACTTTGAATCCACCCTCGGCACGCACCTGCACCTGTTCGGCAACCACCCTGCCAGCGGGTGGGCGTTCTACCTGCTGCCCGGCTCCGCGGTGCTGGAGCTGCGCGGCGGGTCGGCGGTGCTCTGCGGTGCGCTGCCCGGCGGGGAAGCGGGGGAGGACGCCCGGGAGGAATTGACGGGCTTTCTCCGCTTTCTGCACGCCGACACCCTGCGAACCGAGCACCCGCTGACCCTGCCCGGTTGGCAGCCTGCCGCGCCGCTGACGCTGTGGGAGCTGCCAAAGGGCCGTGCCCTGCCGCTGCCGCCCGCGCCCCCGGCGGAGCTTGTCCCGGACAAAGCGCCGTCGATGCTGCCGGTCAGCCGCCTTGTCTTTGCCGAGAGCGACGCCGAGGCCGACGAGTTCTACTCCGCGGCCTGCACGGCGCTGGCCCACGGGGTGGGCACCTGCCGCGCGCTGCTGCACAACGGCAGACCCGTCTGCACAGTGGGCTGCTACGAGCAGAGCGATACCGAGAGCTACATGGCCGCGGGCGTGACCGACCCCGCGTGGCAGGGCAGGGGGCTGGCGCGGTATTTGATTGTCGGGCTGGCGAATGAGCTGACCGCCGAACGCGCGGTGCGGTTCGCCTGCTTCCCGGCGCTGTGCGGCTTTTATGCACAGCTTGGTTTTTTACAAATCGGCAAAATTCAACATTATACTACAGATTGGAATACTACATGATCGAACAATTTTACGACCTGCGCCCCGAAGTGCTGGCGCTGGACCGCAAGGCCCTCGACCTCTGCCGTGCGCAGTTTGCCCATGTGGAGGAGATCCGCGACTACAACCAGCTCAAAATGCTGCGTGCCTTCACCGACTGCGGCGTCGAGGCACGGCATTTCTGGGGATCCAGCGGCTACGGCGTCTGGGACGACAGCCGCAACAAGCTGGAGGAGGTCTTTGCCCGCTGCATGGGGGCCGAGGCCGCACTGGTGCGCCCGCAATTCATGAGCGGCACCCACACGCTGACCGTCGCGCTGTTCGGTCTGCTGCGCACCGGCGACACCCTGCTGGCCGCCACGGGCCGCCCTTATGACACGCTGGAAGGCGTCATCGGCATCGGAGACGCGGGCAAGGGCTGCGGCACGCTGCGGGAGTTTGGCGTGAACTACGACGAGTGCCCGCTGCTGCCGGACTTCACCCCCGACTATGACCTGATCGCCGAGAAGGCCAGGACCGCCACGGTGGTACACATCCAGCGCAGCCGCGGCTACACCCAGCGCAATGCGTTTGACCTTGCCACGATTCAAAAGGTCGCGGACACCGCCCGCAAAGCCAACCCGAACGCGGTGATTTTCGTGGACAACTGCTACGGCGAGTTCACCCAGACCGCCGAGCCCGTCGCTTTCGGCGCGGACATCATGGCGGGCAGCTTCATCAAGAACCCCGGCGGCGGCATCACCCCTACGGGCGGCTACATTGCGGGCCGTAAGGACCTTGTCGAAAAGTGCAGCCACCGCTTCACTGCGCCCGGCATCGGCGGGGACCTGGGCTGCACGCAGGACAGCCTGCGGGATACCTTCCTCGGCTTCTACTACGCGCCGGGCGTCGTCTGCGAGGCGCTGAAAACCGCCATCTATGCCCAGTGTCTGCTGGAGCTGGCGGGCGTCAATCCCGTGCCGCGCTACACCGCCGACCACAACGACATTGTGACCTGCTTTGACTCGGGCAGTGCCGTCGCGCTGACGGGCTTCTGCGCGGGCATCCAGCACAACAGCCCTGTGGACAGCTTTGCCAGCCCCGAGCCTGCCGACGAGCCGGGTTACACCGACAAGGTCGTCATGGCCTCCGGCAGCTTTACCGAGGGCAGCACGATTGAAATCAGCTGCGACGGCCCGCTGCGCGCGCCCTACACCTGCTATCTGCAGGGCGGCGTGAACTTCACCGCAGGCCGTGCCGCCGTCCTCAACGCCGTGCAGAACGCTTTTTTCGCAGAGTAAAAAGGCTTCCCCCCTGGGGGGAGCTGTCAGCGGCCCCGCCCGCTGACTGATGAGGGGCAGGTTTGCCATTATACCCCATAAACGGGAAGCCGCGGCAAACTCGCCCCTCATCCGGCCCTGCGGGGCCACCTTCCCCCCCTCGGGGGAAGGCTTTGAAGGTAAAAAGGCTTCCCCCTCGGGGGAAGCTGTCAGCGGCCCCGCCCGCTGACTGATGAGGGACAGGTTTGCCATTATACCCCATAAACGGGAAGCCGCGGCAAACTCGCCCCTCATCCGGCCCTGCGGGGCCACCTTCACCCCCCTCGAGGGAAGGCTTTGAAGTAAAAAAATCTCCCGCGTATCCTAACCGATACACGGGAGATTTTTTACATTCTACTGTTTTAGTGCTTCACAAAATCACGGACCAGCGCTTGCAGCAGGTCGTCGCGGTCAATGCGGCGGATGATGGCGCGGGCGTTCTTGTAGGTCGTGATGTAGGTCGGATCCTCCGACAGGATGTAGCCGACGAGCTGATTGATGGGGTTGTAGCCCTTCTCCTCCAGCGCACGGTACACCTGCAGCACCGCCTGCTTGATCTCCATATCACGGTCATCACGGATGGAAAAAACGGCGGTAGGTTCAGAGATCGGCATTTCAATTCTCCCCTTCATTATGATATTACTAGCTCTATTATACTCAACATGCGCCAAATTTGCAAGATGAAAACGCAGAATTTTTATACAGAAATGCAAATTACGCCTCTTTGCTTTTTGCCCGCCGCTGTGCTATAATACAGACAAAACTGTCCGTAAAGGAGCTACACTATGAAATTTTCGGAAATGCCCTATGCACGCCCCGACCTTGACGCCGTCAAGCAGCAGTTTGCTGACCTGCTGGCCCGCTTCAAGGCGGCTGCCACCTACGCCGAGGCCCACGCCGTTTTTCTGGAGGAGGAAAAGCTCAACAAGCATGTGGACACGCTCGCCCAATTGGCCAGCGTGCGCAATACGATTGACACCCGCGACAAATTCTACGATGAGGAGATGAACTTCTGGAACGAAGCCACTCCCCAGCTGCAGGAGTGCCAGAACGCCTGGAGCCGCGCGATGCTCGATTCGCCGTTCCGCGCTGACTTCACCGCCGAGTACGGCGACCTGATGTTCGTCAACGCCGAGATCGCGGACAAGGCGTTCTCGCCCGATATTCTCGACGAGATGGCACAGGAAAACAAGCTGACCACCGAGTACGGCAAGCTGATCGCGTCGGCGCAGATCCCGTTTGAGGGCGGCGTCTACACGCTGAGTCAGCTGTCCCCGTTCAAGAACGACCCCGACGATGCCCGCCGCCTGGCCGCCTGGAAGGCCGAGGGCGCATGGTACAAAGAGCACGGGGCCGAGTTTGACGGCCTCTACGACCAGCTCGTCCACCTGCGTGACACCATGGGCAAAAAGCTCGGCTATGAGGGCTACACCACGCTGGGCTACTACCGCATGGGGCGCAACTGCTACACGAAGGCCGATGTGGAAAAGTTCCGCGCCGCCGTCGTCAAGTACATCGTGCCGCTGGCCGACAGCATCTACCGCGAGCAGGCCGGGCGGCTGGGCAAGCAGTACCCGATGAACGCAGCCGACAACGCCCTGATGTTCCGCAGCGGCAACCCCCGCCCGGCGGGCGACGCCGACGCCATCCTCAAGCAGGGCAAAAAGTTCTATGAGGAGCTTTCCCCCGAGACCGGCGTGTTCTTCAACAAAATGCTGGACGACCAGCTCATGGACGTGCTGTCCACCCCCGGCAAGGCGGGCGGTGGCTACTGCACGGGCCTGGGTGATTACGAAATGCCGTTTATTTTTGCCAACTTCAACGGCACCCAGCACGACGTCGAGGTCGTGACCCACGAGGCCGGCCACGCCTTTGCCGCCTACATGAACCGTGACCGCATCCCGTACTCCTACGTCTGGCCCAGCATGGAGGCCTGCGAGGTCCACTCGATGTCGATGGAGTTCTTCGCCTGGCCGTGGGCCGATGGCTTCTTCGGCGCGGATGCCCGCAAGTTCCGCTACAGCCATCTGGCGGGTGCGCTGACCTTCATCCCCTACGGCACAATGGTGGATCACTTCCAGCACATCGTCTACGAGCATCCCGAGCTGACCCCGGCCCAGCGCCACGAGGAATGGAAAAAGCTGGCTGCCATCTATCAGCCCTGGATGCGCCTGGACGGCGAGATCCCGTTCTACGGCGCGGGTGAGTACTGGCAGCGCCAGATGCACATTTATCAGAGCCCGTTCTACTACATCGACTACTGTCTGGCCCAGACCGTCAGCCTGCAGTTCTGGGCGATGCTGCAAAAGGACCGCGCCGATGCGTGGAGCCACTACATGGCCTACACGAAGCAGGGCGGCAGCCGCACCTTCACCGAGCTGCTGAAAAACGCCGGCCTGTCCACGCCGTTTGAGGAAAGCTGTCTGCGCGGCGTCAGCGAGGCGGCCAAGGCGTGGCTGGATAGTTACGATCTGACGGGGATCGTCTGATGGCGGACCGCGAGCGCGAGAAGAAAAAGAAGCGCGCCTATCTCGACGACTTTGAAAAGGACCTGAACGGCAATTATCAGTATCGCGGCGCGCATTACCGCTATGCGGGCGAGTACCCTCACAGCAGGGTGCTGGCTTTGCTGTGGCTGTTTTGCGGCAGCGGGGCTGCGCTGACCGTCGGCGCGGGCGCACTGCCCGGGGCCACGGCCCACGCACCTGTGTACCTGCTGCTGCCCTACATGGCGGCACTGGTGCTGGCGCTGTATGCGGTGGTGCTGCTGGTGCGGCTGACCCGGGGCGGCGCGCGCGTGCGGGCTTATATCCACGAACAGACCGCACAAAAATTGCCCTCTTTGTGCAGGGTGACAGCGGTACTCTGCGCTGCTGCCTCTGCGGGGCAGGGGGTGGCTGTGTTTGCAGTGGACGCACAGCTGCTTTGGGGAATGCAAGGTGTTTTTATACTTTTTGAACTGCTCTCCTGCGCTGTTTTTGCCGCTGCTGCGTGGCTCCTCAAGCGGATGCCGTGGGAAAAAGAAAAATAATTATACATTATTATGATACAGTGTGCTCCGCAGAAAAACGCAGGGCACGCTTTTTTTAGATGAGCAGGAAAAGTCTTCCCCCAGGGGGAAAAGACTTTGGGGGTTACAAAATTTTCCTCTCAAATTCAGCAAAAGGTACAAAAAGCAGCAAAAGCGTGATTTATGGTTGACTTTTTGTCAATTTTAAGGTATCTTATAAGCTAAGCCATTATCGACAAGTGTACGCTGTAAAGAGATACAGGGTGCGGAGAGGGGGGGTCCCCTTTCTCGTGTTGCGCTCTTGGGGAGCGCAATATTGATTTGTGGGTGAGGGCAAATTTATAGGAGGTTTTACCACATGAAAAACACCAAGCAAGCCATTGCACTGGCATCTGCTGCCGCTCTCAGCGTCGGCATGCTGGCAGGCTGCGGCGGTGCTGCTTCTTCCGCTGCGACTGCGTCCAGTGAGGGCACCAGCACGGCCACTGCCGAGGCATCCACCACTGCCGCTTCCGACGGTACGCTCGTTCTGGCCGAGACCGGCTTTGAGAGCAAGTTCAGCCCCTTCTTCGCCGCTTCTGCCTCTGACCAGGATGTCATCGACCTGACCCAGATCGCCCTGCTGGGCGCTGACCGTAAGGGTGAGATGGTCCTGAACGGCATCGAGGGCGAGACCCGCGAGTACAACGGCACTGACTACACCTACCACGGCCCTGCCGACTGCGTTGTCACCGAGAACGCCGACGGCACCGTTACCTATGACATCAAGCTGCGCGAGGACCTGAAGTTCTCCGACGGCGAGCCTGTCACCATCGACGACGTCATCTTCTCGATGTATGTTTTCCTCGATCCTACGTATGATGGTTCTGTAACCATGTACTCCACCCCCATCGTTGGTCTGGACGAGTACCGCAGCTCCATGACCACGCTGTCCAAGCTGATCGCTGAGGCCGGCGAGGACAACACCGACAACACGAACTTCACTGCCGAGCAGCAGAAGGCTTTCTGGGACGCTGTCAACGACGGCGGTGTGAAGTTTGCCCAGGAGATCATCGACTACTGCGTTGAGAACGGCGCTGCCGCCGACGCTAACGATGCTGCCGGTGCCGCCGCCGCCTGGAACCTGGGCGAGCTGCCCGCAGGCGCAACCGCGAAGGATATGTTCGAGCTGATCGGCGCGAACTACGACTGGAACTTCTCTGCCATGGAGGCCGAGACCGCCGGTACCGCCCTGTCTGACCTGATCCCCGAGGACGTCTACGCCTACTCCACCACCGGTGTCAACGTCGGTGACGCCGTTGCTTCTGTGGCCGGTATCGTCAAGACCGGTGACTACAGCATGACGCTGACCACCACCGAGCTGTCCACCACCATGATCTACCAGCTGCAGATGCCCATCGCCCCGCTGCACTACTACGGCGATGAGAGCCTGTACGACTACGACAACAACTCCTTCGGCTTTGCCAAGGGCGACCTGAGCAGCGTCCGCGCCAAGACCAGCGCTCCCATGGGTGCCGGTATGTTTACCTTCTCCAAGTACAGCGACGGCGTTGTCTATCTGGATGCCAACCCCTCCTACTTTGACGGCGCACCCAAGGTCGCCCACGTCAACATGAAGGAGACCCAGGAGGCCGATAAGATCACCGGCGTTCAGGCCGGCACCATCGACATCTCCGATCCTTCCTACTCTCTGGAGGTTGCTGACCAGATCGCCGACATCAACGGCGCCGAGGGTGAGGACGGCCCCGTCATCACCACCCGCCTGAAGGACTACCGCGGCTACGGCTACATCGCCCTGAGCGCCAAGAACGTCAACGTCGGCGGCGACCCCTCCTCCCAGGCCTCCAAGGACCTGCGCAAGGCCATCATGACCGTCATCGCCGCTTACCGCGATGAGGGCATCGACTCCTACTACGGCGACACCGCCACCGTCATCAACTACCCGATCTCCAACACCTCCTGGGCTGCCCCGTCCGTCACCGACGACGGCTACCAGATCGCCTACTCCACCGACGTGGACGGCAACGAGATCTACACCTCCGACATGAAGAGCGAGGACAAGTACGCCGCCGCTCTGCAGGCTGCCCTGGGCTACTTCGAGGCTGCCGGTTACACCGTCGCGAACGGCCAGATCACTGCCGCTCCCGCCGGTGCCAAGATGGAGTATCAGATCAACATCGGTGCTTCCGGCAACGGTGACCACCCCTCCTTCCAGACCCTGACCAACGCTGCCGCCGCTCTCAAGACCATCGGCTTCACCCTGACTGTCAACGATATGGCCAACGCTTCTGACCTGTTCGCTTCCTATCAGTCCGGCGCTGCCGAGGGCTGGGTCGCTGCCTGGCAGTCCACCAATGACCCCGATATGTACCAGCTGTACCACAGCCAGGGCGCTACCAACTACTACGCCATCAACGACACTGACCTGGACGAGCTGATCATGGCTGCCCGCGCGACCACCGACCAGGAGGTCCGCAAGACCATGTACAAAGAGGCCATGGAGATCATCCTGGATTGGGGCGTCGAGCTGCCCGTCTACCAGCGCAGCGAGGCTACGATCTTCTCCACCGAGCGTGTCAACATCGACACCATCGCGAAGGATCAGACCCCGTACTGGACCTACAAGTCTGAGCTGAACAACCTCGAGCTGAACTAAGTTCAACTTACCGTTGTGAAACGCAGGTGACCGCCCGCCAAGGGCGGTTGCTTGCTGTATTGGACGAACCGAGGAAGGGGGGAGCGGGCAGCCTGTGCGGGCGCATATAGAATGCGCCCCTACGAATGCGCTGCCCTGTAGGGGCCGGGCGTGCCCGGCCCTCTGCCCGGCGGTAATCGCCATTCTTCCCCTATACCACTAATATGGTCGTCCCACTCCCACGCAGGGCGTCGTCCCTGCGTGGGATGGGGATGCCCACATTACGGCATTTCCCTGCAAAATAAACGCGGTTTAACCGTGCAAGGAAGGAACGAAAACTCTTGCGAAACTACATCATCAAGCGTGTCGCGCAGTCGGTACTGATCCTGTTCTGTGTCATGTTCATTATCTATGCGCTGATCCGCAGCCTGCCCAGCTCCTTTGCCGAGACAATGGCAATGCAGCTGGCTCAGGCCCCCGGCGCCAAGCCCTATGAGGAATGGCTTGCCCAGCTCAACGCTTCCTACGGCCTTGACCTGGACATCGTCCCCGGCTTCTTCACCTGGCTGAGCAAAGCCGTTGTCGGCAACTTCGGCGACAGCTGGAAGTGGAACGTGCCTGCCACCCAGAAATTCACCGAGGTCATCGGCCTGTCTATCATCATGGGCGGCATCTCCTTTGTGCTGTCCCTCGTGATCGCCGTGCCCCTCGGCGTGCTGGCTGCTACCAAGCAGTACAGCCGCGCGGACTATGTCATCACCTCTGTGGCGCTGGTCGGTATTTCGCTGCCCACCTTCTTCTTTGCCACGCTGCTCAAGCTGTTCTTCTCGGTCAAGCTCGGCTGGTTCGACCTGTACGGCCTCGTCGGACGCGATTACGCCCAGCTGGATTCGATGGGCCAGTTCCTGGACAAGGCCAACCATCTGGTCCTGCCCATCGTCACGCTGGTCATTGTCTCCATCGGCGGTTACATGCGCTATACCCGCACGAACATGCTTGAGGTCCTGAACGCCGACTACATCCGCACGGCCCGCGCCAAGGGCCTGTCGGAGCGCACGGTCATCTATAAGCACGCCTTCCGCAACACGCTGATCCCGCTGGTCACGATCATCGGCGGCAGCCTGCCCGGCCTGTTCAGCGGCGCCCTCATCACCGAGACACTGTTCTCCATCCCGGGCATCGGCTACGTCTCTTACCAGTCCATGGTCGCGGGCGACATCCCGTTCACGATGTTCTACCTGTCCTTCATGGCGGTGCTGACGCTGGCCAGCAACCTGCTGACCGATATTCTGTACGGCGTGGTCGATCCGCGCGTGCGCATTTCTTAAAGAAAGGAGACTGCACACCCATGAGCGAAAATACGCAGAACCAGAACCCGAAGCAGGAGCAGTACTCCCTGAACGATGACCGCCGCGTCAAGGTTTTGTCCCCGGGCGCGCTCGTCGCCAAGCGGTTCTTCCGCAACCGTCTGGCTGTCGTCGGTCTGTCCATTCTGGTGGCCATGTTCCTGTTCTCCTTCGTCGGCGGCCTTGTCAGCCCCTACGGCCAGGACGAGCAGTTCTTCACCTACACCCAGATGTCCAAGGAGTTTGTCGGCGTTACCCGCAACGATACGATGCGCTTTGTTGTGGCCGATGGGCAGAACTTCGGCTCCATCGCCCAGAGCAAGGCACTGGAGGCCGTCAAGAAGGGCAATACGGAATTCAACTATAAGGATGTTGACTACACCGTCGACATCCAGAGCGACGACTTTTACGTTGTCTACCAGGGCAGGGACATCATGGGCTACGCCAGCCGCGACCTCGTGAACGAGGCCGACGGTGCGCCGAAGTTCAGCTTTGACGTCAAGCTGGCTGCCCTGACCGCCATGGCGGCAGGGGAGAAGGAGTTCGCCGCCGACGGCGTGGACTACACCCTCGACGCGGACGGCAACATCCTCGCAGGCGGTGAGGAGCTGGGCTACGTCAGCCGCTTCGTCGTCTCCGCCGCCGATTCCAGCGTCGTCGTCACCCGTGACTTCAAGGACCGCCTCGAGGAGGCCATCGACGACAACGCCGCCAAGTTCAATTACACCGACGCCGAGGGCAACGAGGCCGAGTATGACATTGTCTACGACGCCTCCACCAAGGTCTGGAGCGTCAAGCAGATGACCGAGACCTACGTTTATGACCGCTACGCCGCCCCCAGCAAAGAGCACTGGCTCGGCACCGACACGAACGGTATGGACATGCTGACCCGCCTGATGTACGGCGGACGTGTCTCGCTGATCATCGGCTTCATCGTTGTTGTCATTGAAGCGTCCCTCGGCATCCTGATGGGCGGCATCTCCGGCTACTTCGGCGGCTGGATCGACAACATTATTATGCGTATCGTCGATGTTTTCTACTGCATCCCCTCGATGCCCGTCATCATCATCATCGGTGCGGCCATGGACGCGATGCGCGTCGATTCCTGGAAGCGCATGATGTACCTGATGCTGATCCTGGGCTTCCTCGGCTGGCCGAGCATTGCCCGTCTGGTCCGCGGCCAGATCCTGTCCCTGCGCGAGCAGGAGTTCATGCTGGCCACCGAGGCCTGCGGCATCAAGGTCTGGCACCGCATCTTCCGCCATCTGATCCCTAACGTCATCCCGCAGCTGATCGTCACCTGCACGATGGGCCTCGGCTCCACCATCCTCACCGAAGCCACGCTGTCCTTCCTGGGTCTGGGCGTCAAGTACCCGTTTGCCTCCTGGGGCAACATCATCAACGACGTCAACAACGCCTACGTCATGACGAACTACCTGTTCATCTGGATCCCTGCCGGTGTCTGCCTGCTGCTCACCGTTCTGGGCTTCAACTTTGTGGGCGACGGTCTGCGCGATGCGTTTGACCCCAAGATGAAACGCTGATTGGAAGGAGAAACACACGATGGCTAAAAATCAGGACGGATACCTTTCCGCCAAAGAGTCGCGGCGTATCTCCAAGGAAAACCGCCGCATCACGGACCAGTACGAAAAGCGCCGCAAGCGCCGCAACGTGCCCGAGTCCGAGTACACCACCCAGATGAAGGACCCCGCCAACGCGGTGGAGTTCGATAACCTGCACACCTACTTCTTCACCGACACCGGCGTCGTCAAGAGCGTCGACGGCGTCTCGTTTGAAGTGCCCATCGGCAAGACCGTCGGCGTCGTCGGCGAGTCCGGCTGCGGCAAGTCTGTCACCAGCCTGTCCCTGATGCAGCTTTTGCAGCGCCCCCAGGGCCAGATCGTCGAGGGTGCCATCCGGCTGAACCTCGGCAATGACAAGGCCTACGACATTGCCAAGACCCCGGCGGACAAAATGCAGGGCCTGCGCGGCAACTATATCTCGATGATCTTCCAGGAGCCCATGACGAGCCTGAACCCGGTGTTCCGCATCGGTGCCCAGATCGACGAGGTCATCGCCCTGCACGAGGGCGAGGGCAAGACGAAGGAGGACATCAAGAAGCGCACCATCGAGATGCTCGAGATGGTCGGCATCGCCAACAGCGAGGGCGTCTACGCGATGTACCCCCATGAGCTGTCCGGCGGTATGCGCCAGCGCGTCATGATCGCCATGGCGCTGGCCTGCAACCCGAAGATCATCATTGCCGACGAGCCGACCACCGCGCTGGACGTGACGATCCAGGCACAGATCCTCGACCTGCTGCGCAGCCTGAAGGACCGCATCAATTCGTCCATCATGCTCATCACGCATGACCTGGGCGTCATTGCCGAGATGGCCGACTATGTCGTCGTCATGTATGCGGGCCGTGTCGTCGAGAAGGGCACTGTCGAGGAGATCTTTGCCCACCCGAGCCACCCCTACACCATCGGCCTGATGGCGTCCAAGCCCGTTGTCGGCAAAAAAGTGGACCGCCTGTACTCCATCCCCGGCAAGGTCCCCAACCCCGTTGATATGCCGAACTACTGCTACTTCAAGGACCGCTGCGAGCTGCAGCTGCCCTGCTGCAGCGGCGAGTACCCCTGCGAGATCAGCCTGTCCCCGACCCACAAGGTCAGCTGCTACCGCTACTATGAAGAAAACAGAAAGGCGGGTGAGTGACGCATGGCAAACAAGGGTAAGCACCTGATTGAAAACGATTACACCCCCGTCACCTATGACCCTCAGTATATCCTGATGGTCAACCACCTCAAGAAATATTTCCCCATCAAGGGCGGCCTGCTGTCCCAGACCGTGGGCCACGTCAAGGCCGTGGACGGCGTGACGTTCAACCTGCGCCGCGGCTGCACGATGGGCCTTGTCGGCGAGTCCGGCTGCGGCAAGTCCACCACGGGCCGCACGATCCTGCGCCTGGGCGGCGAAAAGACCGGCGGCCAGGTGCTGTTCAACGGCAAGGAGGTCTACGACATGACCCCCGCCGAGATGCGTGAGCTGCGCACCAAGATGCAGATCATCTTCCAGGACCCGTTCTCCAGCCTGTCCCCGCGTCTGCCCGTCGGCGAGATCATCGGCGAGGCCGTGCGCGAGCACAACCTTGTGCCGAAGAACGAGTTCAACGACTATATTGACCAGGTCATGGACGACTGCGGCCTGCAGCCCTACCACAAGACCCGCTACCCGCACGAGTTCTCCGGCGGCCAGCGCCAGCGTATCTGCATTGCCCGTGCGCTGGCCCTGAACCCCGAGTTCGTCGTCTGCGATGAGCCGGTCTCCGCGCTGGACGTCTCCATTCAGGCGCAGATCATCAACCTGCTGAAATCCCTGCAGGAAAAGCGCAACCTGACGTATCTTTTCATCTCCCACGATCTGTCCGTCGTCGAGCATATCTCCGACACTGTCGGCGTTATGTACCTGGGCAATCTGGTGGAGTACGGCGAGACCGACGACATTTTTGCCCACCCGCTGCACCCCTACACCAAGGCGCTGTTCTCGGCCATTCCCATCCCGGACCCGACTGTCAAGCGCGAGCGCGTGGTGCTGCAGGGCTCCATCCCGTCCCCGGCCAACCCGCCGTCCGGCTGCAAGTTCCACACCCGCTGCCCCTATGCCACGGAGCGCTGCAAGACCGAAGCGCCGAAGCAGCGTGAGGTCGAGCCGGGCCATTACGTGGTCTGCCACCTGTACGAAAAATGAGGAAGCACGACGACTTCGAGGACGATGGCCGCACCATCGCCGATATGAGCGGCATCGGCCCTGCGCCGACGCTGCGCCCCCACCGCCGCAAGGCGGACGCCCCGCCCCCGGAGCCGGCGAATGACCGTCCCTGGGAGCAGGCCCCCGACTGGACGCCCAAAGAAAAATTTTGGGCCGTCATGGGTGTGCTGAAGGCCACCCTGGCCATTGCCGGGGTGTATCTGGTGGGTTTAGGTGTGCTGCTGGCCGTGCTGTTCCTGCTGTGGAAATGAATACAAAATAAAAAGGCATGTACGATTGGATAGGTCGTACATGCCTTTTTTGCGGGCAGAGATATTCCAAAAAAACCATTGCTGCCATGCAGGGGCCGCATATATGCGGCCCGCGGCCTGCCCGTAAGCAGCCGCCCGCCATGCCCGGCCCCTACGCCCGCAGCAACGCAAAAACCGGTTGAAACCTTGCGGTTTCAACCGGTCTTGGTGCGCCTGCAGGAACTCGAATCCTGGGCCCTCTGATTAAAAGTCAGATGCTCTACCAACTGAGCTACAGGCACGTATGCACTGTGTTGTTCACAGCTTTACTATTATAGCAGGCAAAAAGAAAATTGTCAATACGCTTTGCAAAACAAATTAGCCGGAAATCCGGCAAAATCCGCACGTGTTTGCCCGCCGCCCTCTTGCCAAATGCACAGCGGCGCGTTATAATAATACTTTAGTAAAAGATAAAACCGTAAAGGGGACAGGAAATATGGAAACTTTGGGCAGTCTGCGCCGCACAAACTATTGCGGCGAAGTCACGCTTGCCATGGCCGGTCAGGAAATGACCGTCTGCGGCTCCATCGCCCGCGCCCGCGACAAGGGCGGCATCATCTTTGCCGACCTGCGCGATACCACCGGCATTTTGCAGCTGGTGTTCGATGAGGATACGCCGAAGGACGTTTTCGCCAAGGCCGAGAGCCTGAAAAGCGAGTACGTTGTTATCTGCCGCGGCAAGCTGCGTGAGCGCGCCGCCAAGACCGATAAGATCGCAACCGGCGACGTAGAGCTCTACGTCAGCGAGCTGCGCATCCTGAGTGAGGCCCAGACCACGCCGTTTGAGCTGCGCGACGAGATCAACGTCAACGACGACCTGCGCCTGCGCTACCGCTATCTGGACCTGCGCCGTCCGTCCATGCATGAGCCCATCGTGCTGCGCAGCAAGATCATGCAGATCATCCGCAACTATTTCTGCGAGAACCATTTCACCGAGATCGAGACGCCCACCCTCATCAAGTCCACGCCCGAGGGCGCACGCGACTATCTCGTTCCCAGCCGTGTGCAGCCGGGCCACTTCTACGCACTGCCCCAGAGCCCGCAGCTCTACAAGCAGATTTTGATGCTGTCCGGCTTTGACCGCTACTTCCAGCTGGCCCACTGCTACCGCGACGAGGATCTGCGCGCAGACCGCCAGCCCGAGTTCACCCAGGTGGACGAGGAGATGAGCTTTGTCTCCGAGGACGACATCATGACCCTGAACGAGGGCCTCATCAAGCGCCTGTGGAAGGAAATGCTGAACGTCGACGTCGAGACCCCGTTCTACCGTATGCCGTGGGACGAGGCCATGGGCCGTTTCGGCTCCGACAAGCCCGACACCCGCTTTGGCCTTGAGATTCAGGACGTGACCGAGGTGTTCAGGGGCACCGAGTTCAAGCCCTTCGCCGCTGTGCTGGAGGCCGGCGGCACGATCCGCGCCATCAACGCCAAGGGTCTGGCCGACAAGCTCTCCCGCAAGAACATCGACAAGCTCGGCGAGGTCGCCAAGACCTACGGCGCCAAGGGTCTGGCCTACAGCCGCCTGACCGCCGACGGCACGTCCTCCAGCTTTGAAAAGTTCCTGACAGACGCCGAGAAGGCCGCCCTGTACGCCGCGCTGAACGCCGAGACCGGCGACGTGCTGCTGCTGGTCAGCGACACCGACTGGGTCAAGGCCTGCACCGCACTGGGTCAGGTCCGTCTGGACATCGCCCGCAAGCACGGCCTGATCGACCCTGACAAGTTCAACTTCCTGTGGGTCGTGGACTTCCCGCTGTTTGAGTACAGTGAGCAGGAGGGCCGCTGGATGGCCATGCACCACCCGTTCACCCTGCCCAAGGCCGAGGACCTGGACAAGGTCGAGAGCGACCCGGGTGCCTGCCATGCCGTGGCCTACGACATTGTACTGAACGGTGTCGAGATGGGCGGCGGCTCGATGCGTATCAATGATCCCGCATTGCAGGACCGCATGTTCCACGCCCTCGGCTTTACCGAGGAGAAGGCCCGCGAGAGCTTCGGCTTCCTGATGGACGCCTACAAGTTCGGTGCGCCGCCGCACGGCGGTATGGCCTACGGCCTGGACCGCATGGTCATGCTGATGCTCAAGAAGGACTCCATCCGCGACGTCATCGCCTTCCCGAAGGTGCAAAACGCCGGTGAGCCGATGAGCGGTGCCCCCGACGTCGTCGATGAGCAGCAGCTCAAGGATCTGAGCATCGCGCTGACGCTGAAGGACTAAGTCAGAAGTAATTGCGCTGTAGGGGCCGGATATGTCCGGCCCGCAACCTGCCCGCAGGCTTCCCTTTTGCGGGTAGGTGCAGGGCGAGGCATGCCTCGCCCCTACCGCACACAAAGATAAAAACCTGCCCAGCCGCGTGATATGCGGCTGGGCAGGTTTTGTGTTTTCTGTCAATATTTCGGCTTCGGCTCGTCGCCCGGCTTCACCGGGTACTCGGCGGGCGGGGGCGTCTGCGCGGGCTTGGGCAGCTTTTCCTTCTTGGGCCGCTTTTTCCAGACCTTGCGCAGGATGAACACCACGGCCACTGCGATCAGCAGCACCGGCCACAGGTAGACCAGCGCGATGACCAGACCCTGCAGGAACCCGACAAAGGCATCCCAGCCGCCCCCGAAGGCGTCGGCGATCCGCTCACCGAAGGTCACGCCGGTGGGGGTCAAGGTGGCGACCTCCCGCAGGTAGATGTCCACGGTGGAGTAACTGACCTGCTGGTCCATGCTGCGCAGCTGGCGGGTGTAGTTTTCCAGCTGGTACTGCACGTCGGAGAGCTGGCTCTCGATCTCCAATAGATCCGCCGTTGTCTCGGCCTGGTCAGCCAGCGCGTTCAGGCGGTCCCGCTGGGCCTCCAGCGCGGACAGCCGCGCCTGCACGTCTATGTAGCTGCTCGTGATGTTCTCGGCGCTCTCGCTGATGTTGAGCACGCTGCCCGCGTCGCCCACGGCGGCCAGAAACGCGCGGTAGCTGCCCACCGGCACACGCACGGTGTAGTCGGCGGTACGGTCATGGTCTTTCTCGGTGCCGTACAGGCTTGTGGATTCCAGCCATGCGCCGTTGGCCTCGACGGCGGTCATCAGGGCCTCGCGGGTCGTGTCAAAGTCGGTGGACTCCATCGAAAGACTGGCGTTGTAGATGATCTTCTGTGCGGTCTCGTCGGTGGCGGCCTCGGCGGCGTTCTCCGGCACAAGGCCGCTGTCCACACTGCCCGCGGCGCTGTCGTAATTGGCGTAGCTCTCCTGCGCGGCGGCTTCGGTGGCGTAGTACCCGCCGTCTTTGCTGCTGATGCTGCCCCCGCAGCCCGCCAGCAGTGCGGCGGCGCACAGGGCAGCGGTGATACGGACGATGCGTTTTTTCATGGTTGGATACTCCTTTCCTTTGTAAAGGCTCCCCCCTCGGGGAAAGCTGTCAGTGGCGCCGACCACTGACTGATGAGGGCGGACCCTGCGATACTAAGCCGTTTGCGGGCAATAGCGGTAAGCTCGCCCCTCATCCGGCCTCGGACGGGGCCTCGGCCACCTTCCCCCAAGGGGGAAGGCATCCTGTATTTCCCTTTTCACCAATATAACACGGAAAACGCGCCCTGTGTGTTACAAAGCAAATACAAAAAAGTGGGATGTACCGTACTTTCGGCACATCCCACAAATTTTTGGTTGATTATTCGGCCTTCTGCCCAAGCAGCTTCACGTCGTCGTTGTCGGCAAAGGCAACGGCGTTGTAGCCCGCGGCCTCCAGCGTGCCGAACTGCTTGCCCAGCTTCTTCGCCTGGGGCAGCACGGTCACGTCGTAGTCGGCGCGTAAGGATTCGGCCTTGGCCAGCACGGCGGCAAAGTCGGCGTCCTTCAGGTAGAGCAGCGCCATCTTCGGCTTCGCGCCGGGGATCTGGTAGCCCTGCTCCAGCAAAATGCCGCAGACGCGCTCGAACCCGATGGAGAAGCCCACGGCGGGCACCTGCTGGCCGATGAACTTGCCGACCATGTTGTCGTAGCGTCCGCCGCCGGCCACGGCCCCGCTGAACTGCGGGCAGGTGACCTCAAACACCATGCCGGTGTAGTAGCCCTGCCCGCGCACGAGGCTGGGGGCGTAGGCAATGCCGTAGCGCCCGCCCGCGACCTTCTCGCTGGCGGCGATGACATAGCGCAGGTCGGCGGTCAGCGCCTCGTCGTCGACCCTGGCGGCGACGGTGTCCAGGCTGAAATCGCCCGCGCGCAGGAAGTCGTCCAGTGCCTGCACGGCCTCAGCGGCAAAGCCCTTCTCGGTCAGCTCGGCCTTAACGCCGTCCGCACCGATCTTGTCCATCTTGTCAAAGCTGATGCAGACGGAGTCCAGCTGGTCAGCGGCAAAGCCCATCTTCTCGAGCATCGCGCGCAGGATGCGGCGGTCATTGATGTTGACGGTGAAGCCGGTAAAGCCGATCTTCAGCAGGGCGCGGGCGGTCACGTCGATCAGCTCGACCTCGGCGTTGGGGGAGGAGTCGCCCAGAATGTCGATGTCGCACTGGACGAACTCGCGCAGACGGCCCTTCTGCGGGCGCTCGGCGCGGTAGACGCGGTCCGTCTGGATGACCTTGAATGGGCTGGGCAGCTCGTTGCGGTTGGCCGCGTAGTAGCGGGACAGCGGCAGGGTCAGGTCATAGCGCAGACCCATGTCGGACAGCTGCTTCTCGTCGCCGCTTGCCAGCGCATGCTCGAGCTTGTCGCCGCGCTTGAGGACCTTGAAGATCAGGTTCAGGTTGTCGCCGCCGTCGCTCTTGTCCAGATTCTCCATGTCCTCCAGAATGGGGGTGGAGATGCGCTGGAAACCGGCGGCGCGGTAGGTGGCCAAAATCTGGCCCTGGATATAGTCACGCAGCGCCTGCTCCCGCGGGAGCAGATCGCGCATACCTTTTAAAGGCTGAGTTTTCATGGTATTCTCCTTATACTGTATAATGGCTCCCCCTGAGGGGGAAGCTGTCACCGCAGGTGACTGATGAGGGACAAACCTTGCCATTGCAACCCGTAAACGGGCAATGGTGGTAAAGCCGCCCCTCATCCGGCCTCGGGCGGGGCCTTGGCCACCTTCCCCCGCTGGGGGAAGGCTCTTTGCTTTTATATACTTTATAATGATACCTTTTGCGCTGCATTTTGTCAATCCAAACCGGGCATACTAACCCGAAAAGGGGAGGGGATACGTGTGCCAAAACAAAATCGCGGGCCGTATATCCTGGCGGCAGGGGCGGCGGCACAGCTGCTCACCGGCATCCCGGCGGCGTGGGGCGTGTTCCAGCAGCCTGTCATGCAGGGGTACGGGTTTTCCCGCGGGCAGGCCATGCTGGCGTTCGCGGTGCTTGTTGCGGCCTACGGTGTCGGCTGCGCAGTGGGTGGGCTTTTGCAGGACGCCCGCGGCCCGCGGTTTGCCGGGCTGTGGGGAACGGCGCTGCTGGCGGGCGGGTTCTTTGCGGCGGCGCTCGTGCCGCCCGCGAACGCCGCGCTGTTTCTCGTCGTCTACAGCGTGCCCGCAGGGCTGGGCAGCGCGTTTTTAGCCCCGGCGGTGCTGGCGTGTGCGCAGAAGTGGTATCAGGACAAAAAGGGCTGGGCCACCGGCGTGGCGGGCGTCGCCATGGGGCTGTCCGGCGCGTTTTTTACGGTGTTCGTCAGGGGTGTCGGCGGGACGTGGGGCATCCGGGTCTGCTTTGCCGCGGTAGGGGCGGTCATGCTCGTCGTCTGCGGCGCGGGGGCGCTGATTTTGCAGGACCCGCCGCCCAAAGCGCAGAGCGGTCCGCCGCAGCCGGGACTTGATTACAAACAGATGCTCCGCACGCCGCAGTATAAGCTGTGCGCGGCGGCGGTGGCGCTGTCGGCCCCGGCGGTGCTGTTGTTCAGCCCGGAAATTTTCAAGATCGCAGCCGAGCGCGGTCTGCCGGAGTCCGCCGCGCCGTACAGCATCGTGCTGGGGTCGGCGGCCAGCGCGGCGGGGCGGATGCTGCTGCCTGCTGTCAGTGACAGGCTGGGCCGCAAGCCGGTGCTGTACGCGGTGTATCTCGGCCTGGCCGCGGGCAGTGCGTGGTTTGCGTTTGCGGGGCAGTGGTGGGTGCTGGCGGCCTACGCGGTGCTCACGTTTTTCTACTCGGGCGGCGCGGCGGTACAGCCGTCCTTCAACACCGACCTGTTCGGCCTGCCCCACGCCGGGGTGAACTACGGTTTTATTGCTTTGGGTATGAGCGGCGGCAGCATTTTGAGCTATATCGGTGCGCAGGCCCTGCCCCTGGCCGCCCGGCACTGGCTGGCCGGGATCTGTGCCGCAGCGGGGCTGATTTGTGTCAGTCTTGTAAAACCTGTGGAGAATGGTTGAAATTTTGCGTGGCACGGGGTAAAATATGGTGTTGCCGGGAGACATGTAGGGGCCGGGCATGCCCGGCCCGCGGCCTTCCTGCAGATGGGCGTTTTCCGTTAGGCGGCGGGCCGCACATGTGCGGCCCCTACATAGCAGCTCCGATAACAAAGTATGTATTTCAAGAGGCTTTCTATGACCCAATCCCAACAACTGCGCAAGCTGGCCGCGCGCTCGGCCACGGCGTTTCTGCTGGCCGCGCTCTGCGTGTTCCCGCTGTATATCGATAAATTCTCCAACCTCGGCGTTGTCAAATTCACCGGCATCTGCACCCTGAGCTGGGCGTTCGCGCTCTGGCTCGGCGCGCTGGCCTGCGTCGGCGCAAGGCCGGATCCGGGCCGCCTGCCGTGGAAAGTCGACCCCGCACTTTGGGCGCTGGGCGCGGTCACGGCGTCGGGCGTGGTGTCCACCGTGCTCTCCCTCTCGCCGGGGGCCTCGTTCTGGGGGCTTGGCGGCTACTACGGCGGCTGTATGATGGTGCTGTTCACGGCGGCGGGGTATCTGGCTGTCCGCGCGTTTGCGCCGCAGAAAATTCTGAACGGGCTGACGTTCTGCGTCGGCGTCACGACGGCGCTGGTCACGGTGCTGTATGTGCTCAACATCTTTAATATCGACCTCATCGGCACGTATGCCGACACGGCAGTTGTCGAGCGCGCGCAGTTTTTCTCGACGCTGGGACAGAAAAACTTCTGCTCCGGGTTCATGGCGTTTGCGCTGCCGCTTGTGTTCTATGCGTTCCTCGTCGCGCGCGGACCGCGGCACACGGTATTTTACGGTATTCCGGCATTTTTCGGCGGGCTGGCGCTGGCCGTGGTGGATGCCGAGGGGCTGATGCTCGGCGTCGGCGTGGCGGCGCTCGTGCTGATCTGCCAGAAAAATTTTACGACCCGCACGCTGCGGCGGCTGGCGGTCATCGGGGCGTTCTTCTTCTTCCACGCCGGATGGATGCAGTATATGCGCACCCATGTCTACACCCAGGGCGGCAAGCCGATGCTGGCGGCGCTGGGCCATGTGGCGCAGCGCGGGTTTGTGGTCTGCCTTGTGGTCTGGGCCGCGCTGTATTTTGGCCTGCGCGGGCGGGAACTGCCGCTGTACAGGCCGGGCCGCGTGCTGGCGGGGGGCATCGTCGCCGGTGCGGCGCTGCTGACGCTGCTGGCCAATTGTGTGCCGGACTTCCCGAGTCTGGGCCGCCTGGACGATGTGCTGATCTTCAACGACAATTGGGGCACCTATCGCGGCACGGCCTGGCGCATTACGGTGGAAAGCTGGCTGGCGCAGCCCGTTTGGCGCAAGCTGCTGGGCGTCGGCCCCGGCATGATGCACACGGCGGTGGCCGATTGGGCGGGCGCGGGCATCACGGACCGGATGAAAACGTTCTATGCCGCCCACAACGAATATCTGGAGCTGCTGCTGACCACCGGCGCAGCCGGGCTGGCGGCGTGGCTGTGGTTTGTCATTGCGCACCTGCGCAGGGCCGCGCAGAACTGGCTGCGCCCCGGCGTAGCGCCCGTCACGCTGGCGCTGGTCAGCTACCTGGCCCATGCGGTCATTTCGATTCGCGTGTCGATGATCTTCCCGGAAATTATGCTGCTTTTCGCGCTTTTGCAGGTGTTCTGCCTGCCGGAGAAAGGGGATGCCGCGGCAGAAAAGGCCCCGGCAAAGCATGGCAAAAAGGCGAAGCCCGACGTCCCGGCGGATCACCACGGTCTGGCCCGGCAATGGCTGCCGCCCATTCTTGCCGCTGTTGTGATGATGGCAGTTTGCGGCGCAGCGTCGCGGGTGATTTTTGGGTTTTTGTACTGAACGGTTTTGAATAGGGAAGTGCCGCTCTTGGGGAAAAGGGCGGCGCTTTTTTGTGTGGCGAGGCCGGAGGGGCTTTTGCCGCTTTATCACGACCCGGCACATTCCCGTATGCCGCGGGCCGATGCGGGCATTGGCCCCTGCACTCCGCACGCCTCTCTCCCAACTGCGCCATGCGGTTTCGCCGCCCGCTATGCCGCCCGGGGGCACAAAATGCGAAAAAACAAAAGGTTAGCATAAACTAACATCTTGAAAAACAGGATTCGACCCTTTATAATAAAGATAGCTGTGAAAAGCCTAACAATATGCAAAGGAGAGAAAATTATGATCGAATACTCCGCACAGGTCAACGCAATGTGCCCGATCACAAAAGGACCCAAGCACGGTCCCGCGCCCATCCCCGAAGAGGGCCAGTGGGTCAAGGCGTATAAAATTGAGGATATCAGCGGCTACACCCATGGTGTGGGCTGGTGTGCTCCCCAGCAGGGTACCTGCAAGCTGAGCCTGAACATCAAGAACGGCATCATCGAGGAGGCCCTCGTTGAGACCATCGGCTGCTCCGGCATGACCCACTCTGCCGCTATGGCAGGCGAGATCCTGCCCGGCAAGACCATTCTGGAGGCTCTGAACACCGACCTCGTCTGCGACGCTATCAACGTTGCTATGCGTGAGCTGTTCCTGCAGATCGTCTACGGCCGCAGCCAGACCGCCTTCTCCGAGAACGGCCTGCCTGTCGGCGCTGGTCTGGACGACCTGGGCAAGGGCCTGCGTTCCATGACCGGTACCATTTTCTCCACCAAGGCCAAGGGCGTCCGCTATCTGGAGCTGACCGAGGGCTACATCCTCAAGACCGCTCTGGACAAGGACAACCAGGTCATCGGCTATCAGTTCGTCCGTCTGGGCAAGATGATGGAGGACATCCGTCACGGCAAGGACCCGAAGGAAGCCTACGAGAAGAACATCGGCACCTACGGCCGCTTCTCTGCCGAGCAGGGCGCTGTCAAGTACATCGACCCGCGTGAAGAATAAGAGAGGGAGGAACATAGATTATGGCAACTTTTGAATCCCAGAATCGCCGTATGCCCAAGATCGAGGCCTGCCTGAAGGCCAACGGCCTTGAGAGCCTCGACGCCTGCAACGAGATGCTGCTGGCCAAGGGCATCGACTGCGATAAGATCATCCGCGGCATCCAGCCCATCTGCTTCGACAATGCTGTCTGGGCATACACCCTGGGCACCGCCATTGCCGTTAAGCGCGGCCTGAAGAGCGCTGCCGACTGTGCAGCTGCCATCGGCGAGGGCCTCGAGGCCTTCACCATCCCCGGATCTGTCGCTGAGCAGCGCAAGGTCGGTCTGGGCCACGGCAACCTGGGTGCCATGCTGCTGCATGAGGACACCCATTGCTTCGCCTTCCTGGCCGGCCATGAGTCCTTCGCCGCCGCTGAGGGCGCTATCGGCATTGCCCGTACCGCCAACAAGGTCCGCAAGGAGCCCCTGCGCGTCATCCTGAACGGCCTGGGCAAGGACGCTGCCCAGATCATCAGCCGTATCAACGGCTTCACCTACGTCAAGACCGACTATGACTTCGCCACCGGCGAGCTCAAGGTCGTCGAGACCATCCCCTACTCCGACGGCGAGCGCGCTGCTGTCAAGTGCTACGGCGCCAACGACGTTCTGGAGGGCGTTGCAATCATGAAGGCTGAGGGCGTTGAGGTTTCCATCACCGGTAACTCCACCAACCCCACCCGCTTCCAGCATCTGGTCGCCGGTACCTACAAGAAGTGGGCTATCGAGAACGGCAAGAAGTACTTCTCCGTCGCTTCCGGCGGCGGCACGGGCCGTACCCTGCATCCCGACAACGTCGCTGCCGGCCCTGCCTCCTACGGCCTGACCGACTCCATGGGCCGTATGCACGGTGATGCCCAGTTCGCTGGCTCCTCCTCCGTCCCGGCTCACGTCGAGATGATGGGTCTGATCGGTGCCGGCAACAACCCGATGGTCGGTATGACCGTCGCCTGCGCTGTTGCTGCTTCCCAGGTCAACGCTTGATTTGAACTGAATCATTAGGCTTTTCGCCGCCCGCTCCGCCATGGAGCGGGCGGTTTTTTTGTGTGCGGCAAAGCAGCGCCTTTTTTGCCTTTTCCCTTGCTTTACGTCACATCTTGCTCTATAATAAAATGGAGTATATGTAAATTTTAGTTGGGAGAAGTTACCAATGCCCAAAATCGACATCGACAATTACATAGAGCAGAGCGGTATGCGCAAGGCGCGCTTTGGCGGCTATGAGCCGGAGGACGTGCATCAGGCCATGGAGGACCTCTGCGCCGATTATGAGCAGCACCTGACCGCCATGACGTCGGAGCTGCGCACGCTCCGGCAGGAGAACGACGCCCTGCGCCGCCACGCCCAGGGACTGGTCATGCAGAACCAGACCCTTTCGACCCAGAACGCCACGCTGGCCGGGCAGGTGGATAAGCTGCAAAGCTACCGCGCCAATCTCGAAACGCAGTTCTCCACCGTGAAGGAGCGCAGCCATTCGCTGACGAACCAGGTTGATATGCTGCGCCTGAAAAACAGCGACCTGACGCGGGAAAATAAGGAGCTGACCGAGCGCTGCGAGGAGGCAAACTCCGCGCTGCGCGTCAAGGGCCGCGCCCATGACCAGGCCCGCCAGCAGGTCATCGCGGACCGTGATAAGGTCATTGCCGACGCCGAGGCCGAGGCTGCGCGCATCCGCCAGCAGGCCCGGGACGACGCGGACCAGATTTTGAAGGACACGAACCTCAAGGCCGAAGCCATCGACCAGCTTGCGCGTGAGCAGGCCATTGCCCAGGCCCGCAAGATGGTGCAGTCCGCCACCGACGAAACGCGCGAGATCCAGAACGCCCACCGTCTGCGGCTGCAGGATCTAAAGAGCCGGATCTCGGAGATGGAAAAGACCCGCGGCGAAATGATGGACTATCTGGCAAAAATGATCGAGGAACTGCAAAAAACGCAGGAGTACGCCAGCCAGAACGCCCCGCTGGTCCCCCATAAGGAGGAGCTGGCCGAGGCGGATGCCGAACCGCGGCTGGATCTGTCGGCCAACAAGGTCGATGCAGCGGCATCTGCGCTGCGCGGCAGCGAGGAAGCCCCCGCGGAGGAGCCGCCCGCCCCGGACGCGAACCGCGTTGTAGCGCCCGGCCTGGACGACGAGGAGCCGCGGACGAACACGGTCGTCACGCCGTCGCCGGATTATTTTGACACCACCCCAAACCCCCAGCCCGGCGACGCCCATGAGGAAGTGGAGATTCCCGGCGCGATCTTCTCCTACCCGATCCTGCGCCAGCAGGGAGAGCCGATTCTGGACGAGGGCACGCCGCCCCCGCCCACCCCGCACCGCCCCCTGATGCCCAGCATCACGCTGGCCGATGAGGACGACGAGGAGAGCGGCAGTGTGGTCCCCGCGCCGATGACCCGCCCGACGGCCCCGGCGGCCCCCGCCCCGCAAAAAACCGCAAAGGCCCAAACGCAGCGCCGCCGCAAGGCCATCATGGCGCTGCGCGCCCTGCACAGAAAAATCGGTGATTGACCACACGAGGGGAGGACCCCATGAGACAGCATAAACTCTGGCTCTGCGCGCTGCTGGTGCTGCTGCTGGCAGCGCTGGGCGCGTTCGGCGCGGCGGCGGAAACCACCGTCGGCATGTCGGGCGCGGGCAGCTTCAAGATGGAGCAGGTCTATGTCAATGTGCCGGAGCTGGACGTCTACTTTTACGCATTGGACGGGGACGGAAACTCCTACTCACCCATCAAGGTGCAGGCGGCAGGACCGGAGCTGACGCTCGGAGACCGCAGGCTGGAGGTCCGCTCTGTGGCGGCGGCCAGCGACCCGATCTGCTACATTCTGGCACTGGACAACAGCAAAAGCATCGCACCATCGGAGTTTTATACGATGCTCGGCGGGGTGCGCAAGCTCATCAACGCGATGGGCGACGATGACCAGCTGATGCTGTACACGACGGCAGGCAGTACCGAGTGCGTGCTGCCGGCAACGTCGGACAAGAACCTGATGTACAAGACGCTGGGCAGCATCAAGCAGGCCGAGGGCAGCATGGACACGGCCCGGCTGATTTCGGCGGTCTACAGTGAGCTGCAAAGCGACTATCAGGCGCTGGCCCCCCGCAAGGCGGCCATGATCGTGACCGACGCCGGGCAGGTGCTGACGAATATGACCCTGTTTGCAACGCTGGCCAGCGACGTGAGCGATCAGATCGGTATGGCGGCGTACATCTACCTGATGACCGACAGGCCGGGCGCGTTTGAGACGCTGGAAAGCGCCGCCGACGGCAGGCTGGTTTTGTGCGAAGCCTCGACACTGGGCGACGAGCTGAAGAAAAAGCAGGAATACCTCGCCACAGCGCTGGAAATCAAGACCGAGGTGCCCGAAAGCCTCTACGGTGAGCGCCTCGAAACACTGACGCTGGCCATGCCGCAGCTGGGCAGCGCCATCAGGAGCAGCCAGACCGTCTACATGGGCTACCGTCTGGCCAAGCCCCAGGTGACGAAGGTCGAAACGCTGCGCCGCGACAAGCTGCGCCTGACCTTCAACCAGCCCATCAACGAGAACGCGAACAAACCGCAGCTTTATGAGGTGCGGAGCAAAGATATATGGAACTGGCGCGTGCAGGTCAAATCCGTGACGATCAGCGAGGATGCCCGCGCGGCGGAGCTGGAAATCGAGCCGCTCTACAAAGGCGACTACACGGTAGCGCTGAACCGGGTGTCCGGCAAGATGAGCGCGGCCAACGTCAGCAGCAGCCGCGACACGGCCACGTTCAAGGTATTCGTCTGGCCGCGGGACAGAGCCTTTTATTTTGCCCGGTTCCGGGTGCCGCTGCTGATTGCGGCGGTGCTGCTGCTGGTGCTGCTGGGCAGCTGGTGGGGCGTGCGACGCCGGGACCGCGCCGCCGAGCAGGAGGCCGAGGCCGAGCATCTGCTGGCCGGTGCGGGGGAACCGAACGCCTTGCCCCGCCGCTGGGTCACGCTGTTCTGGAGCCAGCGCTCCTCGATTGCCGAGAGCCGCTGGGCCGGCATGGTGGAAAGCAGCTTGATTATCGGCAGCGACGCCGCGCAGTGTGACCTCTGTCTGCCGGACCGCAAGGTCTCCCCGCAGCATTGTGTGTTGGCCGCACAGGGGGACGCGCTGCTCGTGCAGCCGCTCTCTGACCGTGCCAAGGTCTACGTCAACGGTGAGCGCATCGACGGCGAGCACCGTTTGCAGAACAATGATACGCTGCGGATCGGCAAGACTACGGTCAGGCTGGTGCTGTGAGATTAACGGCAGTCTCCCGGGAACTCCTACTTTCTTTTGTGACCAAAAGAAAGTAGCAAAGAAAAGTCCCGCTGTTGCGGATGCAGCGGACCCCGCCTTAGGGGCTGCACGCCCCTAAGAACCCCAAAGAGGAAGTCGGAAGGGGCGGGGGCTAAACGAAAGCAGTATTACTTTTCGTTCTTAACGCCCCCGCCCCTTCCTCCACCTTAAATTCGGGTGTTGCGGGGTTGCGAGCGCGGGGCCACAGTTGAGCGCAGCGAAACTGGGGAGCGAGCAATGTTTGCCCCTGCGGGGCAAACAACCGCACGAGCGGGTTTGCGTAGCAAACTGGCGGCGCTCGTTGTGCGCCGCCAAGCGCCCCCGAACCCCCGCTGCCGGAAACAGCAGTCCGTAGGGGCCGGGCATGCCCGGCCCGACACTTACCGCCATATCCCTTTTATGGCTCATTCCGTAGGGAGGGGTCTTGACCCCTCCGCAGCCTCCCGGCCGACTGTCGCCAACGTGCCGCCTCACACCAACCACTCGTTCAATCCCCCTCCCAAAGGAGCCACTTTACCATGAAACTGACAAAATGCGAAAACGGTCACTTCTACGACAGTGACAAATACCCGGAATGCCCCTACTGCAACACCGACCTGCTCAGGGATCGTTCCATCGTCCGCACGGGCGAGGCAGAGCAGCCTGCTGCGGTGGAGACAGCGGCCCCGGCAGGGCCGGTTACGGGTTGGCTCGTTGTGCTGGACGGCCCGGCGAAGGGGCGCGATCTGCGTCTGGGTGTGGGCCGCAGCTTCCTGGGACTGGACGCCGACGGCACGCCTGTGACCCTGAGCGCCGACGCCCCGCTGAGCACCCGCCGAGCGGTGCTGGTCTACGATGAGGAAAAGTCTGCCTTCACCCTGCTGCCCGGCTCGTCGCAGGAGCTGTGCTATCTGGGCGGGGACGCCGTGCTCACGCCCCAGCCGCTCACCGGCGGCGAGACGCTGCGCATGGGCGGTGCAGCGATGAAATTTGTGCCGTTCTGCGGCGCGGAGTTCCACTGGTAAGGGGGCGCGCCATGACGAGCGAGATCGTAATTTTGATCACCGAGCTGCGCAATAAGCAGCGCATCACGCTGCCCGCGGGCAGCTATCGCTTTGGGCGCAGCGCCCAGTGCGAGTACGTGCTGCGCCGCAACAACGTCGGCGACCACCAGTTCACCGTCGGCTTTGCGGACGGTCAGTGGGGCGTCACCGACGGCGGCAGCGACTACCGCACCTGGTACAACAACCGCTATCTTGAGCCCGGCGAGACGAGTATTTTGCAGAGCGGCGACGTCGTCGGCCTGAACACCGACGGCGACGCGGACACGCAGGAGATCACCTTCCGCGTCGAGGAGATCACCAGCGTGCAGGGCGATGGCATGGCCCCGAAAAAGGAGCAGACCACCGACGCCGTCCTGCGCGAGACAGACATCCGCCGCAAGCGCCGCGTACTCATCGGGCGCGGCGACGACTGCGACATCAAGCTCGTCAATGACCGCGTCTCCCGCCATCACTGCGAGATTTTGTACAAGGACGGCCACTACGAGCTGCATGACCTCGGCTCGACGAACGGCACCTATGTGGACGGCGTCCGCGTGACCCGCACGGTGCTGCGCAACGGCGCAGTCATCAACGTGCCTGCGCAGGTTTTTGCCTTCACGGGCGGGATGCTCCACTATCATGCCCACCAGAGCGGTATAAGCATACAGCTTGTAAATGTATACAAAACAGTTAAAAATGCCAACACCGGCAAGCCGCTGAACATCGTGGACGGCACAAGCCTGCAGGTCGAGCCCAACAGCTTTGTCGTGCTGGTGGGCGGCTCCGGCACGGGCAAATCGAGCCTGCTGACCTGCATCACGGGCACGGCCCCCTGCACGGCGGGCAGCGTAAAGTTTGACGGGCTGGACACCCGCTCCAACCGCAACGCCTTTGAGGCCGCGCTCGGTTACGTGCCGCAGAAGGACATCATGCACGACAACCTGACCGTGGAGCAGAGCCTGACCTACACGGCCAAGCTGCGCATTGCCCACGATGCGACCCGCGCCGAGATCGCCGCCGCCGTGGCCCACGCCATTGAGGCTGTCGATCTGCAGGGGCGTGAAAAGACGTTTATCTCCAAGCTGTCCGGCGGTCAGAAAAAGCGTGTTTCCATCGCCATGGAGCTGCTGGCGAACCCGCGTTTGCTGATCCTGGACGAGCCGACGAGCGGCCTTTCGCCCGATTTGGACCGCAGCATGATGGAGCTGTGCCGCCGCCTGAGCCACCAGAACTGCACGGTGCTGATGGTCACCCACAATATGTCCAACATCAACCTCTGCGACAAAATCGCGTTTTTGGGCGTCGGCGGCGTGCTGTGCTACTACGGTGCGCCCGAAAAGCTGAACGAGTACTTTGACGTTGAGATGACGAGCGACATTTTTGAAAAGCTGCGCGACCCCGCGCAGATCGAGCACTACCGTGAAAAATACTTTACGACCCCCGAGTTCAACCGCCTGCTGGCGGTCTGCCCGGAGGCAGCGCAGGAGGCAGACAAGCGATGCAGCCAGTAAAATTTTTGAAATTCCTGCGCCAGTTCGTGGTTCTGGTTGAACGCAATTTACAGCTGATCTGGAACGATAAGCTGCTGCTGGCCAGCCTGACGCTGCAGTCGCCGTTCATGGTGCTGGTCGTCAAGCTGACGGCGGACCCGAACTGCTTTACCTCGAACCTTGTCAACATCGGCAGCCGGACGGCGCTCTTTATTTTAGCCGCTATGGCGACGTTTATGGGCACGCTGAACTCCTACCGCGAGATCTGCAGGGAACGCGAGATCATCCTGCGCGAGGCATCGGTCGGCGTCAGCCTGCCCGCAGTCGTGCTGAGCAAGGCGGCGGTGCTGCTGCTGGTCGAGGTTTTGCAGGCGGCTATCCTGGCCTTCGGCTTTGTTTCCATCGTGCATGTGCCGCAGAACCACCTGCTGCTGGAAACGGATATGGAAATCTTTATCACGGTTCTGCTGACGATGTTCTCGTCCAGCTGCATCGGCCTGCTGATCTCGGCGCTGTTCACCAGCGGCGAGAGCGCGATACTGGCCGTGCTGGTGCTTATGATCGGGCAGGTCGTTTTCAGCAACATCATGTTCACCGTGACGGGCGCGGCGGCGACGATCTCCAACATCATCGTCTGCCGCTGGGGTATGGGCGCGCTGGGCGCATCCACCGACCTGAACAGCCGTATGGCCTGGCTGCAGGCAGGTCTGGACGGCCCGATGTATGACGCCACGGTGGAAAACCTGACCCACTCCTGGCAGATGCTGGGGCTGATCTCGGTGGTCTGCCTCGTCGCGGCCTGGCTGGTGCTGCAGATCGCATTTGATAAGAAGAAGGCGTGAGGGGCAGAGGGCAGGGGCCGCATATATGCGGCCCGCGGCCTTCCGGCAAGCGCCCGTTAGCCTTACACGGCAGGGCCGGGTATGCCCGGCCCCTGCATACATACAAAACAGCCGCCCGGGTTTTCCACAAACCCGGGCGGCTTTGTTGATAAAATATTATGCGGTGTTGCCTATGCCTTCTTGATTTTCTCCTTCGCGTTGGCGGCGGTCTCTCTGGCGGCGTCCTTCGCGGCAGCAGCCAGCTCCCGCAGGCGGAGCATGGCGGCGCGGGTCGCGGCCAGCGTGTCCGCGTAGTTCAGGCTCTTCATGTCAGGGAAGGCGCGCAGCAGACGGCGGGTACCAAGGTGGTCGTGCTCGGCGGAGGTCAGCTTCTCGCGCAGGGCAGCCGCACGGATCGTCAGCTCGGCGCGCAGCACGTCGGCGTTCTCGCGGCCCTCCAGCTTGGCCAGGGCCAGCTGCAGCTTCTGCTCGTCCAGAATCGTGTCGGCGGTCATGGCACCGGTGCCCAGCACGGTGGTCAGCTTGTCGCTGGTCAAGCGCAGCTTGGCGCGCAGCTCGTCAATTTCGCGCAGGTACTTGTTCAGGCCAATGGCCGCAGCGGTGGAGGCCGCAACGTCCACAACAAACAAAACCAACAGCACAACGTCCACGATCAGCATGATGTTGAACGGCATCGGGCTGGAGCCGCGGGCTAAGAGCGGGTGGACGACCTTGATCATCAGCACGCTGCCCAGACCCCACAGCAGCGAGAACTGCGGGCAGATGTACCCGCCGAGGTTGAACTTCATGTTGGAGTAGTCCCACCAGCGGATGTGGTAGATTTTGAACAGTGCCCAGCCGCCGACCAGCTCGATGGCGGTGGTCAGGATCATACCGATGAAAAAGATGGCAACCGCGCTCATGCTGCCGCTGTCCGGCATCGGGATCAGGCTGACGCTGTAGATCAGCCCCACCATGCCAAAGCCGTAGATCGGGCAGATCGGCCCGCAGAGGAACCCGCGGTTGACGAGTTTGTGCGTCTTGACGGCGGCATAGACGACCTCGACGCCCCAGCCGATGAAGCCATACAGGAAGAACCAATACAGCGTTTTAACGGCAAATTCAATCGGCGTCATCTTCGGCCTCCTGCTGTTTGGCCAGCGCCTTCGGCTCCACCCAGGTCACGGTGCTGTCGGGCCCCTTGCGGGCGATCAGCGCCTTGATGGGGATGCCCTGCTCGCTGAACATGCCCTCATGCTCGGTGCGCAGGTTCCAGTCCGGCTCGTTTTTGTGCAGGTCGAAGGTCTGCCAGGTGATCTCAAACCCGGCGGCAGGGAAGTAGGAAAGGCTGTCGCGGAACAGGTCGTCGTCGTCGGTCTTGAACCAGATCTCCGCACCCTCGTCCATCAGTTGGCGGTACTGCAAAAGCTGGCGCGGGTGGGTCAGGCGGTGCTTGTTGCTGCCCGCATTCTTGCTCCACGGGTTGCAGAAATTGATGTAGATGCGCGAAACACGGTCCTCCGGTGTGAAGGCATTGCCGAGGCGCTCAATGTCAAGGCTGGCAATTTTCACGTTGTCGGCGGGGATCCCGCGCGCGGCGTAGGCGGCCTCGACCTTGCGCTTGGCCAAAATCAGCACCTTGTCGGTGATGTCGATGCCTAAATAGTTGATGTCCGGGTGAGCCGGGGCGATCTGGGCCAGAAAGCCGCCCTTGCCGCAGCCAAGCTCAAGCTGCCACGGCTGGTCGGGCCGGGCGTAAAGCTCATGCCAGTGGCCGCCGTGGGTCAGCGGCTCATGGACATGGAAATCGCAGGCCAGCAGCTCCGGCCGTGCGTAGGGTTTAAAACGCATGCGCATAATGAGGTCTCCTTGTGTGGTTGTAGAGTAAGGGCAATACCGCATAATTCTAAGTGCCGATACGGCGAGCGAGGTGCGGCAGCTGCTAAGCCAAAAGCGCAGATAATACTGGATGTCTTATCGAGCATTTTGGCAACGCAGATGCCGTGCCGCAGCCGCCGGAGCGGTGCTTAAGCCGTCAGGCGGGAATTGTGCGGTGTTGCCTAAGGGCTTCTCCCTTGGGGGAGAAGCTGTCCGCGAAGCGGACTGATGAGGGGAGAGTCTGCCGTATTGCCCGCTGCCGGGCAGTCTCGAAAGCTCTGCCCTCATCCGGCCTCGGTCGGGGCCTCGGCCACCTTCTCCCGAAGGAGAAGGCTTTTCAACAAAAACGCCTTGACTTGTTCAAAACTGCCTTCCGCCAAACTCCCCTGACAGAAGCCGGGCTTGCCGCCGCCGCGGCCCTGATAGGCGGCGTTCAGCGCCTTGCAGGTTTCCCGCACATCGCCGCCGGGGGCAGCGGCCAGCGCGTAGGCAAGGCCCTGCCCGCCCGGGCCCAGCGTGCAGCAGGGGGCGTTGGTTTTGGCGGTGATTGCCGTCGCCACGCGGCGCAGGCCGTCGCCGTCGGCACCGTCCACCCATAAGACGGCGGGGGCGCCGGGCGCAGCAGTCTCCGCGCAGGCGGCAGCCAGCGTGTTTTGCAGCGCGGCCAGCCGGGCCTTTAAGGCAGCCTCGCCGTTTTGCAGCCGTTCCAGAGCGGGCGTCAGCGAGCCGACAGGGCTGGACAGCAGCCGCCCGGCGGCCTCGGTGTCGGCCCAGATGCCCGCTACCGCGTCGTAAGCGCGCTGCCCGCAGGCCACGGCCAGCCGCATCCCGCTCTTGTAGTGGGCGAAGGAGATGATTTTGATCAGCCCGACCTCGCCGGTGCGGGTCAGGTGGGTGCCGCAGCAGGCGCAGCAGTCGCCGCCGGCCTCCACCAGCCGCACGTCGCCGGTCAGCTCCTTTTTGCTGCGGTAGTCGGTGCGGGCCAGCGTCTCCGGGTCAGGCACCCAGCAGTGTACGGGCGTGTCCGCGCGCACGGCGGCGTTGGCCTCGGCCTCGGCCTGTGCCAGCTGTTCCTGCGTCAGCGGGATGCTTGTGTCCATCCGCACATACGGGCTGCCGATGTGGAACCCCACGTTCTCGGCCCCGAACAGCCGGTGCAGCGCACCGCTCAGGATATGCTCGCCGGTGTGCTGCTGCATAGCGTCCAGCCGCGCGGGCCAGTCAAGGCAGCCGTCCACGGTCTCGCCCGCGGTCAGCGGTGCGTCCGTCGTGTGGGTGATGGTCTCACCGTCGGTATGCACGGCCAGCACCCGCGCGCCGCCAAGCCGCCCGGTGTCACAGGGCTGGCCGCCGCCCTCGGGGAAGAAGGCCGTGCGGTCCAGCACCACCGCAAAACCGCCGGGCACGGGGGTGCAGCTTACGACCTGCGCGGTGAAATTTTGCACATAGGAATCTACTTCGTATAATTTTTCTGTCACAGAAAGAAACGCTCCCTTAAATTTTTGCGATTTTTCTTATTATAACATAAAACAGGTGTAGAAAAAAACCATCTTATCCTATATAATAAAGGATAGACTGAATTTTTACAACCATTTGCGAGGGAAAACTGCTTCATGCAAAAAATCAAATCTGCGGCGCTGGCTCTGCCCGCGCTGCTGCTGGCAGGCTGTGCTGCGGCGCTGCCCGCCGAGAACACCGCTACGATTGAAACCGCCTCCGCTGCCGCGCCCCAGACGCTGAAAGTTTACACTTCAGCCTCGCTGGCCCCGGCGGCACAGGCCTACGCGGAGGCGCAGGGCGTTGTGCTGACGCTGACCGACGAAGCCGCGTCGGCGGACCTGCTGCTGACCGACCACGCGCCGGGCGGCAGTCTGCTGGATGTGACGAGCGATACACTGCTGGCCGCCGCTGCCGCCCGCGCCGGTATTACCGAGAACGCCAATGCCCTGCCGCTGGGCCGCAGCCTGTACGGCTACTGGGCGCGCGCCGATGTGCTGAACGCCCTGCTGGGCGACGGCGCTGCGGCGGCCCTGCAGACCGCAAACTGGGAGGAGTGGAGCGACTTTGTCGAGACGCTCTCCGCCTGGATGGCCGAGCCGAAGGCCGCCACGGTGACCCTGAGCGGCACGGACTACACCCTGCCCGACGCACGCCCCGGCAGCCTTACGGCAACCGGTGTCTTTGCCGCGCCGCTGGACCGCGCGTCCGGCTACACGGCGGCGCTGCTGGCCGCCGACGGCACCTACACGGCGGACGCGCTGACCGGCCCGCTGAACGGCGTCTACAGCGCCGTGACGCTGGAATGGGATCACATGGCCGCCGACGGCGGGGAGGGGATCTTCCGCCGCGCCAAGCTGACCGACCTGCTGGCCGAGTACGGCGCAGACACCTGCAACGGACTGGTGCTGGTACCGTTCAAGTGCCAGCTGGACGACAGCGACCTGACCGCCGAGGACTACAACGCCGAGGGGCTGCTGAACTACCCCGTTCTGGCCGATGTGGGCAGCATTGCCATCAATGCCGGGACGAGCGCCGACGGCCTGAAGGCCGCCAAGAGCGCCGCGCTGTGGCTCTACTCCAACGGCGCGGGAGAGGACGCCCTGACCGAGACACTGGGCGTCGTCACGCCATGGAATACGGCTGCCGGCACGACGGCGGTCACGGCCATGCAGGTGCAGCAGGTCGGCACGGGCATCCTGCCCGGCGTGGCGCTGGACACTGCAGCCGCCGATGCCCTGACTGCCAACGAACTGACCCTGCAGGACAGCGAAAAGCACACCAAGGCCGAGCGCACCGCCTTTGTGGATGGTGCATTGGCCGCGCTGGGGGCGGAGTAAGGCAAGGGAAGCCGCAATTTCCGGGGACTTGTAGGGCGGCCTGCCCACAGGCCGCCGCGGCGGGGTGAGGGCACCCCGCCCTACGCGCAGCCCGCAAAGGGGCGGTAAGGCATGGTTGAACCTGAAAACGTACATATACAGAGAAGAGGAAAAACACTATGGAATTCAAACGCTGCAGCGGCATTCTGATGCCGATCTCGAGTCTGCCCGGCGGGTATGGCATCGGCAGCATGGGCAAGCCGGCCCATGACTTTGTGGACTTTCTGGCCAAGGCCGGGCAGACCATCTGGCAGATTTTGCCCGTCGGCCCCACCGGCTACGCCGACAGCCCGTACCAGAGCTGCTCCGCCTTCGCGGGCAACCCCTACTTTATTGATCTGGACCTGCTGGCCGCCGACGGCCTGCTGACCAAAAAGGACTACGCTGCCATCAACTGGGGCGGCGACGCGGCTCATGTGGACTACGGCACTCTCTACGAAAAGCGCTTCGCTGTGCTGCGCAAAGCCTACGCGAACTTCCTGAAAAAGCGCCCCGTGCCCGGCTACGAGACGCCCTACCCCGACGACTGGTACCGCTTCCGGTTTTTGAGCAGCGACTGGCTGCCCGACTACTGCCTGTACATGGCCATCAAGGAGGCCAACGGCATGGTGGACTGGCAGCAGTGGCCCCGCGCCCTGCGCGTGCGTGAGCCGGAGGCGCTGGCTGAATTCAAGGCCGAACACGCCGGGGAGATCGAGTTCTGGGCGTTCCTGCAATATGAGTTTGACCGCCAGTGGCGCGCCCTGCACGCCTACGCCAAGGAGAAGGGCGTCGCCATCATGGGCGATATTCCCATTTATGTCGCCGCCGACTCCGCCGACGCCTGGGCAGGCCGTGAGCTGTTTGAGACCGACGCCGAGGGCAAGCCCCGCCGCGTTGCAGGCTGCCCGCCGGACTACTTTGCCGCCGACGGCCAGCTGTGGGGCAACCCGCTCTACGACTGGGACTACCACCGCCGCACTGGCTATGCGTGGTGGATCCTGCGCATCCGCCACGCGCTGTCCATCTATGACATCCTGCGCATCGACCACTTCCGTGGCTTTGACACCTACTGGGCCATCCCGGCAGGGGAGACGACGGCCCGCAACGGGCGCTGGGAGCAGGGCCCGCGCATGGAGCTGTTCCGCGCACTGCACAACGCCCTGGGCAGCCTGCCCATCGTGGCCGAGGATCTGGGCGAGATGTTCGACTCGGTCCGCGAGCTGCTGGCGGAGAGCGGATTCCCCGGCATGAAGGTGCTGCAGTTCGCCTTCACCGGTGAGGACAGCGTTGACCTGCCCCACAACTACCCGCGCAACTGCGTGGCCTACCCCGGCACCCACGACAACAACACCCTGACCGGCTGGTTTGCCGAGGAGCTGACCGCCGCCCAGCGCAAGCAGGTCGTGGACTACTTTGCCCTGACGAAGCAGGAGGGCACTGTGCACGGTATGCTGCGCGGCGTGCTGGCCAGCACCGCGGCGCTGGCGATCATCCCGATGGCCGACTGGCTGGAGGAGCCCGCCGCCGCCCGCATGAACACCCCGGGCCAGGCACAGGGCAACTGGCAGTGGCGTGCCGATGCCAAAAAGCTGACCCCTGCGCTGGCCGCTGAAATCCGCGTCCTGACGGAGCGCTACTTCCGCGCAGCAAAGTAATTTGTGAAGTTCGCACGGTATTCCATCGGTTTGACGAAGAAAGTTTGTACAGTGGGAATCTTGGAAAATCTTTTTCACTGTGGTAAAATAAAACTGTATTATGCAAAAGCCGAGATGTGCGAGGCCGGGGAATCCGGCGGTTAGGAAGCAACATGAAACAGGACTACACCCTTGACGAGCTGCAGACAGAGATGACAGCTCTGGCGCAGCTGTTTGACAGCGTGACCCTCGCAGACCCCCGCATGGGTCTGCTGGATCCGGCTACTTTGCAGCCGCTGAATAAGGTGGCTGCGATGCCCGCGCTGGACGCCGCAGGCCGCGGGTTGAAGATCGAAAAGGCCGCGGACGGTCTGCGCACCGTCATTGCCCAGGGCATTACGGTGGCGGACACGCCCTGCGTGCTGCTGCTGGGGATGCCGCTGCCCCGCAACCTGCAGGCCGACGGCGCGGAGGATGCCTTCACCCGCGCACTGAGCCAGATGCAGGATGACCTGCGCCGCGACTATGTGACCGGCGTTTACAATTCCGTCTACCTGAATGAGGCATTCCGCCCCCGCGCCGAGCGCGCTGCGCTGGACGGCAAGCCCGTGGGTGTGGTGATGGTCCGCGTGAATGAGTACTGGCAGCTGCGCGAGCAGGAGAGCGACTCTGCCGCGAACTGCTGCCTGAACATGGCGTCCGGCATTTTGCAGCTGGTCGTCGGCCCCGACCACGACAAGGCTGTGCTGGCCCGCCTGAATGACGGCTTCTTTGCCATCGTCACCGTCGGCACGCCCGCTGCCCGGATGGCCCGGGCTGTGCACGAGGCGATGAATGCCTCCCGCCGGGAGTTCAACATCTCGCTGTCCCGCCGCGGCAGCTTTACCGTGGCCATCGCCTCCGCCGAGTGGGGCGAGACGGCCTCCTGGGATATGACGCTCTCTCTGGCACAGCAGCGCCTGTAAACCGAATAAAACATCCCCCCTGTGTACATACTGGCATTGACCGCCAAACGTACACAAGGGGGATTTTGTTATGCAGAGCGATAATGAAAAAATGCTGCAGGAGATCGTGCAGAACACCGAGATGGGCAAGAACACGCTGGATGAGCTGATGAGCCTGACCCATGACCAGAAGCTCAGGGACGAGATGCTGCGCCAGAAGCGGGAGTACCGCCGCATCAACCAGGCTGCGCACACTGCGCTGGACGCCATCGGGGCCGAGGCCCACGGCCAGAGCGCCGCCGCCCGTATGAGCGTGAGCATGGGCATCCGCACCCGGACGATGATGGACAAATCGACCCGCAATCTGGCTACGATGCTGGCCGAGGGCAGCGGCCAGGGCGTGCTGGACTGCAAGCGCGCCGAGCGCGACTACCCCGAGGCCAGCCCCGGCGCCTTCAAGCTCTGCCATGAGCTGGGCGCGTTCCAGAGCGATGCCGAGGAGACGTGGAGAGGGTTTGTGTAAAAAAGAAAAAGCCTTCCCCCTTGGGGGAAGGTGGCCGTAGGCCGGATGAGGGGCGGCCTTCCCGCTGCAGCCCGTTCACGGGCAATCGCGGAAAAGCCGCCCCTCATCCGTCACCTTCGGTGACAGCTTCCCCCGCGGGGGAAGCTTTTTTGTACTTACAGCTTCAAATCCCCTTCTTTGATCCACCCCTTCTTCCGCAGAACCTCACAGAAGATCGTGCTCAGCACGGCGGGCAGGACAAAGCAGATCAGCACCAGACCGATCCAGTCAAAGGCCGTCACGGCCTTGCCGCTCTCAATCCAGCCGGTGTAAACGCCGATCTGGCCGACCAGACCGCAGGTGCCCATGCCGGAGGACACGGCAGGACCGTTCATCTCCAGATGAAACAGGCAGGTGGCAATGGGGCCTGTGATGGCCGCGGCCAGCGTCGGGGGAATCCAGGTGCGGGGGTTGCGCAGGATGTTGGGCATCTGCAGCATGCTGGTGCCCAGACCCTGGCTGACGAGACCGCCGACGCCGTTCTCCTTATAGCTCATGACCGCAAAGCCCACCATCTGGGCGCAGCAGCCCGCCACGGCGGCACCGCCGGCCAGACCCGTCAGGCCCAGCGCTGCGCAGATGGCCGCACTGGAGATAGGAAGCGTCAGCGCCATGCCGACCAGCACAGAAACCACAATGCCCATCAGAAGCGGCTGCAGCTCGGTGGCCCACATGATGAGGCTGCCCACGGCGGACGCCACCGCGCCGATGGACGGCGCAAACAGCGCGCTCAGGCCGACGCCCACCAGAATTGTGACGGCAGGGGTCACGAGAATGTCGATCTTCGTCTCCTTGCTGACCAGCTTGCCGATCTCGGCGGCAATGATGGCGATCAGGTAGACGGCCAGGGGGCCGCCTGCGCCGCCCAGTTCATTGGCAGCGCCGCCCACGGCGATCAGGCTGAACAGCACCAGCTGCGGCGCGTGCAGCGCGTAGCCGATGGACGCGGCCATGGCCGGGCCCGCGACTGCCGCCGCATAGCCGCCCGCCGTGACCAGAAACGCCAGCCCCAGCTGCTGGCCCAACGTCTTGATGATCGTGCCGATCAGCAGACTGGCGAACAGTCCCTGCGCCATCGCGCCCATGGCGTCGATGCCGTAGCGGTGCGCCGAAATCACGACGTCCTTGCGCTTGAAAAACGATTGTACCGATTGGATTGCTTGTTCCATGGGTGTACTCTCCTCTTTCCTCTGAATTGTAAAAATTCTAGCACTTTGCCCCGCAAAAAACAATCCGTTTGATTGAAAAAGCCATGCAAATGCGCTACAATTATAAATAAACCAGCAAAAAGGGGAGAGATACCCATGGTCAAAAATTTTACCGCCCACATCACACCGTTTGGGCTGGACCGCAACACCTTTGTTTACCTGCCCGATGACTGGCAGTCGTCCGGCAGGCGCTACCCCGTTGTGTACATGTTTGACGGGCACAACCTGTTTTTTGACTCTACCGCGACCTACGGCACCTGCTGGGGCCTGAAGGAATACATGGACGCCCACCCGCAGGCCATCATCGTTGCGCCGGAGTGCAACCATGAGGGCAACGCCCGGCTTGAGGAGTACAGCCCCTACGACTTTGCGTGGCAGGAATACGATATAAAGGGCCGCGGCAAGGCGTATCTGGACTGGATGGTTCAAGAGTTAAAGCCGCTCATCGACGCAAAATACCCCACGCTGCCGGACCGGGAGAACACAGCCATCGGCGGGTCGAGCATGGGCGGGCTGATGAGCCTGTACGGCGTCACGGCGCATAACGAGACGTTCAGCCGCGCGGCCTGCCTGTCGCCGTCGGTGCGGTTCAGCTTTACCGAGGTGAAGGCCGGCATCAAAAAAGCAAAGCTGGCTCCCGGCACGCGGGTCTATATCAGCTGGGGCGAGCGCGAGGGCAATGGCCGCCACGCGCTGGCCCAGTACACCGGCAAGGCGCTGGAGGTCACGAACCTGCTGACCGCCGGGGGCGCGACGGTCTACCCCTACTGCCAGTTGGACGGCAGGCACTGCGAGGCCGACTGGCGGCGTCAGCTGGGGCGCTGCTTTACATTTCTGTTCGGATGGAGGTAAGCCGTGGCAAAGCAAAACAAAAGCAAAAAGAAAAAGCGCCCCGCCCCGCAGGCCCCGGCGGCCAAGCCCGCCCAAACCGCGCCCGCGCCGGAGCAGCCGCCCCGCACGGCTAAGCTGATGGCGGCGCTGTGCTATCTGAATGTGCTCATCCTCATCCCCGCCTGCACAAAATGGCGGCACGATGAGTTTGTAAAGTTCCACCTGAATCAGGGCCTTGTTGTGCTGGCGCTGGCCACGGTCTGCGCCTGCGTCGGCTTCCTGCCCCACGGCAGTGAGCTGGGCCTGACCCTGACGCTGCTGGTGGATGTGCTGTCCCTCGTCGGGCTGGTGCAGACCCTGCGCGGACTCAAAAGCCCGCTGCCGGGCATCTGGCGCATCACCCGCGCGTTCCATCCTTTTAACTGAACAGGAGATGCTAGTATGTCTAAAGCTGTTATCTTTTTTGCCCCCGGCCTTGAGGAGTGCGAGGGTCTGCTCTGCGTGGACATCCTGCGCCGCGCCGGTGTCGAGGTCACGATTGCCGCTGTCGGCGGGGAGAAGATCGTCAAGAGTGCCCGCCAGATCAGCGTTGTGGCCGACGCCCTGGCCGAGGAGCTGGACTACACGGTGTTTGACGCCTGCATCCTGCCCGGCGGCATCCCCGGTGTGCCCAACCTGAAGGCCGACGCCACGGTGCGCCGGGTCTGCCGGGACTTTGCCGCCGAGGGTAAGGTCGTGGCCGCCATCTGCGCCGCGCCCACCGCGCTGGCGGCGTTCGGCGTGCTGAACGGCAAAAAAGCCACGGTCTACCCCGGCATGGACGCCGAACTGACCGCCGCAGGGGCCAGCTACACCGGACTGCCCCTCACCATCGACGGCAGCATCGTCACCGGCGAGGCCCTCGGTGCCGCCATCCCGTTTGCGCTGGCGCTTGCCCGCATCCTGGCCGGTGCCGACGCCGCCAACAGGGTCAAGAGCGCGATCGTGTATCAGTAATTTATAGGGCAATACCCGCCCCTACAGCCATACAATAAAACGCCCTGCCTTTTTCAAGACAGGGCGTTGCTTTTTTAGTTATTTCCGACCACGCTGCAGCTCGATCCAGGCCAGGTCGCCTCTCTCCAGACCGTGGATCAGAACCTCCGCGGTGGCGATGTTTGTGGCGACAGGGATCGTGTGCATGTCGCACAGGCGCAGCAGCATCATGTCGTTCGGCTCGCCGGGCTTGGCACCGACGGGGTCACGGAAGAACAGCAGCATGTCCACCTCGCCGCAGCCGATCATGGCAGCGATCTGCTCGGCACCGCCGCGGCCTCCCGGATACAGCGTGCGCACCGGCAGACCGGTGGCATCATGGACGATTTTGCCGGTCACGCCCGTGGCGATCAGGTCATTCTCAGACAAAATGCGCACATAGGCAGTGCAGAACTGAGCCATCAATTCCTTGCGGGAATCGTGGGCAATCAAGGCAATTCTCATGGCTGAAATCTCCCCCCACAGCGGCCACCGCATGGCCGTAAAACAAGCATATACTCTATAATATAATATATGCACAAAAAATGCAAGTGCGGCAGCCGCAAAAACTGACAAAAAATGCGCCGTCCGGCCAAGTGCTTGGCGGATTGCCCAAACAGTACCGCAAAATTTTGGTAAAACAGCGCGCCGCAGTTGTGCTATAATGAAAAAAACGGACAGAACAATCTACAGCTTTCTGTCTAAAAGGAGGATTCACCATGAGGAAATCAGCCCAGACCGTCATCCGCCCGGATGCCTATTATACCATCGCCGCCGCCAATGGCCGCGTGCTGGAAGTGGCCGATTTCAACACCGAGAACGGCGCGTCCGTCCGCCTGTGGAGCTACGAGGGTCAGCCCTGGCAGCAGTGGCAGTTTGTGGAAGCGGGGGACGGCGAGTACCGCATCAGGAACCGCTTTACGGGCAAGGTCATGGACTTGGCCATGTCCGGCGTCTGCAACGGTACCTGGGTCCACCAGTGGACCCAGACCGCGGGCGCGGGTCAGCGCTGGCAGATTGTGGAGGCGGGCGGCGGCAAGGTCAAGCTGCGCAACGTCCTGGCCGATAAGGTCATTGACCTGGTGGGAATGCGCGTGGAGAACGGCACCCAGGCCCAGATCTGGCAGGATGTCTTTGGCGAGAACCAGCTCTGGAAGCTTGACCCTGTGCCCGAGCGCCTGCTGAACAAGGAGACCCCTGCCCCGACGCCGAAGGCCGCACCCAGGAAGGCCGCCGCCAAGCCGACCCGGACGCAGACCGAGAAGAAAACCTCCGGCAAGGCCGCAAGAAGAACCAGTAAAAATAAGTAAGGGCAATACCGCAAACGGGCAAGAATGGCGAGCTTGCCCCTCATCAATCACCTTCGGTGACAGCTTCCCCCACGGGGGAAGCCTTTTTTTGGCTTGCGGGGATAGAAAAATGTTGCTATAATAAAAACAGGAAAGAATGCTGTAGGGGTCGGGCATGCCCGACCCCTACAAGGCGGCGAATAAAACCGAAAGGCAGTACGACCATGCAGTTTACCGAACTTACGAACGTTTCACCCGAAATCATCCGCGCTACACAGGCGATGGGCTTTACCGATATGACCGAAATCCAGGAAAAGGCCATCCCGCTGATGCTGGCCGGGCACGATATGATTGCCAAAGCCCCCACGGGCACCGGCAAGACTGTGGCGTTCGGCATTCCCATTCTGTCCAAGGTCGATCCTGCCAGCCTCAAGCCGCAGGCCGTCATTTTAAGCCCCACGCGGGAGCTGGCCCAGCAGATCGCCCAGGACCTGCAAAATCTGGCGCAGTTTCTGCCTGACATCAAAATCGTCTGCGTCTATGGCGGCGCGGGCATGGACAAGCAACAGCGCCAGCTCAAAGCCGGCTGCCAGATCGTCGTTGCCACGCCGGGCCGCCTGATGGACCACTACCGCCACCACGCCATTGATGTCTCCGACGTCAAAACCGTCGTGCTGGACGAGGCCGACGAGATGCTGAACATGGGCTTTTACAAGGACGTCAAGTACATCATCGACCTGATGAAGCACCGCGAGAGCCTGTCGATGTTCTCGGCGACCATCAGCCGTGAGGTGCTGGACATCGGCTGGCTCTACCAGCACAACGCCGCTGAGGTCAGCGTCCAGCCTGTCGAGGATTCCAGCCCGAAAATTGCCCAGTACAAGCTGCTGACCACGGGCCGTGACAAGCTGGCCGACGCCGCGCAGATCATCATTGACGAGGGCTACAAGCGGGTCATGATATTCTGCAACACCAAGTACAACACGGGGATGCTGGCCAACCAGCTTGCCCGGCTGAACTTCAACGTGGACTGCCTGCACGGCGACCTGTCCCAGGCTGAGCGCAACCGCATCATGACGCGGTTCAAGGCCGGGGAGATCGACGTGCTGGTCGCCACCGATGTGGCGGCGCGCGGTATTGATGTTTCCGATGTGGATGCCGTCATCAACTACGACGTGCCCGAGGAAAACGAGCACTACACCCACCGCATTGGCCGCACGGGCCGCGCCCGCAAGCAGGGCGCGAGCTACCTGTTCTACACGAAGGAGGAGCAAAAGCGCGTGGACCAGCTGCTGCGCCTGACCCGCAACACCGACGACTGCAAGAGTGTAAAGTTTGACTTTAACCATGAGCATCTGAAAATCGAGGACACCGCCCCGGCAGATAAGTTCCAGATCAAGGCATATTTTTAAGGCAGTAGAGCCGTAGGGGCCGGGCATGCCCGGCCCGGAGGTTTACGCGGGATGCCCCTTTATGGGCCGATTGGCAGGCAGGGGTCTTGACCCCTCCGCGGCGGCCAGAGGGCTGGCCGCCCTACGCATCTCCCGGAACCGGCTGCACCGCGGGGTGTCGGGGACGCCGCCCTCTACAGGCTGCCCCAAAAGTATTTGTGCAAAACAAAAAGCGACCACCTGTTTCTCAGGTGGCCGCTTTTATTTTGCCTGTTACAGGCTTTCGATCATATTTGCCACGATCTCCGTCGCGGTCTTAACGTACTCGGTGATGCTGAACTGCTTGACAACGAGCACCTCATAGCCGCTCTCGTCGGCGTTGTCGCTCATGGCGCGCAGGATGACGCAGGGCACGCCGTTGCGGCCCGCGATCTGGCTGACCGCCGCACCCTCCATTTCGACGCAGTCGGGGTGGCACTTTTCCTCAATCGCCTTTTTCGTCTCGGCGTCGCCGACGAAGGTGTCGCCCGTGGCGATCTTGCCCGCGATGGCCTTCACGCCGCAGGCAGTGCAGGCGTCGAGCGCGGCCTGCACCAGCGCGGGATCGCCGTGGTACTCGGTCTGGAACGGTGCGCTCTGGGCGATCATGCTCAGCTCGGCGTCGTGGTAGACGACGGTCTCACCGACGCAGACGTCGCCGATGCCGATTTTGCTGGTCATATTGCCCGCAATGCCGCTGAAAATCAGCTTATCAATGCCGTATTTTGTGCACAGCACCTGCACGGTGGACGCGGCGTTGGCCTTGCCCATGCCCGCGCAGCAGACGACGACCTGCTTGCCCTGCAGCGTGCCGCAGTGGTACTCGACCCCGGCGTAGTTCTCTTTGGTCACGTTCTCCAGCCGTGCGCACAGCTGGTCGACTTCGTCGGGCATAGCGCCCATAATGCCAATAATCACGGTCAAACCTCCGTTAAACGTTGAACAAAAATTCGATAACGTCACCGTCGTTCACGACGTACTCCTTGCCCTCGGTGCGCTGCAGGCCCTTGGCCTTGACGGCGGCATAGTTGAAGTCGGCGTCCTCCAGGTCTTTGTACGCGATGACCTGCGCACGGATGAAGCCGCGCTCAAAGTCGCTGTGGATCTTGCCGGCAGCCTGCGGGGCCTTGGTGCCCTTCCTGATGGTCCAGGCGCGGCATTCCTTCTTGCCGTCGGTCAGGAAGCTGATGAGGCCCAGCAGCTCGTAGCTGGCCTTGATGAGCTTGTCCAGACCGGTGGACTCGATGCCCATTTCCTGCAGGAACGCAATTTTTTCCTCTTGCGTGGAACCGGCAATGTCCTCCTCGGTCTTGGCGCAGATGGGGATGGCCTGGGCGTTTTCCTCCTTGGCGCGGGCGGCGACGAGCGGGAAGTACGGGTTCTCGTCCAGCCCGCCCAGCAGGTCGTCCTCACCGACGTTGCAGGCGTAGATGACGGGTTTGGCGGACAGCAGGCCCAGTTCCTTGCGGGCGGCCTTCACGGCGTCGTCGCTCTCGTCAAAGTCAAAGCTGCGGGCGGGCTTGCCGCCCTCAAGCCAGGCGGCCAGGTCGGCCAGCCAGGCAGCCTCGGCGGCAGCGGCCTTGTTGCCGGTCTTGGCAGCCTTCTGCTGACGGCCCAGGCGGTTGCTGACGACCTCGAGGTCGGCCAGGATCAGCTCCAAGTCGATGGCATCAATGTCGCGGATGGGGTCAACGCTCTCGGGCTTGTTGACGTCCTCGACCACATGAATGATGTTGTCATCGTCGAAGCAGCGCACAACATGGACGATGGCGTCGCACTCGCGGATGTGGCCCAGAAACTTGTTGCCGAGACCCGCGCCCTGGCTGGCACCCTTGACCAGACCTGCAATGTCAACAAACTCAACGATGGCAGGCGTTTTCTTGTCGGTCCGCCAGATCTCGGCCAGCTTGTCCAGCCGCGGGTCGGGCACGGGCACGATGCCGGAGTTCGGCTCAATCGTGCAGAAGGGGTAGTTGGCCGCCTGCGCGTTCTGGGTGCTGGTCAGCGCATTGAACAGGGTAGACTTGCCCACGTTGGGCAGACCCACGATACCTAATTTCATACTTCTCTATATCTCCTTTATTATCGTTGTTTTTTGTTACCGGATTTGGGGTTTTACCCCCATTTTACCCCCATTTTCGAGGTTTACCCCTTTTTCTCTATATCAGCTGCCTCAAAAAGACGCACGGCGTTCTGCATTGAGTCATCAGAAACATGGACATATTTGTCCATCGTCGTCTTGATACTGGTGTGCCCCAGCAACTGCTGCAAGACCTTGGGCTGCATGCCGCGCTCAATCGCGCGGGTAGCATACGTATGGCGCAGCGCGTGCATCCCAAAGGGAGCAATGCCGGCTTTTTCGCACAGCTTATAGAGGTGGGTGTCATAGGAACTGTTCTTAATCGGTTCACCGGTGCGATAGTTTACAAAGACCAGATCGTGCATGCAGAAGTACATCTGCCTTCCGGTACGGCGGTCCGTGTATTCCAGAATCTGCTGCATGGTGGGCGACTCTTTACGGGTCAAGCGCTCGTCATAGCAGCTCTTCAAAATACGATATGCGGTATCGGTCAAGGGGATAGTGCGGTAGCTTTTCACCGTTTTGGGCGGCCCGGCACGCCAGTACTTGAAGTGATGGCGGTACTCCAAACTTTTATTGACGGTAAGAGTACGCTTCTTCCAGTTGATGGCATCCCAAGTCAAACCAATCAATTCACCCGTGCGCAACCCGGTTTCCAACAGCAGAGCATATTGCCGGTAGTTGTGGGAATCTTTTGCTACATCGAGGAAACGCTTTTGTTCCTCAACGGAAAGGTAGCGGATATCGTCCACTGCACGGACCGGCTTGTTATAGCGCACGCCATTCATCGGATGTTTGACGATAATATCGTTCATCACAGCAGATTTGAACATGGTACCCATGGCAATGTAAGTCTGGCGGATCGTAGAACCGGCGTAGGTGCTTTCCATGCGGTTCAGAATGATCTGGCAGTGCATCGGCTTTACGTCGCCCATGCACATGGTTCCAATCACCGGCTGAACATTTCTCTTATAGCGTTCTGTGTAGTTGCGGATGCAGTTCGGAGAACGGTTACAGATGATGTTCGTGATCCAGTAGTCAAACCAATTGTCTACGGACATGTCAGAGTTGCAGGTGATGACGCGATGACGCAATTCGTATTTCGTATCGGCAAGCCAATTCTTGGCTTCGGGCAGCGACTTGAAATATTTTTCTCGCCGTTCCCCGTCTTTGGTATAGTATCTTGCGGAATATAACCCGTCCTTTCTTTGGCGTATGCCTTTTCCGCATTCTTTTCGCTTTAGGCTTTTACCCATAGTGGACTCCTTTCCAAAGCGGGAATCCAACGCGATACTGAAATTATAGCACATGAAATCCCTATTTTCAACGGCATTACCTCTCTTAAATAATCAGCTTGCTGCTGATGTAGGCTTCAAATTCCTTGCGCTTGACCAATTTCTTTGACCCTACATACAACACGAAAGGACAGTTGGGCTGTTTGAGCATAGCATCAATTTTGTTGATGCCGATATTGCTGTATTCAGATGCTTCTTTAATGGAAAGCGTCAGCTTCAGATGAATGGGTACACTTTCGGGATCTTGCATAATAAATGCCTCCTATTGCCTTTATAGTGTCAGATTTTCTTCGCGCGCGTGACAGCATCGATTTAAGGAATAAATCTTGCTGTATTCTAATTTTAATAGGAAAAACAACGATGGTATATACAAAAGCTGCGCGGATGTAATGCGGGCACCATGCTTTTATCATGCAAAATCTCACCATCTTGACAGGGCGGACATTCTTGTGCTATACTCCACCTGTAAATGATTTTTGTGCCTTGCGCACACGTTGTTTAAGTTTGTAATTCGTGCCAGCAGCCCTGTCCTGCCCATATCGGGCGGACGCTGCCGGCACTTTTCTTTTTATACGGGGTGAAAACACCCAACCATAGCGAGAATGATCGTGGTTCGCGGTTTGCCGTGAACATCAGGCATTGCCTGCAGTCATTCTCGCTTTTTTATTTTGTTTCAGAGCCGCCAGGCTTTGAGAAATACATTTTATATAGGAAAGGTGGAACACCAAATGAATGAACAGGTAAGACCCAAGGCAATCGCACGGCGCATCACGCGCCCGCGCAAGGCAAGACCCATCCCACGCAATTTGCAGTATCGGCTGTACAATGTGCGCACCCGGCCCGAGCGTCCCTATCTCCGGCGCGAGAGGAGGGGCTGAAGATGCCGGAGCACATACGGCAGGAACCCAAGGTGCTGGTCAGCACCGAAAACCTCACCGAGCAGGAATGGCTGGCATACCGCAGGCGGGGGATAGGCGGCAGCGATGTCGCCGCGATCCTCGGCATTTCTCCGTTCCGAACCGCCCGCGATCTGTACGATGACAAGCTGAACATCGCTTTGGCTGTCGATGATGCAGGCAACTGGGTGGCACTGGAAATGGGGCATCTGCTGGAACCACTGGTTGCCCAGATATTCACCAAGAAAACCGGGTTGGAAGTTTTCCAAATCAAGAAGATGTTCCAGCACCCGCAATATCCCTTTATGCTGGCAGATGTGGACTACTTTGTTCGCCTGCCAAACGGAAAAATTGCGCTGCTGGAAATCAAAACGACCAACTACAACGCAAAAGACCACTGGTGGAAGGACGGCGAGGAATGTGTTCCTGTCTACTACGAGACACAGGGGCGGCACTACATGGCCGTCATGGACATGGACGAAATCTTCTATTGCTGTCTCTACGGCAACAATGAGGACGAAGTCATTATCCGCCACCTGTACCGTGACCGGGAATATGAGCAGGAAATGGTCTATCTGGAACGCGAGTTTTGGCACGACCACATCTTGACCCGCATCCCGCCGCCCTACACCGAGGACGGCAGTCTGATTCTCGAAAGCCTGCGCCGCCGCTTAGGTGCTGCGGATAAGACGATTCCTGCCATCCAGCTGGACAATGACCTGTCTGCTACCATGCTGCGGTATCTCCGCTTACAGGAGCAAAAGCAGCAAGTGGAAACGCAGGCAAAAACGCTGGACACAGAAATGCAGCGGCTGAAAGGTCAGATGGTTGCCAAACTGGACGGCAGCTGCATGGCGATGGGGGAGTACGGAGGTACACAGTACACAATCAGCTACAACCCCGTCAGCCGGACAGGCATCACGAAAGACAACCTCCAAAAGCTGAAGCTGCTGCACCCGGATATTTATGACGAGTACGTCACGGTATCGGAATCGCGGCGGTTCAGCATCAAGGCAAAATCGGCGGACGAAGCCGCCTGACAAAGAAGGGAGCGTGCCTATGCACGACAGTGAACAGGAACACAGCGGCATTACCGGCTGCCGTGTCACCTACGAATCTACGATTTTTTACAACGAAGCAAACAAATTCTCCATCATCGTTGTCAAAACCAATGATCCGCGCATTCCGCTGCAGGCTTGCAGCGACCGCTATTACGGCGACCGTATGCTGCGCTTTACGGCGGTGGGGTACGAACTGCCCCGCACCAAGGCGGTGGAGCTGGAACTGGACGGTGAGTGGGTCGAGAGCAAGTACGGGTATCAGCTGCAGGTCGAGCAGTGGCAGGAAATCGTTCCGCAGACAGCGGACGGTCTGCTGGCATACTTGGGTTCCGGGCTTATCAAGGGCATCGGTCCCAAGACAGCAGAGGACATTGTTGCCACGTTCGGACCGGACACCCTGAATATCCTTGACAACGAGCCGGAAAAGCTGCTGCAAATCCGCGGCATCACCGAGGGAAAACTCAAGGACATTGAGGAATCCTACGCCGAGAGCCGCGTTCTGCGCAACCTTATGAGCCTTTTGGGGCCGTTCAAGATCACGCCCGCCACAGCACTGAAAATCTATCAGCACTTCGGCCCGGCATGTGTAGATATCCTCAAAAAATGCCCATATGATTTATGCCAGATTTCCGGCTTCGGCTTCAAGCGTGTGGATGGCATCGTCCGCAAGACGGACAATCGTCTGCACAGCACCGAGCGTATCAAAGGCGCAGTGCTCTACACGCTGGAGGATGCCCGCAGCAAATCAGGGCACCTATTCTTGCCATCGGAAGATTTAGTAAAGGAAACGCTGCTCCTGCTCAATGCGCCCATTCCCATCCCGGAACAGCGCGTCCGCACCGAGGAAGTGCAGGAAACCTTGCAGCAGATGATTCTGCATGGCGCAGTGGTTGCCTACAAGCAGTACCTGTACAGCCCGCGCGTGTTCGGGCAGGAGGACGACACCGCCCGCATGATTGCCGAGCGGCTTGCCAACATCAGCGTAGCCGAGAATATCGAGTCTGCGCTGGAATCGGTGCGCGAAAGTCTGGGCATCACGCTTTCCCAAAAGCAGGAACAGGCAGTGCGCACGGCGTTCCAGCATGGGCTGACGATTATCACCGGCTCGCCCGGTACCGGCAAGACCACCGTGTTAAAGGCCATTATCGAGGTGTTCAAGAACCTACATCCAAAAGGAAAGTTCGCCCTCATGGCCCCCACGGGCCGTGCCAGCCGCCGCATGGCGGAAAGCACCGGCGTGGATGAAGCCCGCACGCTGCACAGCGCACTGGGCCTCGGCACCGGGGAAGAAGTAGGCGATGGCGAGCGCGTTCGCTTTGTGGATGCCGACCTCGTCATTGTGGACGAGTTTTCTATGGTGGATATGTGGCTGGCACAGCAGTTTTTCAAGCGCATCGGTCAGCATACGCGGGTCGTTCTTGTGGGTGACCCGAACCAGCTGCCCAGCGTGGGCGCCGGCAACGTGTTCTACGAGCTGATCCACAGCGGAATGGTGCCTGTCACGGTACTGGATTGGATTTTCCGCCAGTCGAAAGACGGCCTGATTGCCTACAATGCGAAGTTCATCAACGAGGGCAGCACCAAGCTGTACTACGGCAATGACTTTGTGTTCGTGGACAGCCCGACGCAAATCGAGACGGCGCGGCGCATCCAAGACATTTACTGCAAAGAAGCCGCCGAGCGTGGCATCGAGAACGTGCAGATCCTTTCGCCGTTCCGCGAGAAAGGCGAGGCAGCCTCCGAGCAGCTTAACCGTGCCATTCGGGAACGGGTCAACCCGTTCCGCTCGGCCGAGGAAGAAGTGAAGATCGGCAGCCGCATTTTTCGCGTCCATGACCGCGTTATGCAGACAAAGAACACCGAGAAAGTGTCCAACGGTGACCTCGGTTTTATTACCGGGATTACCACGAACAGCAAAGGCGAACGGCTTGTGCAGATGGATTTTGGCGGCGACCGCAAGTTGACTTACACGACGGAACAACTGGCGCACGTTGACCTTGCTTATGCCACAACAATCCACAAGGCCATGGGCAGCGAGTTTGAAACGGTCATTATCCCCATCGTCAAGGCACACACAATCATGCTGTATCGTAATTTATTGTATACAGCCGTGACCCGTGCCAAGAAAAAAGTCATCCTTGTGGGACATAAGCCGATTCTGTTTATGGCGGTTCACCGCGCGGATATCAGCAAGCGCAACACCATGCTGGGCGAGCGCATCCACCTGTACTGCAAGGCATACCACACCGAACGAAACGCACTGCCGGAACTGCAACAGGCCGGCTGAATGTAATAATGAAGGGAGAAATCACCCATGAAAGGGAATCAAGAACCTATGCTGTACACTACCAACGCCGCTGTGGCATCCTTAAACCATGTACCCGGCTTTGACCCGCTGAAATTCCTGCGCCGCACAACTTCCCGCAAAACCGGGGAGGACGTGATGCGTCTCGATTTGCGGTACAAAAAGCTGTGGTTCCGGCTGGCTTGCCCCACGGGGCGGCTGAAGCTCAACGCCCTGCGCATTACCGAGAAAATGGCAATTTTTGAAGCCAAGGTCTACCGTGACCGCGAGGATGCCGAACCGCTGAGCAGCTACGTTGCCAACTGCACGCTGGACGCAACGCCCGGTGGGCTGTATGTGGAAGCTGCGCAGGAGGAAGCGCTGGACACGGCGCTCTCCAATGCGGGCTTCGGCATCCAGTTTACCGATGTGGGCAGCGAATCCGAGGAATACGGCAGTGAGGTGCCGGTGGGAGCAAAAGCAGAGATTGCCAAGCCTGTGCAGACGAAAGTGGAAGTCGCAGAGCCTGTGCAGAAGCAGCCGGAGTCCGTGAAAGCTACCCCGCAGGAGTCTGCCAAGACTGACCCGCTGGATGCCATCATGGCGGACGATATGCCTGTTCCCGAACAGGTCACGGCAGAAGTCGTAGAAAAGCCTAAGACGGTTGTGCTGGAATCCGTGCAGTCTGCACAGACCCCGCCAGAACCGACGCAGAATGTCATTGTGCTGGAACAGGAACCGCCCGCCGCTGCGTATACCCAAAGCAGCCCGGTGGAGGAGATCCGCCGGCAGATGACCTACGAGCAGGCGCAGAACGTCATCGTAGACTGCGGCACCTGCAAGGGCTGGACGCTGGCACAGGTCGCTGACCGCCGCCCTGCCAGCCTGCGCTGGTATGTGAAAGGCTATCAGGGAGAAAACAACATCCTCCGCGCGGCGGCCGCCATTATATGGGACAGCTTGCAGGAGAAACAGGCGGGATAACCGGAAAGGAGGCCGTTTTGCATGACCTCATCTTCCGATACGTTTCCGTTTGGCATTGCCGATGTAGTAGAACTGCTGGGGCTTACTGTCCGTCGCCGTCTGCCGTCGAGCCTGTACTTAAACTGCCCCTTTTGTGGGGACCAGCGCGGGCGGCTCAACGTCAACACAGACAAAAACGTCTGGCGCTGCAACCGCTGCGGCGCGGCGGGCGGAATGCTGGCACTGTATGCCCGCTATAACTGCACCGGCAATGCCGATGCCTACCGCGAGATTTGTGAAGCGCTGGGGCGATACACACCCCGGCCAAGGGTGAATGACTGCATCGGGGTAAAGCCAGAGCAAAATGTCCGCGCAACCCCGCAGGAGATCCATCAGACCTACTCGCTGCTGCTCTCCATGCTACCGCTGACACCCACGCACAAAGCGCATCTGCTGTCACCGCGGCGCGGGCTGACTGAGGAGCAGATCGCAAGGTTCGGGTTCAAATCGACCCCGCCTGCGTTTCTGTGCCGCAGTTATGCCGAGCGTCTGCAGCGGCAGGGCTGCACCTTGCAGGGTGTGCCGGGCTTCTATACGGACAATGCCGGGCGGTGGACGATCAATTTCGGCAGCCGCACGGCGGGCATCCTGCTCCCGGCTGTCGGTATGGATGGTTTAATCTGTGGTATGCAGATACGGCTGGACACGCCGCTGCGCCGTAGGGATGACCCACCGGGTAAAAGCGGAGCAAAATACATCTGGCTGTCTTCTATCGGCAAGCCGCATGGTGTGACCTCCGGCAGTCCGCTGCATTTTGTGGGCGAACCGTTTGCCAAGACCGTGTATGTGACCGAAGGACTGCTTAAAGCTGATATTGCCCACTGCCTGACAGGGCGTTCGTTTGTCGCTGTGGCAGGGGTGAACAGCTTGAACGGTTTGGAATCCGCACTGCGCTGCATGGCACAGAACGGCACCAAGCTGGTCGTGGAAGCCTACGACATGGACAAGTCAGAGAATGAATATGTGGCAGACGCCGCCGAAAAGGTACAGCAGATCGCCCATACAGCCGGGCTGCAAAGCACAAGCCTTGTCTGGAATACTGCCTACAAGGGCATAGATGACTGGCAGCTTGCTTTGCGGCAGGAAGAAACAAAAGAAAAAGCGGCTTGATGCCGCGCAAAGTTATGGCAGAGAGCTAAATTGACGGCTCTCTGCCTTTTTTAGAAAGGACGGAATGATGGGTATACTCTCTGAAATGGATATGATGAACCGCGATGCCGAGGATGATGCTTTTGAGGTGTCCTCGGACAGTGAAACTGTAGATTCTTTCAGCGAAGAATTTGAGCCGGTTGAACCCCCAAAGCCAGACCCGCAAGCGGAGGACGCGGAAGAAGCCCGCAAAAAGGCTGAATTTGATGCTGCCGAAGCCAAGCGCAAAGCCGAATGGGAAGCAAAACAGGCACAGAAGAAACTGCGGGAGCAGCAGGAGCTGGACCGTCTTGCCGCTATGTCGGATGATGACGTGATGCAGGCATCCATGAACCGCGTTTCGCAGGATACCGAGCGCCTGACCCGCCGCAACATGAAGCTATGCGTCATGGAGGACGTGCAGACCGAGTGTCTGGCTGACCCCGCTTTTGCCCGCCTTGTGATGAACCCCAAGAAAAAGATGCTGAATTGCTTCCACTACATCAACCGCAAGGCGCGGGAGTATCTGGAACAGGAAATGAAGGACAATGACGAAAAGCCTATGGGCGGCGGTTTCGGCGGCGATGTGCCGGACGAACTCTGCTACCAGTGGGCGCGGGAATATTTCCGCGATGCCGAAGCCAAGGAGGATGCCGAACCGGAAGAAAAGTTTGTCCCCAAAACTTACAACGGGAAAATGCCCAAGGCAGGCAAAGTCAAAAAAGATAAGCCCAAGAAAGCAGCGCCCAAACCAGCCCCGAAACCCGCGAACGAAGAACAGCTCACCTTTGGTGACTTCGGCACAGAGGAGGCAGCAGGATGAAACTGGACAAACGAGCCTGCCGCCATGCAGCCAATGTTCCGCTGCACATCAGCCTAAATGCCGGTGTGTTGTACACGGAACGGGTGAAATACCTTGTCACCGCTGCCGTCAAACTGCTTGGCGGGCATAGGGTGCTGACAGTTTACTTCTATGACTGTGAACGCCTGAAAACAAATGACCGTATGCCGAAGTGGGTCGTGTTTCAGGGCAAGGATACCTTTGCCACGCTGGAGCGTGATGCCGAGGGGAACGTCAAGTGGCGGGATGCCATGCTGATGAGCCTTGCCGATGAAAGTTTCTATAATTTTAGAGAATCCTGCGTTTTCTATAAAGGGACGGATGGCGCTGCAATCGCGGACTTTATCCATCGCAACGTAAGTGGCATCGCCGTGTTGAAGGAGTTACAGAACTATCAGTATAGCATCCGTAATAAGCAGGCAAAAGCTCGCCGCTGCAAACGTGATGCGGACATAGTCGAGAAAATGAAAAAGGTCCCGGCTGCACCCTCAAACTTGGCACACTGGATTGACCAAAATGTCATGCCGCACTATCTGTTTTATTCGTATGACAGGAACCAGCCAGCAACGCAGGTTTTTTGTACCTATTGCGAGAAGTTTTCTGTGATAAAAAAGCCGAAAACCGGAAAAATCTTTGTCTGCCCGCAATGCAAACAAAAGGCAATCGCCAAAGCGCAGGGGAGAAGAGCCGCCTACCATGAGGACAGGGAAACCTGCCAGGTTATTCAAAAAATCAGCGATGAAGAATTGCTGATACGGATCTTCAAGGTACGCTGGGCATATAAGGAAAAAAAGAATACGCCTGCGAAAGAAATTTATGAGAACGCAAGGTTATTTATCCGCGTCGTTGGGAAAGAAGGCACCGACACAGAAGCGTTCTATTATGACAGCGGTTATGATAGCGCAACACACTGGCGGAGAGGAAACCGTCCGAGGTTTTCTCCCTATACAAGCAGTTATGAAGCCGATGATACCGGGGCGGTTTACCTGCCATCACTGAAAAGAGCCTTGCAGGGAACACCGTGGCAGTATTGCGCACTCCGGCAGTTCTATGAACCTACGAAGGAGGCAATGCAGGTCAGTACCTATCTGCGCGTATATCGGCGCTATCCAAAACTCATTGAGCATCTTGTCAAAGTCGGATTCGAGCACATCGTCGCAGACATTGTGTATCGGCACGGTATGGGATCAGAAATTGATGACACGCAAAAACGCACACACCGCATTTTACGGGTCAACAAAGAAGATTTGACCATGCTGCGTGAGTTAAATGCTGGCATCGATACATTGAGAGCATACCAGCAATACACGAAGCTTAATTTGCGCAGTCGGCAGGAACTTTTACAGTGGCAGCTCAAAAATCATGTGCATACGGTTCCAACGCAGTGGTTTGCCTATATGACGGCAAGAAAATTCATGCGCTATATGGACAGCCAGCTGCCAGACTATATGCAGCTGAAGCGGGCTTTCCTCTATCGTTCCCCGATGGAAGAAGCAATCTCGACTTACAGCGACTATCTGCAAATGTGTCAAGAACAGAATTATGATATGAAAAGCAGTCAGGTTTTGTTTCCCAAACACTGCAATGAGGCCCATGACGAGTTGAGCCGATACATTAAGAAGTGTAGGGACGAGCAAACAAAGCGTGCATTTCGTGAAGTATATGAGCATTTGGCAGAAAAGGCTAACCTCACTTCAAAGAAACTGCAAATTGTCTGCCCCAAGCAAACCGATGACCTCATCGCAGAAGGACAGGCTTTGCACCACTGTGTCGGCACCTATATTGAGCGAGTGGCAGCGAAAAAATGTCTGATCGTGTTTGTCCGCCGCGTGGAAGAACCAAAAAAGCCGTATGTGACCGTGGAGGTGCGCAATGGTAAAATCGAGCAAATCCATGGCGACCACAACAGCGACCCTACGGAAGAAGTAAAAAAGTTTGTTGACCTGTGGAGCCGCAAGGTGCTGCCAATGGCTTTGCAGGCCGCGTAAGAAAGGAAGTGCTTGTCTTATGAAGCAACTTGGAAATCTCGCCATCGTCTGCGCCCGGCGCAAGGATGTGACCCTGCGCATAGAGCAGGGGAGAGTAATGGTCTTACTGGACGGCCCCTACGCGCCGACAGCGTTTTCTGCCGACTGGGATGACGATGAAACCATCCTGTCGGTGATCCACGAGTTGAATTTCGGCCGATGCGCCCCCAAAAGCCAATGAAAACTGAGGAATGGCAGGAAAAAGCCGCTTTCATCGGAAAACTACGGGAACTGACAGACCGCCTGAACCGCTGCCGTGCGGCGTATGAAGCCCATACGCCGCTGGTAAGTGATGAGGTCTACGACATTCTGTTCAGCGATTTGCAGACGCTGGAAAGTTGGCTGGGGTTGAGAATGAAGAACTCCCCCACCAAGAAAGATAACCACCTGATATGAGAAAGCCTCCAATCTATGCGGTATTGTGCATAGGTTGGAGGCTTTTGTTTGGGAAAAAGAGTATTGCTTTTTCATTTAGGTACTTGCTTTTCTATAGAGTTGATGCTACAATAATGCTGAAATGAAATTCAATGAATTGCAATTCAACGATTTTGGAGGCACGATATGTTTATTGGCCGTGAGAAAGAACTGGCGCTTTTACAGCAAGACTATATTGGAAAAGCAGCAATGGTCTATGGCAAACGTCGAGTTGGCAAGACCACCCTGATTCAGAAAGCACTCAAATCGAGCAGCTATCGGACGGTTTACTTTGAGTGCCTGAAAGGTACAATGCAAGACAACATCAGCGGGTTTGTGCAGGAATTGGTCCGGGCAAAAATCCTACCTGTGCCATTGAATTTTGGTACCTTGCAGGATGTGTTCGCATATCTGAATGCTCTGCCGGAGAAAATCGTTGTCGTCATTGATGAATACCCCTATCTCAAAGCTATGAACGACTCCGCAACTGTCGATTCCATCTTCCAAAACATCATTGATAATCGGCTGGTCAATATTGAACTCATTCTCTCCGGCTCCCACATCGGCATGATGAAAGATGCGTTGCAGGAAAAGAATGCCCTGTATGGCCGTTTTGCTGTAACGATCAAGCTCAACGAGCTGAACTATTTGGAAGCTGCAAAATTCTATCCTGACAAAACTCCCTATGATAAGGCGGCGCACTATACCGTTTTTGGTGGCTCGCCTTTTGTCAATCAAGCGCTGCAACCTACGGCTACAATTCGGGAAAACATTATCAGCACGATCCTCAACCCTATGAGTGCTGTCTATCTCTATGCCAGCCAACTGCTGCTCTCGGATTACTCTGTCAAAATCAATGCCGAGCGTATCTTCTCGGTCATTGGAAACGGGAAGAAGCGGTACACAGAAATTGAAGATAAGCTGGATGTAAAAAAGACCGGCAACCTCTCCAAACAAATAAAATCGCTGATCGACCTTGAAATCATCGCGCGCAATAGCCCTATCAACAAGATTGGAGATAATAAGAAGTCCACTTTTGAAATCAACGACAATCTATTGCGGTTTTACTTTACTTTTATCTACAAGAATGCCAGTGCCTTGCAGGTTTTGGGGGCCGAAGCATTCTATGATGAGTATATAGCGCCAGCCCTGACGGATTTTATCTCCCGCCGATTTGAGGGTATCTGCCGCGACTATTTCAGCCATCAGGTTCGTTCCGGTAAAATGAAGGGGGTACGCAATATTGGCAGCTATTACTATGACGACCCCGCCCATCGCAAGAATGGTGAGTTTGATGTCGCCCTGGAATTTGCCGATGGATATGAGATTTACGAAGCAAAATATTATGCCCAGCCGATGACCCTTGATGAAATTCATCGTGAGGTCCAACAGGTAGAGGCCATCAAAGAACTCACAGTCAAGCAGATTGGGTTCATAGCTATCAATGGATTTGCGGAGAGGGAAGAACCTTATCTTTATCTGGACGGAAATGATATTTTTGCAAACGAATAAGTACCATATAGTAAATATAGCGCAGAACAATCAATCGAAGGAAACCTGACAGCAAAAACTATAACAAACACATTGGAGAGGCAACCGTTTATGAAAAGCAGAAGAAAACATAGCTTCCAGTTTATGACTATATTATATTTTGTGATAGTATTTTGTATGTGCGTATCACGTTTTAACGTGATTATGACAATTATGGGTGGTCAACTAACGCGGGTGGAAGAAATTAATCTACTGCCGTTCCATAGTGTTAGAGAAAACTTGCAATATGGTCGCAATCCTATTTCATGGGACATGCTTTATAACATGGTAATGTTTGTACCGTTTGGAATAATTTACTGTTATTACCAAAAGCATTTTCGCGTATATAAGGCAGTCGGAATGTCATGCTTGACAACATTCTTTATAGAAAGCGCGCAGTTCATTCTAAAAACCGGTGTCGTAGACATAGATGATTTTATTGTAAACACATTGGGAAGTTTGATGGGAATTATGGTGTATGTTATTCTGCAACATATATCCTTCAAAAATCAAAAGTTTGAAATTCACGAATTGATTGATATAAGTGCGACAATGCTTCCGCCGATGTTTGTTGCCTTCGTTGCGGAAATGTTTCTGGGAGTTGGCTCACTAAAACTGTTGCCAGTTCACGGTGCAGTGTTACTGTGCTATGGAATTTTTGTCTACGCAATTTTAATAAGGGATTTTACCCGCAAAGCAAAAGTTTATTATCTGGTATGTTATGTAGGAATCTTTTGTTTAAGTCGGGTGTTACTGTAGAAACAATAGAAAAATAGAATTTTGACCAAATCATTGAACCGCAAACCAGAAAAATAAAGTACATATGCTGTTTTTTAGGGGGCTCGAAATATCCTCAGCAGCAAATTGACGTTTTCCGCAAACTATGGTATCATACTCTTGTAAGTGATTTATGTGTCCTGCAAAGCAATTTGCGCTGACGCACGTTGTTATTTTTGTACTTTGTGCCTGCAATGCCGCTGACCGTCTGGTCTGCGCATTGCGGGCATTTTTTATCCACGGGGGGCACCCCGCATAAAGCGAGAATGACTTTTGTGCTGCTATTGGCAGCGAAGAAAAGTTGTTCTCGCTTTTTTATTTTGGTTTAGCGCCGCCCGGCGTTAAAAATAAAAATTCAAGAAAGGCGAGATCACAATGATGGACGAACTCAAACAGCAATTTTACGAGGTCATGCACAAGTATCAAAAGCCGTTTTCGGAAGAAGGCGTCACAGCAAACCTTACGCAATGGTACGAACAGAAGCAGGGGCTTTTACAGCTTCTGCGTAGGCATCCGCTATGGAATGAAAAAGAACTGGCAATCGTGTTCCGCGTGGAGGAGCGGCGAGAGATCGACCGTGCTACGGTAGATGAAACGCGCGCCGCCATACTGGAACTGGGCCGCAGGGCCTGCACAGATGATACGGTGTACGAAAACTTTGAAACAGCCCTGCGCGCATCAACCGCAGACTATGCCCGGATACCAAACGAATACCGCTTGGACACGATTCGGCAATACGGCGACATCAAGTGCGCACCAGGGCAAAAGGCGAGCCGCATTATCAATCGGCTCTGCCTGAAATTTCATCTCGACCAAATCGAAGAGGAAGCGGAAGCGGGCGAGCCGGACAACCGTTATATGCGTACAGTAAAGCCATACAACGCGCTGTTTGCACGGCTGGCCGATGCTCTGAACCCGGCGCATATCGAGAAAACCGCAGTGCTGTCAATCCACCCCTGCGATTTCCTCGAAATGTCCAACCGTGACAACACTTGGAGTTCCTGCCATTGCTTAGAAGGCGGCGGTTACCGCGGCGGCTGCCAGTCCTATATGGGTGATGCTGTCAGCATGATTTTCTTCACGGTCAGTGACGAGTACACGCAGGACTTCCATACAGCCCCGCGCATCACGCGAGAAATTTTCTGCTATAAGGATAATGTTCTGCTGCAATCCCGATTGTATCCTACAGATTTGGAGGACCAAAAGACATTGTATCGCAGCATCGTCCAGCAGGCAATCGCAACATGCCTTGACAAGCCGAACCTGTGGTCACTTAAGCGTGGAAAAGATACCGAACCTTACTGCGAGTCTGCGGCGGACAGCAACCACTATCCCGACTATAAGTATGGATACGCGGTTGCATCTTTGCTGAAAGGCGAAAACGACTATGGCCAAATGACGATAGGCTCCGTAGCCCGCTGCGTCTGCTGCGGTGGAGAACAGAAGAACCATCGTTCCATACGCTGTGCAGAGTGCGGCAATATGTATGTCTGCAAGGGCTGCGGCAAAACGGTGCATGGATATGGGCGCTATATTGATGAGCACTTTTATTGCAATGAGTGCAGCTATGAATGTGCGGTTTGCAAAGAAAAGTTTATCGGTATGCCGCGCATCGGAATTGCTCGTTCCGGTGAGCAGCGTGGGATATGCCCTGCCTGCTATGAGCAGGTTGTTGGCGTATGCAGAAACTGTACGATTCATGGAGACTGCCTTTCCATCGGTGCCAATCGCTTCTGCCCGAACCAGATGAGCGGCCTTGCCGCATAAAGGAGGAATCCATGCAAGAATTGACGTTTGAAACCATTCTACGTCTGCCGCAGATGGAATTGAAAAAGAGGTTAAAAGCCGAGCTGAAAAGCAGGGGTTACCCCGTTACCGATAAGCCCGGCTACCTGTATGCCGAGGGAACGATTCCTGTCTTGCTGGTAGCCCACATGGACACGGTTCACCGTCAGCCTGTCGAGCAGATATGCTATTCGGCAGACAGGGCAGTAGCTATGTCACCGCAGGGAATCGGCGGCGATGACCGCTGTGGTGTCTGGATGATTTTGCAGATCCTGCGCACGGCGAACTGTCATGTGCTGTTCTGTGAGGATGAGGAAGTCGGCTGTGTAGGTGCAAAGAAATTCACAAGAGGTCCTTTGCGGCCACAGGTAAACTACATTGTAGAGCTTGACCGCCGGGGCAGTAATGATGCTGTGTTTTACCGCTGCGATAACCCGGAGTTTGAGGACTTCGTTACCTCGTTCGGATTTGAAACAGCGGGTGGTTCACGCAGTGATATATCCTACATTGCGCCGTATCTGGAAACAGCTGCGGTCAATATCAGCTGCGGCTATTATTGCGAACACCAACGGCATGAGTACATCCGCTTAGAGGAGATGGAACTGAATGCCGCCCGTGTGGCACAGATGGTAACGCAACAGACAGAACACTTTGAATATAGGGAACAGCAGGATAGCTTCTTCGGCGGGCGAACATACCAGTATTCTATGTGGGATACTGCTTCTGAGTGTGAAACCTACAAATGGCTTTCACCGCTGCCGAAAGAAGCAAAAATCAAGCTGGGAACGGCAGAACTTATCATGCCTCATGCCAAGATTGACCGGCAGGGGAAGATACATCGATATGTTCCCAAATTGAAAGCAGCCGTCCTGACAGAAAACGCCATAGCGGTGATGCCGGACGGTAAGAAAGCAAGATATGATTCCAAAGAGGCAAAGTGCCAGAAAGTGATGCCCCTGTCAAGGGCATTGGAAATACTGGGATGTAAGTAAACAAAAGGTCCTCTTTCGCTGTGAAAGAGGACCTTTTGTGAAGTGGTGCAAATATATAACTTGGTTAGAGTTCGGTGCAGTATCTTGCCAATCATGCAAAGCGGATGTAAAATTTATGGCGACCCGTTGTGCAAATGCAGAAAGCTATGGTATGCTAACTATATAAAGTGTACTGGAAATAATCAGAACGCGAGGGGTGATAATGATGGAGAACAAATCGGATAAAGGCGGCTTCTGGAGACGACAATCTTTTTTTTTGCCTCCATTGACTGCGGCGGTGGTTTTGCTGTGCCAGCAGATGGCTTCTTCCAATCCATCCGGCGTGGTCACGGTGAACATTTTGCTGTTGGTACTGAATTTCTTCAGCTATGTGGGGCTTTTGCGTGGGGAAAAAAGCACAGAAAAATCCGTGGCGATCGCCGCGGCAGGTTTTATTACACTGATGGCATTTGTGTTCAATACCTGCGTAGCCGGAATTCCCACTCCTTTGAGCGATACGGGAATCTTTATGAACAGTCTCTGCGGTATGTGGGTACTGGTAGCAGTTGTTCAAGGAATTTCGCTGTTGATACAGGCAGTGTTGCAACCAACGGTTGAGCAAGAGACCGGAGCAAGCGAAACCAATGTTTGGAATCGCCTACAAAAAGTAGGGGGACAGCTAAAACCAAAAGCCACAAACTCGCAGGAAATAATTTTGATGCTGCTGCGCCTTGCCACAGTATTGTTGGCAATCGTTTCCTGGTGGAGTACCGCACAGGGGATGCGGGACTATGTGTTTTCACAGGCGTGGCAGGCAAATCTTGCCTCGTTTGCCATACAAAGCATCCTGCTGGGACTGAACTTTTACCTGCCGACCTTCTGGCGCTGGATACATAGTCTGCGCGGGAAAATCTGCGTGCTGGCGCTCAGCGGCGTGGTCTTGTTCTGCTCCTCGTGGTTCAGCTATGTTTTTATCGTTGGCACGGTCTATGAAAAAAGCTGGCAGACCGAAAGCCGCCTGTTGGTTCAGTCGGTGTACCGAAATGAACTGTACAAAGCAGATGAATTTGTACAAATCAGCAGCAACGCCCTGCGGGAAACGCTGGGCGACGAGGTGGCGGTTCTGTACACTGCCAGCAAGACCGCCGATACCGAAACAACACAGAATCCTTCCGGCTTGGATCTGACAGCGGACAAGGCAAGCTACGCCGATAATGCGGACTTTGCGGCAAAAAATGAAATTGCTTCGGCAATCCAAGCGATGCAGACCGCCACGCAGGAGGGAACATCCTCCGGCGTGCGCGAACAGGCTACCGCAGCCCTGACACAGCTTACCGAACAGGTGGAAACTCGCATCGGACAGCTGACGCAGCAGATAAGCCAGACGCAAGACGCCTTGACGGCAGCAGCAGATGCGCAAACCAGCACAGCCAGTGCGTTGCGAAATGCGCCGTATGGAAGTAATACTAACGCTTTGCAGAGTGCCTATAACAGTGCGGCATCCCGATTGAGTAACTTGCAGGATACGGTAAATCAGCAACAACAGGACTTACAGGATTATCAGCAGGCGCAGGGAATCCTGCAACGATACGCAGGTGTGCTGGGAATTGCCGGAAATGCAGCCTCCGTGCAGACAGGTCAGGCGCTGCGTAGTATCCAAAGTGCGCTGCTACAGACGGATGTGGATACGGAAGCTATTGAACAGCAGGCACGCACCGTGTTTGAACAGCTGCAAGCCGCACAGGACAGTGGATCGGATGCGGATTTTCAGACATTATTGAATGATATGGACAGTTTTATCCACAAGGTGCAGGATTACGCAGTCCTGAAATCATCAGGTGACGCGCTGCAAAACCAGATTGACAGCATGACGGCAGATACTGCACAGGATACGGAAAACTGGGAGCCTCTATGGACAGAGAAAATTGAGCGTCTGAAGGCAACAATCAGTGGTCTGCCTGTCAGTGACAGCGGGCAGGAGTATGACCGTGCAGATGCCCTTGATAAGTTGGACGATGCACAGCGCCTCTATATTTCAGAGCATAACCCTGTTGATCAGGCACTGATTTATCTGGGAAGCCCATATTGGCAGCTGGCAGCATTTTCTCTTGTATTGGCGTTCTTCTTGGATATTGCCGCCTTTATTACCGGGCTTGTCATTGATGTGGCAGATCGGCGTAAAATGTTGGAAAAATGAAGAAAACCACTTAGGTTAAAAAGACAGCCTCTTCCGCTGATGTGATTTCAGCAGAAGGGGCTATTACTTTATGCTCACGCGTGACGTGGCAAAGTAGCTTGCAAAATGGGTTTGTAAATTTTGGCTAAAAGTTCACCGAAATGTAACATTCTGTTGTACAATAGGGATTATAAAGGGGGATTGTAGAATGAATCCGATTTTGATTGTGGACGATGAAGCCGCCATTGCCATGCTGGTGCGGCGCATCCTGACGGAGGCGGGCTACCGCTGTCAGGCCGTGACCGACAGCCGCGCGGCGGCAAATCTGCTGGAAAAGAACCGCTATGATCTGGTGCTGCTCGATGTGATGATGCCCTATCTGGACGGGTACGATCTGCTGGCGTACCTGCGGCCCACGGGCACGCCCTGCATCTTCATCACAGCGAAGGACGCTGTGGCTGAGCGGGTGCGCGGGCTGAACAGCGGCGCGGATGATTACATCGTCAAGCCGTTTGCCCCTACCGAGCTTGTGGCCCGGGTGGAAAGTGTGCTGCGGCGCGCCGGGCGCAGCACCGCTGTCTACACGATGTGGGAGTACACGGTGGACGCTGCAGCCTGCCGTGTGCTGCGCGGTGAGGAGGAAATGCACCTGACCCGCAAGGAATATGACCTGCTGCTTTTGTTTTTGCGCAACCGCGGCCGGGCGCTGTACCGGGATTATCTGTACGAAACCGTCTGGGGCGATGACGGCACGGGCTGTGACACCCGCACGCTTGACACCCACATTGCCCGCCTGCGCCGCAAGCTGAACCTTGGCGACCGTCTGCACAGCGTGCGGCAAATCGGTTATATGCTGGAAAAGGAATAAAATGTAACCCGCCCGTGACAAAGCTGTAACCAACCGGAAACAATCCTGCGCTATGCTGGGGGTACAACAAACAAAGGGGGATAACCACGATGAAACACACCGCAAGGCTGACCGCCTGTCTGCTGGCGCTGGCACTGACGGCCTGCACGGCCGCGCCGCAGGATGTGCCTGCAGGCACGACCTCCGAGATAACCGCCGCGCCCGTGCAGACTGCAGAGCCTACCACAGAAACACCCGCCGTGCAGGGCACGCTTACGCCCATTTACACGGCATGGGGCACGGCGGTGGGCCAAGATGCCGTCTATAGCGCGATGAACATTGACGATGCCGGACAATACTATGCAACAACGATTGATTTTTCCACGGGCGAGCAGCGCATTCTCTGCAAAAAGCCCGGCTGCAGCCATGCGGATGAAAGCTGCCCGGCCTACATGACGGCCATCCGTAACGGCTGTGTGCCGCAAGCCATGCTGCTGCCCGTGGGCGACCGGCTCTATTGGCTTGTGGATGGCCGCCACAATGAGAGTGACAGCGCCTATCTGGATGTGAGCAATCCGGACGGCAGTGACCGCCGCCGTGTGGCCGAGGGTGATGACCTGCCCGATTTGACCAGTGCCTATATCTGGTACACGGATGGCACAGCACTGTATACATTTGTACGCGGATATGACAAATATTCCGTATTGCGTCTGGATGAGGGCGGTGCGGCGTGCCTCTTTACCCGCAGCATACCGGACGGCGAGGACTATTTCGCCGTAGGCTGCTGGCAGGACAAAATCGTTTTGCAGCACAGTGGAGGCTATCAGCAGCAGCCCTTGAACGCGGCCGGAGCGGCCGCCACGGATGAGGAGCTGCGCGCATGGCTGGCCGCCGACGAAGAGGCGCAGAAAGAGCAGACGAAAAACCTCTGTCTGCTGGATACGGCGGGCAGCATGACCGACACCGACATGACATGGGGCGGTGATGCGGGCAATGTCCAGCTTGTCCACAACGGTGCGGCCTATGTGCTGAACAAATCCGGGCTGGTGACAAAATTCGATCTGGCTGCGGGCACAGCCCAGACCCGACAGCTTGACCTGCAGGGAACACAGATATCATACGGTGTCGTGGAAGGCGCAAGGCTGGACGGCTGGATCCCTGTGACGGTGCGCGATGACAGCGAGGGGCTGCTGAACCCTGAGACCGGCGTCTACACCCCGCTGCCGACCACATGGCTCAAGGATCAGGCGGTGGAGCGCAGCCCGTTTATTGTGGCGGCCAGCGACACGATGCTGCTTGTGAAATATGGCGAAATCTACTACACGACAAATGACATCGGCACGGACGGCGCACCCTACAGTTTTACCACCTGCCGCGGGGAGTATGGGATCATTTCGGCAGCAGACTATCTGGCGGGCAGTCAGGATTGGGTGCAGGTGACGCTGCAGGGCCGCGATCTGGTATGAGGAAACAGCAATGAAATTTGCAACCAAGCTATCTCTGGGCTGCATTGCGCTGCTGTCTTGCGCGCTGGGCGCGGCAGGGCTGCTGCTGACCGGGCAGAGCTTTTCCGGCAGTCTGGCCAGCACCCGCACGGCCCTGCAGGCCCAGCAGGAAAAGGAAAAGTACGCGCTGGAACGCATCATCTTTCAAGCCACGGACAGCGCGCAGTTTGAAAATTACATTTTGGCGTCCGCTGCCCAGCAGTATGCCGAGCAGACAGCCGATGCGGGCAGCAGCATGGCACTCTGGCTGGACGGTGCGTATGCGCTTTACTCCGGCCTGCCTGCGGCTCTGCCGCGCACCGCGCTGAAGCAGGCCCTGACGGACGGCGAAAACGCCTGGCAGCTGACCCGGACGGACGGGCGGTGGTATTTGCTGCTGACCCAGCCGCTGGATCTGCCCGGCGTGCGGGCCGATATGCTCTGCGCCTACGATGTGAGCGCGGTGTTCGCCACCCGTGACGCCCAACTGCGGGTGTGGCTGGCGGCATCGGCGGCGCTGCTGGTATTGGGCGGCGGGGCAGCAGTGCTGTTCAGCCGCCGCGTGACCCGCCCGCTGACTGCGCTGCAGACGGCCAGTGAGAAAATTGCCGATGGGGAGTACACCCAGCGCACGCAGGTTAAGACCGATGACGAAATCGGCGCGCTGAGCCGCAGCTTTGATGCGATGGCTGCAGCGGTGGAAGGAAAAATCAACGAATTATCGAAAACAACGCAAAGCCAGCAGGACTTTATTGCGGCATTTACGCATGAGGTCAAGACCCCGATGACCGCGATGCTCGGCTATGCCGACCTGATGCGTGCCCGGCCCGATGACGCCGAGACCCAGCGGGAGGCAGCGGGCTACATTTACCACGAGACCCAGCGGCTGGAAAACCTGAGCCGCAGTCTGCTGGCTCTGATGGGGCTGGATCAGGCCGGGGCGCTGGAGCTGGTGCCCTGTCAGGATGCCGGGCTTTTGATGCAGACTGTGCGCAGCCTGCCGCAGGGCAGTACGCCCGTGCCGCGTGTCATCAGCGCGGGGTGCGTGGTGCAGGTAGACCGCAGCCTGTGGGTGGATATGCTGCGCAACCTGACCCTCAATGCCCAGCGCGCCTGTCAGGGCATCGAGGGTGCAGCCATCACCCTGCGGTGTGAGCGCCGCGCCGGGCAGGCGGTTTTCACCGTGACGGATACGGGCTGCGGCATCCCCGCCGCCGATCTGCCCCGCGTGACCGAGGCATTTTACATGGTGGACAAGTCCCGCAGCCGGGCCGCAGGCGGCAGCGGGATCGGGCTGGCGCTCTGCGCCCGCATTGCCAATGCCCATGGGGCAAAGCTGGAAATCACCAGCACCGAGCATGTCGGCACGACCGTGACCATCGCCGTGCCGGAGGTGCTGCCGAGCGAAAGGGAGGCTGACAATGACACGCAAAGCTGATACGCTGCGCCCCTTCCTGCGGTGCGCCGCTGTGGTGCTGTGCAGTCTGGCGCTGCCGCTGGCGGTGTTCGCCCTGTGGGACCGTGCACTGCTGGCAGCGCCCCACATCCGCACGGACGGGGAGCGCTTTTCGGCAGCCGGGCGGGCCAATGCCACAGCCTGCACCCTCTACGCAGCCGAGCATGTGACGAAGGTGCCGCTCGGCAGCAACAGCGTCTGGGACGGTGGCTGGACGGCGGGCACGATGGACGGCAGTGCACTGGCCCGCGCCCGCCGGACGCTGCGCGCCCTGCACGAGGCCGGGCTGCTGTGCAATGACAGCTATGCCGCCGCGCTCTCGGTCTGCCGTCTGGACTACGGAAGCTGGGAGCTGTACACCGCGCCCTGCGGCCTGACGCAGCTGGTGCGCCGCCCGGAAGAAATCTACACCGGCGCGGATACCGAGCATGTGTATATCCAGCTGATTCTTTCCGATGACGATGCACCGCTGTATTTTAACTATCAGAATGATTTAGGGCAGGGCGCTACGCTGGCCGATGACGCTGTGGCGCAATATTGCGCCCTGCTTGGGCTGGACGAGTTTACCGACTGGCAGTACCCGGAATGGGGCACAGCCGTGCGGGATTTCGGCGCAGCAGGCTACAGTAAGACCGCGCAGGTCTACGCCGTGGCGAACGCCGGCGGGTACAGCGTAACGCTCTCCGCCGCCAGCATGACGCCGCAGACCTTTGCAGCACTGAACACACAATACGGGGAGGAAATATCATGAAGAAATATCTTGCTATCACTGCCGCGCTGGCGCTGACCCTGACAGCCTGCGGACAGGCCGCAGCGGACAGCACGCCGACACCGACTGCGGCCACGGAAGCCGCAGCAGCCCCCGCCGAGCAGCCGCAGAGCATCGGCAACGATGCCCTGCGGCTGCTGACTGCCGCTGCGGACGGCGTGTATTATCAGGCGTTCAACGACTGGGAAATCAACTACACCGACACGATGGGCCGTGCGCTGATCTATGCCATCGATGAGCAGACCGGTGATGCGCGCCCTGTCTGCAATCTGCCCGGCTGCGCCCACAACAGCGACACCTGCCCCGCGTGGAGCGATGGAAACACCACCCTCTGCTACGGCGATGGGGACGAAGTCTATCTGCTGAATTTCTATTACAACGAGGAAACCAGCTATTACAGCTGGGAACAAATCAATTCCGACCACACCCGGCGCACCGTGCTGGCAAGGATTGAGCCGGGCCTGTCTGTTGCGGGCCGCGGTGTGGCCGCGGACGATAAAAACCTGTATTACAGCGTGCTGGACGATGACTGCCATCAGACGCTGTGGGCCGTGGACAAAGCAGGCGGGCAACCGCAGAAGGTCTGCGGATGGGATGATCTGGCCGATGGGGCTGGGGAGTACTCCCCCGAAATGTATACGCTTTTGGAGGTCAGCTGTCGGCAAATGACCTTTGCCAAGACGATACAGTCAACAGACGCCCGAACCAAGGCAATACAGATTTGCACAGTGGAGCTGACCGATGGAAGTTGTACACCGCAGCAGCGCTATGAACGCGATGCGGGCACTGTGTTTGTGACCGGGGACGGCATGGAGAAGCGCGACCTGATCAGCTACCAAAACGACTATCAAATCCTGACCGAGGGCAGCCGCAGCGGCCTTGCCAACTACAACTACCAAAGCGGGGAGGTTGGTTATCTGGATGCGGCAGCAGACAGCTTTACCCCCGTGGCCGATGGCTTTCCCACAACCCGCGCAGGATGGGAGTGCTACTACTCCCTGACCGGCTTTGCCGATGGCTGGCTGGTGTGGGTGGACGAGTGCGGCCGCGATGAAAACGGCAACGGCACGGGAGACAACACGACCCGCCAGTATTTCTGCCGCAACGGTGTCAAGACAGAGCTGACACAGCAGCGCTATATACAGGGCAAGGATGTGCAGAACATCCGGATTCTGGATGCTCAGGGCGGCCGCGTGCTGGCCGCTTACGACACCAAAACCGGCACGGTACACGACGTGGACAAGGACGGCACGACCTACACCCGGCCGATGAACTGGGACGTCTACGGCGTCATAGCGCTGGACGACCTGCTGGCAGGCAGTACAGACTTTACGCCGCTGAACTTTGCAGAATGACAAAAAAATATGATCGGGTACAATTTGTTGCTTACTAGGACGGGAACTCACTGCACCTGTCAAAATGCCATCGCTCTGGAAAGCCAATATTGGCAGTTTGCGATATCCTCTATTATACTGGCATTCTTCTTGAATATTGCTACGTTCATTACCGACATTGTCCTTGATGCGGCAGATTGGCGCAAAATGTCGACAAGATGAAGAAGAGCATATAAGAGGTTAGAAATACCGATAAATCATAATAACAGCCCCTTCAGCTGATGCAATTTCAGCTGAAGGGGCTATTACTTTAATTGTATTGAGTTTTCCCCGGCGTGTCGCACAAATTACCGATTCCAGATATTGTTTTCAAGATCGATAAGCCGCTTCTTATACTCGGCCATCCGCTGATCGGCTTTGCCGTCATCATCGGGAAAGCTGACGAGGTAGCCTGTGTCCGTGTCATGGAAGCCAATTTCCCCGGTGAGGCCGCATATATCGGAAACTTTTAGCAAGGTATGAAAATCATACTGCATAGCACTGATTTCAAGCGTTTTGTTCATGGAGGACTCCTGTGCTTTTACTTACTTTGCCCATTATAGCGTACCCGCCGGGGAAATGCAAACAAATAAATAATGCGCATCATTGCGTATAAGAAAAAATAATGCGTAAATTTGTTGGGAAATGACGTATTCAAAACGTATAAGGTAAATATAAGCATTGAAGGGAGTTGATGTTATGCTTATTGCTATTGACCACGGCAACAAACAGGTCAAAACCGTCCACGGAAACGCTATTGTTTCCGGTGTACAGAAAAGCAAAACCAGACCTTACGGCAGGGATGTACTGAAATACAGCGGCAGTTTTTATACACTGTCCGCGCAGCGCATCCCTTATCAGAAAGACAAAACCACCGATGAGCGTTTCTTTATCCTGTCGTTGTTTGCCATTGCGGAGGAAATTGAAGCGCAGGGCGCTTATACCTCCGGGCTGATGCCCATTGATCTTGCCATCGGTCTGCCGCCCGCACACTTCGGCGCACAGAACAAAGCGTTCGTGCGCTACTTCAAGCGCAAGGAACCGATCTACTTCTCCTACCGTGACAAGCTGTACAGCATTCTGATCCGCAATGTGCAGTGCTATCCGCAGGCGTTTGCAGCGGCGGCCATGATGTTGGGCGAGCTGGCAACGGTGCCGCGTGCGCTGATTCTGGACGTGGGCGGCTTCACGGCGGACTATCTGCTGCTGAAGAATGGCCGCGCCGACCTGTCCACCTGTGATTCACTGGAAAATGGCGTGATTTTGCTGTATAACCGCATCCGCTCTAAAGCCAGCTCTGATTTGGACATTCTGTTGGAGGAAACCGATGTAGATGCCATTCTCTTGCAGGGGCAGGGGAGCAGCTACGGGGAAGAAGTCGCCGCGCTGGTAGAATATCAGGCGCAGGAGTTTGTCAACGATATGTTGGGGGCGCTGCGCGAGCGCCAGCTCGATCTGCGCACGGGGCGTGTGATCTTCGTGGGCGGCGGGGCCTGCCTGCTGCGGCGGCAAATCGAGGCATCCGGCAAGGTGGCGCACCCCGTCTTTGTGGAGGACGTGAACGCGAACGCCAAGGGCTTTGAGTATCTTTACCGTTGCACAGTGACAGGGGCGTGATAAAACATGAAGGTGAAAAAGGACCGGGGACGCTTTACGGTTCGCTTTGACATGGAAAATCAAGACCATGTGCGCGCTGTAGAATACTTGGAACGGCAGCGCGACAGGGGCAAGGCACAGTACCTTGCCGATGCAATTCTGTGTTATGAAAAGGCAGAGACGAATTCTTTCCCGCAGGCAGACCGCGCCTTGATTGAGCAAATCGTGCAGGAATACTTAGAAAAGCAGAGCATGGGGCGTACCCGGGATTTGCAGAAAGAGGAGTCTCCTATATCTTCGCCGCCAATAGATTTAATAGCCAGTGCTTTGGCCGATTTTAGAGGGTAAAGCACTATACAGAAAAGGGCTTCTGCCAGCAGATGCGGAAGCCCTTTTTGAGAAGGAGAATAGTGAATATCAGTTTTTCATTTCGGCGCGGATCTTATCGTTGGCCTCCTCGACCTTCATGCGGGAGAGGATAACAGTAATGATGGCATCCAGCACAAAGGGAATCACGAGGTACATGAGTTTCAGCATATTGATGCAGGATTCCGGCTGCACGGCCAGCGCCTTATCATAGTGACTGAACGCCAGCAGCCAGCCGGTGATGGCAGTGCCGAGGCCGCCGCCCAGCTTGACACCGAGCGAGGTGCAGGAATACATCGTGCCGTCCACGCGCTTGTGCTTCGTCAGCCAAGTGTACTCGGAGCAGGAGGCAATAACAGCGTTCATGTCGCCCTACCACGGGCCCTGCCACGGGCTCTGACCCAGTGCAGCAATAGCCGTGAAGAGGAGCATCATCTTGACATCGCCGGAACCCGTATAACCAGCCACAGCAACCAGCGCACGGGCTACGGTAGCAAGGGCATAGCTGCCGACGTTCAGCTTGTACATACCGTGCATCTTGGCAACGAGGGTCGGGGTAAAGAGCAGTGCGATGATCAAAGGAATGTTGATGGCCCAAGAGAACACGCCGAACAGGTTCTTGTCGCCAAGGATATGAGCAGTGTAGTAGGTATCCATACTGATCATGGAACCATAGATCTGCTGCAAAATGTAGGTGACGCAGATCATCAGGTAGTATTTGTTGGAGACCAGCAGCTTGGCAGCTTCGACAAGACCGTACTTCTCGTCTTTCTCGATTTCGGCTTTATATAGGTAGGGCTGCTCTGCGTTCCAGAGTGTCGGGTCAATAATGGTGATTTCTGCATGATAGGGGAATGCCGCATCATCCGGTGCTTCCACGGGCGTTACGCTGCCGACCATCGTGCCGGCTGCATCGTAGAGGGTGATGCGGGTGGGGGTGGCAACAGCGGAATCGTAGTAACGCAGGCGGACAGCAACCCCTGCGGTGCTGCCGTGGATGTCGGTTGTGATGAAATAGTCCTCGATGCACTGTTCCGGTCGGTGCAGCAGGTAGACATCACGGAAAATGCCGTTCATGCGGAACATATCCTGACCTTCCATGTAACTGCCATCGCACCATTTCAGCACGAGGATCGCCAGATGGTTGGTGCCGTCCTGCAAAAACTTCGTTACATCGAACTCGCTTGTGGAATGGGCGACCTGACTGTACCCGACAAACTGACCGTTGAGCCAGACATAGAGGCAGGAGGCAACACCCTCAAAATTCAAAAATGCGCGAGGGGCAGCGGCATCTTTCTGGTAGGTAAAGTCATAGAGGTAAGCGCCGCAGGGATTTTCTTTGGGAACATACGGCGGATCAGCGGGAAATGGATAACGGATGTTGGTGTACTGGTGGTGGTCGTAACTGTGGTTCTGCCACACGCTGGGGACTGGGATGCTGTCAAAAGCGGAGGCATCATAGCCGATCTCATAGAAAGCATCCTGCAAGTCATAAATACTGGCGTAGTACCGAAATTTCCAACTTCCGTTCAAAAGCTGGAAGCGATCCGAGGTCTCGCGGTGCTCGACTAAGGCATCGCTGCGCCTGGATGCTGGAATGTAATAGGCACGATTTTACATGGTACCCACATGCAGTGTGTGCGGGTTCTCGTAATAGTGCGGAATAATCATCCATTCTCCTCCTGTGATTTATACAGTTCTGCTTGCGTTTTGTCTGAAATTATTATACAATTTCTATATACAATAAAACATAAACGGTATTGCACTAAATATGCACAAAATCAATGGCTTTTTGTAAAGTGAAGGTAAAATGGACGAAGCACCTCGCAATATTCACAAAAGCAGGAGGAGATTTTTGTGTACATTAACTCTGGCTATCTGAACAATTCCCGTACAGATTTCAAAGACAACTCCACGCCGCTGGTGGTGGGCAGCTGTGGCACCTACCGGCTGAAAACGCGCCCTAAACTTCCGACCTACTGGCAGAAAGGGCGCAGGGATTACCAGATTTTATATGTGGCGAACGGCAAGACGCATTTCTGGTTTGACGGCAAGGAAGAAATCGTCAGCGCAGGCCATATGGTGCTGTACAAGCCGGAAGAAATCCAAAAATATGTATATTATCTGGAAGATAACCCGGAAGTTTTCTGGATTCACTTCACAGGCAGTGATTTAAAGAACATTCTGGCGTATCATGGCATCTCGCTCGATGAGCATGTATTCTACTGCGGCGTGCTGCCGGACTACAAAGCGCTGTTCCGCAAAATTATTCAGGAGTTGCAGCTGTGCCGCTATGGGTACGAGGACTATATCGCATCGCTGTTCAACGACATTCTTCTGTTGGTGGATCGTCAGCAGCATGAACAGAAAAAAGCCACTGGCAACGTCCAAGAGCAGATTGAACGTGCAGCGGCTTACTTCAATGAGAACTATAACACAAAAATCAGTATAGACGATTACGCGGAATCCCTGCACATCAGCACCAACTGGTTTATACACAATTTCAAACAGTACGCTGGTATGTCCCCGGCCCAATACATCCTGTCGCTGCGCATGGTCAACGCACAAAGCCTGCTGGAGCGGACAACCTACAACATCAAGGAAATTTCCGAAATCGTAGGGTATGAGAACCCGCTGTATTTCAGCAGGGTATTTAAGAAGGAGATAGGAAAGTCACCGGCGCAGTATAGGAAAGAAGCTGCTTTTTTAGCAAAAACTATATAATGCTTTGTTGAAGTTTTGATCGTTTTGTTGTATAATGTATCATTAATATTAGTGAAGAAATCCTATAAACGGAGTGAATGTTATGAACAAAATTATAGAAAACTTTCTAGATATTCATAAAAAGGAGTATTCAATTGAACGTCTCGACACAGAAACAGCTTTTGAGCATTTTACTAATAAGTGCATAGTAAACAAATACTCTAATGAACGCTTTGATCCTTCTGATATAATGACTGATCCAGGAGAAAAAGGATTAGACGGCGTAGCTATATGTGTAAATGGCAGGGTAATCACAAGCAATGATGAATTGGAATCAATCTTAGGAGAAGCCAAGTCGCTAGATGTTCGATTTGTATTTATACAAACAAAAACCAGTGAACATTTCGATGGAGATGAAATTGGAACTTTTATTTATGGGGTTAAAGCTTTTTTTGCGCCTGAAGCCCTCCGTCCCCAAACAAACGAAAAGATGGATAATTTGATAAGCCTTAAAGACGAAATCTATAGACATAGCATTGATATGACGAATGCTCCGGTGTTGGATTTGTACTACGTTTGCTGTGGCAAGTGGGTTGAAGGTAACGGCTTGATGTCGAGAGTAAATCTTGATATTCAGCCACTTATTGATACGCAAAATTTTAGTTCGGTCGCTTTCTTCCCTTACGACTCGGAAAAAATTATTACTACCTACAAAGAACTCAAAAAGAAAGTCAGCAGATCTTTCACTATGGAGAAAAAAGTGACATTTCCTCCAATTGATGGTGTGAAGCAAGCTTTCTTGGGATTAGTGAAATGCAAGGATTTTGTTACTATTCTTACGGATAGCGATAATAATATGTTGACTAATATTTTCGAGGATAATGTTCGGGACTTCCAAGGCTATAACATTGTCAACTCCGAAATTCAAGATTCTCTTAGACATGGCGAAGATCAAGCAAGGTTTGGCTTGTTAAATAATGGAATTACCATAGTGGCTAAAAGTATAACCCCTGTGGGCGATCAAATCGAAATATATGATTATCAAATTGTGAATGGGTGTCAGACAAGTTACGTCTTGTTTGATAATAGGGATATCCTAAGAGATGATTCCTTTGTTATGGTAAAGCTTATTGAAGTCACAAATGAGGATGTTTCTGATCGAGTTATTTATACAACAAATCGTCAAACAGAAGTGAAATCTGAAGCTTTTGTTGCTACGAAGCATTTTCATAAACGTCTGCAAGACTATTATGATGCTGTCTCCAATCCGTATCGTCTTTACTATGAGCGCCGCTCTAAACAGTATGACTTAAATGATGGTATTAGCAAAAATAGAGTTATTACCCTTACGCAACAGATTCAATCGTATTTGGCGATGTTCTTGAATGAACCTCATAGTACTCATCGCTATTATGGCGAACTGCTTCGTGCGTATGATAATCGGCTATTCCTTGATACAGATGATTATGAACCATATTTCTGTGCAGCGTATTTTAGCTATTATGTTGATGCACAGATTCGAAATAATGCTTTGGATAGAAAATATAAGAAATTTAAGTTCCACTTGATTTGTGCTATGCGTACACTAATTGCGGGTAGTGCAGTTGTATTTGGTCAGGCTCGGCAACAACAGAAAATTTGCAAGAAATTGTGGGAAGTTATGAAAAACGATGCTGATATGAAGCGAATGCTGGATGCTGCCGTAACGTGCTTGGATAGTGCGTGTAGTGAATGTCCGGATATTCCTGTTTCTGAACAACATCGCTCAAAAGAAATAACCGTTGCTATGATTAGTGTTGCCGAACGCCAAACAAAGGCTGCTAAGGATAACGCATTTTTGAAAAAAGGAGATATTGTCCATTGTACTGTAACTGCTATTAAACCGTATTCAGTTGATGTTATCATAAAAACTGATGACGCTCGCAACTGTGGCTCGATTTATATTTCGAGAATAGCCAAACAATATATTGAAGATATACACGATTTCATGTCCATTGGACAGATATTCCAAGCAAAAATCATAAATGATAACTTTTACGAAAAGCCCTGGGGATGGGAACTTAGTAAGATATTCTGATTGGTAGGTATTCAAGAAAGCTTACGCACGGATGATATTTAGCAGACACGCGAACTTATAATATGAGTATGGGGACTGACGCTTTTGGTCAAGGGGATATTACGTAGATATAGTAGGCCGGAGTAAAAAGCAGATAGTGGCGTATATTCAAGCATCAGTTTGACGAAAATCAGATAGCGGATCAAATGAGCTTGAAAGAGTTTATTGACCCGTTTACGGGCCGCAAGAATACCAAGGCATAAGTAAAACACCCCTTAAGGGGTCCAGCCACGAGTCGGCAATGCAGTTGACCGAACCGTTCGCGGTCCCTTGAGGGGCGTTTTTCGTAATATGTTCTTCTAGGGCTTGATTTACCGATTTAGAAAAATCCTCGTCGCGCAGGGGTCTGGTACCTCCCAGTTGACGTACAAATCATTCAATGGGCAGGCGTGGGGGTCACGGATATGCTCGTCGATCCAACCTTTGTACAGTTCACAGAAGTTGCCTTTTGTGAGGATGGCACAGCATTCTGACTTGTCCACAGTGGTGCTGAACAGGTATTCCACATCATGCACCGGCACAATGACCGGTGCGCCAGCCGTGTCAAAGGCACAGAGCAAATTCTTACAGCTGCGGCTCACGGCGCGCTGGCAGTCACCGCACTCGATGTAGATGGTGTTGCGCCAGTCGCGGCCTGTGGTGCGCAGGAACTTGCAGAGATGCGAGTTGGTGGAAGTAAAACAAAGTACAGTTTACAAGGGACTACACAGGGTAACGGTCTGACGGGAGGTGTGCCGCCCGTCAGATTTTCCATGTGATGTTCAAGCTGTCACTTGTAGCGGCAACGGTGGTAATCATCAAATCCACCACACGCCGCTTGTCATCAAAGGATACATTGTCCCATGTGTCGAGGTAGCCGGAAATCTGGCTGACCTGTTCCGGGCTGATGGCTTCCACCGTCAACTCCGCTATCCTCGCCAGAAGTTCCTGCTTGCGTCCGTCCAGTTCCGCTATCTTCACATTCACATAGGAGAGCAGAACATTGTTTGCACCCGTCAGACTGTCCACCAGCTTTTCAATCTCGCTGTCCACATGGAGAAGTTCCACTTGCAGGGCGGCGATTTTCGGGTTTGCCTTTGCCGCTTTTTTTCTGCCCGTCAGCGTTTTGTAGCTTGCCAGCTTCTTCACCATCTGCTGATAAACAACCGCTTCCAGCTCCGAAGTGATGATTTTCCCGCACCCGGCACAGCTTTTATTGTCCAGCCGCTTTGTGCAGCGGAGATATTGCTTTCCCACAGGATTGTTAATGCTCATAAGGGCATACCCGCAGTTTCCGCACTTGATTTTTCCCGCCAGCCATGTATGGGTGGCTTTCCGGGCAGACTGGATTTTCATGTTGTTCATCAGCTTCTTGCGGCAGGTCAGCCAGATGTCGGAGGGGACAATGCCCTCATGGGGAGCCAGCACCAGCATTTGGTCTTTCAAGTCGTTCTTTTTGCTGGGCTTCACATCCCGCCCTTGATACAGATAGCAGCCATTCATGCCGGTAAAATCGGCAGCGTCATTGACAATGATTGTCCCTTGACTTTTGAAAAATTCGTACACATCAAGGTCTGCCTGCACATAGACAGGATTGCGTAACATCTGCGCCAGCGTGGGGCGTATTAGTTCCTTGCCGTTGAATAAAATTCCCTGTTCGGCAAAGTACCGGGTAATGTCCCCGTAGGAGGTTGTGGGCTGGGCGTACATCTCAAACATCAGCCGGATATTTGCCGCTTCCTCCGGGTTTACCACCAGCTTCTTTGTGTTGATACCGTCCATCTTAATCGGCTCTGTATGGAAGCCGTAAGGGGCTTTCCCACCCATCTTGAAGCCTCGCTGGCTGCGGGAATAATAAGCGTCCGTCACCCGCTTCTGTATCGTTTCCCGTTCAAGCTGGGCGAACACGATACAGATATTCAGCATCGCCCGCCCCATCGGGGTGGAGGTATCAAACTTTTCCGTAGAGGACACAAACTCTACATTGTACTGTTGGAACAGCTCCATCATATTGGCAAAGTCCAGAATGGAACGGCTGATACGGTCGAGCTTGTAAACCACGACCTTTGCAATCAAGCCCCGCTTGATGTCCCGCACCAGTTCTTGAAACTTCGGACGGTCTGTGTTCTTGCCGCTGTACCCCTTGTCTGTGTATTCCTTGCAGTTACCGCCTTTCAACTCGTATTTGCAAAATTCAATCTGGCTTTCAATGGAAATGCTGTCCTTTTTGTCCACCGATTGTCTTGCATAGATTGCGTCTATTCGATTATTCATATTGTCGCTCCTTTTCTTAAAAAAGAAACGGAGCTGCTGACAGCTTTATTATACCGCCAGCAGCCCCGCAAATCAACGATGGCTTCGGAAAACCTTATGCCCCGGCTTCCTCACTCTGCCGTTTGTCGGCATACTTGCGGAACACCTCATAAAGCTGCTGTTCCAGCTCCCGGCGTTTTGCCGCTTCCTGCTCCGGCGTGAACACCGGAGAGAGATTTTCCAGCGTGATTTCCTTTCCCTGAAAAGTCACGACTTCGGTTTCTTTCTTGTATCTGATATGCTCCATAGTACCTCCGTA
>ENA-UERW01000018-UERW01000018.1-human-gut-metagenome-genome-assembly--contig:-NODE-18-length-146915-cov-40.146611_pt1 | contig 146915 bp, 98 predicted proteins | sample MGYA00242994_ERZ507995 | MGnify/ENA primary metagenome ERZ507995 (study PRJEB26167, sample SAMN06115492) | human gut metagenome | host: Homo sapiens | place: China:Chongqing | collected 2015-04-26...
GCCCAATTCATACTGTTCACCGAAGATATGGCGCACCAATGACCGGATACAGGGAAACTCGCCTTGTTGCGGACGGTGTCCTATCGGCTCGTAGAGGTTCAGGAACTTGTCCACCACGGGACGGTAGTCCACATGGTCGGGGACGGTGCAGAAGCCGTCGTACTTCGGCACGGTGGCGAGATAGTCCTTGCCGTAGTCCTGCCGCAGTGTTTCGTTGTTCCACACGATGCGCTTCTTCACATAGCCTCCGTTCAGACGGGGCTGGTTCACTAACTTGTAGAGGGTAGTACCCACACGGATAAACTCCTCATTTTCAAAGTTGCCTTGTTTCATTAGCACTTCATTTTTTTGTTTAATCAGTGCAAAACTCGACAATTAGCGCAGAACGGATTAACAACTCACGCATACCTCACGTAAGATTTTCTTGGATTTGGCTTTATGACATACAACAAAAGCCCGAAGAAATGCCATTCTAATGGATTTTTCTTCGGGTTTGTCGTAATCGTACGTATGAATGGCAATACACCTATTCACATACTCGTATAAATACATTGTTGGCAATGGGAATACGCATAGGTCTCACTACTTCATGTCGTCATATCATTAGAACTTATGCCTGATAATTAGACATATCCCAACCATTTATACCCAGCGAAAAGAAGATATTTGTTTTCTCTTTTCGCAAGTACAGCCTTTTAAATATGGCATTGCGCACCTGTTCCGCACCGAAGCTGTCAATGCGGAAAGCAAGTGCGACTATCATCGGAAAGCTGAACACATCGGCATGATACCCGTTCTCCTGCCGAACATACTTCTGTACCTCGTATTCTTTTAATGCTCCACTGTTATAGATGTTTCTGATGGCAGAACGAAGTGTCGGAGCAATTACTCCGAACAGTTCCACCAATTCCGGCTCGCTCATCCAAATGTTTGAGACATTCTCCGGCATGATGATATTGCCGGATTCATTCACTGTTATGCTGTTTCTTCTCATACTCATGACATCGTTATTCCGTTAAACGTCTTACTCAGTTTGTCGCCGAACATGGTCAGGTCGTTGTCGAGCTTCTGCGTGGTTATCTTTGCGTAGAGTTGGGTCGTGACTATATTCGTATGTCCCAACACACGGCTTACGCTTTCAATGGGCATCCCCTTGCTCAAAGCTAATGTTGCGAAGCCATGACGACTGCAATGAAATGATATTGACTTGGTTATGCCACATTCCCTTATCATCCGTTTCAACGGTTTGCAGATAGACCAATAGTTCAAGTCGGGGAATATACGATTGTCTTTCTGCATCGGTCGGTAGCGTTCGACTATCTGCAAGGGTATATCCAGCAGCTTCACTTGGAAGGCGACTTTTGTCTTGTGGCGTTTGGACAATATCCACTTCTCGCCGTTCACCTCCACGATGTTGTCATTCGTCAGTTCCTGAATGTCCACGAATGACAAGACGGTGAAACTGGCAAAGATGAAAATGTCACGGATGTATGCGAGCTTGCTGTCTGCAAACTCATGTGTCATGACCGCTTTCAGTTCATCCTCCGTCAGATATTCCCGTTCTTTCACATTGGGGCTGATATGAAACTGGATGAAAGGATTGCGCGGTATCAACCCGTTATAATGCGCTTTCATGACCACGCCTTTCAGCCACATACAGTTTGCCCATATCGAACCGTTCCGCAATCCGGCTTCAGTCGAGAGGTATGCGGCGAACTCCTTGATGAAATCGGGAGTAAGTTCCAACATGGACATATCGCTGCGTCTGTAAAACGACTTGATAAAGGCGGCTACATGGTTTCTTGCCCGTACACGTGCCCGATAGGTAGCCATTACCCTGTCTTTGCCTACCCGTTTCTTGAACACTTCGTTCTCACGGTCGAATGCTTTTAGCAGCGTCTCATACTCGCTGCCGATTCCCTGATAGGCGTTGCACACCATCTCAGCCGTAACAAATGCCTCGCGGTCTGAAATGCGCTGGTAATGTTTGATGATTTGCGCCTTGATGTTGTCAAGGGCAAGGTTGATGTCTCGTGCCTCGCGGCTCTTGCCTTTCGCCTTGTTTCCTTTCACGTCCCAAAGCGTTTTCGGGATGTTCTGCTTACAACTGAACTGCGCCACAGTCCCGTTGATTGTCACTCGTCCCATGATGGGGACAATACCGTTTTTCTCCTTGCTGCCGTTCACGTAGAACAGAACCTTGAATGTGCTTCTTGCCATACTCGTTTTTTGTTTGCAAAGTTATTACTCAACGAGTTAGACCTTGATATGCCAACCTGTGCCACAAGCTGCCAAATACAACACGGTGTGTTAAAAATCACCATTCGGCGGGTAATGATTTGGAGACCGTTCTTCTTCATAAATCCGCTTTCCTTTACGTTACCTCGATTTTTCGCCTGTCCTCATTTGTCTTCGCAAACGCCTTATTGACAGGCATTACGAAGACATTTGTCCCTTTTTATTCGTCTTTTCCAGAGATTTTTCGTAACTTTGCGAGCTGAAAATACGGACGCGCGCAAGGCATCCGTACAATGTTGCAAAGTTAGTAAATTATAAGAGGTATGCAACTTTTTTACGCCCCCGACATCACGCCGCCCCTCCATACGCTGAGCGAAGAGGAATCGAAACACTGCGTGCGGGTGCTGCGTCTGGGACGCGGAGATACCCTTCATATAACTGATGGGAGGGGCAATTTATTTTGCTGCGAGATTACGGACGACAATCCGAAACGCTGCACGGTGCGCGTCACGGAGACCCGCGCCGGGTGGGAGGCGCTCCCCTATTCGCTGACGATGGCCGTTGCGCCGACCAAGAACGCCGACCGCTTCGAATGGTTCCTCGAAAAGGCGACCGAAGTGGGCGTCGGCACGATCATCCCGCTCGAAACCGAGCACTGCGAACGCCGGGTCTTCAAGCCCGAACGCGGCGAACGGGTCATCACGGCGGCCATGAAGCAGTCGCTCAAAGCCTACCGTCCCACGCTGCGTCCGCTCACGCCTTTCGGCGAAGCGGCGGCCATGCCCTTCGAAGGGCGCAAATTCATCGCCCACTGCGCCCCGGCGCAGTCGCCCGAAGGCAAAGCCTACCTCCCGGCGACGCTCCGCAGGGGCGAGGCGGCGCTGATCCTGATCGGTCCCGAAGGCGATTTTTCGCCCGAAGAGATCGCTTTCGCACGCGCGAACGGATTCGAGGAGATAACCCTCGGCGCGCAGCGGCTGCGCACCGAAACGGCCGCAGTGGCCGCAGTGGTGATGGTCTCCGTGGCAAACGGTTAGCGATACGGACAAAACGGTCCGCATCGCCGGTTCCGCCGCACGGCGGCACGGTATAAACAGTATAATTACACACAAATAGCTCATGTTTCTCTATTCACTTCTCGCACTGGCGGTGGTGACGGCGCTGATATTCGCCGCCCCTCTCAAGGCCAAGGTGTGGGCGACGCTGGCAGTCGTCGCGGCGGGAGCGCTCTGGGCGTCGGCAACGGCCGTCGGAGTGCTTGCCGGCGGACACACCGTACGGTTGTGGGCGACCGACGTCTTCCTCTTCGGAAGCGACGCTGGCTCGATGGACCCTCTTTCGGCGCTGTTCGCGCTGATCGTCTCGGTCGGGGCCGTCGCCGCGGTGCTCTACTCGCGGGGATATCTCGCGCATTACCTCGGACGCAAATCCCCGGCCCACATCTCGCTGCACTACACCGCGCTGGCGACGATGTTCTACGCCATGCTGGGCGTAGTGACCTCCGAAGGCGGATTTTCATTCCTCTTTTTCTGGGAGCTGATGACCGTCGCATCGTTCCTGCTGATCCTGTTCGACGCCGAGCGCCGCGAAGTGCGCCGCGCCGCGCTGGCCTACGTGATCATGATGCACGTGGGATTCGCCCTGCTGCTCATCGGCTTCGTGCGGTTGGACAGCGTCTGCGGATCGGCCGACTTCGCCCTGTTGGGCGAATATTTCCGCACGCAGCCCGCCCTGCCGCTGTTCGTGGTCTTCCTCGCGGGCTTCGGCATGAAGGCCGGCATGTTCCCGATGCACGTCTGGCTGCCCGAAGCGCATCCCGCCGCCCCGTCGCACGTCTCGGCCCTGATGTCGGGCGTGATGATCAAGACGGGCGTCTACGGCATCCTGCGCGTCACGGCGCAGATCGCCGACCTGCCGACGCTCCGCACCGCAGGCCTGATCCTGCTCGTCGCAGGCATCGTCACGGGACTCTGGGGCGTGATCCTCGCCGCGGCGCAGAACGACGTGAAGCGGCTGCTGGCCTACTCGTCGATCGAAAACATCGGCATCGTCCTGATCGGACTGGGCATCGCGGCGCTGGGCAAGAGTTCGGGCAACCAGCTCGCGGCGATCTGCGGACTTTCGGGCGCACTGCTCCACACGCTCAACCACTCGCTGTTCAAATCGCTGCTCTTCTTCGGAGCCGGCAACATACTCTCCCAAACGCACACCACCTCGCTCGACGCGCTGGGAGGGCTGGGCAGGCACATGCCTGTCACGGGCCTGCTGTTTCTGGCCGGCACGACGGCCATCTGCGCCCTGCCGCCGCTCAACGGATTCGTCTCGGAACTGCTGATCTACCTCGGCATGCTCGACGGCATCGCTTCGGGCAGCGACGTGCTCGCTTCGGCGGCCGGACTGGCCGCACTGGCGCTGATCGGCGGAGTTGTGATTCTGGCCTTCACCAAGCTCTACGGCACGGTGTTCCTCGGCGCGCCCCGCACGCACGAAGTGGCCGAAGCCTCCGAGGTCGATAATTTCCGCATCGCCGCCATGGCGCTGCCGCTGGCCGGAATCCTCTTCATCGGACTCTTTCCGCAGACCGCCGTAAGCGCGGTAACCCGCGCCGCGGGATTTTTCATCCACCACCCCGCCGATGCGGCGGACTACCTGCTGTCGCCCACGCTGGCGGCCGTCAGCCGCACGGCATGGCTGCTGATTCTGGTCGTCGGACTCTTGGCATGGCTTCGCAGCCGCGCCCTGCGCACGCGCAAGGTGACCGACGGCGCGACGTGGGGCTGCGGCTTCACCTCGCCCAACGTGCGGATGCAGTACAGCGGCGAATCCTACTCCGAAGGACTGCAGTCGATCGCCACGTCGCTCACGCAGAACAGCGGCGAAGGCGGCGCCGTCGGCAAAGGCGAGATTTTCCCTGCCGCGCACAACTTCGACATACGCCACAAGGACCGCTTCGACAAACTCTTCGCGGCATGGTGGGTCGAACTGCTGCGCGTGATAAACAAGCGCGCCATGCGCCTGCGTACGGGCAAGATCAACCACTACGTGCTCTTCGCACTGGCGTTTCTGGTCCTGATATTCCTGTTGTCCATCTTTAACCTGATCTGACGATGACGGCACTCAATACACTCCTGATCCTGCTGACGGCCGTCTGCATTCCGGGCCTGATAAACCGCACGCGGGCCGTGCTGGCGGGCCGCCGGGGCATCCGCTTCGCCCAGCACCTCTACGACGTGCGCCTGCTGCTGCGCAAAGGCGCGGTCTATTCGACGACCGCTTCGGCGCTGTTCCGCGCCGTGCCGTCGGTCTACCTCGGCTCGGCGATCGTCGCCGCGCTCTTCATCCCCGTCGGGGAGCTGAAACCCCTGCTGTCGTTCGACGGCGACATCGTCTGCTTCGCCTACCTGATGGCTCTCGGCCGCTTCGCGCTGATCCTCGGCGCCATGGACACCGGAAGTTCGTTCGAAGGCATGGGCGCGAGCCGCGAAGCCCTCTACGGCGCGCTGGTCGAACCGGCGCTCATGCTCACGGCCGGCACGCTGGCCCTGCTGGCGGGCCACACGTCGTTCGCCCGGATCTTCGCCGAAGCGGCGACGGGCGACCTGCAGCTGACCGTCCTGCTGGTGCTCACGGCCTACGTGCTGGTGAAGATCGTCTTCACCGAAAGCGGCCGCGTACCGGTGGACGATCCCCGCACCCACCTCGAACTGACGATGATCCACGAAGTGATGTGCCTCGACTACTGCGGCACGGACCTCGGCATGATCAAAATCGCCGGGTGGCTCAAAACCGCGGCGCTCTCGATGCTGGCGGCCGACGCCGTGACGGCGGCGCTCTGCCCCCACTGGTGGGCCGCGGCGCCGCTGGCCGTACTCCTCACCGGACTCTCGGTCGGCGTGGTCGAATCGACGCAGGCCCGCAACAAACTCTCGCGCAACACCACATTCATTCTCACCATCGCGGCTCTGGCAGCTCTGGTTTTCTTCACGGGCTACCTGCTGCAACTAAACATCAGCATCCAATGATACTCCCGCTGGTCATACTCTACGTCATCACGCTCGTCTATCTGGCGATCACCGAACGTTTCCGCAACTTCGCGTCGATCATCGGACTGCAAGGATGGATTCTCTTCGCCGTCGCCCTGCTGCGCCTGCACGCCATCAATCCGCTGGAACTGATCTTCATCGCCATCGAGACGCTGGCGTTCAAGGCCCTGCTGGTCCCGGCCATCCTCTTCGCCATGATCCGCAAAACCAAGATCAACCGCGTACGCCGCTCCGGATCGTCGCAGTCGGGTTCGCTCCTGCTGTCGCTCATGGCGCTGGCGGTCAGCGCCTCTATCACCTACTACATCGCCGACTCGGCCATCGACCTCGTCTTCTTCGGCGTGGCGTTATACGCCCTGCTGAGCGGCCTGATCCTGATCGTCCTGCGCTCGCGCATCTTCTCGCACATGGTCGGCTTTCTGGTGATCGAGAACGGCGTTTTCCTCTTTTCGATGGCCATAGGCGTCGAAATGCCGCTGCTCATCAACATCGCCATCCTGCTCGACATCCTGATCTCGGTGCTGATGCTGGGTATCTTCTTCACCAAGATCGACGGCAAGATACACGCCGACGACGCCGATTCACTCACCAACGTAAAGGACTGACGCCATGATATACTACCTGATCGCCAGCATCCTGATCGCCGTCACGGCGCTCTTCGCCCGGACCAAACGTGCGGTTCTCGCCGCCGGCATACTCTTCTACGCCGTTCAGATCGCCGCCGCGGGCCTGCTGCTCTGGGGCGGGCTTTACGACACGACCTCGGCCGCATTCTTCACCTTCGACGCGCTCGGCACGCTCTTCTACCTGCTGCTCGTCGTCGTCTCGATGTACGTCTTCGGCCACTCGGAAGCCTACCTGCAAGGGGAGGACCTCCGCTCCTACCGTCTCTATTTCGCCCTGCTGATGCTGCTCACCACGGCCATCGCCGGAGCCTATTTCGCCAACAACCTCGCCGTGACGTGGATTTTCCTCGAAGCGACGACGCTCTGCTCGGCGGGCATCATCTACCACCGCCGCACGGCGCAGGCGCTCGAAGCGGCGTGGAAATACGTCTTCGTCTGCTCGACGGGCATCGCCATGGCCTATCTGGGCATCCTGCTGCTGGCCGCCGCGACCAAGTGCGAAACGCTTTCGTACGAAGCCGTCGCCGAAGCGGCCTCATCGGGCAACCCGCTCTACCTGAAGACGGCTTTCCTGCTGATTCTCAGCGGATACAGCTGCAAACTGGAGCTGTTCCCGCTCTACACGGTCGGCATAGACGCCAATTTCGCGGCCCCCGCGCCTGCTTCTGCACTGATCTCCACAGGACTGGTCAACGCCGGATTCCTCGCGCTGCTGCGCGTCTACAAATTGCTCGCCGGAACGGAGGTTTTCCCGTGGGTGCGCTCGGTACTGCTCATCGTGGGCATTCTCTCACTGGGCGTGGGCGCGCTTTTCCTGCGCCGCACCAACAACTACAAGCGCTTCCTCTCCTACTCCACCGTCGAGAACATGGGCATCGCCGCCATCGGACTGGGCATCGGCGGCATCGGCGTATGGGCGGCGCTGTTCCACGTATTCTGCCATACGCTCATCAAGAGCAGTCTCTTCCTGCAGATGGCCGTCGTACGGCAGGTGTATGACAGCTACCGCATCAACCGCATCGGCGACTACATCCGCATCAACCGCGTCGGGGCCGTCGGCCTGCTGACGGGCATGGTCGTACTGCTGGCCTTCCCGCCCTCGCCGCTGTTCGTCTCCGAGCTGATGATCCTCAAGCAGGTCATCACCGACCGGAACTGGTGGCTCGTGGCGGGACTGCTGCTGCTCATGTGCATCGTCATCTACTCGTTCGGATCGCGTCTGATCCGGCTCTGCTACCAGCCCAATCAGGACCGCCTGCACCCCTCGAAAGCCCACAAGGCGCTCTCGTGGTCGGCCCTGTCGCTGCTCGCGGCCGCCGTCGTGCTGGGCATGTGGCAGCCGGAACTTCTGCAACGGATCATCACCGAAATCGCCGCGTTATGAAATATTATATAACCGATAATACAGCCCCCGCCGTACCGCTGTCTGAAATTCCCGAAGCGTCGTACGCCGAATTCTACGCCGATCTGGCCGCCAAGCTGGCCGACGCGCGTTACCATATAGCCCACTATTTCGCCCTGCCGCTCGGCGACCGGCTCCGGTTCTTCTGCCTGCTGCTCGACGACACGGAGGCCAAGGTGCTGATCGCGTCGCACGCCATGGAGTACTACGACGAGCAGGAACTCCCTTCGCTCACAGCCCTGCACCCGCAGGTGCACCCGTTCGAGCGCGATATCGCCGAACGTTACGGCGTGCGTTTCGACGGCATGCCGTGGCCCAAGCCGCTGCGTTTTCCGTTCGACCGGTTCGACCGCGGCAGTACGATGGACAACTACCCTTTCTACACGATGGAGGGCCGTTCGCTGCACGAAGTGAACGTCGGCCCGATTCATGCGGGAATCATCGAACCCGGCGCGTTCCGCTTCATCTGCAACGGCGAGCAGGTGCTCCACCTCGAAATCGCGCTGGGATACCAGCACCGCGGCGTCGAGCATGAATTCGAGACTACGGCCAACCGCCTGCGGCAGATGTGTCTCGCGGAAGCCGTCGCGGGTGACAGCGCCGTGACCCACGCCGCCACGTTCGCGTCGGCGGTCGAGAAACTCACGGGCGGCGTCCCCTCCGCACGGCTCGGTGTCGAACGCGCCGTGGCGCTCGAACTGGAACGGATGGCGATGCAGATCGCCGACACGGGCGCGCTCTGCATGGACGTCGGCTACCAGCTGGGACAGGTGGCCTGCGAAGCGCTCCGGACGATGACGATCAACACCACGCAGGCGTGGTGCGGCAACCGCTTCGGCAAGGGGCTGATCCGCCCCGGCGGCACGAACCATCCGCTGACGGCCGAAAAGGCGGAGACGATCCGCCGCAACGTCGCGCAGATCGCCCGCCGTTACGACGAAGTGCGCCGCGACATCAAGTCGTCGCCGACGCTGCTGGCCCGCTTCGAGCAGTGCGGCATCGTGCCGCGCGAGGAGATGCTCCGCATCGGCGGCGTGGGTCAGGCGGCCCGCGCGAGCGGCGCGGCCCGCGACATCCGCACCACGCACCCGTGGGGCGTTTTCGCAGGAACGATCCGGCACGAAAGCATTGTCAAACGCCACGGCGACGTGATGGCGCGTCTGATGGTGCGCTGCCGCGAGGTGCTGCAATCGGCCGGGTATATCGACCGCCTGCTGGCGGACTATGTCCCCGGAAGCCTGCCTGCACCCGATTATGCCGCTCCGCCCGCACCCGATTCGCTCGCGTTCGGGCTGATCGAGGGGTGGCGCGGCGAAACGTGCCACGTCCTGCTGACCGACGCCCAAGGCCGGATCGCCGCCTGCCGCATCAAGGACCCCAGCCTGCACAACTGGCTGGCGCTGGCGCTGGCCGTGCGCGGCGAAGGCATTTCGGACTTCCCGATCTGCAACAAGAGTTTCAACCTCTCCTACTGCGGCCACGATTTGTAAAGACGAAAAACATGATACTACCGAAAATAAAAGTACTGCGCAGCCACGGGAAACAATACATTCCCGATCTCGACGCCGTCGAACTGACCGAAGAGTTCCGCGGACGGCCCGAACTGACCGAAACCCCGGACACCGCGGACCTCGAACGGGCAGCGGCAATCTGCCCCACCGGGGCGCTGACCACCGCGCCGCTCTCGCTCGACCTCAGCCGCTGTCTCTTCTGCGGCGAATGCGCCCGCACGGCGCCGCGCAATATCCGCTTCACGAACGACTACCGCATCGGCTCGCCGACGCGCGAAGGACTCGTCGTGCGGCCCGGCGACAAATGCGTGCGGTTCGACCCCGCGGCCGTACGCCCCGAAATCGGCCGCTACTTCAGCCGCTCGCTCCAACTGCGCGAGGTCTGCGCCGGGGGCGACGCATCGGTCGAAATGGAACTCAACGCCACGGGCAACGTCAATTTCGACTTGGGACGTTACGGCATCGGCTTCACCGCTTCGCCCCGCCATGCCGACGGCGTGGTGGTGTCCGGCCCGATCACGGTCAATATGGCTGAAGCGCTGCAAATCTGCTGCGATGCCGTTGCCGATCCCAAAATCCTCGTCGTCTGCGGCTCGGAAGCCTGTTCGGGCGGTCTGTTCGCCGGCAGCCGCGCCGTGGACCGCACCTTCTTCGATACGCACGCCGCCGATCTCTGGCTGCCGGGCGCCCCGACGCATCCGATGACTTTCATCGACGGCATCCTCAACCTGTTAGGCAAGAAAAAACGCGAATGACCATGCAACGACTCCGAACGATTTTCGCCTCGTTCTTTAAGATCGGGCTTTTCACCTTCGGCGGCGGATACGCCATGCTGCCGCTCATCGAGCAGGAGCTGATCGCCAAGCGCGGATGGATCGAGCACAAGGAATTCTTGGACCTGCTGACCCTCGCGCAGTCGGTTCCCGGACCGATCGCCATCAATACCTCGGTATTCGTCGGCTACAAGATGCGGGGTCTCAAAGGTGCCGTCGCGGCACTGCTGGGCAGCGTCCTGCCGTCGTTCGTCATCATCCTCGCAATCGCCCTGATGTTCGCCGACATCCGCCACAATCCGGTCGTGGACGCGGCCTTCAAGGGCATGCGCCCGGCTGTCGTTGCGCTGATCGTGGTGCCGGTTTTTTCGCTCGCACGCGGCATGCACTGGTCGATGTTCTTCGTCATCGCGGCGGCGGCCTTCGCCGTATGGTATCTGGGCTGGTCGCCGATCTACATCCTGATCGCCGCGGCCGCGATCGGCATTTCATGGACGCTGTTCATCACCAAAAAGGCAAAAAAATGATCTTCTGGCAACTCTTCGCAAGCTACCTCAAAATAGGGTTCTTCGGCTTCGGCGGCGGATACGCCATGCTCTCCCTGATCCAGAACGAAGTGGTCGTCCAGCACGCATGGATGACCAACGCCGAATTCGCCGACATCGTGGCCGTCTCGCAGATCACGCCCGGTCCCATCGCCATCAACTCCGCGACCTACGTCGGCTATACCGTCGGCGCGCAGGCCGGAAACGAGTGGTGCGGCATTCTGGGGGCGGCGCTGGCGACATTCGCGGTCTGCCTGCCCTCGCTGACGCTGATGCTGCTCATCACGCGCTTCTTCCTGCGGCTCAAGCAAAATCCGCTCGTCGAAGGAGCCATGAAAGGCATGCGGCCCGTGGTGATCGGCATGATCGCGTCGGCGGCGCTGCTGCTGATGTTCCCCCATAGCAAAGCCCCCGACGAGCAGAATTTCATCGACGGCTGGAGCTGGGCGCTGTTCGGCGGCGTCTTCATCGCTTCGGTCAAAAAAGTGAATCCCATTCTGTTGATCGCCCTCTCGGCCGCAGCGGGAATCCTGATCTATTACGTATTCTGACCCCGTCCCTCTCCTATAAAAACGGCCGGAGCACATACGCCCCGGCCGCTGTTTTCTCAACAGTCGCCGATCACACCACGGCGACGACCGCCGCACCCGCCAGCAGCAGGAACAGGAAGACTCCGAGACACAACAGCCCCAGAACGGCTATGAACGTGCCGATACAGCCCCAGCGCTGATCGCCGCCCGGCAGCGGATCGGTCAGCAGGGTGATGATCAGGCCGACGAGCGGCGTGAAGATCAGGCTCAGCAGGAAAGCCAGCCCGAAGCCGATGCGCCGGCGGCTGCCGATGATACCCACCAGAACAGCCAGCAGGCAGCCGCTCAACAAACCGAACAACAGAGTCAGAATAGCCATAATCGAAATCTTTTAGCGGATGAAACGGTAATAGGTCCCCAACGGCAGCTGCTTGCCCGCTCGGTCGGTGAAACAGAGTTCGCCGTACTGCTCTTCGAGCGGCGCGCCGAAAGCCTGCCGCACGGCGGTACGGGCCAGCGTGGACGAAAGGCCCATCGAGTAGAGGTTCAACACGAGAAACGCCCCCTGCGGCTCCAGCAGCTGCGCGCAGCAGGCAAGCATCTCGCAGATATTCTCCTCCAGAATCCACTTCTCGCCGTTGGCGCCGCGGCCGTAGGCCGGGGGATCGAGGATGATGCCATTGTAGCGGCTGCCGCGCCGCACTTCGCGCCGGACGAATTTGAGCGCGTCTTCGACGATCCACCGGATGCCGTCCAGCCCGCTCAGTTCCATATTCTCGCGCGACCACGTCACCACCTGCTTCACCGAATCGACATGGGTCGTCTCCGCCCCGGCGGCGCGCGCCGCAAGGCTCGCGCCGCCCGTATAGGCGAAAAGGTTCAGCACGCGGGGCGTAACCGGTTTTCGCGGCGCAGTCCGGCCCTTCGGCGCAGCTCCGGACAGGACGCCCTCGGATGCGGTTGTGGCCGGAGTGCCTGCAGGAGCGGTTGTGTCCGGCATCGCATCCGGCGCCTTTCCGCCCGCAATCCCCATCGCAGCGGCCCCGCCCGAAGCCAGCGCCCGGCAGTTGTCGTAGATGAAATTCCAGTTGGCGGCCTGCTCCGGGAAGATACCGACGTGCTTGAACGAGGTGAGTCCCAGCCGCATGCGCAGCCGCATCCCCTTATAGACGTAATCCACCGTCCAACGCGAGGGCATTTCGGGACCGAGACGCCACTCGCCGCGCTCCTCGCTGCGCGTATCGCGCAGAAAGGAGGCGTCGGCCGCGCGACGCCACTCCTCCTCGGAGAGCGTCCGCCGCCAGATGGCCTGCGGTTCGGGACGCCGCGTAACGTAACGCCCGAAGCGTTCGAGTTTCTCGAAATCGCCCGTATCAATCAATTCGTAATCCCCGAAAGCGGGTGTCAGCTGTTCTTGCATAAAAAAATCTTCTTTATTTTACCGTCGGCCGAAGCAGGAAGCGGAACGTATAGTCGCCGTAAGGCACCCGGAACCGCTCCTCCGGCAGCTGTCCCCAGCTGTCGATACAGCCCAGTCCGGACTGCCGCAAATCGAAGTTCACGAACGTCGCGTCGCGCGCCGTGAGCGTTCCCGAATGCTGCTGGGGCGGGAAGTTCGACACATCGAGATCGGCCGTCGCATAGGGCAGCGCCGATGCCGAGAAGGGAGCGTCGGAGAGGATCGTCAGCCCCGTGCCCGAACTGTCGGCCACGGTCCACCAGCGCACGTCGATCTTGGTGCCCGACTCCTGCGGACGCACATATTCGTCGTGATACTGGTCGGCGACACGCTGTTCGTAAAGCCCCAGATCGGCCGACGAGAGCCGGTCGGCATAGTTTTCATGTTCGCCGCGGCCGTAGTAGATCACACGGTCATAACGCGCCGGCATCGTGAGCGTCATGCCGTAGCGCAGCAGGTTGGGAACTTCGGCCGACTTGTCGGCGGTCATACGTTCCGTCACCTCCATTTCCCCCGCGCCGTTGATCCGGTAGGTCAGCGCCAGCGTCGCTTTCACGGCGGGAAGCTCGTAAAGCGCTTCGACGACCGCCACGCCGTCCTTCACGCCGGCATCGAATTTCGTGAGTTTCAGTTCGGGATTCTTCCAGACCGCGAGTTTGCGGTCGAGCTTTGCGCCGAGGTCGTTCTCGGTCGGAGCGCGCCAGAACTGCGGACGCAGCTCGGCGCCTTCGGCCATCAGTGCGCGGCCATCGACGTCGTAGGCGCTGAGGAAGCCGTCGCGCGAGAAGAACATCTCCCACGTCTGGCCTGCAACCCGCGTGCCGCGCTCCCATACAGTCACCTCGACGGGACGTTCCGACGCAGCAAGGCCGAACCCGGCTTTGCAGTCGTACTCACGCACGACAAACTGCTGCTGCGCCGCCGTATGGCCGATATCCAACAGCGGCCGTTTGTTTTTCAGTTTGTAGGCCACGTTCACCAACAGCTCCTTGGCCTGCGGGCAGAAATCGGCGGAAGTAAAGCCCAGCGTATAGGTGCGGCGCTGCAGGGGCGCGACATCGAGTTCGCCGATACGGCCGGCCTTCACAACCCGGCCGTCGGCGACCAGTTCCCACGTCAGTTCATAATCGTCCAGCCCCACGAAGAAATTCTCGTTGTACACCTCCACGCGGCCCTGCGCCGGATCGAGAAGCTCGGTCCAGATATTCTGGTACTGCCGCTTCACCTCATAGGCGTGCGGATGCCACGTGCGGTCGGGCGCGATGATGCCGTTGCAGTTGAACGAATTGTCGGTCGCGTCGTAGTTGTTGAAATCGCCGCCGTAGAGGAACGACACGCGGCCGTTCTTTTCGTAGCGGGCGAGTCCCTGATCGACGAAGTCCCAGATGAATCCGCCCTGATACGACGGATATTGGCGCACCAGCTTCCAATAGTGGTCCAGACCGCCCATCGAGTTGCCCATGGCATGCGCGTATTCGCACTGGATCAGCGGTTTGGAGGGGTTGTTCTTCAGGTATTTCTCGCACTGCGCATAGTCCCAGTACATCGGGCAGATGATGTCGGTAAACGCACCGTCCCGATCGTACACGGCGCGTTCGTAATGCACCGGACGCGACGCGTCGTAATCCTTGATCCAGCGGTAGCAGGCCTCGAAGTTTGGCCCCATGCCCGCCTCATTGCCCATCGACCAGACAATGACCGAGGGGTGGTTCTTGTCGCGCAGCACCATGCGCTGGTTGCGCTCCATATGCGCCTGCGCGAAGGCGGGCACCTTGGCCAGCGTCTCTTCGCCGTAACCCATGCCGTGCGATTCGACGTTCGCCTCGTCCACGACATAGATACCGTACTCGTCGCAGAGTTCGTACCACTGCGGGTCGTTGGGATAGTGGCTCGTACGCACGGCGTTGATGTTCATCTCCTTCATGATGCGGATATCCTCGATCATCCGCTCGCGGCTCACCACATAGCCCCCGATCGGGTCCATCTCGTGGCGGTCGGCGCCCTTGATCAGCACGGGCTGTCCGTTGACGAGCAGCTGCGCATTCCGGATCTCGACCGAACGGAAGCCCACGGGCTGCGTCACGGTTTCGGTCACGTTCCGCCCGTCAGACACGTCGATCCGGAGCGTATAGAGGTTGGGCGCCTCGGCCGACCACTTCGCGGGATCGGCGACACGGAAGAGACACCCCGCTTTGCCGCCCGCCGGCCTGATCTGCTGTTCGGCCACCGCCTCGCCCGCCGCATCCAGCAGCGTCAAGCCGACCGATTTCACATGCGGAGTCGTCTCCACTTCGACGCGCAGCTGGGCGTCCCTATAATCGGCGTCGAACGTCGGGGTGATGCGCACGTCTTTCAGGTGCGCCTTGTCGCGGGCCGTCAGCGTCACGCCGCGGGCGATGCCCGAAAAGCGCCAGAAGTCCTGATCTTCGAGGTAGGTGCCGTCCGACCAGCGGAACATCTGCAGGGCGATCAAGTTTTCGCCCGGCTTCACGAATTTCGTGACGTCGAATTCCGCCGCAAGCTTGCTGTCCTCGCTGTAGCCGACGAAACGGCCGTTGATCCAGACATAGACGTTCGACGTCGCCGAGCCGATCGAGAGAAAAATATCCTTGCCGCTCCACGATGCCGGCACCTCGAACGTATGCCGGTAGGAACCGACATGGTTTTCGGCGTCGGGCACGTGCGGCGGATCGTTCTCGAAATTGCCGCGCCACGCATAGCCGATATTCACGTAGAGCGGGTCGCCGTAACCGTTCAGCTCCCACATCCCCGGCACGGGCATCGCGCCCCACGACGCATCGTCGTAATCCACCTGCCAGATACCGGAGGGACGCTCCGAAGCGTTGCGCACCCAGTGGAATTTCCACACGCCGTCGAGCGGCATGCTCTCGCCCGCCGCAAAGGTCGAGTGCATCGGCAGGCGGTTGATTTCATTGACGGCAGGGTCCTGCCATTCGCGGCCGGTCTGGGCCGAAGCGGCCAACGCGCCCGAAAGCGCCGCCGCAAGGATCAAGAGAGTCTTTTTCATCGGTTATGGTTATGGTTTTGGTTTCGCAGTCTCTTTCCGGGTGCAGTCCACCAAGCTCATTTCGCAGCGGACGCAGTCGAATTCCAGCCGGTAGCGGTTCGCGCCGCGCTCCAGCCACAAATCGCCTTTCAGGCGCGGCCGCTCCTTGAGGCATTCGCCGATTTCGCGGCGGATGCAGTAGGCCGAGCGCATCACCCGATGCCCGGCGGTCGTAGCCGCGAGGTCGAGTCCCCGCTCGATTTGCCGGACGCCGTGGTCGCGGTAAAACGCTTCGGCAAGACGGTTGGTGACATTCTCTTCGGCCGAAAGCGTCTCCGACGGATACTCCGCCGCGCCCTCAGGCAGAATCCGGTGCTCGACGCCCCGCGCCAGCCGAGCCTGCAGCAGGGCGGCAAGCCCTTCGCGCCGCAGCTGCGACGCCAGCGACGCCGGAACGAACCATTCGGCTCCCTGCACCTCGGCCGAGCGCACCGCAAAAATCGTATCGCCGCTCTTCATGGCCTGCGTCCGCACAGCGGCGGCATTCGCTTCGGCATTATTCGCCGGCTCCAACGCAACGCGGCGTTCGGCGACAGCCGCCACCTCTTCGCAGTCGGTATAGCGGAACGTCACCCCCTCCGCCGACACCGTCACCACGGCCGCGGCCGGAATCACGCGCCGCGTACGGCTCCGTTCGAGCAGCTGGTTGAAGCGGTGGTCGTAATTGCGGTAGACCTCGCATCCCGGAGCGATCCCTTCCATGCGGTTGGGCGTCACGCAGTCGCCGTCGGCGGCATTGACGTTGGTTCCGACCAGTCCGCGCGGCGTCAGGAAGCAGATGCCGTCGCCGGCGGCCAGCGTATGCGCCCGGTCGAGCCGGAAACGGGTCCTTTCGACGCGCGTCACGCGGCCCGCATATTCGCCGACCGCCTTCGGCGTGTCGAACGACGCCACGCCAGCACGTTTGCCCGCAAAGAAGTATTCAGACTCCCCGCGGGTGAAACTCTTGGCCGTATCGGGCGTGAAGTCCGCGACGCTTTCACCGGCCGAAGCACGCCGCAGGTGCGGCCGCGCGGCCAATGCATCGTCCACCGCGCGGCGGTAATAGGCCACCGTATTGCGGATATAATTGATGTCTTTGAGACGCCCCTCTATTTTCAGCGACCTGACGCCGGCATCCAGCAGCTCGCCGACGTGTGCCGAAAGATTCAGGTCGCGGACCGAGAGCAGGTGTTTTCCGGCCAGATAGGTGCGCCCGCTGCCGTCGGTCAGGTCATAGGTCAGGCGGCACGGCTGGCTGCATGCGCCGCGGTTGCCGCTCCGCTCGGACATCGACCGCGACAGAAAACAGCGGCCGCTGTAACCCACGCAGATGGCCCCGTGGACGAAACACTCCACTTCGGCGTTCGTCGCGGCGCATATCGCCCGGATCTCGTCGAGCGACAGCGCCCGTTCGAGAATCACGCGGGCGAAACCGCATTCGCCTAAGAAACGCGCCTGTTCGGGCGTCATGTTGCACACCTGTGTCGAGGCGTGCAGCTCGACCGGAAGATCCATCCGCCGCAGAGCCATGTCCTGCACGATGAGCGCATCGACCCCGGCCGCGATCAGCTCGCGGGCCTGCCGCTCGGCGGTCTCCAGTTCGTCGTCGTAAATCAGGGTATTGAGCGTGGCATGCACCCGCACGCCGTAACGGTGGGCATACTCCGCGACACGGGCGATCTGCTCCGCACTGTTGCCCGCCGCATGGCGCGCTCCGAACTTCGCACCGCCGATATAGACGGCGTCGGCGCCGTAATCCACGGCGGCCACGGCCGACTGCAAATCTCTGGCGGGAGCGAGTAGTTCGACGAAGTTCATGCTTTATTTTTTGCAAAAATAACAAATTCCCCGACAAAAACCGGAGCCGAAGCCGAAAAAACATATCCCTGCGGGAGTTTGCCCCGCATTCCCCGCCGCCCGGAATAGCGCCCCGCCTTCATCCGGGTTTCACCACGCCCCCGCCTGTCCCCTCTCCGCCCGTACCCCTGCGTCCCGCCGCCCGAAGCGCTGAAACACGAAGCACCGGAAGCCGGCCCGGCCCAAATTCCCCCCGGAAACACCTCGAAAGCCCGTACCGCACGCGCGGCGCAGAGACATCGGTAACAGACCGCCGGGTGCGGAATGCCCGGAAAGACGCCATGCCGGATTCGTCGCCACCCACCCGGCCATAACGCGTTTTTCGCACGGAGGTTGAAAATTTAACGCCCGCCGGGAGCGATATTGCCGCTATTTTTATAAATTTGCGGTTTGTAATACGAATACTCAAAAATCAACAGATAGTATGCTTACGCTAAAGCAAATCCGCGATGACAAAGAGGCCGCGATCCGCAAACTGGCCAAAAAGGGCGTGGACGCCGCACCCGTCATCGAAAAGATCGAAACGCTGGACGACCGCCGCAAGGCCATTCAGGTAGAATTGGACAATACGCTGGCCGCGCAGAACAAAGCCGCCAAGGAGATCGGTGCGCTGATGGGGCAGGGCCACCGCGAAGAGGCCGAGGAGCGCAAACGCTTCGTCGCCGACCTCAAGGAGAAATCGAACCGCCTGCAGGCCGAATCGCGCGAAGTGCAGGAGGAGCTGCAGGCCGCGATCGTCACGCTGCCCAACTTCCCCGCCGAGATCGTCCCGGAGGGCAAAACCGCAGAGGACAACCTCGTCGTAAAACTCGTCGAAAGCTACACCGAACTGCCCGAAAACCCGCTGCCCCACTGGGAGCTGGCCCGCAAATACGACATCATCGACTTCGATCTGGGCGTAAAACTCACGGGTGCCGGATTCCCCGTCTACAAGGGCAAGGGCGCACGCCTGCAGCGGGCGCTGATCAACTACTTCCTCGACTGCAACACCAAAGCCGGCTATCTCGAAGTCGAGCCGCCGATCATGGTCAACGAGGCTTCGGGCTTCGGTACGGGACAGCTCCCCGACAAAGAGGGGCAGATGTACCACGCCACGGTCGATAACTTCTACCTGATCCCCACGGCCGAAGTTCCCGTCACGAACATCTACCGCGACGTGATCCTCGACGAAAAGGATTTCCCCGTAAAAATGACCGCCTACACCCCCTGCTTCCGCCGCGAAGCCGGCTCCTACGGCAAGGACGTGCGCGGCCTGAACCGCCTGCACCAGTTCGACAAGGTCGAGATCGTGCAGCTGAGCCTGCCCCAGAACTCGTACGAAGCGCTGGACGGCATGGTGGCGCATGTCGAGTCGATCGTCAAGTCGCTCGGCCTGCCCTACCGCATCCTGCGTCTGTGCGGCGGCGACATGTCGTTCACCTCGGCGCTCACCTACGACTTCGAGGTTTACTCCGAAGCGCAGAAACGCTGGCTGGAGGTTTCCTCCGTCTCGAACTTCGAATCGTTCCAAGCCAACCGTCTCAAGCTCCGCTATAAGGACGCCGACAAGAAAACCCAGCTGGCGCACACGCTCAACGGCTCGTCGCTGGCCCTGCCGCGCATCGTCGCCGCCCTGCTCGAAAACTTCCAGACCCCCGAAGGCATCCGCATTCCCGAAGCGCTGATTCCCTATACGGGTTTTGATATTATCAAATAAGTTTCTATATTTGTCATTACATACACACATTAACAAATAAATTTTTCAAAAATGGCTTACAAAATCACCGACTCCTGCGTTGCCTGCGGTACCTGCATCGGCGAATGTCCGGTAGAGGCTATCTCGGCTGGCGATATCTATGTAATCGACCCCAACACCTGCATCGACTGCGGCACCTGCGCAGGCGTTTGCCCCAGCGAGGCGATCATTCCGGAATAACGCACGGTTATAACATGGAAAAACATGCCCGAAGCATAATGCTTCGGGCGTGTTTTTTAGGCGTTGGGCTGATGCTACTCAAGCAGCTCAATCGGTTCTCCCGAACCTGCAATCACAGCGGAACCATTCCAATAATAACAAGTATCGCTCGGAATCTCTATTTCCCAATAATAGCCAAATGCCGAAGGAATACTTCCCGTATAAAAAAGTCCAACAACAGGAACTAATTGCTGCGTTGCAGGCAGTACAACTTCCCCATTCTGTCCAGCATCTCTGTAAATTTCTCCATCTATATCGGGAACATATAACAAACCTTCTTCATCCGGTATTGAAGAAAAACCTCGTAATTTATATTTGAAATACACTCTATATGGCAAAGAAGCATAAACATCTTGTTGCTGATCGCACAATTCAATAAAATTCAGGTAGATCCCTCCTAATTTAGAACTACCTTTTATGGACTTGTGAATCATCTCCGGTCTGAAAAATACGTTCACACAATAACATGGTTTTATTCTTGTAAAACCGGAGGAACTGGTCCAAGACAATCCCGGTTCTATCTTGTATTGGCCCGGCTGGTCGAAACGAATCAAATAGTTTCCGGCTCCGTCGTTATTGATAATCGTACACTGCGGATCATTAAAAATCGCCTCCGTGATTTCCAGATTGGGATCAGGATAATCAGGATCTTCAAAATTGACACTGAAATTATAAACTTTACCGAGTGCTACAGAACTCGGACCTTCGATGCTTGCCACAGGCGACGCCACCCGACAAGTAATGGTTGCCTGTTGGAGCATAATCGGCCCCGACGGGTTCGCAAGATCACGATAATTCCGTGTTGCCAATATCTGATAAACACCGCATTTTGTAAAACGTAGTTTCAGCGATTTATCGGTCCGTGAAATTTGATCGATGCCGCCGTCTATCGTAGTAAAGAACGACACGTTTGTACTTATCACTTCTATACCCGCATCAACTCCTGACGTCACGAGGTTAAACGTATAATCTATATCCTTTCCATAATACTCATCGCCAATTCCTCTTCCCGCAGGATTACTGACAATGCCGATCTTAGCAATGCCTGCGCGCGTCTGCGGATTATCCGGCGCAAGGTCTTCGGATACTTCGAGGATTTCCTGCGAGCAGGAACCCGCACACATTACCGCCAATGCACCGAATAGCGGCAGTACGAAATTTGGGAACAAGTAGGATTTTTTCATAGCTTAAATTATTTAAGTGGGTGAATAATAAAAAGCCGCAGGAAAAATATCTGAATTATTCAAATATACAATAAATCAGGCGTATTATTTCATTTTCCGATGAAAATTTTCACAAACCGTCTCCATATGTCCGAAGCACATATATATTTCCAATAAAAAAACTGCGGTCCAAATTGGACCGCAGTTCGATATGATTATTCAAACTCTTACAACCTATTCAAGAGTTGGAAATCCGTGTTATTATCCAAGTTATTTGAAATCTGCTTTTTCAATCCAGCATTTTCAAATTTCCCACTGTTGCCAATGACAGTCCCCGACGCAGCAGGACGATCGAATACAAGCGAGCTCGGCATTGCTACTTGGCTTTCGAATACCACGCCATTCTGCTTAACTGAAGTTGACAGAACTGTACATCCAGAAAGTACACTCGACAGTTTACTTGCATGCAGAATTGTAGCAGCAGACTTCGAAGCAGCTACAGAAGCACCTGAACTCTTCCTTGTCATTGTATAAGGACCTATCGGATAATCCTTATCGGTATATCCTTCAGCTGCCTTTTGCCAATAAATATCTTGTCCAAGAACCCAGAAGAAGTCCATCGAACTGGTAGTAAAATTACCCATTCCCTCGACACTTCCTTGATATAGAGTAATCGTTGCCGAGTTTTTATCTGCATTAAGCTTTCCGGTAAATCCGGGATAACCACCGTTAATAATATAATATTTTCCCTGCAAAAGTGCCCGTCCTGTAAGAGTCAGGACACTTCCATCCTCCGGATCGGTATATAAACTCTGGCCTTCCAATATCTCAAAATTTCCGGTAGCACTATCGAATTTAGCCGACGGAAGAATCTGCGACTGGTCACGAATCGTAGTAATGCCCCATCCTTGTAATTTATAGGATGAATTAGCAACCCCCTGAATGAACGTAACGTCGAAAGAAAGCGGCGCAGCATTCACCTCAGACGAAGTGCTGGTTAAAGTCCACGTACCGAGCCATGCCTTGTAAGCATCGGAAGCCTCCCCACCACCTTCAGTAGTGGCTGCGACATGCTTTGTAGTCGATTTACCAGCCGAATCCGTAACTTTTAAAATACAAGTATAGGAAGTAGCGGGATCTAATCCACTAAAGGTTACTCCAATTCCGGGATTCTGAACAAGCCCGTCCAACCATCCGTCTTTAGTAGACATATCTGTTCCGTTCTGAGTAACTATAGCATCATAAGAAGCTCCCTGAGCAAGTACTTTTTCAACATCCGAAGTTAAAAATACTCCATAATACGCACCTGTTGCAGTCGGAGCATAGGCTCCCATATAAACCTTAGTGTCTGTATTTGCACCATTAGCATCTCCAGCACGAAGTGTCAAAGTCAGTTCCGGACCATCGCCCGTTTCACCGTCATCTGCAAGTGTGGTAAACCTCTCTTTGGTCACTGCCGTTGTTCCAGCAGTTCCGTTACATCCGAAAGCGACTACACAATATTCCGTTTCAGGATCAAAAGGAATATATTGCTCTATCAGCTCCTTAGAATAGCCATCAGGACCCGTAGACAAATATTTGGTAACATCACCGTCATTCGCGCCAATAATAGCTGCAATCAACTGATTGTCATCAGGTATCTGATCGACAACGGAAGCCGGATAAATATCAAAATAATAGGTATCGGAATTATTAGACGGAGTAATGTTAATATCAGCGCCTTTCGCTCCGATATTCGTTACAGCGATAGTAAAAGTCAAATCGCCGCCCTGAGCAGCATCAGTAGTTGCCGAAGCTGAATCGACCGTTGTTTTTCCATTGGCACTCGTAACGGAAACAATCGCCGTAACCGCCGTAGCAGCAGGCACACCGCGGCAAGGCAGGTCATAACCGTCAGCGCTGTTTATCTTCTCAACCTGCTCAGTCTTAAGTGTCGGATCAGTCGTAACTCCGGCCAAAATCTCAGCAAGCGTTTTTCCCTCGGCAAGCGCCTTATCGACAGCAGATTTCATAAGGAATGCCGCTTTTGCCGAAACTATATCCGAGGACTTGATATGGCAGGTGACATACGAAGAAGTGTTCGCACCGCTGGCGTCGCCCGCTCTCATGGAAAGGGTCAATTCAGGAGCAGGCTCCGGAGCATCGTCCGTCTTGAACGCCTCTTTCACCAGATCGGAGGTGAAGCGGCCGTCCGTCAGCATGCCGAGCGCAACGGCGTAGTAGTCGGTGCCGGCCGTCAGATCGGTGATTTTCTGCGGTGCGCTTCCCTTGACGAGGGCCGTTGCGAGATACTCGCTGAGCGGCAGCACCTTCTTATCCGCGATAGCTTTCAGATTGTCGAGAATATGCTGGGCATAGGCCGCGTCGGACTCGAACGTGTCGAACTCGGCCTTCTTTACAGCCGCATAATAGTAGGTAGCTTGGTCGTTGCTGGGAGTTACAGTTACGGTAGCTTCGGTCTGGGCTACATCCGAAACAGCGACACTAAACGAATAAGAGGGGGGGGGTCCGACTTTGTCGTCGTCGTCATTACAGCCTGAGGTGACAAACAGAAGAGTCACGGCTGCCAATAACATGCGCAAGTAAGATTTGAGCGTCATAGGCTTAAAATTAAATTAATAAAATTGACAAGATATAACAATTCGTCCGGCAAGGAACGCTAAAAATTATATTACGTTAGCAAATATAAGTATTTATATTTGTAATTGTATCATTCAGATACAAGAAAAACGGAACGCCGGATCGGGTTTCTCAGGCCGTTTGATTACAATATTGAGAAATTCCGGGACATTTGATTACAAAATCCAATCATCGACGGCAATATTCAGTAATATTTCCGAAGGAAAAAATATTTTTCAGATTTTTTCAAAAAATTTATTTTCGACGCATGCCGGACCTCGGCGCGGGCCGGACATTCCGGGATCGGCTTCCCGAAAGCCGATTTCCACAGACAAAAAAGCTGCGGCGCATATGCGCCGCAGCTCGATTATAGGAATATGGAGGAAGCTATCTTCTGGGAGTCCGGACTCTGTTGTTCGAAGCCCGCGCCGCAATAGCTTTCTTCAAAGAGACCTCTTCGGCCTGCTTCATGCCTGCATTCTTGCCGACAAAGCATTTGATCTGAGCGGGTTTGCCACCGGATATCGCATCGGCATCGCCGGACATTTCCGCCCCCCGGACCATCTTTTCAGACAGGTCCGTAGTCCGCTCCCGGCGCAGATTTATCAACTGCGAAGCGGCGGCCTGCGGCATGTTCGGCTCTTCGAGCGGCCGGAGAACCTTCGGAACATCGAGTCCGGGCAGCAGCGAACTGCACAACACGGGCAGTTTAACGCCTGCGGCCGCGGCTTTCGACGCTCCCGTCAGCTCGGATATGGGCGACGCACCGGACTTGGTGAAGCGCACTCCCAGCCGGAAAATCTCACCGACATTGCCCGTTGCGTCTTCGGCAACAGCGAGGAAGGTACACTGGGTATCCCACGAGCAGGTGAAATTAATCTTCGCGGCATCCTTCACGCCCTGAGACTTCAGCGCGTTGATGATCGTGGCTTCGGAAACCGCTCCGGGATCCGTATAATCGCCGGTATAAAGGGCTACGTACCAATGCGCGGCATCCGCCGAAGAGGTAACCGTTACGGGAATATACGCTTTTCCCGACGCATTGGATGATACTCCGGCTGCAACGATCTCGTCGCCGTCGAAGTACTTGTCGTAGGCCGCCTCCACCGTCGCGGAACCGGCTACGGCTTCGAGCGTCGTGAATATTTCGCCGACGGCAGGCGTGCCGACAACGTTGCCACTCAGGTCCACACATGCGGCATAAGGCCTGTAGGCCGTTTTGGAAGAGAGTTTGCCGTACGCATAGGAAGCGCCCGAATACCAAGCGCCCAGCCCGGCGATAACCTGCACGGGAGTCAGATTTCCGTATTGCGCCGTACCGTAGAGCGCAAACATGTCCGTTACGTGCGACACAAGCGCTTCGGCGTTTCCGCCCAGCTGGGTATAGCTGGCATCGGAAATCACGTCCCAAATATAGGTAACGGGCTCTTTGGTCGTCTCCACGGTTACCGTCGCACCGCCGGAGGTGATGTCTTCGACTTTGAAGGTGAATCCGGTACCCGCGGCGTCAGGCCCGGCGCCCGCCGTGAACTTGGCTTTCGTGACGCCCGTCGTCGCCGAAGCGCCGTCGTATCCGAACGCAACGAGATAATATTCGGCGCCGGGCATCATGGCGAGTTCCCCACCGAAATCCGTAGGTGCGGTCGCATAATCGCCGGTCACCAGAAGCCACGAGATAATCTGGCCGTACTTCTGCTCGACGGAAGCGATGATCTCGGCATCGGACATGCCCTTGATTTCATCGGCCAGCATGAAATCGAGCATATAGGGATCTTCGTCGTTGGAGGCCGTAATCGCAGCCGTCACCCCGCCGGGAATCGGTTCCGCCGAGGTGTCGATATCGATCGACAGCGTCAGATCGGACGTCGCGGCCGTCTCCGTCGTAAACTCATGGCGTGTAACGGCCGTCGTCGCCGCCGTATTGTACCCGAAGGCAAGCACGTAATAGGAGGTCCCGGCCGTCAGGGAGGTCGGTTTATAACCGTCTTCGCCTTGGCTCAGCATTCCGGCGATGCCGCCGTATTTCGCATAGGTTTCATCGAGCGCCGCGATCAGCGAAGCGTCGTCGGCAAAATTCTCGTCGATCAGTTTTTTGGGCTGGATATCGAAGAAATAGGTCTCGGTATCGTTTGAGGGCGTCACGGTCACCATGGCCGAGGTGGCTTTCAGCTCCGTCACCGCAATGGAGAAAGTGAGGTCCGACGGCGGCACGTCACCGGAGGTCGTAGAGACGTTTTCGCTCTTCACCGTGGAGCGTCCGCCGGCCGAGACAACTTTGAAAATCACCGTATAATCCGTCGAAGGCACGATCACGTCGCCCGCCAGCGTCAGGCCGAGACCTCCCTTCGCATTCAGGGCGGCAATATCCTCGCTCTTGACATCCTGACCGTTGGCATCGGCGATATTTTCGAGCGAAGCGCCCTGCCCGATAAAATCATCCACGATTTGCTTCGGAAGACACGCCATCTTGGCGGATACGGCGGCCTCCGACACGGCAGTGCAGTAGATCATCGTCGAGGTATTGTTTCCGTCGGCATCGCCGGCGCGGGCCGAGAAGGCCAGATCAGGCGCTTCGCCCGTAGGCGCCGTCGTCGAGAATTTGTACATCTGCAGCTCCGAGGTAGGTTCCTCCTTCTCGGCATCGTAGCCGATGGCGTAGACATAGTATTCGGTTCCGGGCTTCAGAGCGAGCATCCCTTCGAACATCTCCGCAGGGTAACCGTCCGGTCCCTGCGTCAGATAGGCGGGAATGATCGCGTCCAAAACGTCGGCAAGAATCTCGTCATCGGACATTCCCTCGTAGGCCGCCGCCGCAATCACGTCGAAATAATAGGGAGCTTCGTCGTCGGAGGGAATGACGGCGATATCGGCAGCCGTCATGGTGATATTCTCCACCTTGAATTCAAAGGTCAGCTCCGTCGGTTCGGTGGTCGCCGTCTCCGTCGTGAACGGCGTTTTCTTCAAATCGGACGTAACCCGGCCCTCCGGCGTAATGCCGTATACATAGGCATAGTAATCGGTCGCAGGCTCCAGCGTAATGAATTTTATCGGCTCGCTTCCCGTGGCGATTACGGTTTCCAGATAGGCTTTAAAGGTCAGCTGCTTTTTTTCGGCCTGAGCCTTCAGGTAATCGATATCGTCGTCCAGATAAGCCTCGTCGGATCCCAACTTATCGAAATCGGCCTTTTTGACAACAGAACAATAATAGGTAGCCAGCGCATCGCTGGGAGTTACGGTAACCACGGCGTCGGCAACCCTGATATCCGAAACGGCTATATCAAAGGTGTATTTTTCCGAGGGGGGGGGCTCTTCGTCTGAATCTTTGCAACCGACCGCCACGAACAGAAGAGCAATGGCAGCCGATAACACACGCATGTAAGATCTAAGTGTCATAGGCTTAAATTTTAATTAGTAAACTGACAGAATCGACATAACCATTCTTCCGGCAAGGGTTTTACAGAATCGCTACGCAGGTAAAGATAGGCATTTATCCCTGCGGTTGTACCGGCAGGCTCCGGCACGAAACGTCCGCCGAATCCATCCGGCGGACGTTTTGGTTACAACTCGGCAGAGTTATCCCGTTATCGGTTACGAACCGGAACCGATTGCGAAGATATGCAGCAAATATGCAGGTGAAAAAATTCCGGATAAAAAATTAAAATCCACTCAAAACAGGGAGTTTCACTCCGCATAGAGCAGATACGGCTGCCGCTGGCGGCGGAAACGGCGCAGGTCCTCCTGCCAGCACGCGCGGATTTCCGCTTCCGAAGCCCCGGAGAGAATCATCTCGCGGACATAGCCCACGCCGATGAGTTTTTCGAACATCGGAGTGAAGAACCGCTCGCCCAAGCCCAGATTGCGATAAGCCTCGATCACGTAGCGCAGCGTCAGTCCCACCTGCCGCGCCTCGTCGAGCGGCATTCGGCTCAGGTCGGCGCCGTGGCAGAGCCGTCCCTCCAGCGGCGGATGCTTGGCCCCTGCCGTCGGCCGTGGCGTAAACGAGAATCCATACCCCTTCATATCGGGATGGCCGTAGATTTCGAATGGCTTGTCGGTTCCGCGCCCAAGACTGACGACCGTCCCTTCGAAAAGACAGAGCGACGGATAGAGGTAGACGGCACGCTGCGTCGGCAGATTGGGCGACGGCGCGACCGGAAGCCTGTAAGGTGTCGCATGGGTGTAATTGCGGCAGCAGACCACATCCAGCCTGCATTTCCGGCTCCACCCCTCGCCGACGGCCATTCGGGCGATCTCGCCCATCGTAAGCCCGTGCAGCACGGGAATCGGCAAGGCTCCGACGCCCGACTTGTACTTCATGTCGAGCACCGGCCCGTCGATCAGATGCCCGTTGGGATTGGGCCGGTCGAGCACGACGACCGTACGGCCGAATTCGGCACAGGCATCCATCATGCGGAGCATCGTTATATAATAGGTGTAGAACCGCAGTCCGACGTCCTGCATATCGACCACCAGCACGTCGAACGACTGCATCGCCTCGTCCGAGGGGCGTTTGGTATTGCCGTCGTAGAGCGACCGAATCGGGATTCCCGTCCGCCCGTCCACCGAGTTTCCGACATGCTCGCCCGCATCGGCCGTTCCCCGGAATCCGTGTTCGGGCGAAAAGATCCCCGTCACATTAAATCCGCGGCCGTGCAGCAGATCGACTAGATGGATCGTCCCGTCGGCGGAAGCCCCCGGCAAACGAGCCGGCCGACTCCCGGCCCTGTCCGGCAAAGCCGCCGCTTCGCCTGCGGATACTCCCGGCAGTCGTTCCGCCTCTGCCGCGTATTTCCCCTGCGCCGGTTCGCAGAAACGCGCGACGGCGGTATGGTTTGCCAGCACGGCCACGCGCAGGCCCTTCAGTTTCGGGAAGTAGGCCGCAGTATCGGTCATGCCGACCAGCACCGGAGCATGCGGAAGCGGTGCGCCGCAGGCCGATACGGGCTGCGCCCCCTGAGCCGCAGCGCGCGGCGCGACGGCAAAAGCCGCAAGCGTCAGGAAAACAAGTAGTCTCTTCATCTTACAAAGATAGCGATCTTATCGTACGGCGAAACCCCGGATCAGGCTTCGGCGCCGTACTCCATCAGGTAAGCCTTGATGAATTCGTCCAGCCCCCCGTCCATGACGGCTTCGACGGCCGAGGTCTGCACGCCCGTCCGGTGGTCCTTGACGCGGCGGTCGTCGAAGACGTAGGAACGGATCTGCGAACCCCATTCGATCTTCTTTTTCGACGCCTCCAAAGCCTGCTGCGTGGCCATGCGTTTGTCCAGCTCGCGCTGGTAGAGCTTCGATTTGAGGATGCGCATGGCGTTCTCGCGGTTCATCAGCTGCGAGCGGGTCTCCATGTTCTCGATCAGGAACTCCACCGCTTCGCCCGTATCGGCATCCTTGCCGTGATAACGCAGGCGCACGGCGGTTTCGACCTTATTGACGTTCTGACCGCCCGCACCGCTGGCTCGGAACGTATCCCACTCTATGTCCGAAGGATTCACCGTCACCTCGATCATATCGTCCACGGCGGGCGACACGAAAACCGACGCAAAAGTCGTCTGCCGCTTGTTGTTGGCGTTGAAGGGCGAAAGGCGCACCATGCGGTGCACGCCGTTCTCGCTCTTGAGGTAGCCGTACGCATACTCGCCTTCGAACTCCAGCGTGCAGGACTTCACCCCCACCTCATCGCCGGCCTGATAGTCGAGCACCTTGACCTTGTAGCCGTGCGCCTCGCCCCAGCGGGTATACATGCGCAGCAGCATCGACGCCCAGTCGAGCGCTTCGGTGCCGCCGGCCCCGGCGTTGATGTCGAGAATCGCCCCCAGCTTGTCCTCGTCGCGGCGCAGCATGTTGCGCATTTCGAGTTTCTCGATGCGCTCCAGCGTCTGCGCATAATGGGCGTCCATCTCCTGCTCGCTCACCACGCCCTCCTTCACGAATTCGGGCATCAGCGCAAGATCCTCGACGTCCTTCGCAACGGCGTCGTAATCGTCCACCCACGCCTTGATGGCCGCCACGCGGCGCAGCTGTTCGCGCGCCTGATCCGGGTTGTCCCAGAAATCCGGCACTTGGGTCTTCTCCTCTTCGTTGAGCAGGTCGATGCGCTTCTGTTCGATGTTCAGACAGCGCTCCAGCGCTCCGCTGCGCTGTTCCAAATCCTTTATCTGATCTGCAAGTATCATAGGCAATCAATTAACAAAAAAATGCGGCCGCTCAGGGCTTCACGCCCAGTTTGCGTTCCACGAATTCCAGCACGAAACCGGTCGTGCCGTCGATTCCCAGCACCGACGAATCGATGCAGAGATCATAGGTCTCAGCCATTCCCCACGTGCCGCTGCTGTAATAATTGTAGTAGGCGGCGCGCCGGGCGTCGGTGCGGTCCATCAGGCTCTCCGCCTCTCCGGGCGCGATGCCGTGCAGGCGGCAGAGCCGCTCGATACGTTCGGCACGGCCGGCCGCGATGAAAATATTCACGGTGCGCGGATGATCGCGCAGGATATAGTCGGCGCAGCGGCCCACGAAAACGCACGATTCGCGCGAAGCGAGGTCGCGGATCACGTCGCTTTGGATTTTGAACAGCGCATCGCTGCTCAGCACGTTGCTCCCCGAATATTCGCTTCCGACGAACGGCGAACGCAGATAGCCGATGAAGGTCGCGAACAGGTTGCGCGACTCCTTTTCGTCGGCTTTCTCGAAAATTTCGGGGCAGATGCCGCTCTGCTCGGCGGCCAGATTGATCAGCTGCTTGTCGTAAACGCCGATTCCGAGTCTCGCCGCCACGGCCTCGCCGACGGCCTTGCCGCCGCTTCCGAGCTGCCGCCCGATATTGATGACGAATTTATCTTTCATAGTCGCGGATTATTCGGGATTGTTCGTTGCCGGGGCCGCATCCATCTTGGCCCGGAATTTACGCAGCTGGTAGGCCAGCATGCAGAAGGCCACGACCGACGCCAGCAGGTCCGAAAGCGGCATCGAGCACCACACGCCCCAGCTGCCGTCCCAACGGGTATAGACGTCGAAGATGTGCGGCAGGAAGATCAGCCCCGGCATCAGGAAAAGCAGCTGGCGCGAAAGCGACAGGAAAATCGCCTTGCCGGCCATGCCGATGCTCATGAAGAAGTTGGTGGCCACCATCTGGAACCCGATGATCGGGAAGCAGATGAAGACGATGCGCATGCCCTCGACGGACAGCCGGATCAGTTCGGGATCGTTCGTGAAGGCCGACACCGCCAGCCGCGGGACCAGCTCGCCCATCAGGAATCCGGCCATCGTGACGCACGTGGCGCCGATGATCGTCAGCTTCAGCACGCGCAGCACGCGCTCGTACTGCCGGGCGCCGAAATTATACCCCGCGATGGGCTGCATGCCCTGATTGATACCCATGACGATCATCACGAAGAAGAACGCCAGCCGGTTCACGATGCCGTAGGCGCCGATCATCAGGTCGCCGCCGTATTGTTTCAGCCCCTTGTTGATCAGGATCACGATGAAACAGGCCGCGAGGTTCATCAGGAAGGGCGACATGCCGATGGCCAGTATGTCGCGCACGATCTTGCGGCGCAGGCGGTAGATGCCGGGCCTGAAATGGAGCAGTTCGCTCTTATCCGAAAGGATATGGAACTGCCAGACGAGCGCAATGACCTGCGCCAGTATCGTGGCGACGGCCGCGCCGCGGATGCCCCACCCGAAACCGTAAATGAACAGCGGGTCGAGCGCGGCGTTGATCACCACCGTATAGATCGTGGCGTACATCGACTTGCGCGGGTGGCCCGAAGCCCTCAGCACGGAGTTCAGTCCCAGATACATATGCGTAATGACGTTACCCAAGAGGATAATCGTCATGTAGTCGCGCGCATAGCCTATCGTCGCGTCGCTGGCTCCGAAGAAATAGAGGATCGGGTCGAGAAACAACAGCGTCACCAGTCCGAACGAAAGACCGATTATCAGATTCAGCACCACCACGTTGCCCAGAATGTTCTGGGCCGTTTCATAGTCGCGCTGGCCCAGACGCATCGACACCAGCGTCGCGGCGCCCACGCCCACCAGCGAACCGAACGCCGCGGCGAGGTTCATCAGCGGAAAGGTCAGCGCCAGCCCCGAAATGGCCAGCGGCCCCACGCCGTGGCCGATGAAGATGCTGTCGACCATGTTGTAGAGCGAAGCGGCCGTCATGGCGATGACCGCCGGCACGGCATATTGTACGAGCAGTTTGCGGATACGCTCCGTTCCGAGTTCCGCAGCCGCTCCCTTTATTGTTGCAGACATAATTTCCTGTTCATATTTCTGTAGGGTGCCGATTTCCCGGAATCACGTCCCGGACATGCGGCCCGGCACCGGCCGGCACGGCAGACATCCTGCATACCGCCCGGCCACAACCGGACAACTCCCCGGACACTGCCGGGGCGGCAAAAACCGTGCACCGCACTCCGGCGTCCGTTCCGGCGGGCGGCGCCCGAAAATCGGGAGACAGCTATTCCAGCTCCCAGTCGCTGCCGTCCTTGCGGTCCTTGACGCGGATTCCGGCGGCGGCCAGCCCGTCGCGGATACGGTCGGAAGCGGCCCAATCCTTCGCGGCGCGGGCCTTCAGACGTTCATCGAGCAGCATCTCGACCAGCGGCGTCACGTAGTCGCGGCCCGAAGCCGAGCCGGCGGCCTTCTCGTCGCGCAGGCCGAGGATGTCGAACGCATAGCGGCGAACGGTCGTCTTCAGCGTTTCGAGGTCGGCGGCCGTGATGGTCTGCCGGCCCTCCGCAAGCTGGTTGATGACGCGCACCCAGTCGAACAGCGCCGAAATGACCATCGGCGAATTCAGGTCGTCGTCCATCGCCGCGCGGCAGCGTCCCTCCAGTTCGGCCGGATCGACCGTCGAGACGTCGGCGGGCTTGATCCTGCCGAGCGCCTCGACGCCCTTCATCAGACGGTCGAGTCCCTTCTCGGCGGCCTGCAGCGCCTCGTTCGAGAAGTCGAGCGTCGAGCGGTACTGCGCCTGCAGCACGAAGAAACGGATCGTCATCGGCGAATAGGCCTGCGCCAGCAGTTTGTGGCTGCCGGTGAAAAGCTCTTCGAGGGTGATGAAGTTGCCCAGCGACTTGCCCATCTTCTGGCCATTGATCGTAATCATGTTGTTGTGCACCCAGTAGCGGGCCGAATCGTGGCCCAGCGCCGCCGTGGACTGCGCGATCTCGCATTCGTGGTGCGGAAACATCAGGTCCATGCCGCCGCCGTGGATGTCGAAACGCTCGCCCAGATAGCGGGTGCTCATGGCCGAGCACTCCATATGCCAGCCGGGGAATCCCTCGCTCCACGGCGAAGGCCAGCGCATGATATGTTCGGGCGACGCCTTCTTCCACAACGCGAAGTCGTACGAATGGCGCTTGTCGCTCTGACCGTCCAGCTCGCGGGTGTTGGCGACGATATCGTCGAGATTGCGGCCCGAAAGCCGGCCGTAATTGTATTTCCGGTTGTACTTCTCCACGTCGAAGTAGACCGAGCCGTTCGACTCGTAGGCGAACCCGTCGGCCAGAATCCTCTTCACGAACTCGATCTGCTCGATGATATGTCCCGACGCATAGGGTTCGATCGAGGGCGTCTCGACGTTCAGGGCCTCCATCGCACGGTGGTAACGCTCCGTGTAGTAGTGGGCCACCTCCATCGGCTCCAGCTGTTCGAGCCGGGCCTTCTTGGCGATCTTGTCCTCTCCCTCGTCGGCGTCGTGCTCCAGATGTCCCACGTCCGTGATGTTGCGCACGTAACGCACCTTGTAGCCGCAGGCCTTGAGGTAGCGGAACAGCAGGTCGAACGTCACGGCCGGACGGGCGTGGCCCAGATGCGGGTCGCCGTAGACCGTGGGGCCGCAGACATACATGCCCACACGGCCGGGAGTCAAAGGCTCGAACTCCTCCTTGCGGCGGGTGAGCGTATTGTAAAGTACGAGTTTCGATTCCATAATTATCCGAAAAATTTACCGCAAAAATAAGAAATTTAATCGACATGCGCCAGAATCGCGGAATTAATCGTACCTTTGCGGCGACAATAATAGCACGCGCCGGTCTGACGCCACCCGTTTTTCCCTACCGTATATTATGCGACAATACGAATTATCCGGCTCCCAGAACCGGAATAAAACCGATATGCAATGACATTCAAGGAACTGAACCTCATAGAACCCATCATGCACGCCGTAGCCGAGAAGGGCTACGTCACCCCCACGCCCATTCAGGAGCAGGCCATTCCGCCCGCACTCGAAGGACGCGACCTGATGGGCTGCGCCCAGACAGGAACGGGCAAGACGGCGGCCTTCACGCTGCCGATCCTGCAGCTGCTCTCGGCCCGGCCCCGCACCAAAGGACGCCGCTCCATCAAGGCGCTGGTGCTCACGCCCACGCGCGAACTGGCGATCCAGATCGACGAGTGCTGCCGCGACTACGCCCGCTACACCGACCTGCGCCACTGCGTGATCTTCGGCGGCGTCAACCAGCGTCCGCAGGTGGACGCCCTGCAGCGCGGCATCGACCTGCTGGTCGCCACGCCGGGCCGCCTGCTCGACCTGATCGGACAGGGATACGTCTCGCTCTCCGACATCCGCTTCTTCGTGCTCGACGAAGCCGACCGGATGCTCGACATGGGTTTCATCCACGACATCAAACGGATACTTCCGCTGCTGCCCAAAGAGCGGCAGACGCTCTTCTTTTCGGCGACGATGCCCTCGGACATCGTCACGCTGGCCAATTCGATGCTCCACGACCCGGTGCACGTCACCGTCACGCCTCCGGCGTCGGTCGTCGAGACGATCAGCCAAAGCGTCATGTTCGCCGAAAAGGCCGAGAAAAAAGACCTGCTCATCAGCCTGCTGCGCCAACGCTCCGAAGGCTCGGTGCTGGTTTTCTCGCGCACCAAGCACGGCGCGGACCGCATCGCCCGCATCCTCACCAAAGCGGGCATCGAGGGGCGCGCCATCCACGGCGACAAGTCGCAGGGGGCCCGCGAACGGGCCATGAACGATTTCCGGGCGGGCCGCTGCCGCGTACTGATCGCCACCGACATCGCCGCGCGCGGCATCGACATCAGCGAACTGCCGCTGGTCATCAATTACGACCTGCCGGAAGTGGCCGAAACCTACGTCCACCGCATCGGCCGCACGGGACGCGCCGGGCACGACGGCACGGCGATCGCATTCTGCTCGGAAGACGAACGCCCGCTGCTGAAAGACATCCAGAAACTGACCGGACTTGTCCTCGATCCCGATTCCGGACGCCTCACGCCGGGCATGCAGACCGACACGAAATCCCCGCGGAAACAGGAATCCTCCAAGCCGGCCGCACCGAAGCAGGCCGCGCAGGGCGCCGACGGCCGGACACCGGCCGGACAAAGCGGAAATGCAAAAGGGCCGCGCCGACGCAGGCGAAACGCCCCGAAACGGGAAGGACAGGCCCAGAGCGCACACGCTCCGCAACCGCAAAACGGCGGAGGACAAGCGTCCGAAAACCGCGAACCGGGCCGCCGCAGGCCGCACCGCCGCAGACGCAGCGACCGGAAATCCGAAGGGCAGCGCTCCTGAAAAGCAAAGTGTCCCAGCAAAAGGAAAGCGTCCCTGAAAAGGAGAAGCATCCCGGAGCGGGGAAGCGTCCCTGAAAAGGAAGCGCCGAAAACAGAAACCGGGCCGGACAACCGGCCCTTTTGTCATCCGGAGGAGTGCGCCGAAAGCAGCCCTCCGCGGATCAGAAATCCAATAACTTATACCGGGTCCGGACTTCGGACATCGCCATCGGCTCCTCGTAATGCCACCACTCGCGGCGGTAGGGCACCAGCCCCGCTTGGCGCATCACGCTTCCGAGCAGCTGGCGGTTGCGGCAGGCTTCGGCCGAAATGCGTCCCTCGGCCGCCAGCGCAGGTTCGTTGCCCGTGTGGGCCTCGTCGCCGAAGAAATCGACCGGAGTTCCCATATCGACCGGAGCGCCGGTCTCGTCGAGCAGCGTCACATCGACCGCAACGCCGTAGTTATGACGTCCGCCGCGCGTTCCGTCGGCTACGTAAACCTGATTCGGCGTACCTTTGACCAATTCGTACATCTGCCGCTGCACGCTGACCGGACGCGCGGCGTCGCACACCAAGAGCCGCCATCCGGGACGGCGCTCCCGCAGCAGCCGCTGCGCCGCAGCCACCTTGCATGCGAAATGCGGAAGCAGGTAGGCGGTTTCCAGATCGCCGTAGACGTCGCGGCGCATGAAATTATCCGGGGCCGAGTACATCAGCTTCACCCGCAGCGTCGAATCCACGGCCAGCACATCCACCAGCCCCGCCCGGCGCATCTTGGCGTCGAAGCCCTCTTGGGCCTGCACGCCCCAGCAAATCATAACCGCTGCAAACACCATCCAAACTCTTCTCATAACAACATCTCCATTTTCCAGCTCAAAGATAATCAATTATCTGCAAATCAAAAGACACCGCCGGGCGCACGGCAGGCCGGACCGTCCGGATCAAAGCCCGGCTCCGGGAACCGCCGCAAACGCCGTGCGCACGCCGTTCCCAAACAAATGAACGGCAGCCCCGAAGATAGCGCCGTCCATCATCCGACACACGCATATCGACTATTCCGTCAGAACCGAAAATTCCGCGATGCCGGGACGGTCGCCCGCAGCGAGCGACAACGCCTCGAACCGGACGGTACGCCCGCGCTGCGGCTCGAATTCCACGACCTGCTCCACCGGATTGTTGACGACATTCGAAAATTCGCCCTCCGCCGCCGTACGGCCGTCGACCGACACGCGATAGCGGGTCACCACGCCGCTCGCCCAGCGACTTTGGTCGGGCGTGTAGGCAAATCCCCTGAAAGTCCGCTCCTCCCCCGTATCGGCGGAGAACCCCGCAACGCCCGCGGGCAGATAGACGACAGTCGAGACATCGCCGTCGAAAAGCCCGACGGCCTCTTCGTCCGGAAGCTCCTTCACGCGAAACGCCCCACAGGGAATATCGAACCCGCGCGAAGCCACGGCGCTCATACGACCGTCCTCCGGGTCCCGGACAAGCGCCTTGACAACGCCCCGGCCCGTCATCGGAAAAGGTTTCGCGTACAGCTCCGAAGAAGGCCCCGGCTCCGTCCCGTCCAGCGTATAGCGGATCTCCGCCTGCGTGTCGCCCGCAGCGAGCGTCACCTCGCCCGCACCGTTGCGCACGATGCGCGGCTCTTCGAGCAGCACGGGCGCATCGTAGGCTTCCACATTGGAGATGCAGAGCGGACCGCGGGCCTGCCCGAAACGGACGCGGAGCGCCGGAGTCGTGACCCCTGCGAAACGAATGATCCGCTTGTATCCGATCGTCGTCATTTCCTCCGCGGTTTCGACGGGCCGCCACGTATCGCCGTCGAGCCATTCGACGGCAAAGCGTCCGACGCGCTGTCCGAGCGGAATATATTCCTGAAGCAAAATGCGGTTCACACGGCGCGGCTGCTCAAACTGCAGCGAGAGCGTCGCCGCCGTCACGCCGTCGTCGGTAGCCCAGTAAGTATCGGCCCTGCCGTCGACGGCCTTCGCCGCGGAGAACCGGCGCGCCCCGCCCCGCACGTTGTCGGCCGTCGCTTGGGCTTCGCCGAAAAGGTCGTGCGCGAACTCCGCATCGAGCACACGGCGCCACTCCATGATACGCGCGGAATCCGCAGGGGCGATGCGGCCGGAGCGATCGACCGGAAAATTGAGCAGCAGATTGGCGTTGCGCCCCACGCTTTCATAATAGATGTCGATCAGCCGCGAGAGACTTTTGAGCTGGTGGTCTTCCCGCGGATGATAGAACCAGCCCGGACGTATCGAGACGTCGCACTCGCCCGGCAGCCACGTATCGCCGTCGGACTCGCCGCAGGTGAAATCATTGAGCCGTTCGTCGCCGCTGCCCTTTACCATGCTCCAATTCGTCTGTCCGGCCCGGCCCTCTTCGTTGCCTATCCAGCGGATGTCGGCGCACGTGCCGCCGAAAATCACCGCTCCGGGCTGCAGTTCGTTGATCGTCCGGCGCGCCCGCTCGTAGCCGTAGTAGGTCTTGGCGTCGATGCTGCGCTTCTCGTCCGCACCGCCGTACCAGCCGTCGCCGCCGTTCGCGCCGTCGAACCAGTATTCGAAAAGCGGCCCGTAACCGGTGAGCAGTTCGCGCATCTGGTTGTGGAAATAAGCGACATACTCCTCCCGCCCGTATTCCGGATGGTTGCGGTCCCAAGGCGAAAGATAGATGCCGAACTTGAGTCCGTGCCTGCGGCAGGCATCGGACAGCTCCCGCACCAAATCCCCCTTGCCGCCGCGCCACGGGGAGTTCTTCACGCTGTACTCGGTATAGGCCGAAGGCCAGAGACAGAACCCGTCGTGGTGCTTGGCCGTGAGCATCACGCCTTTCATCCCGGCGGCCCGGAACGTCCGCACCCACTGGTCGCAATCCAGATCCGCAGGATCGAACGTCGAAGCCGGAGTATCGCCGTACCCCCATTCCATGTCGTTGAACGTATTGAGCCCATAATGGACGAAGGCGTAGGTTTCCAGCTGCTGCCAAGCGAGCTGGCGGGCATTCGGCACCGGAAAGAGCGGCGCAGGAGCTTCGACGCGGCCGCATGCGGCCGCGAAAAGCAGAAAAACGGAGAGCGTTTTTTTCATGGACGGACAATTATTCGTTAAAATTAAACAAAATCGGAAACATAACGAAAAATCAGGCGGCAAAAACAACCGGCCGCATTCGCCGCACGGCGGCCCTGCCGCGACCGGAAACGACGGCGGGCGTCCGCCCGCGCAGCACCTGCCGCCTCCGGCAGAGAGCCTGAAACAGAAGCCCCCGCGGCCCGGCCGCCGAAAAGCCCTAAAAATAAAAACTTTCCGCCTCGGCGGGTAATATTGATTGGATTTCGCCGTTAAATGATTACTTTTGCACGAAACAAAGCGAACATACCGAAAACAATATGACATTCTTCAAACGCTGGAACAACATCGTCGGCTGGGCGGTCTTCGCCATCGCCGCCGCGGTCTACCTGATGACGATGGAACCCGTTTCGAGCCTCTGGGACTGCTCGGAATTCATTGCAACTTCCTACAAACTCGAAGTCGGACACCCTCCCGGTGCACCGCTGTTCATGATGCTGGCCCGGCTGGCGACCCTGTTCGCCTTCGGCAATCCCGACTACGTGGGAGTGGCCGTAAACGCCATGAACTCCATCGCCAGTGCGTTCTGCATCCTGTTCCTGTTCTGGACCATCACCCATCTGGCACGGCGTCTGGTGACCCGCGGCGGCGGTGAGCTGACGCAGGCCAACACGCTGGCCGTCCTCGGCGCAGGCATCGTCGGAGCGCTGGCCTACACCTTCACCGACACGTTCTGGTTCTCGGCCATCGAGGGCGAGGTATACGCCCTTTCGTCGATGTTCACGGCGCTCGTGGTGTGGCTGATGCTCAAATGGGAAGAGGAGGCCGACGAACCGCATTCGTCGCGCTGGATCGTGCTGATCGCCTATATGATGGGCCTTTCGATCGGCGTGCACATCCTCAACCTGCTGACCATTCCGGCGCTGGTATTCATCTACTATTTCCGCAAGACGGAGAAGGTGACCTTCAAAGGCACGGTTTACGCCACGCTGATCGCGGGCGCCATCCTGCTCTTCATCAACAACATCATCATCCCCTATACGGTCTACGTCGGGGCGCTGGTCGATCTCTTCTTCGTCAACACGCTCGGCCTGCCCGTCAATTCGGGCATCGTGCTCTTCGCGCTGGCGCTGATTCTGGGCTGCGGCTGGGCCGCATGGTACACCCACCGCAAAGGCAAGGTCGTCTGGAACATCATCCTGCTCTCGACGACAATGGTGCTCGTCGGCTTCTCGTCGTACGCTTCGGTGACGATCCGCGCCGCGGCCAATCCGCCGATGAACAGCAACAACCCCAACAACCCGCACGCACTGCTGTCGATGCTCAACCGCGACCAGTACGGCGACCGTCCGCTGCTGCTGGGTGCCTATTACTCCGCGCCGCCCGAAGGCTACAAGGAAAAATCGTTCTACTACCTCGACGAGGACGGCAAATACAAACCCGCCTCAGTCATCACGGGTTACACCCACTCCCCCGAATTCGTACACTTCTTCCCCCGCATGTGGGACGCCCGCAAAGGCGAGAAGGAGTACAAGCAGTGGGGCGCCTACCGCACCCGAACCGACGTCATGCGCGACGACAAGGGTGAAATCCTCCGCGACGAACAGGGCCGTCCCGTACGGGGCGAGGTAGTCGATTTCGGCCGCAAGAAACTCTACAACGACGGTTACGAGGACCGCACGATCGTCGAGCCGACGTTCGCCGAGAACCTCAACTTCTTCTTCAACTACCAGCTGTCGTACATGTACTGGCGTTACTTCCTCTGGAATTTCGTGGGACGCCAGAGCGACATACAGCCCACACGCACGCAGATCACCGACGGCAACTGGCTGTCGGGCATCAAATGGATCGACGAGAAATTCCTCGGCCCGCAGGACGACCTGCCCCGCGAAATCGCCGAAAACAAGGGCCGCAACACCTATTACTTCCTTCCCTTCCTGCTGGGACTGATCGGCCTGCTCTACCAGCTGAACCGCGACGAGCGCAACTTCTCGATCGTCCTTTGGCTCTTCATCATGACGGGCATCGCGCTGGTGTTCTATTTCAACACCTCGCCGGGCGAGCCGCGCGAACGCGACTACGTCTACGCGGGTTCGTTCTATGCGTTCTCGATCTGGATCGGCTTCGGCGTGCTGGCGGTCCGCGACCTCGTCGCATGGCTCACCAAGCGCAAAAACGTCACCGCGGCCATCGCCGCGACGGCGGTCTGCATGGTCGTCCCGACGATCCTCGCGGCACAGAACTGGGACGACCACGACCGTTCGCACCGCTACATGGCACGCGACATCGGCTGGAACTACCTGATGTCCACGCTGCCCAACTCGATCATCCTCAATTACGGCGACAACGACACCTTCCCGCTGTGGAACAATCAGGAGGTTTACGGCGTACGTCCCGACGTGCGCATCATGAACACCTCCTATCTGGGCGGCGAATGGTACATCGACGAGATGAAGACCAAGGCCAACGACGCGCCGGGCGTGCCCTTCTCGCTGCCGAAGAGCAAATACACCTTCGTAAACGACTGGGTGCCGGTCTACGACCGCGTCAACCGCAGCGTCGATATCAAGGAGGTGATGGACTTCATCCGCACCGACCATCCGGACTCCAAGATCAAGATGGCCGACGGTTCGATGGTGGACTACATTCCGACCAAGCGCATCGCGCTGCCGGTGAACAAGGAGAACGCCATCGCATCGGGCATCGTCGCCGAAAAGGACCGCGACAAGATGGTGGACACGGTTTACATCAACCTGCGCAAGAATTCGATCGACAAGAACCAGCTGATGATCCTCGACATGCTGGCCAACTTCGACTGGAAACGGCCTATCTACATGACGCAGGTCTACATCCTGCAGGATTTCGGACTGATGGATTACCTCCAGTTCGACGGCTACGCCTACCGTTTCGTGCCGATCCTCACCCCGGTGCAGAATCCGTGGGAGATCGGGCGCGTGGACGCCGATTATGCGGCGCCGCTGCTGCGCGACACTTTCAGATACGGCAACCTCTCCGATCCGAGGGTATACGCCGACTACTTCATTCAGTATAACCTGAGCGCATCGCATGCACGCGACTCCTTCGCACGGGTCGCCAAGGAGCTGCTGCGGCAGAACCGGGCGCAGGAGGCGGTCGAGCTGCTCGACCTCGGACTCAAAAGGATGCCTACGTGGCAGATCCGTTTCACCGACACCAATACTTACCCCTTCCTCGAAGCCTATTACGCCGCATCGGCGATGGGCGTCGAAGAGGCCGCCGCCAAGGGCGACGCCCTGCTGCGCGAGTATGCCCAAACGCTGATCGAATATATCGAGTACTACCTACGCTTCGAGGGAACGCAGGGCGACATGGTATCGCCGATCCTCGACGAGAAACTCGACCAGCTGGGCGACATCTATTATCTGGCGACCTACGCCGGACGCAAGGATGTCGTCGCGGAGCTGAACACCTACTACCGTTCGCTCGGAGTCTCGGAAGACAACCTCGTGGACGTCGGCGACAAGCCCCGTCAGGCCGACACGACACTGATTCCCAAAGGCATGAACGAATAAAGACCCGCAATAGCGGAAACGCACACGCCCGGCAACTGCATTGCCGGGCGTGTCTGTTTTCTCCGCAAGCCGTCCGGAAGCGGACAGACAGCGGTCGCAGGCCGGTGCCGGAACCACGGCGCACCTGCATTCAGTCCGCATATGCCCTACCAGACCCGGATTCGCTGCCGTCCTTCCCTGATCTCGCTGAAAGGACCCGGCGCGGGATTATCCGTACGTTTATTGCCGAAATAGTCGCTGTCGAAAACAATGGGCGTTCCGTCGGGCTGCTCGTAAGCCTGCTTCGACAGTTTGGCCTTTCCGAGCAGCTCCGTGGTTATCAGCTGAATCTGAAAATCGTCCAGCCCTTCCACCGAGAACGAAAGATAGACATGCTCACCCTCGTCTTCGATAACGGCGTCGGGATCGAAATCCGGCAAAACGCGGTTGTTTTCCTCTTTGTCATAAGGTTTATTGTACTTGTAATAGACATTGCCGCTGACGAACATCGGATACGCGGCGGCATTATATTCCGAAAGGCCGTACCGGTAATTCTCCTCCGTTTTCTTGTGCTTTCCGTGCAGAAAGAGGTTGTTGTAATACCGGTCGTCGCCGCCCGGTACGATCGACAATCCCGCCACCTCGGTCGAATGAGGCAGATGGTAAGGCGTATAGCGCCCACGGTCGTTGGCCACGAGCAGCCGTCCGATCAGCAGGTTGTGGACATAAGCCCCGCCCTGCGAAATATCGAGCACCCCGACATACGAGCCGAATATATTGTTGTCAATCAGATAAGGGCCGTGATTCACCTCCATAAAAATATCCTCGCCGACATTGTCGTAGAACAGGTTCTTCGAAACCCGCGTCCCCTGCGTCATCCAGTCGAGCCATACGGACCTCCAAGTGTTGTGAATCCGGTTGTGTCTGATCTGCGTGTCGATAGCCCCGTGGAATTTGATGCCGCCGATTTCGGCGCCGTCATACTGCCCCTTGACATAGATGTTGTAGATGTGATTGTGTTCGATGACACTGAACGCCGCACCCATGCTTCCGCAGATACCCGCCTGTTCGCAATTGTAGATCGTATTGTTGCGGACCAGATGAGAACCGATATTGTCCCTGCTCCACCCACAGCGCAGCGCATTGAAGATCACTTCGATATAGTGCAGCGATCCGTCCAGCGACAAATCGGACAGCCACGTGTTGTGTCCCGAAGAGCGCTCCTTGCCCAGCGTGATTCCAGCGCATTTCGAATCGTGAATAATGTTGTTTTCAATAATCCACCCCTTGTTCCAGTGCGTCGCAACCATACCGATCTGCTCGGCGGTCGGAGCGCCCCACTGCGTGGCAGCCTGACTGAACTCGAAACCGCAAACCGTAAGATAGTCCACACCCTGTTTCGAAGGATAGAAGCAGGTATGCCGCGTCGTTATCTCAACAAGTTCCTTATTGGGATCGAATTTATGGAAATTCGCCCAGATGGTCGTATTGCGCTCATCGACTTCGCAGCGCCACACATAGGTCGAACCTTCGGGATCGAGAATACCCTTATCCGCTTGGGGATGTACGATCTCTTCGTGCGACAGCTTTTCATAGAGGGACTTCCCGTTGAGAAAAACCTCGCCGATGTGGTGAATACGTCCGTGATCGTTGAACCAGTCGCCGCCCAGCAGCTCCTTGTAAGGATTATAATCGCCGAAAAACGTATTCGGAATAACGACTTTCCAGACGCCGTCCTCCGTTTTCGTCCAGCCCGTGACTATTTCAGAGCCTTTGATCTCGACTTTTTCTCCGGGCGCGGCCCGGTAAACGATCCGGTTAGCGTCGTCAGTACCTCCGCGAAGCGGGTCCACCCATTCGCGGTAGGTGCCGGCATGCACCGTGATCACATCACCCGGCCATGCGTAATACACGGCGCGGTTTATCGTCCTGAACGGAGCTTCCGCCGTACCCGTATTGTTATCGTCGCCCTTGACGGAAACATGATACTCCCTGCCCTGCACGATACAGCACATCGACAGAAAAATTAAAATCAAACTCAATCGTTTCATTATTCTAATATGGTTTTGGCAAGTCGCCGGACAAAGAATTCTCCCTGTCCGACGACCTCCTGTTATTGATTTTCTTTCGACAAGCAGATAAAATGCAACCTATTCCGCCTCAGAATCCGAGTGCGACGTTCACGCCCTCAGGCGCGTTCTCGAACCGCAGCAGGCAGGTGCGCGACTCCTCGTCCCACTCGAAACCGGGATCGGCCACGGGCGTTCCGTCGCTTCGGGTCACGTCCGTCGCAACCGGCTTCCGGGGCAGCAGCACCCGCATGACGTTGGTCGTCTGCGCAGGACCTTTGACCATGAACGAGTAGCGGTTCCGCCCCACCCGCTCGGTCTCGACGCAGGCGGCGCACGCCAATACCTGCGGCCGGCCGGGATCGGCGACCTTGTCCAGATTGTAAAGCAGCGCCTGCGTACCGGGCAGCACCGCACGGCGCGTCAGCACCGGAAGCGCCGGATCGAACAGGTCGATGAATTTCCCTTCCAGCACGAAAGGCTCCGTATCCGCATTTTCATCGACAACGGCCACGATCTCGTAAGGTCCCCGTTCGAGGTAGAAATGGTTTTTGAATTCGAGCGTCCCGGCGTGCTTTCCCTTGCCGTAAAGCCCGCGCACGGCGGCAAGATACTCCGCATCGCCGCCGGCCGTGAGGACGAAATCCTTCGGATCGCGGCGGATCACCGTCACGAAGCCCTTCCCGCACGCATACTCGCCCGCCGGCGCGTCGAGCGGCATGCCGAGCAGTCCGAACAGATGCTGCGACGGCGCAGTGTAAGCATTTCCGCCGCGGTTCCACCACTCCTGAACGCGCTGGTAGGGGTCGGCGTCCGTGCCGCAGAAGAGCAGCTTGCCGCCCCCGCGCACCCATGCGGCGATATGCTCATGCGCCTTGGAGTCCATGGGTTTCATATTGGCGTACGACATCACGAGCACCTTCGCCTCCTTCCACGTCTCAGGATAGGCCGCATTTTCCAAATGAATGGTCTTCACGGGCACGCCGCGTTTCACGAGCGGGAAAGTCTGGCCGTAGAAGTTCGAAAACTGCGGATCGTCGTACCCCTCGTGCCCGACGCCCCGCTGGAACATCAGCGAATTGCACATCAGCACGCAGATACCGTCCGAACCGGAGACTTTGTTGTCCGAAACCGGCATGCGCCCCAGCGCGTCGATCATCACCTGCATCTGCGTCGAGTAATCGCGCGATATGCGCTCCCGCTCGCCGGACGCGGGATTTAGGAAAAGCCCCTCGTAAATGCGGTCGGGCCACGGCATCACCTCGTAATTGGCAATGCGGGGGTAGAGCAGCTGCGCGGTGAAGGTCGCCTGATAGTTGACCCTGTAATCGGCCCAGTCGCGCGGCCAGTCCTCGATGGGGTCGGTCAGGAAGAAGAGTTTGCGGCCCGTCGGTTCGGTCATCGACTCCATGGAGCCGTACTCCAGATAGGCGTTCTCGAAGACGCGCTCGCGGCTCACGCCGTCGAAAAAGGTCGGCGTGCGCGAGGTTCCGGTCCACACCTGCGCGATATAGCCGTCGACGCACGACAGCGAGGCGAGACTCGCTTCGGGGCTTACGATCTCCCACGACGAATAATTGACCAGCGAATGGGTCGGCACGTAACAGCGGACCTCCATCCCCTTCTGCCGTCCGTACTCCTTGGCGAACGTAAAGACCTTGTCCAGCGCGTTGTAATAGAGGTGGTATTTCAGCTTGTTCGAAAGGTAGGTGTTTTCCGCCGATTCGTGCTGGGGACGCCAGTCGAAACCGTAATACTTCTTCCATTCGCGCTTGAACGCCTCGCTGTAACCCGCTCTGGCCCAGAATTCAGGTTCTTCGAGATAGATCGCATCGATCCCGGCGTCGATCACCCGACGGATATGCACTTGCTGCATGTAGGCGATAAACGACTCCGTCGGCACGAGATAGGGCACCATGTGCCCGTGCCAGAGCGTATCCCCCGCCTGTACGACCTGCCCTTCGTCCAGATGGTTCACCCCGTCCCATTCGCCCGTAAAATAATCTTGGTAGCTTCCCCATGCGATGCCGGTCATAAAATGGGTCTTATACCCCTTCGACCGCCACGACTCCACGCGCTCCTCGAACGACATGCCGGGAGCGTCGTTCGTATCATAGATAATGGCCACATCGGCGCGATTGTCGGTTACATCCTTCCATGGCCTGCCGGTCTGAAACGCCGTTTTCTCGCGGTCGGCATCGCGCGTGCCGGCCGGTGCGGCACACCCTGCCAGCAGGCATCCCGCCGCCAGCATCGAAATCGTCAAATTCAGGTTCATCATTTTCTTTTTTCGGTTAAAAACAAGATGCCCGGAAAATTCCGGGCATCTCCTGTCTCAGCGCCCGCCTAAAGCGTTCGGGGCATATCGGGATGGTTCGGGCCGAAGTGCTTGAGAATCACCATCGGCTGGAAACGGCTGCGGTTTTCGATCACCACGCCCTGCTTGGCGGCGGCTTCGCTGACGAAGAATTCGTCGTTGCTGGGCTGTCCGAAGCGCAGCATCACGGACGCCTCGGCATCGTAAGCCCCGAACCTGCCGTGTCCCTGAATGATGATGCAGCCGTAGGCGGCGCCGTCGCTCACCACGACCTTCTGTCCGGGCTGTACGGTCAGCTCCTTGGCCGCGATATAGTCGTTGGCGTAAGCCACCCACTTCTCGGCATAGCGGCCGTCCGAATTCGGGCACGCCACCGGCGGACGGAAATAGTGCTTGCGGTAATGCGGATCGACGTTCTTCTCCCAGTCGAGCAGGCTCATGACGTATTCGAGATTGCGTTTCTTGTCCTCAGGGCAGTTTTCGACCAGAAAATCGTAATCGTACACCTCGCCCGAAGCGATATTTTCGTAGACCGAATTGACGTCGCTGTTCCACTGGGGTTCGTAGGTCAGGTAGGAACCCGGCGCGTGAATCACTCCGGGAGGGGTATACCATCCGGTTCCGAGCTGGATGCGGTAGGCGCGCGACAGCTCCGTGATGCGGTTGTCGCCCTTCTCGTACATCATCAGACGCTCCATCACCTCCTCCTTGCTGACGTCGGGATCGAATCCGAAATAGGTCGCCGGGAAAGTTGCGGCATAATTGTTCATTTCGGGCGGGAAGTAATAAGCCTCCGGCTTGCCGAGACGCCTGACGGCCGCCGCCGCGTCGAATCCCAAGTGCAGGTGGTGGAACAGCGGCACCTCGTAATCGAAAAATTTCGAATACATCGGCCAGCCGCCGTAGCGGGTCATCAGCTCGTCGCCGACCAGATCGCGGCCGAGCACGTCCACGGCCTCGCGCAGCGTGAATTTACCGGCCGTATTGCCGTCGAAAGGCAGTACGTAGCTCATGCCCTCGTCGGCGGGGGCCAGCGGACCGTTCATCGCGGGGATGACCGACGAAAACCAGCGTTCCTTGATCGAGCCGCGCTTGGTTCCCAGCGCATAATAATCGTCGGGATGGAGCCGCAGGCGGAAACCTGCGCGGCTGAAACGCCGCGGCACGAAGACCGGCATCAGGCAGAAGATGCCCCCGCCCTGTTCGAATGTCTGTTTGATTTTCATATAAAATAGCTTTTTGGTTTGGTGTTAATCGTTCAATAGAATCTCCATGTCGAGCTGATAGGAGCGGGTCTCGCCCGGCTCGATGTAGAGCATGGTCCCCTCCTGCCGGGCGCGGTCGCTGCCCACGGGCGGATGCGTTCCGGGTTCCAGTCCCACGACATATTCGTTTTTGCCGAAATGCTGCCAGTTGGTCAGCCACGGCAGTTGTCCCTTCTTGAATTTCATCTTGACGCCGAGTCCGAGGTTGTCGTTGTAAAGACCGCACTCGCCGGTTCCGCGGCGGTCGGCGTCCACGTCGATGAAAGCCACGGCTTCGCCGTCGCCGTCATGTTCGGGAATCGGCGGCAGGCACCGCCGGAATCCCTGCTCGTTCGCTTCGTTGAAGATAAAGTCGTCGCCCGGCCCGCCGCGCGACACCCAGCGTCCCTTCCAGATTATCCGCGTACCGTCGTCCACGAGCGGATAGCCGAAATTGCAGTGGTAAAGCAGCATGTGAGGGGCGCGTCTGTTTCCGAGGTTGGTCACGCTGTCACGGACCATGATCTTCGAAGCGCCCAGCGTCGCGGAGATCGTGCGCCGGATTTCGAGATGATGGCCCAATGCCGTGGTCTGGAGCGTACGGCCGCAGATGCTCATTCCGTATTCGCCCCGCAGGGGATCGGGCTGCACCACCGATTCCAGCACCGCGGGAAGCATGCCGATACGCCCGTGAAGCGGAAACGAACCCCGCGGACCGTCGGCCGCAGGTCCCACATGGTCCAGCCCGCAGGTCACGAGCAGGCCTCCGCCCAGCCCGTAAAGCCAGCTGTTGCCGCTCCGTGCATAGATATCGGGAGCCGCAACGCCGAGACGGCTTATCCACGCCAGCCCGAACTGGTTCATGAAAGCGTCGGCAATGTCCATTCCGCGGTCGATGACGACCTTGAAACGCAGTCCGCTGCCCGTATTGAACCATGCGATCCGCACTCCGTCGCCGGGACCGCCGCACAATTCGGACAACTCGATCCCGCCGACTTGGCAGGGGTTGGATATCTTATCCTCGTAGGAATCCAGCAGATAATAACTTTTAGCCATACAAGCCGTTACCGTTTTTTATTCGTTATCCTTCCATGCGGCCATCCGCTCCCAGACGGGTCCGAGCGACTCGACGGCGCAGCGGTACAGCGCATATTTCCGTTCATAGGCCGCGGCATGCTCCGCCACGGGCTCCACGCGGCGCCTGACCTTCACCATCGAAGCCGCCGCCGAAGCGAAATCGGGGTAATCGCCCGCACCGACGGCCGCGGCCATGGCGCAGCCCATCGTCCCGGTCTCACCGACATCGACGGTCTCGACCGGACACTGCATCACGTCGGCGAATATCTGCGTCCAAACCTCCGAATTGGCCACACCGCCGGCCAGCCGGATCACCCGGACGGGCGTGCGGCGCGAAGCCGTCAGGCGGTCGAAATGACGCCGGTGGCTGAAAGCCACCCCTTCGTAAAGCCCCCGCACCAGATGCGCGCGCCCGTGATGCCCCTCGACGCCGACAAAAGCCGCATGCGCGCCGGGCTGCTCGTTGCTCCCCATCAGAAAGGGCAGGAACAGCGGACACCGTTCGCCGGCGGGCAGCGAAGCGGCCATCGCATTGAGCCGGTCGTACACCGAGCCGCCCTCCCCCACCAGCGCTTCCTTCAGTTCGGGCAGCAGCGTATTGACGAACCACTCGTTGTTGCCCGCAGAGGTCGGACTGCACTCCTCGATCAGGTAGTAGCCGGGAATGCAGAACAGCGAATTCATCATCACCGTGCCGTCGAGCACCGGGACCGGGCTGATATATTCGTTGATGCTCCACGTCCCGGCGATCATGCAGACGCGCTCCTCGTCGGCGGCATCCACCGCCACGGCGCAGGCGTCGATGTCGAACATGCCGCCGACCACGGGAGTTCCGGCCTTCAGGCCCGTGAGCGCGGCTGCCTCTTCGGTAATCCGGCCGCAGACATCCGTCGAAAGCCGCAGGGGCGGCAGTGCGCCGGCAACCGCCTCCAGCCCGAAAAGTCCGAGCAGCCGCGGATCGTAATCCCGCGTATGCAGGTTCATCAGGTTCGTGCCCGAATAATCCGTCACCTCGGCGAAAGCTTCGCCCGTCAGGCGGAACCGGACGTAATCCTTGCACTCGAACACCCAGCGGATATTGCGGTAGTTCTCCGGCTCGTTGTCCCGCAGCCACGCCAACAGGGCCACGGGCTGACAGGCCAGCACCCGCTGGCAACTGAAGGCGAACGCCTTCGCCGCCGTGCCGTCCTCCTCCCAGCGCCGGGCGTATTCCGCGGCGCGGTTGTCCATCGAGACGATCCCCGCACGCACGGGTTTCCCGTCACGCCCCCAGAGGTACAGCCCCTTGCCGTGCCCGCAGCAGGCGACGGCACGGACGTCCGCGGGATCGACGCCCGCCCGGACGAGCAGCCCGCGCAGGACGTCGCAGTTCGTCCGCCACATCCGCTCCATGTCGCGCTCGGCATAGCCGGGGTGCGGCACGGCGATCTCCGTGGCCGCGGAGCATACGGCCACCTCCTCGCCTGAGGAGGTGTAGAGTGCGGCTTTGGTGAGCGTGCCGCCGTTGTCCAGACCGATATAATAGTTCATAAACCGATTTTTACGAGATAAACAATTCAAGGCCGCAGCGAACGTTCGTAGGCCTCTTCGAGCAGCGCCCGCGAACGCGCGATCTCCGCACGGTCGTCGGGTGCGGTCCCCGACCACATTTCGAGCAGGAAAGGTCCCGAATACCCCAGCGACCGCAAAATGCGGAACGCCCCGGCGAAATCCACCGTCCCCGCCCCCAGCGGCACGCCGCGGAACTCGCCGGACGATTCCGCCGTCACCGGGCGGGTCTCCTTGAGGTGGATGGCGACGATGCTGGCGATCCCCTTCTTCAGTTCGGCGGCGATATCATTGCCCCAAGCCGTAAGGTTGCCCAAGTCGGGATAAACCCGGTAATAGGGCGAACGGATACGCTCTTCGTACCAGAGATGCTTGGTGATGGAGTTCATGAACGGCGTGTCCATGATCTCCATGGCGTGCATGACCTGATAGCGTTCGCCCAGCCGGGCCACATACTCCATGCCTTCGAGAAAGGCCGCGGCGCTGCGGTTGGTCGGAGGTTCGTAATAGACGTCGTACCCGGCCAGCTGGATGACACGGATGCCCAGATCGTCGGCGAACTGCACGGCCTTTTCAGCCAGTTCGCGGGCCTTGCCGCGCACCGAAGCGTCGGCGCTGCCGAACGGGAAGCGTCGGTGCGCGCTCAGGCACATCGACCGGATCGGCATGTCGAGCCGGTCGGTCAGCTCCCGCAGCGCCTTGCGCTCCGCCCGGCTCCACCACAGGCGCGCCATGCGCCCGTCGGTCTCGTCGATCGAAATCTCCATGTAGTCGAATCCCAGCTCGCGCGCTGCCGACAGCCGGCGTTCCCACGACCATTCGGCCGGAAGCGCCTTTTCGTATAATCCCAACAGATGACCGTGCAACATAGCCGACGCTTTTTATCCGAGAAACTCCTTTTCGATCTGTTCGAGCGTCTTGCCCTTGGTCTCGACGATGCAGCGGCATACGAAGACCACGCAGGCCACGCACATCACGCCGTAGATCAGGAAGGTAAACCCGCTGCCCAGACTCTCCTTGAGGATCGGGAAGGTAAACGACACCAGAAAGTTCGCGGCCCACATCGCCAGAATCGAAACCGACACGGCGCGGCTGCGGATCCGGTTGGGGAATATCTCGCCCAGCAGCACCCAGACGATCGGTCCGAGCGACAGCGCGAAGAAGGCCAGATACCCCATCATCATCAGCAGCGGAAGCATCCCGGTAAAGTTGCCGGTGAAGTAAGCAATCGAAATGCAGAACATGAAAAAGCCCATGCCCGCAGGGCCGAAGATCATCAGCTTGCGGCGGCCGACCTTATCGACGAACAGGATCGAAACCGTCACGAAGATCAGATTGACCATCCCCATTATCATCGTATAGTAGATCGCCGAATCATTGCCCATGCCCGTCGATTTGAATACGTCGGGGGCGTAATACATCATCACGTTGATGCCCGTCACCTGCTGGAATACCGAGAGCATGATGCCGATCAGCAGCAGTTTGAACATCTTCCCCCTGAAAAGCTCGCGGAACGTCCCTTCGACGCCGTGTCCCACCGAATAGCGGATTTCGTCCAGTTCGGCGCGGGCCGTCTCCGGGCCGCTGATGCGGCTCAGCACCCTGAACGCCTTGTCGTCGCAGCGGTTCGTGACCAGCCAGCGGGGACTTTCGGGCACGAACAGCAGGCAGACGAGGAACAGCACGCAGGGCACGACCATCACGCCCAGCATCCACCGCCAGTTGTCCACGCCGCCGACATCGACCAGCAGATGGTTCGAAACGAAGGCCAGCGCCTGCCCCGAAAAGATGGCGAACTGGTTGAGCGACACCATGCGTCCGCGCAGGTGCGCCGGGGCGATCTCCGAGATGTAGAGCGGCGAAAGCATCGAAGCCGCGCCGACCGAAACGCCGGCGATCATGCGGAAGACGACGAACGTCGTGTAATTGACGGCGAACGCGCAGCCGAGCGTCGAAAGCAGGAAGATCACGGAGGTCACGAGCAGCATCTTCTTGCGGCCGTAAACCTGACTGGGCTTGCCGGCGCATCCTGCGCCGAACATGCAGCCGATCAGAATACACCCCACGGCCCAGCCCTTTTCGAGCGGCGTCAGGTGGAAGACTTCGGGCGACTGCATGAATTCGATGGCCCCCGAAATGACGGAGGTGTCGAATCCGAAGAGCAGTCCGCCCATCGCCGCGACGAGACAGACAAAAAACAGATACATTTTCATAATCGGTAGTTTTAGGTTGGCAGATTGATCGGAAGGCTCCCCGTCAGAGGATTCCCTTCTTGAGGATTATATTGGCGTAACGGCCCGACTCGCCGGTCGCAACGACGGCATAGGCCTGAGCCGTGCGGCGGTAGAATTCGAAACGTTCGAGCATCTCGAATCCGGCGAATCCGGGTTCCGCGGCACGGATTATCGCCTCGTAGCGGGGCCACAGTTCGGGCGTGTAGTCGTCTCCCGGAACGACGGACATCAGGGCCGCAGGCCGGGGGACGAAGGTGTCCAGCGGAAAAAGCCGCATGACGGCTTCGAGTATTTCGGGACCGCCGTGTCCGTCGGCGCGCACCAGACGCCGGGCGGTGGACGCCGCGGGAAAATTGGCGTCGCCCAAAACGATTTCGTCGCCGTGCCCCATCTCCATGAGGATCTTCAGCAATTCGGGCGACAATATAGATGGTATGTTTTTCAACATGGCAAACAGTAAAATCAATTAATATCGGTCTATCCGGATGACGGACGTATTACAAAATTACAGACCCTCCACCGGCCTTACAGCTATAAATTTAACCAGAAGTAATACTATTTTAATATAAAATACTATATTTGCAATTAATAACCAACCATCCGCTCCATGAAACCGAAATACGAACAGGTCCCGCTGATAAAATCGCTCTACAACATCAAGAAAGAGTTTTTTTACAACGTCCATGTTCCGTGGCATATCCACCTCGAATACGAGCTGGTGTTCATCCGCATGGACAACGGCATCAAGCACGTCGGAAGCCATTTCGGCGGCATCGGCGGCATGGAAATCCTGCTGCTGGGGCCGAACCTGCCCCACAACTGGCTGGTAAACAAACGGAGCGCGCCCGTCGGGACCGACACCGACTATCAGGTGGTGATCCACTTCCCGAAAAGCGTTTTCGGCGCGGGGTTCTTCGAACTGGCGCCCTTCGCCGAGATCAACGAGCTGCTGAAAAAATCGGAACTGGGACTCTGCTTCAAGGACGGCGAAACGGCGCGCATCGGCAAGGAGATGGAAGCCATGCTCCACATGAAGGAGTTCGACCGGAGCATGGCGCTGCTCGAACTGCTGCAGCGGCTCTCGGCCAAGGAGCACACAGTCCTCTCCTCCTACGGATTCAACAACGTCCTCAACGAAGAGAAGGTCAAGCGGATGAACAAGGTTTTCAAATACATCACCATCAACTACAAGGAGAACATCTCGCTGGAGGACATCGCCGGAATCGCCAACATGACGCCGCAGGCTTTCTGCAAATATTTCAAGGAGCGCACGCACAAGACGTTCATCGAATTCGTCAACGAAGTGCGTATCGGGCACGCCTGCAAACTGCTTTTCGAAGACAATTACAACATTCTCCAGATCTGCTACGAATCGGGGTTCAACAACCTTTCGAATTTCAACAGACAGTTCAAGAAAGTCATCAACGTGTCCCCGGTCGAGTACCGGAAAAAGGTGTTGTCGGACTCCCAGAAGAACCAGTAGCGCCGGAGCCGGAACCCGGCCCCGGCGACCGGTCAGAATTCCGAAGAAAACGAATAGGGCGCATCCGACGGAGCGGTACCACGCGAGAGATCGGGACGGTCCGACATGCCGAATTCGAGTTTTCCGCCTGCGGTCAGCGTTCCGTGCGTCAGGTAGTTCTTCGAGGAGTCGCGTCCGTTGATCTTCAACGACTTCACATAGCAGCGGCCCGGTCCGTTGCCGGCGGCCGCAATGACCGTCCGCCGCCCGTCCTCATAGTGGACGACCGCCTTTTCGAACAGCGGCGATCCGAGCACGTACTGATCCGAAGCGGGACATACGGGATAGAATCCCAACGCCGAAAAGACATACCACGCCGAAGTCTGGCCGTTGTCCTCGTCGCCGCAGTAGCCGTCGGGCGTAGCCGAGTAGAACCGCTCCATCACCTGCCGCAGACGATACTGCGCCTTCCACGGCTGGCCCGCATAGTTGTAGAGGTAAATCATGTGCTGAATCGGCTGGTTGCCGTGGGCGTAATTGCCCATATTCATCACCTGCATCTCCCGGATTTCGTGGATGACGCTGCCGTAATAACTCTCGTCGAAAACCGGCGGCACGACGAATACCGAATCGAGCATCCCGGCGAATCGTTCCCGACCACCCATCAGGTCGATAAGTCCCTGCGGATCATGAAACACCGACCATGTATAGTGCCACGAGTTGCCTTCGGTGAAGGCGTCGCCCCATTTGAAAGGAGAGAAAGGCTCGGCGAAGCTGCCGTCGGCGTTGCGGCCCCGCATCAGCCCGGTCTGAGAATCGAACAGATTGCGGTAGTTCCGGGCGCGCCGGGCGTAAAGCTCCACCTCCTCCTGCGGGCGGCCGAGGGCCTTGGCCATGCGGTAGATGCACCAGTCGTCATAAGCGTATTCGAGCGTACGGGCGGCGTTTTCACGAATCCCGACGTCATAGGGCACATACCCCAGCCGGTTGTAGTAATCGTATCCCCAGCGGCCCGTCGAGCGCACCGACGGATGCACCTTATTGGCTCCGTCCACGAGGCCCCGATAGAGCGTCGCCGTATCTTCGACGCGAATGCCCTTCAGATAGGCGTCCGCCACGACCGAAGCCGAGTTGTTGCCCACCATGCAGTCGCGGTGCCCCGGCGAGGCCCATTCGGGATAGAACCCGCTTTCGCGGTAGGCGTTGACCAACCCCTCCTGAATTTCGCGGTTCACCGAGGGATAAACCAGATTGAGCAGCGGAAACAGGCAGCGGAACGTGTCCCAGAATCCGGTATCGGTATACATATAGCCGGGCAGCACTTCGCCGTTGTAGGGGCTGTAGTGACAGGGCCGTCCCTGCGCGTCGAATTCATAGAACTTGCGCGGAAACAGCGTCGAGCGGTAGAGACACGTATAGAAAGTCCGCCGATGGTCCAAGTCGCCTTCCCGGATCTCGATGCGGCCCAGCACATCGTTCCAGCGTTGTTTCGCCGCGGCGCAGACCTCGTCGAAGCCGCGCTCCCCGACCTCCTGCAGATTGCGCAGCGCCTGTTCCGGCGAGATGAACGACGACGCGACGCGCGCCGTCACCTGCTCGCCGCGGCGGGTCCTGAAGCCGACGATGCCGCCGGCATGCCCGGCCTGCTGTTCGAGGGCTTCGGAACGCTCTCCGTCGGCAAAGGTCGCGGTGTATTCGAAGTCGCGGTCGAATTCGACGACGAACCAGTTGCGGAAGTTGTCCGGCACACCGCCGCTGTTGCGGGTCGTGTAGCCGGTCACCCGGCGTTTTTCGGGTTCGATCTTCACACAGGAGCCTTTGTCGAAGGCATCGACCACCACATAGGAGTCGTCGCCTTCGGGGAAGGTGAAGCGGAAGACCGCGGCACGGTCCGTCGGCGTGATTTCGGCAACCACGTCGTATTCGGCCAGATAAACGCTGTAATAATAGGGTTTGGAGGTCTCGGCCTTATGACCGAACCAGCTCGCGCGGCGTTCCTCGTCGAATTCGGGCGTGCCGGTGACGGGCATCAGCGAGAACTGGCCGTAGTCGTTGATCCACGGCGAGGGCTGGTGCGTCTGCTTGAAGCCCCGGATACGGGTGTCGGTATAGGTATAGGCCCAGCCATCGCCCATCTTGCCGGTCTGGGGCGTCCAGAAATTCATGCCCCACGGCGTGGCCACCGCCGGATAGGTATTTCCGGCGGAGAACTGATGCACGGACTGGCTGCCCATGAGCGGATTGACCAGCTCGACGGGATCGAAATCTCCGGAAGAGGCCGCCGCCGGGAGCGCCCCCAGACAGCTGAGCAGGAGAAGCATCGGAAGATGTTTCATAAGACTATTTTTTCCAGTTCGAAATCAGGTATGCGGTACGCGTCAGGTAATAGTCGGGCGCCAGCGGCGAATAATCGAGGTAGGTGAAGGCGTCGCAGCTGAAAGGTACGGCCGGCTCGATCTGCGTTCCCTCGTGCCACTCGTTGAACGAGGTGATGCCGATGTAGGGCGCACCGCTGGCGACGGCCGCGCCGAACATGTCGTCGTAATACTTTCCGTTCCCGCGGTCGCGGGTCGTCGAACCGTTCCACGGACGTACGCGGGTGTCGATATAACCCGGTCCGACGCAGGGGATGAACACCTTGCCGTTGCGCTCGGCCCACGCCTGCATCTTCTTCCAGTTGGCGGGCGTCGAACCGTAGGTGAAGCCCGTCGCAGCGAAATAGGTGTAGAACCCGTCCATGCCCGACTCGGTGAAGTAATCCTCCTCATGCTCCTTGACCCAGAGTCCGATCATCACCGCATCGAGTTCCGTGCCGCGGATCGTCAGATCGCCGTCGGGCTGCAGCAGACGCGCCCACTCCGAAGCCGGCGTGATGTAGGAGTCGTAGATAAAGAAGCAGGGGCGTCCGTCCATGCGGTAAAACGCCGGATGCGAACCGTAGCGTCCGAGCAGTTTGGCGATATTGGCGCGCAGGTTTTCGGGATTGCGGTCATGGTAAGGCTCGATATGGAAGCAGACCTTCATGCCGTGCTTCGCCGCTTGGTCGAAAAGCACGGGCAGGGCCGGCGATCCGAAATCGTTGTCACCCCACCACGTCACGACCGCGACGCCGATCCGCGCCTTGGCCATCATCTCCACATGGCGCGCGACGATCGCGGGATCGGTACTGCTGTAGTTTTTCAGTTCGGGGTAGAAATTGGCCGCGATGTTATCCACGCCGGGAATGTAATCGGCAGGACCGTCGTAGCTGTTGTTCCCGATCACGCCGTGGCCCCAGTGGACCTCCTTGCCGTTGACCTCGGTATTTCCGTACCAGTTGTAATAGAATCCGAAAACCCGCTGATCGGGTTCTCCGGCGGAGCCGCATCCCGCACACCCCAGCAGCGCCGCAGCGGCAAACAGCACCGCCGACAATTTGTTTTTCATAAGTATGTCTTGTTTTCCGTTGATAGTGTCGGGACCGGAACCGTGCCGCATGCGGTTATCCGCACACGGCACTATTCCCCTTTTCCGGTCCGGAACAATTTATTTTTCCATAATCACGACCGCCGACTGCGGACCTAACGTCACCGCACCCGTAAACTTCGCGGGCGCGGGCTTTTCGGGCGAAGCCATGACCAGCGGCGCGGACGAACCGTCGATGCTTACGCTCGCCGTATTCGCTTTTTTGGTATCGACGTTGTAGACGACGACGGCCTTCTTACCGTTTTTCAGGTTCCTGAACACCGTATAGCGGATATTGTCGCCCTTGACCGTCGCACCCAGCACGTCGAGGAACTCGCCGTTCCACAGGAAGTCGGCGTAACGCCTGCGCAGGTTGTCCACCTTGCGGCCGTAAGCCATCACGCGCGGGAATTCGCCCAGATGCCCCTTGAAGTTGCGCACCTCGTAGCTCATGGCATAGCGGTCGGCCAGACACATATTGACGTGGTTCAGGTCGTTGTGGTCGATCACGGCGCAGGCGATCGGGACAGTCGGGTCGATGTAGCGCAGCACCGGCTCATGCCAGTAGTCGGCGCGCGTGTAGGTGCCGTAATACTGCGACTGCAGGTCGTAGCACCCCTCGCCGACCATCAGGAAGTCGGGGTTCGACTTCTGGCACATCTCGTAGAATTCGCGGCCCAGCTTGTCGGCTCCCTGATAGTTGAATCCGGGCACCCGGTGTCCGTGGTTGGGATCGAAGCAGAGCATGGCGCCCGCATGGTGCTGGTTTTCGTCGTACACCATGCCCGCCGCTCCGAGGTCGAGACACTTCTGGAACTCGGTATGGAGCATGCTGCGCAGCTCATCGTCCATCATGCAGTGGATGCTGAAGCGGCGCGTATTGACGCCGATCAACTGCGTATAGGTGTTGTAGTTGTACCCCGGATGCACATAGGGATCGAGCGACGCATTGATCGCACGGTGCGGCAGGTACTTCTCGTGGTATTCGGTCGTCAGGTCGGCCCACGTGAATTTGGTGAAGAGCAGGATATTCACCCCCTTCTTCTGAGCGTCCGCGATCACCTTTCGGAACTCTTCGGCCGTACCCAGACGCGGGTCGACCGAGAAGTTGGGCAGGCCGCGGTCCTGACCGCCATAGGACCAGCCGGTGAGCTGGATGGCATTGACGCCGTAGCGTTTGGCCTCGTCCACGTATTTGGGCAGGTCCTTGATCTTGAAGTTAATGCGGCTTTCCGACGAGTTGATCTGCAGCTGCTGCCACGTATTGACCTCGTCGAGCCATGCGGCGCGGTGCGGTTCCACGAACCACGTCTTCCGCCATGCCTTGTAGATATCCGCGCCCTTGTGCCAAGTACCCGCATAGGGGGTCATAATGACCGGAACAAGGTTGCGGCTCTCTCCCGGCTGGAGATAAAGCATGCGCGCGGCCTTGATCTGCGTACGCATCAGCTTGCGTTCGCCGTTTCCGCTTTTCGAGGTTGCGGCCCCGGCCTGCGCGGCATAATCCCCGTCGGGCAGGGTTTCGTAAATGCAGCGGATATATTCGTCGAGCTTGTGGTCCATGCTTGACAGATAAAGCCCCTGCTTGGTGTTGTGAACCAGCGTAAACGCATGTTCGGGCAGGTTGCTCCAGCCCGTGCCGGCCTCGCGCGGATAGAGTTCCTCGGTGTTGAACTTGGTGTAGGTGAAATACTGGAAAAGCATCCGCTGCGTATCTTCAGGCACGGTCACTTCGCCCATGAAGGGCCATGTGAGCTGCTCGACCACAGCATCGGAAGCGTTGTCCAGCGTGCCGCTGTAAACCAGACCGTCGTCGGTCAGGCTGATACGGCCCTGAAAGCCGATGTCCAGTTTCTCGGAACCCGCCTTCAGGCCGTTCCACACAAAAGTCAGTTCGTTGCCCGAAATCTTCACTTCGGGACGCTCCTGCGAAGATTCGTTGATGACGTAAAAACGTCCGTCGGCAAGTTTGACATTGGCCTCGAACGCCCGGCCTACCGCAGCGTTCTCCAGCATTTTCCAGCCCGTCAGCTTGCTCTGCATGCCGACCAGCGCGCCGCTGGCAAGGTCGATTTCGGCCCGCATCCTGTCGTTTTCCAGCGTATATGTCTGCCGGGCGGCAGCAACCGTCGCAGCGGCAAGGCCGAGCAGTATCAAAAATAATCTCTTCATGGTATATCGGGGTTTACTTTTCAAAAATCACGACTGCCGACTGCGGAGCGATCTCGACACTGCCGCCGAAGGTTTTCTGCGCCGGGTCTTCGGGCGAAGCGTAGGCCATGGCGGAAGCGCCCGGAAGCGTCACCTCGGCCTTCGACGCCCGTTCGGTGCCCATATTGACCACAACGACGGCGCGCTTGCCGTTCCGGCCGGCAAATACCGAATAACTCAGGTCGGGACCGTTCACCTGCGCCCCCTGCCGCTCGACGAACTCCGCATTCCAGAGTTCCGCGGCATAACGCTCGCGTAGCGCCTTGATCCGGCGGCCGTATTCGGCGATATGGGGATAGTCTTTCAACTGGCTGCCGTGGAAATTGAGGTCGAAGGCGATGTTGAAGCGGTTCAGCAGCGCCTGATTCATATCGCGGCGGGCGCGGCGCACCTCGGCTCTGGCGATTACCGGCGTGAACGGATCGAGGTAACGGCGTTTGGCCCACTCGCCTTCGGAAGCGCTGAGCGAGTAGCCGTCATAGAAGGCCTGCTGGCTGTCAAGGAATCCGAAGCCCAACGCGGCCTTCGCACCGTCGGCCTTAACGGCTTCGGCTATTTCGCAGTCTAATTTCAGCACGCCGTTGGCCGTGGCTTCGCCCGCGCGGTGGCCGTGCTTCCCGTCGAAGCAGAAAAACGTCTTGTCACGATGGTTCGGATCGTTGTTGAGATAGCCGTCGGCGGCACGCAGCGCCGGCAGCGAGAGCCACTCGCGCTTTACGATTTGCTGGAATTCGGGTGCGAGCGGACAGAGCAGCGAACGGTTGTAGGCCCAGCCGAAGGGGTCCTTCATCACGAAAGGCTCGTACTTCCCGGCATAAGCCTTCATATGCGTATTGACCTCGTACCAGTTGGTCTCCAGCACAACGCGCACGCCGAGTTCCCGGCAGGCCGCAATCGCCTCGTCCAGACCGGCGACCTGCTCGATCCGGCCGGCATCGGTGCCGCGGTACCAGCCGCGGACCTGCAGCACGCCTACGCCCTGCCCGGCGGCCTGACGCGCATAACGCAGCAGGTCGTCGCCGCTGCCGATACCTACTTTCCACCACGTAAGCGGCTCGCGCAGCCATGCGGGCGCCGTCGAAGGATCGTCGGTCGCGCGGTCCTTCCTGTAAATATCCACACCCGCCGTCCACGGACCGGCATAGGGGGCCAGACGCACCGGATCGAGCGTCGTCCGCTCGCCGGGCCTGTTGTAGACGACCTGATTGGACTTGAACTGAATGCGGACCAATTCGCCGTCGATCTCGTCCTCGTAGGGATTGACGCTGCGAATCTCGAAACCGGGAATCAGCTCGAACGAGGTGATGACCATGTAGCGCGGCGCGGCATCGCGGGTGTAGAACATGAATCCCTGATCGCGGTTGCTGACCTGCAGGTACGAGCGTTCGGGCAGTTCGTAGGTCGAAGTCGGATAATCCACACCCCAATAACCGTGCTGGTTGAAGTGATGCGGAAACAATTCGCGCTGGTCGCTGCGCGTACTGTGGTGCAGCGGCTGGCTCTTGTCGGGCACCGACACTTCGCCGATGCAGGGCCACGAGACGTACTCGACCGGATACGGGCTGTCATTGATCAGCTCTCCGCCGTATTCGAGCCCCGTGTCGGTCAGCCGGACCTCCCCGCGGAAAGTGACATCGACAGGCTCCGCCAGACGGGGCGATTTCAGGTTGCTCCACGTGAAGACGATACGGTCGCCCGAACGCTCGACGACGGGCGCCTGCTGTTCGATACCCTTCACGACGTTGAACCGATAGTCCTGCTCGGTCATTTCCTTGCCTTCGAGCGGCAGCAGCAGCTCGAAGGACTGCCCCAGCACGGCCCGGTCCATGATTTTCCAGCCCGAAGCCTTATTGACGAGTCCGACCAGCGCGCCGCTCTTCGCATCGAACGTCGCTGCGATCCGGTCGTTCTCCAACGAGATTGTTCCCGCCGCCGCGAAAAGCGGCGTGCACGAAAGAATCGTCCAGATATAAAGTAGTTTTTTCATAGGAAATATTTATTAAAAAACGGGGAGGAGCGGCCTCAAAAGCGGCTCCTCCCCGCAAACATCAGATAGTCAGACGTACCGAAGGCGCATAATTATACTTGGCATTGGCCACGTCAACCACGGCGCCGACACGGAAGTAGTAAGCCTGTCCGGCCTTGAACGGCGAAGCGTCCATCCGCAGCGTAAAGACACGCCCCGTATCCTTGAATGATTCGTTCACATTCTGCGTAGCGCGGGCATGCGCATAGTTGTCCCCGACGATGTAGTCGATATGGCCGAAAAGCCCGACGGCGCGCACGTTGCTGTCCACGGTGGGCGTCACGGTAAAAGTCGCCACGATCTCGGAACCCTCCTTGCGGATCGAAGCGTTCGAAATGCGGATGTAGGGCTGCACCTCGAAATCGAGCCGGTTTTCGCCGCGCTTGATCTCGTAGCCCTCCAGCCGGTCGGGAATCACGAAGTTGCTCTCTTCGAAATAGATGTCGTATTTGGCCGCGAACATCAGGTTGTTGCGGTATTCGCCGCTGACCTTGAAGATCATCTGCTGGCGGTCGGGATTCTCAAATCCCAGCTCCTCGTACATGATCTTGGTGCCGTTGATGTCCTGCTGGATCAACGCTCCGGTCTTGCTGTCACGCACTTCGCCGTAAATCTGGGCGTTCGGCCCGTCGTAGTTGTCCAGTTCGCACGACACGAGCGAAGCGGACAGGATCACCGCTGCTGCGGCGTATTTAAACATGTTTTTCATAATCGAATCGACCGTTAATAGTTAGGGTTATTAATCAACGAGTTGCCGCCGATTCCCGGAATAGGACGGTAATAGGCCTTCGGCTCGAACTTGTGCTGGGCGTTTCCGGGTTCCACTTCCGCCCTCACGAAGATGTACTTCTTCTCACCGCCGGAGAAATCGAGCATGGGCACGAGTCCCCTGCGGCGGAACGTCCCGTCGAAAATGGTGTGGAACTCACGCAGACGGAAATAATCCCAGATCGTGTTGTATTCCAGCGCGAATTCAGCTTTGCGCTCACGGCGTACGTTTTCGGAGGTCAAAGCCAGATTGTCGAGGAAGCCGGCCCGGTGGTGCACCTTGTTGAGCGCCTCCTGCGCGGTTATCACGCCCTCGGCATTGGGCAGGTTGCTCTCGGCCACGGCTTCGGCATAGTTGAGCAGCACCTCGGCATAGCGCAGATCGACGAAGGGAGTGACCACCTGATCCCAGACCTGATCGCCCGAACCCTTGAGGTACTTCTTCAGCAGGAAGCCCGAACGGGTGCCGTTGGCACGGTTGTCCACCCATCCCGAATAGCGTCCTTCGTCGGAATCCCCCTTGCCGTAATAGGTGACGCCGTCGAAAACATAACTGTCATTGGCCTGCCATACGACCGACTTGTCCTGTTTGCGCAGACCGCCCTGAATAAGGATCGTCTGACCGCCCCACTGCGTATTGGGAAGGATCACCGACGCATAGAGACGCGGATCGCGGTTGGCGAAGATCGTTGCGAAATCATCGTACTGTTTGTAGTCGACGTTCGGGTTGAAGCCGTTCGTAGCATAATTCTCGTTTCCGTCGTTGGTCGTGACCAGCTTGACGTCGTAAGTTCCCATGCGGGTCTGCGGATCGATAACGGCATACGACTCGACCAGATCGAGCGTCGGGCAGCAGCGGCCGCCGTATTCTACCGCCAGCTGGTTCGGCTCGTGCCACTTACCCATATTGTGGGCGATACCCGGATAGACGTAATCGCGCAGGAAAATCACCTCCGAAATACCTTTGCCCTCCACGAAAATCTTGTGGTAGTTCTGCGCAGCCTCGTCCAGCGACGCCGGATTTTCGCCGTACAGCGAGAATTTGCCGCTGCGAATCACCTCGGCCGAAGCCTTGATACACTCCTCGTAGAAAAACTTCACGTCGGCATCGGTGAAGCCGCCCACGAGTTTCTCGGTCACGGCCTCACCCGTCAGCATCGCACCATTGCGGTCCCAGAATTTGCCGACCGAAGCGGCGTACAGCGCCGCACGCGACTTGAGCGCATAAGCCGTCCATTTGTTGGCCCGCTCCTGCGTGGTTGCGTCCGGCAGGCTCGCGGCCGCCTTGTCGCACATTTCGAGGATGAATTTCCACGTAGCGACCTCCGTGCTGCGCGGCACCTTGACGGCGTCGTAATCGCCGTTGAACTCCTGCACCTCGGTAATCAGCGGCACACCGCCGTAACGGCGGGCCAGCGCGAAATAGGTATAGGCCATCATAAAGTAATACTCGCCCGTCACCTGATCGATAGTCGCCGGATTCGAAGGCTTCATCAGCGGAATATTGGCCTTGAGTTCGTTGAATCCGCGGATGTATTTGTAAAGCGCCTCCCAGTTTCCGAAACGGTCGGTCTGGCTGGCAACGTCGCCCCATTCGCTGTGCACCGCTTCGGGGCCGGACATCATGTTGGTCTTGCCGCCGTCGCAGCGACCGACGTTATAACCTCCGCCGGTAAAATCGTAGCGGAAATCTTCGATAGGCAGGTTGTAATAATGTCCGGCCATATAGGCATTGATACCTCCGTCGCTCGACAGCAGGGCATTGCCCGTTACGCGGTCTTTGGGTTCCACCTCAAGGAAATCGGCGCAGGACGCTGCCCCGAAAACCGTTACGAGACCCATAATCAAATATTTAATCTTTTTCATGTCCGATCAGTTAAAAAGTGATGTTTACACCCAGATTGTAAGACTTCTGCAGCGGATACTGGAATCCGTTGCCATCGGAGATTTCGGGGTCGAACTCCTTGAGATATTTGTTGCAGATTACGAGCGGGTTGGTCAGGTTGATGTAGCAGCGCAGCTTGGAGATGCCCGAACCGCGGAGCAGTTTGGCCGGAAGCGTATAACCCAGCTCAAGGTTCTTCAGACGGGCGTGGGCCGCATTGATACGCTGCATGTTGCTCTCCAGACGGTTGGCGCCGTTGTCGGCGTCCGTACGGCGGGTAGCCGGATATTTGCCGGGAATCCACGCGCTGTTCGGATCGTAGACGTCAGCCAGATGCCAGCGGTCGTAATAGAATGCCGGGGAGTTCGACGAATCGAGCGCCAGTACATTGCCCAGCACCTCGTTGTACTTGGCCGTATATTTGGCCGCGCCCGACCAGAGCATGTTGAAATCGAGGCCCTTCCAGCTTGCGTAGAGCGTGATGCCGAACGTCATCTTGGGCTGGCCGTTCCAGAACATCGGCTTCATGTCGTTGCCGTTGATCACGCCGTCGCCGTTGAGGTCGAGGTGCATGTAGTCGCCCGGCAGGGTCTTCGAGTTGCCGTAGCCGCCGGTTTCGATCACGCCGTTGCGGATCTGATCGTAGTTATGATAACGGCCGATCACCTCGTATCCCCATCCGATATCGTGGTAGCGGTCGATGTTGCCGTTCTTCCAGCGGTCCCAGCTGCTGCGATAGGGCGAACGCTCCTGAAAAGTCGTCTTCGAGCGGCTGAAGTTCATGTTGGCCGTAACTCCGTAGTGGAATTCGCCGACCGAATTCCGGTGGCCGATCATCAGCTCGAAACCTTCGGTGCGGTCCGCATTGAGGTTCTCCTGCGGCATGGTGGCGCCGAATGTATTGGGCAGCGCCCCCAGCCGGTTTCCGAGCAGTCCGTCGCGGTCGCGGCGGTAGATGTCGAACGAAAAGTCGAGCAGGCCGTCCCACATCGTCAGGTCCATACCGAAGTCGGTGGTTTCCGTGGAAACCCACGTCAGGTTGGCGTTCATCAGGCCCGAACTGGCATAGCCGTTGGTATATTTGCCGCCTCCCAGCACATAACCTCCGCTGCCCACATAACCGGGAATATACTGGAACGGATTACCGGCGTCCTCGCCCGAACGGCCCCACGACGCACGGAATTTCAGGTTGGTCAGGAACGGCACGTTGTCCTTGATGAACGACTCTTCCGACAGACGCCATGCCGCCGACACCACGGGGAAGAAGCCCCAGCGCTGGTCGGGCGCATACCGGTAGGAGCCGTCTTCGCGGAATGCGAATTCGACCATATACTTGCTCTTGTAGTCGTAATTGAAACGGCCCACGACCGAAACGAACGTATATTCGTTGGTATTGCCGCCGGCCTGCTGCCCGTTCACGGGAGCGCGGTCGATGTTGTCGGTCGTGAAAAGATCGCTGTCATAGAAACGCTTGGCGCTTACGTAGCGGCCGGTCTCGCGGCGGGTCTCGAATACGGCCACGGCGCTCACGTTATGCGCATCGGCAAACGTATTCCTGTAATTGATCGACCCTTGGAAATTGAGACGCGACGAATCCCAATCCTGCTCCTGAATGCTGGGATCGTAGTTTGCCGAAGGAGCGTAGGAGTCGTCCAGCGCCGAATAGGTGTAGGTCATGATACGCTTCTGCACGCGGGTGCGGATCGTAGTCTTCGAATCATAGGCCGCCTGCGCCTTCAGCGAAAGTCCCTTCACGCCGGGAATATCGAACGTCACGCCCAGAGACGACTGGAAGAACTTGTCACGCCATTCGCCGTAACCGAACAGGTCGCGGTCGGAGAAGGCCACCGGGTTGTCGTTGAGCGGCCGGGGACGGTTGTAATAGAGCGGATTGTTGTTGGCGAATACGGTTTCCGAAGGAATGATACCGTGCACGGCCTTGTTCAGGTAGAAGAAGGCGTCGTCCCACGTTCCGGGCTGCTTGCGCAGGTCGGTATATCCCGAAAGATTCAGGTCCACACGCAGGTATTTGTTGACCTTCAGTTTATTGCCGCTGCGGAAAGAATACTTGTCGTAGCCGATGTCGCCCGTACGCAGCAAACCGTTGTCGGTCATGTATCCGACGCTCGTATAGGTCGACACGCGATCGTTGCCGCCCTCTACGACGATGTTGTACTGATGCTGGAACGCAGCTTTCTTGAAGACCTCGTTGTACCAGTCCACGTTCGGAAGGGCCTGAGCGGCCTGCAGCTCCTCGCGCGTGGCGAAATAGGGCGAACCGCCCGAATTGACGCCGTCTTCGTTGCGGATCTCCCAATACTGATGCGCATTCATCATCTTGGTATGCTGCGTAGGCTGCGAAAATCCCCAGTTGGCGTTGAGCGACACGCGCAGCGGACCTTGGGAACCGGCTTTCGTGGTCACCAGAATGGCGCCGTTGCTCGAATTGATACCGTAGATGGCGGCCGATGCGTCTTTCAGCACCGTGATGCTCTCGATGTCTTCGGGATTGAGTTTCTGGAATTCGGTCGTCTCGTTGCGGACCACGCCGTCGATAACGATCATCGGGGTGCCCATGCCGCGGACGTTGATGTTGGTGGAGAAACTGCCCGGCATACCGCTGGTCTGACGGATTCGCAGACCCGGAACCTTACCGGCCAGCGCGACGGCCAGCGACGGGCCTTTGGTCGTAAGGATCTCCTTGTTTGAAATGCTGGAAACAGCGCCCGAAAGGGTTACCTTTTTCTGGGTGCCGTAACCTACCACCACGACTTCGTCAAGCGCCGACGCCGACGAAACCATAGCCACATGCATGTTGAGTCCCACGGGCTGTTCCACCGGCTCCATTCCCAGATAGGAGAATACGAGCGTTTGGGCGGAAGCCGGCACGTCGAACGAGAAGCGGCCCTCGGAATCGGTCGTGGTACCGACCGTGGTGCCTTTTACAATGATATTACATCCGACGATCGGCCCGCCGTTCTCATCCAAAACGACACCAGCCGCCTTTTTTTGCGAGGGGGGGGGGAAATGAGCCGTTCTGCGCCGCCGCACCCAGCGGCAGCAGCAGAGACACTGCGAGAATCAACAGCAAACTCCACGGATTGACCCGGCGGAGCAATACAGCGTTAGAATTGTTCTTCATAAGGTTAATAAATTTGTTTTAGGTTTTGATAGGAGTTACTTTTCGCAGGGACTACCCCCTGCAGCCGGAACATCCGGTTCCGACGATAGGCACGACGTTTTTCTCATTCATTCAGGTTTAGTGATACGATTAATATGAACTGTTGTCTCGATTCCATTAATTCAATACGCTTCCGCAGGGGCCGATGCAGTATTCCGGACAGACCTATATTATATAATGCCGCCGATCACGTTCCGTCCGGGTCTCAAAATCGGTCTTTCGGCTTGCCTTTACAAAATTAGGAAGAGCAGCCGACCCCCAATATGCATTAATTAATCAATTATGATACTATTTTAACATAAGACTTATTTTATTATCTTAAAATAATGGTCAATATTGAGAAATATCTACTTTTGTATACCATTCGAAGAGCTGCGAAAGCATCGTAAACTAACCATAAAAACCAGAATTATGAAACAGACCCGGCATTTACTTATCGCCCTCGCTTTGGGTACAATGCTAACTTCCTGCGGCGCATCCGTTTCCACCGCCACGGTCACCGGACCGGCCGCATATGTCGATCCCTATATCGGTTCGGGCGGCCACGGCCACGTCTTCGTGGGCGCCTCCGTTCCGTTCGGCGCCATTCAAGCCGGCCCGCAGAACATCCACAAGGGCTGGGACTGGTGTTCGGGATATCACCACTCGGACAGCATCGTCATCGGCTTCGCCCACACCCACCTGAGCGGCACGGGCTGCACCGACATGGGCGACGTGCAGATCATGCCCTACACGGGCGAGCTGCGCTCCAAACGCGGCCGGCAGGAGGACATCGGCGGAAGCTGTTCATCCTATTACAGCCACGACAACGAATCCGTATCGCCGGGCTACTATTCGCTCAAAATGGACAACGGCGTGCGGATCGAGATGACCGCTTCGACCCGCACGGCGCTGCACCGCATCACCTACCCCGAAGCGGAAGGCCGCCGCCTGCTCATCAACCTCGAAGAGGGCAACGGCGACGGAGCGTACGACACCTATCTCAGGCAGACGGATGCGCACACCGTCGAAGGCTACCGCTTCTCCAAAGGCTGGGGTCCCCACAAGGTCTTCTTCGCGCTGACTACCGACAAGCCGATCCGCTCGCTGGCGCTTTTCGACGCCGACACCCCGTCCGAGGGAAGCGAGATCCGCTGCAAGGGCGCCAAGGGCGTCCTGACCTTCGACGACGAGAAGCAGGTCATGGTCAAGGTGGCCATTTCATCGGTAAGCAGCGCCAATGCGCTCGAAAACCTCCGCACCGAAATCCCCTGCTGGGACTTCAAAGCCGTGCAGGCCGAAGCGATCCGCCGCTGGAACGACGAGCTGGCGGCCATCGACATCGAAACCGCGGACGAAACCGCCAAAAAGATCTTCTACACGGCCATGTACCACGCCTTCATCGCCCCGACGACCTACTGCGACGTCAACGGCGAATTCCGCGGACACGACGACAAGGTCGTCAAAGACGCCGCATGGACCAACTACTCGACCTTCTCGCTGTGGGACACCTACCGCGCCCTGCATCCGCTCTTCACGCTGATCCGTCAGGACCGCCTTCCGGATATCGTCAATTCGATGCTCTCGATCTACGACCAGCAGTCGAAACTCCCGATCTGGGCGCTGCCGGGCGCCGAGACGAACACCATGCCGGGCTACAGCGCCGTGCCGGTGATCTCCGACGCCATTCTCAAGGGCATCGGCGGCTTCGACACCGAGCGGGCCTACCGTGCAATGAAAGCCTCCACAACCTATCCGCTGCAGGACGCCGTGCCCTATGTGCTGGAAAACGAGTTCATTCCCGACGACAAAGCAGCCAACGCCACCTCGATCGCCATGGAATACGCCGTAGGCGACTGGGGCGTGGCGCAGGTGGCCAAAAAGCTCGGCAATACAGCCGATTACGAGGAATACCTCAAGCGCGGAAAATACTACACGCACTATTTCGACAAGTCGATCAATTTCATCCGCCCGAAACTCGAAAACGGCGAGTGGCTCACGCCCTACGATCCGTTCGAGTCGATCCACGGCGTGGGACACTTCTGCGAGGGCAACGGCTGGCAGTACACGTTCTTCGTGCCGCAGCATCCCGAAGGACTGATCGCCCTGATGGGCGGCGACCGGCCCTTCACGGCCAAACTCGACGAATTCTTCACCGCCGAGGGCGATCTGGGCGAAGAGGCTTCGATGGACATTTCGGGCCTGATCGGCATGTACGCCCACGGCAACGAGCCGAGCCACCACATCGTCTACCTCTACCCCTATGCGGGCCAGCAGTGGAAAACGGCCGAGAAAGTGCGCTACATCCAGCGGGAATTCTACACGGCACGGCCCGACGGCATCATCGGCAACGAAGACTGCGGCCAAATGTCGGCATGGCATATCCTCTCGGCGCTCGGATTCTATCAGGTGAATCCTTCGAACGGCGTCTTCGTCTTCGGCAGTCCGCTCTTCGACCGGGCGACGCTCCGGCTGCCCGGCGGCAGGATATTCGAAATCCGGGCAGAAAACGATCCTGCGAAGAACATCTACATCCAGTCGGTCAAGCTCAACGGACAGCCCTACGAGAACTCGTACATCACCTACGACGACATCATGGCCGGCGGCACGCTGACCTTCGTGATGGGTCCCCGGCCGAACGAAGCGTTCGGCGCGAAACCCGAAAACCGTCCCCAAACCGCCATCTAACACACTTCACACCATGCTCGAAGCACTGAAACAACAGGTTCTGCACGCCAACTTGGAATTGGTCCGCCACCGGCTCGTGGTCTTCACATGGGGCAACGTGAGCGGCATCGACCGCGATTCGGGACTCATCGTCATCAAGCCGAGCGGCGTGGAATACGACCGCCTGACGGCCGGCGACATGGTCGTGGTCGATCTCGAAGGGCGTGTGGTCGAAGGCGGACTGAATCCCTCGTCGGACACGCCGACCCATATCGAACTCTACAAGGCTTTCCCGGCGATCGGCGGCATCGCCCACACCCACTCGACCTATGCGACCGCATGGGCGCAGGCGCGGCGCGACATTCCGGTCGCCGGAACCACGCATGCCGACTATTTCCACGGTCCCATTCCCTGCACGCGGGACATGGCTGCCGAAGAGATCGAAGGGGAATACGAACTCCAGACCGGCCGGGTCATCGCCGAACGGTTCAGCTCGCTCGATCCGCTGCACACGCCCGGCGTGCTGGTCGCCAACCACGGCCCCTTCACATGGGGGAAAACGGCCGGCGAAGCGGTCTACAACAGCGTAGTGGTCGAAGAGGTCGCAAAAATGGGATTCATCTGCCACTCGCTCAATCCCCGAATGCCGATGAACGCAGGACTGATCGAAAAGCATTTCGAACGCAAACACGGCGTAAACGCCTATTACGGCCAGAAAAAACGCTGATCCGACTCTCAACGCGCAAAAGCCGCAGCCCCGAAGGGCTGCGGCTTTTCGTTTAACGACATGTGGCCCCGCAGCTCGGAAAACAGGAGCGTTTCCGCCCTCTCGCCGTGCGATGTGCATCGATTAATCAAAGGTGATACTATTTTAATCCAAAGATAATTTTAATTGCTTAATATTTTCACTTTCTCCTCAAATCGGTCTAAATTTGTAAACATCCGTACCCGAAAGGCATCCGGACTGTAGTCCGGTCTCCAGCAGGTACGCACAACCCGAACTTAAACCGAACCGGATATGAAACGAATCATCTGCACCCTCATGGGCTTCGCCGCACTGACGGCAGGCTTCAACGCCGCAGCGGCAGGACGCAAAACCTCCGTCCCCGAACAAAATGAGCAACCGACGCCGCGGCTGCGCTTTACGGGCGATCCGTTCGCCCGGCAGGCGACCGCCGTCTTCGCCGAAACGCTACAGGATATGCGCAATAAGATCGAATACGGCGCGAACGAACGCTTCCCCGCAGGATTTTTCCACACCTCGACCGAGCCCGAAGGCGTCCCCCAATACTACAACGACATGTGGACCCGCGACTGCGGCCGCGGCGTAATCGAGCTTTCGCGTTTGGGATTCGCCGACGACGCCCGCATGATTTCGCGTTACTTCCTCGCGCATATCACCAACGGCGACCACTGGGGCCGCGAACTGCACCACCCGGCTCCGCACGTGGAACTCGACGGCAACGTCCTGATCCTGTCCGGCATCTGTTCGGCATGGCGGGCCAACGGCATGGAACGCGGACTCGACCGGGAGTTCTGCGACGGCATCGCGCCCGTAGTCGCATGGATCGATTCGCTGACGCGGGTTTCGTCCTACGGCGGACTGCTCCCCTCGACCTCCGAACTTTCGGGCAACCCCAGCACCGACTACCCTGTTTACAGCATCTTCGGCAATTACGGCATCTATACCGTCATGGCTCAGATCGCCGACATGGCCGCAGCCAGCGACCGCCCGGAGCTGGCCGCGCAGGCCGCACGGCTCCGTATGACGATGGAGCAGGCCCTCGGTCGGCTCGTCTCCGACGGCCATTTCAGCTATGCACCCAAAGGATGCTGGTTCAACGGCATCGACAGCCGCAACGGCCGCGCATACGACATCTCCGACTGGGACGGCACTTCATGGCCCACTTGGCACTGGACGCGGCAGCTGCCCTACATCCTCCACTACGACTACCTTTCGCCCAACGCCGACGGCAAGTTCGCCGAGGTCCATGCGGCGAGCTACCGACTGCTCCGCCACTGGATGGCCAAGGGCGAATATTTCCGCAAATACGGCTTCGTAAGCAACACCGGATGGACCGGGATGGGCGGACGGCACGACGAAACGATGTGCGGCTACGGACAGGGCTTCTTCACGCAGGCCGCGCTGATCGCCGACGACGTGAACGTCTACACCAAATGTCTGGAAGGAATCGCCCGGCTTGGATACGACGGCGGGGTCATCGAACAGATGTCCTACGAAAAGAATCCGTTCGTCATGCACGAATGCTTCAACTACGACAACTACGAAAAAGGACTCGACCACACTTTCGGAGTCCACTCCGAGGGGCGGCGCGAGATTATGGAAAACCCCGGCGACGAAGGCAATCTCGTGCAGGAAGCCGAAATTCTCAAAGCCTTCTCGATCGTCGCGGGCGTCCGCTGCGAAGGCCGCAGGCTGACGCTCATGCCCCGCCTGCCGTGGTTGTGGGACACGATGGAGTGCGTGGACTGGCCCGTCACCGACGCCGACGGGCGGACGCACCGCATCCGGTTCACCGTCCGCCACGAACGCTGGCTGCGCCGCTGCACGGTCGAGATGGAAGGCATCGGCAGGTTCGAAGGCACGGACATCCGTTTCGGCCCGTTCCCGCGTCTGCTGAGCAACCCGAAGAGTTACGAAACCGAACTGATCGGAAACGCCTCGTGGATCTGGGTCCGCGGCATCAAAGGCGACAAACGCACGATCACCGTCGAACTCTAACCGCAACAGGCCATGAAACACCTTTTCATCGCGGCATGCTGCTGTCTGGCGTCCGCCGGATTCGCGGCCGAGCCGTTCGAAATCCGCGGCGTGCTGCCGTGGCACAACTTCCTCTGCGGCCCGACGGCTTGGAACAAAGCCGATTACGAGGCTTACCTCGACAACTGCAAAGCCGAAGGCATCAACTTCATCGGTTTTCACAACTACACGGGCGGCGGCGAACGCTACGCCACCTACGTCGAACCGATGGTGCGCATCTCCTACCGGGGCATCGTGCCGCAGGCCATGCTCGACAACTCGCTCAGCTGCCGCTGGGGCGCACTGCCGCTCCGGCTCAAGGAGTTTGCGTTCGGCTCGCAGCGGGCGCTCGACGTACCGCGCGGCGCCGAAGCCTTCGGCAGCGACTGCTCCCTGCTTTCGAAAACACCCGACGAACACTACCGCAACACGCAGCGGCTGATGCGCGACGTACTGCGCATGGCCCACGACCGGGATATCGAAATGGCCATGGGCTTCGAATTCGGCGTCGTGCCGCCCGAATATTTCTCGCTCTACGCCGCAGGCAGCTGTTTCTTCTGGCTCGGCGCAGGCAACATGGTCCCCAATCCGTGCCATCCGACCTCGGTCGAACTGCACCGGGCGGCGCTCGACGACCTGCTGGAAAACTATCCCGACATCGACTACGTGTGGCTCTGGCTCAACGAACATTCGTTTCTGGGCGTGGTCGTCGAACAGGCGCTGGGCGATCCCGCCTTCGCGGAGGTGTTCCGTCGGGAATCGGGCCATTTCGAAGAGGCGCAGAGCGACAGCGAACGTTTCGTGGGCGTGTGGTCGCTCGAATACATCCGCCGCACGCTCGACCATCTCCGGCAGAAAGGCTCCCGCGCCAAGCTGATCATCGGCGGCTGGGGCGGCGGAGGCCAACTGCCGGGCATCCTGCGCGGACTGGACCGGGCGCTGCCCGAAGAGGTTGTCTTCAGCTGTCTGAACCCCGATCTGGGACGCACCCGACAGCCCGGATTCCTCGCCGACATCGCCCGCCACCGCAAAGTCTGGGCCGTGCCGTGGCTCGAAGGCGACAACCAGATGTGGCACCAGCAGCCGCGCGTGGGCAAGATGCGAGACCACGTACAGCTGGCCCGCGAGCAGGGGCTTCAGGGCGTGGCGGCCATTCATTGGCGCACGGCGGAGACCCGCTATAACTTCCGCACGTTCGCCCGCTACGCCCGCACGTCGGACGACGCGACCGTCGAAACGCTCTACAAGGAGTATTTCGAAGAGGATTTCGGCGCGCAGGCCGCCGCCGCACTCGCGCCCCTGATGGCCGCCGTCGATACGGCCAACGCATGGGAGGGACCGCAGTCCCCGGAGTACTTCGCCTTCCGTCCCGACTGGGGTGTGCTCGACGAAGCGAACGCCGCTTCGCGGCAGGGGATCATCGACGCCATCAACGCTGTGCAGGACAAAGAGCAGACGCCGCAGCAGCGCCGCAACCTGAAAAACTTCCGGGCCATGCTCTCGTTCGAGCTGCTGCTGGACAAGGTCGTGCGGGCGATGGCTCCGGGCTGGGAGCTGCGCGACAAAGCCCTTGCGGAGAACCGTCCCGCATCGCGCGAAGCCTGCGCCGCGGCGCTCCGCGAGTTGGAATCCGCCCCCGTCGAAGAGCTGATCCGCACCTATGTTTCGCGCACCGGGTCACGCGGCGAAATGGGCATCCTGACCTCGATCAACCAGCGGCTATGGAACAATTACCTGCTGCTGAAAAACTACCTGAAGGAGAACACACACTAAAATAACCAAGCGATCAAACAATTATCCGCCATGACTAAAAAACTGCTACCGCTACTGTTGCTGCTGGGCGGTCTGTACGGCGCGGAAAATTCCGCGCAGTCGCAGACCCGGTTCAACCGGCCGTTTGCGCCCCAAGAGGGTTTCGTTGCGACTCCCGAACGTCCCTGCCGGGACGAAATCTGCCTGAACGGCCGCTGGAAGTTCATGCCCGTCGAGACCGAAGGCATGACGCCCGAACAACTCAAGACGCAAACCTACCCGACGGCCCCCGTATGGGACGCCGTGGAGTGCAAGGTTCCCTCGCCGTGGAACGTCAACGGCTTCTCCCGCGGCGGAGGCGGCGACTTCGTCGCCTATCCCAGTTACCCGGAGGCTTGGGAGCACGTGCAGGCCGCATGGCTGCAAAAGAAGGTGCGGATACCCGCCGGCTGGGACCGCCGCCGCATAATCCTGCACTTCGAAGCGGTCGCCGGATATGCGCGCGTATTCGCCAACGGCAACCTCGTATGCGAGAATTTCGATCTCTTCCTGCCCTTCTCCGCCGACGTCACGGACTACGCACGTCCCGGACAGGAGATCGAAGTCACGGTGTGGGTCGCCCGCGCATCGCTGTTCGACGAACCCGGAAAATACGGGAAAAGACCCTACATCGGCGGCTCGTTCTGGGGCAACCACATTGCGGGCATCTGGCAGGACGTCTTCCTGCTGAGCTATCCGGAGGTCTACATCGCCGACACCTACATCGACCCGGACGTGGCCGGCGACAGGCTCTCCGCCGAGCTGACGATCCTCAACACGACCGGCAAGCCGCAGCGCGTCGCGCTCAGCGCCGACGTACGCCGCTGGCACAACGACGCCGACACTTCGGCGCTGTCATTTCCCGTCCCGGCATGGCACCTCGACGACGCTCCGGCCTTGGATTATCCCGTGCAGCACGTAACGCTCGCACCGGGCGAAAACAAAGTGACGCTGCAAAGCGTTCCGGACGGACAGCTGGAGAAATGGTCGCCCGCCAATCCCGCGCTGTACGGCATGACCGTCTCCATGCAGGGCAGGAAGGGAATCGCCGACAGGGATTACACGCGCTTCGGCTGGCGGCAGTTCCGACTCAAAGGCACACGGTTCTACCTCAACGACGAAGTGATCGAGCTGAAGGGCGATTCGTGGCACTTCATGGGCATTCCGCAGATGACGCGGCGGTACGCCTACTCGTGGTACCGCATGCTCAGGGACGCCAATGCCAACGCCGTACGCCTGCATGCGCAGGTTTTCCCGCGTTTCTATCTGGATATGGCCGACGAAATGGGTATCTGCGTGCTGGACGAAACCGCCATGTGGTCGAGCGACGGCGGTCCCAAGGTCGATGCCGAAGCCTTCTGGCAGGCATGCCGCGACCATGTCAGAGGCATGGTCCTGCGCGACCGCAACCACCCCTCGGTATTCGGCTGGAGCGTCTGCAACGAGATGCTGGCCGTCACCAAGCACGTAGTCCACGCCCCCGAACCGATCGTCGAACGCAACATCGCCGAGATCAACGAATGGGTGCGCATCACCCGTGAATGCGACCATACGCGCAACTGGATTTCGGGCGACGGCGAGACCCAGACCGACACCGACCTGCCGACCGTCATCGGCCACTACTGCAACACGCCGCTGATGCTCGAATGGAAGAGCAAGGGCAAACCGTGGGGCGTCGGCGAGATGGGTATGTGCTACGCCGGAACCCCGGCCCACGTCTCGGTGGTCAACGGCGACCGCGCCTTCGAATCGCAGGAAGGCCGCATGGAGGGACTCGCGGGCGAAGCGTTCGAAACGATCTCCATGCAGCGCGGTCTGGATGCCTGCTACGCCTCGATTTTCAACCTCGCGTGGTACGGCGTGCAGCCGCTCGAAATCGGACTCAACGACATCACCCGTCCCGTAGAAGCGGAGGACGGCATCTGGTTCGGCCCCTACCGGGAAGGAGTTCCGGGCGTCCAGCCCGAACGGCTCGGCCCCTACACCACCACATTCAACCCCGGTTACGATCCCCGGCTTCCGCTGTACCGCCCGTGGGCGTTGTTCGAGGGCGTGAAAGCCGCATTCAGCGACACCTATGCCGCCCTGCCCAACAAATGGGCCGTACGCAAACACACCGAGATCAGCGAACCGGTTCCGGCCGCCCGCGACGTCGTCTGGATCTCCGCCGATCCGGAGTCGAAGGCCGAAAGGCAGTTCGAAGAGCTGTCCGTGGCATTCCGGCCGCTCGACACGCGCCGCAGTCAGCTCATCCTGCTCGACGGCATCCGCCCGGCGGAAGATCCGGCCCTCGTCGAACGGCTCCGCGCCGCACTCGGCGCCGGAAGCACCCTGCTGGTATGGAACATCTCGCCCGCGGCGCTTCCGCTGGTCGAAAAGCTCGGCGGCCACGCCGTGACGCTCACTCCGCGCAATGCTGCCAGCTACATCATACGCGGCAAACACTCGCTGCTCAACGGTCAGGACCTTTCGACGCTCTATTTCAACGAACGGACCAAAGAGCCGGTTTCCAGCTTCGTAATGACCTCCGGCGACGCCTACGCCACCCTGCTCGACCCCTGCAACACGGATTGGAGCAAATGGAACTATCAGGAAGAGAACATCAAAACCGGGCAGGTGCTCCGCAGCGAGCGGGAGAGCAAGCCGCTCGGCAGCGTACTGCTCCGCGGCGAGGCCGGCCGGGGCGAGCTGCTGCTCTCGGCGATCGACCCCTTCGTGCTGGGCAACAAGGGCAGTGCGCTGATCCATGAAATGCTGCACAATCTGGGCGCACGGTTCAACGGCCGCCCGCGCCATATCCCGGCGGCGCTCGACCGGAACGGCACGGTCGTACACGCCCTGCTGAGCGGCACCTATGCCGGCGGAAGCATGGACGAGGTCATGGCCCGCGACTACCTCGAAGACACTCCGGCGGCCGACCTGCGGCCGGGAGCGGTAACCTCCGGAAGATATTGGGGCGCCATGGACAGCAACGAAGAGGGATTCTGGAACTTCGAAACGATGAACCTCAAGGGCGAGCAGAAAGACTGCGCCGTTTACCTGAGTTTCTGGCTGTTCAGCCCCCGGTCGCTGGTCAACCTGCTGCTGGAGCCCAACATGCCCCGTCTCGATCTGGAATTCGCGGTGGACGACAAACTGGCCGTATACGTCAACGGCAACCTTCTCGACAACGCGGTCAAACGGCAGGACAACCCCGCTCTGCCGCAGCGCATCGAAGGCATTCCGCTCGAAAAGGGCTGGAACCATGTTCTGCTCAAGGTAGGCCAGTTATGGGGAGGCTGGAACGGCCGCTTCCGCTTCACCGCCACCGATCCCGCCTACATGCGGCAGCTCGAATCGGTCATCATGCAGTAAAACCCCGGAAGCCATGCGAATCAAACTCCTGAACACGGCGCTCTGCCTGCTCTTCACGGCCGCCGGTCTGCACGCGCAGGAAACCGACTACGGCGCCGGCGCAGCCAACGTACGTTTCATCCCCTCGCAGGGACTTCTGGGCGGACGCACCGATTTCGACTGCCTCCGGCTGAAAAACCACCCCGCCGCCAGCGGCGTGCCGCTGGGCGGCATCGGGGCGGGCAACGTGCAATTCGCACCCGACGGACGCTTCGTCCGGATCGGAATGAACAACATACACCTGCCCATCCGCAAAAGCACCGGATCGTTCTTCACGCTCTGGCATCGCAGCGGCGGCACGGCGGACGCACGCAGGCTCGTGCGCGACACGCTGGTGCAATACGGCATGGAGGGCGTTTCCACGACCTATTACACCGGATTGTTCCCCCGCGCCGAACTCGCCCCCGGAGAGGTGTTTCCGGGCGTAAAAGTCCGCATCCGCGCCTGCTCCCCGCTCATTGCGCACAACGTCAAGGATTCGAGCCTTCCGCTGGCGTTCTTCGACGTCGAGCTGGAATCCGCCGAAGGAGGCGAGACGGCCGTGGCCTTCTCGTGGGAGGATTTCATCGGACGGGGCATCCGCGAACCCGAAAGCATCGAAGGCATGGACGGCCAGCTTTTCGGACAGGGCCGCAACGAGCTGTGCAACGGCGAAGAATGGCCCGAACGTCCTTTGGAGCAGACCTTCGCCCGCACATGGGAGTGCGGCGCGATGGCCGGAGTGCGGCAGTTCGCGGCAGGCCCGCTGCAACCCAAACGGGCCAATTTCCAGAATTACGTCGACGAAGTGGCCGTTCTGGCGCAGACCGACTCCGCGACCCGGCTCTCGACACTCACGGCCTACGACCTCGCCGCGGGCGACGAGGCGTGGGAGGCGTTCCGCCGCAACGGCGAATTCGACGCAACGGACGACGGCGTCGCACTGCTCTCGACGCCGGGCGAGAAGCGGTGCGGAAGCGCCGTAGCCCTGAAAACCACACTGCGGTCGGGCGAGAAGAAAACGTTCCGCTTCATGCTGGCGTGGTACTACCCCGAACTCAAAGTGGACCGCCGCAGCGATCCGCCCGAATTCTACTGGGCCGGAGGCAGCGATTACGGCCGCTATTTCCACAATTTCTTTTCGGGACTGTCATCTTTGGTGCGTTACGGGGCCTGCGAACGCGAGAGACTCTGCGCGCAAACCGTCGAATGGCAGCGGCCCGTGTTGGAAAGCACGCTGCCCGACTGGTATAAGTTCAAACTCATCAACAGCGGGTACGTCATCTACACCAACATGATCCTCAACAAGAAAGGAGACGTAACCGTCAACGAAGGCGGCATGGGCGGATTGGCTGGAACCATGGACCAGCGCATCTCGTCGCACCCCTTCTACCAGAAATTCTTCACCCGGCTGGACCGTTCGGAGATGATGATATTCGCCGACGCCCAGCAGACCCGCGGCAACATCACCCACTTCATCGGCCACTATTACTTCGGCATGGGAACCGTCGGCGGACGCATCCCGACCGAAGAGGGCTGGATGATCGACAACACGGGAGGCTGGATCATCCAGCTCGCAAAGGATTACGAGCAGACGGGCGACATGGAGTACCTGCGGCGTTACGCCGGACGGGTGTACAACGGCATGGAGTTCCTGCGTTCGCTGATGCCCGAAGGGCTGGAGATTCCCATCGGCGGCACCACCTACGACGACTTCCACCATCCGCCCGTCTACAGTTACGGCGCGACGATCTACCTCGCCACGCTCAAGGCCGCCCGCGTGGTCGCCGCGGCCATGGGCGACGAAGTACGCGTCAAGACTTACGAGGAGCAGTACGCACGGACGCAGAAAGAGCTGATCCGGATGTTGTGGAACGGCCGCTTCTTCGCCTACGGCTGCGAGAAGGACGGCTCCGGCCGCCGCGACGACCTGCTTTTCACCGGACAGCTCGGCGGACAGTTCGTAAGCCGTTACTGCGGCTGGGGCGACGTCGTGCCGATGCCGATGACCCGCGCGTCGGTCGTATCGCAGTTCAAGATATCGCTCTCCAAGCCCCCCGACTACTACGCCAACAAAGTATGGGACATCGGCCGGGGACACGGCATCGACAACCGGGGGTCGCAGTGCTGGCCCTTCTATCTGGAGAGCTACACGGCCTATGCCGCCATGCAGGCCGGATATTACGACGACGCACTGGAGATCATGCGCCACATACAGCTCGTCAATCTGCGCCGGGGCTGGAGCTGGTGCCAGAATTTGTGGAATCCCGCCGAACTGACCTACATGACGGCTCCGGTGGTATGGTTCTCGACCGACGTGCTCGCAGGCGCGGGCCTGAACGTCCCGGCGCAGGAGCTCCGGCTGGCGCCGGTCGTAAAAGGCCGCGAGAAGGCCGTCATGCCGCTCTACTACCCCGGATTCTGGGCCAGACTGACGGTCGATCCCGCCCGCCGAAAGATAAAACTGCAGATCACCAAAACCTTCGGCGAGCGGCAAACGATCCTCTCGCGCATCGTATCGGAACATTACGGAGTCCCCGCGGAAGAACGCAAAATCATACCGATCGCCCCGTTCACGATCCGCGAAGGGGCCGAACTGGATCTCTCGGCCCACTATAAGGAGATCGTGCAGACCCCAACCGAACGCGCCGTGCTTCCCGACGCGGAGAGCGTCCCGTTCCTGACCGTCGATACCGCAGCAGCGACCGGCCGATAGCGAAACCGCGGCAGGCAGGCGAGGACCGCAGACTGGAAACCGCAAAGCGAAGTGCGAACCGCAGCCCGGAATAAGCGCAAACGCCAATCGACAAAAACGCAAACCGCAGCCCGACAAAAAGGGTTGCAGAGAGAGCGAAAAAAATACCGCGCCCCGAAAAGCGCGGTATTTTCTATTCTACAATATCCGAACCCCCTATTTGGTTTCGGGCCGCCCGGCAGGGCGTTCTGCCGGAGTTCCGGTCTCCTTCTTCTTGCTGTAGAGGAAACGCTTGATTTTGTGCGTCGGGGTTTTGACGAAGTCGTCCTTCTCCTCAACGACCTCCGAGATACGCGAGAAACGGTTGACCTTGGCATTCACGAAATCCAGAATCTCTTTTTTGAGCTGTTCGGTCTTGGCCTCCAACGCCTCTTTCTTGGAGGTCCACTCCTCGCGCCAGTCGTCGATCATGCTTTCGATCTCGTCGCGGTTGAAGTGCACGAGGGCCACCAGACGGCCCTGCTGTTCGGTGACGATCGAATCGGCGATGTAGACATGCGAATTGAGGACGGTTTCGATGTCCTCCGGATAGATATTTTCGCCGCCCGGCCCCACGATCATGTTTTTCAGACGGCCCTTGATATAGAGCCATCCGTCCTTGTCGAATTCGCCGAGGTCGCCCGTCCGGAACCAGCCGTCGGCCGTAAATACCTCCTTCGTGGCTTCGGGATTCTTGAAATAGCCGAGCATGACGCTGGGCGAATGCGCCACGATTTCGCCCTGACGGGTATCGGGATTGATATTCTCCAGCCGCAGTTCGACGCCCGGAGCCTGCGGACCGGTCGAACCGAGCCGCACCTGCGAGGGCGCGGCACCGGCCAGCAGCGGCGCAGTCTCGGTAAGTCCGTAACCGATGGCGTAAGGCACCTTGGCCTCCAGCAGGAATTTCTCGGCGTCTCCGTCGAGCTTCGCGCCGCCGATTCCGAGGAAACGCAGACGGCCGCCGAAGAGCTTGAGCAGTTTCTTGCCCGCGACGCGGTGCAGGTAACGGCGCATGAAGCCGATCTTATAGAGCGTGCGCCAGAATCCGGTGGACTTGAATTTGGCGAGCACCTGCAAGCGGTAGATTTTTTCGATGATCAGCGGCACGATCAGCATCACCGAGGGACGCACCGCGCGCAACGCCGGCATCAGGGCCGAGGCCGTGGGCGGACGGTCCAAATATACGACCTGCGCGCCCATCGAGAAGGGATAGATCATGCCGATCGAACATTCGTAGGTATGGGAGAGCGGCAGCACCGAAAGGAATACGTCGTCGGGCTGCACGGGGAAGATGCTCGACGAAATGCCCACCTGCGCGCAAAGGGCCGAATGGGTCAGCATCACGCCCTTGGGCTTGGACGTGGTTCCCGAAGTATAGATGATGACCGCCAGATCGTCGGGTTTGGGCACCGCCGTCGAACCTTGGGCATGAACCTGCTGGGCGATGACTCCGAGGTTCTTGGTGCGGACCACGACGTTGAGCCGTCCGATGGTCTCTTTCGAGAGTTTGGTGAAAAGTTTGTCGGAGACGAGCAGTGCACGAGCCTCCGAATGCTCGATGATCATGTCCAGCTCTTCGCCCGAAAAGTCCGGAAGAATCGGTACGGCGATCATGCCGGCCGAAGTGACTGCGAAGTAGCAGACGCCCCAGTTGGGCATGTTGCTGCTCAGCAGGGCCACCTTGTCGCCGGCCTGCAGGCCGGCTCCCGTAAGGATTTCCTGTACCTTGGCAATACGACGGCCCACCTCGGCGTAAGTCACGTCGTCGCCTTCGAACATCGAAAATGCGACTTTCGACGCGAACTTTTCCACGCTGTTGCGAGCCAGTTCGTAAAGTGTATTGATGGTCATAATTTTTCGTTTTTAACTACGTCCGAATAACGTGAAAGTTTGGGGCGAAATTACTAATTTCCGGTTAAAAAACACTATTTTTGGGACAAATTTATCACTATGCTCGACTATCAGCACATCAAAAAACTTGCCGCCGACGCAGGATTCGATCTCTGCGGCCTTACGCCCTGCGGCCACATGGCTCAGAACGAGGCGTGGCTCCGGGCGTGGCTGGGCAAGGGTTATCAGTCGTCGCTGACCTACATGGAACGCAATGTCGAGAAACGCGCCGATCCGCGCAAACTCGTCGAAGGGGCGCGTACGGCGGTGGTCTGCGCCGTAAGTTACAAAAGCCGCATCGGCGAAGGGTATCCCCCCGGACACCGCACCAAAATCGCCTCCTATGCCTGCACGGCGGACTATCACACGACGATAAAAGGAATGCTGAACGGCATGCTGGAACATCTGAAAGCCGCCGTTCCCGGACTCGGCGGCCGGGCGTTCGTCGATACGGCCCCGCTGCTCGAAAAACAGCTCGCCGTCGAGGCCGGACTGGGCTGGATAGGCCGCCAGTCGCTGCTCGTCACGCCCCGCCACGGCACCTATGTCCTGCTGGGCGAGCTGCTCCTGACCGACGAAGCCGACGCCTACGACGCCCCGTTCGAGGGTTCCCGCTGCGGCCGCTGCCGCAACTGCATCGAGAGCTGTCCCACGGGCGCCATCGTCGCCCCGAAGGTGATCGACACGGGCCGGTGCATCTCGTGCCACACCATCGAACGGGAGCCGTCCGGAGGGATCGACCTCGACGGCTGGATTTTCGGCTGCGACCGCTGCCAGAGCTGCTGTCCCCACAACCAGAAGGCGCCGATGCACGCCAATCGGGCGTTCGATCCCGTCTTCGACCCGCTGACGATGGATGCCGCTGCGTGGACGGCGATGGACGAAACGGAGTTCGAAGCCCGCATGGGCGCAACGCCCCTGACCCGAAGCGGTCTGGCGCGCATCCGCGGCAATATCAAAACCGAATAAGCGCTTTCGCCCCGACGCCAAAAGACATCGCTCCGGCGGTACGGAAATTTACTCCGCCAGTGCGATGATTCGGCCCAGCCCCCCCAACTGCGCAAGAAACTCCCGGCGGTACGAAAAATCACTCCGACAATGCGATGATTCGCCCCGGCAGTCCGCCCCCCCCCACTGCGCAAGCCCCCCCCGCAGTCCGAGAAATCGCCCCGACTGCACAAGAAGCCCCCTCGGCGAGACGAAAAAAAGCGGATCCCCGCAAAGGGACCCGCTTCGTATCGCATGGCTGAATTTCTTATTTCGAAAGTTCAGCAAGGGCGGTCTTGGCATTCTCGGCGGCGGGACCGTCGGTCACCTGCTTGAATGCGGCGATAGCCTGCGGCTTCATCTCCTTGGCATTGTAGGCGGCGCCCAGCAGATAGTACATCAGGCTCTTGTCGGCAGCATCGGTCTGCGCGTCGGCAGCGGCCTGTCCCAACTCGATCACCTTCGCATAGTCCTTCTTGTTGGCATAAGCCTGCAGGCGGACATTCTGGGCGAGTGCACTTTCGGGATTCTTGGCCAGCAGGTCGTCGGCCATCTTGATAATGCCGTCGAAGTCGTTGGCAGCCTGCATCTTGGCAACCATATTATTGGTATAGAGCGCCATGTCTTCCTTGGCCTTGGCTACATCCTCGGCGTATTTGGGATGGGTCTTGGCGGCGATGGCCTCGTAAACCTCCATACCCTTCTCGTACTGCGCCATATCGCCGCTGCTCATCGCCATTTCACAATAGCTCATCGCCAGATTGAGCGCCATGCCCGTATTGTCAGGGTCGGCTGCGTAACCCTTGGCGAAAATCTCCGAAGCGGTCGCGTAATCCTTGTTGTTGAAAGCGTCGCCGCCCTGTATCTGGTAAATCTTGGCAACCCAGCCGTTCGATTTGGCCATCTGGTTCATATCGCCGTAAAGCTCCGACAGCTCGGCCGACTTGGTGAAGTTCTTCAGAGCCTCGTCGTAATTCTTGGTTTTCAGCGCATTGCCGCCCAGCATGAAGTAGCATTTGGGAAGCGTGGTCTTGGCGGTGGCCACCAGCGATGCGGCGGTCTCGTCGTCCATGCCCTTGTCGATCACCTCTTCGAATTTTGCGGCAGCTCCCGCGAAGTCCTTGTTTCCGAAAGCGGCGGCCGCTTCGTTATACACTGCCGTAAGATCCTGCGCCGAAAGCGACACCGTCGCCAGCAGCGCGATTACCGATACCAATAATTTTTTCATTTCCTATTCCGTTTTTTAAAGTTTTTCAGTTCGTGCACCCGTTTTCGGATACGTTGATCGCAAAAGTATATTTTTTTTCTTTTTTTTCAAAATCTAATTGCGCAAACCTGCGAAAAAAGAGGTCATCAACTCCTCGCATTCTTCGCCGAGCACGCCCCGCACCACCGTCGTTTTAGGATGGAACACCGTCTCCGAATAGCGTCTGTAACCCTTCTTCGGATCGTCGGCGCCCCACACCACGCGGCTCACCTGCGCCCAGCCTGCGGCTCCGGCGCACATGATGCACGGTTCGACGGTGACGTACAGCGTGCAGCCCTGCAGGTATTTGCCGCCGAGGGTGGATGCGGCGGCGGTCAGCGCCTGCATCTCGGCATGGGCCGTAGGATCGGAGAGCGTCTCGACCAGATTATGGCCGCGTCCCACGACCGCGCCGTCGGCCACGACCACCGCGCCGATGGGCACTTCCTGCAACTGTAACGCTTTGCGCGCCTCGTTTAGTGCGAGACGCATGAATTTTTCATCGGTTTTTTTCAGGTCTTCCACGAGCGGGATTTTTTGCAAAAGTAAGCAAAAAACTCTTTGCGACTGCTCCGCAGCACAAATAATATCTTCCGGGATTCCTTATTTCGCATCTTTTGTTTAACTTTGCGGGTTGCAAGGACAAATTGAACAAAAAACCATATTTCCTATGTACAGAACCCATACGTGCGGCTGTCTGAGAGCCGACGACGTAAACCGAACCGTCACCTTAGCCGGGTGGGTGCAGAAAGTCCGCAACCTCGGCGCCATGACCTTCATCGACCTCAGGGACCGTTACGGAATCACGCAGATCGTGGTCGAGGAGCACTCGCCCGCCGAAGCCCGCGAAACGGCCTGCAAGCTGGGCCGCGAATGGGTCGTTCAGGTGACCGGCAAGGTCGTCGAGCGTTCGTCGAAGAACCCCAAGATGGCCACGGGCGACATCGAGGTGGCAGCCGAGAAGGTCGTCGTGCTCCATGAGGCCGAAGTTCCTCCCTTCACCATCGAGGAGACGTCGGACGGCGGCGACGACCTGCGCATGAAATACCGCTATCTCGACCTGCGGCGTCCGCCCCTGCAGCGCAACATGATCCTGCGGCACAAGATGGCGCAGGAGATCCGCCGCTTCCTCGACTCGGAGGGCTTCCTCGAAATCGAAACCCCCTATCTGGTCAACTCGACGCCCGAAGGCGCCCGCGACTTCGTGGTTCCCAGCCGCATGAGTCCCAACCAGTTCTATGCCCTGCCCCAGTCGCCGCAGACCCTCAAGCAGCTGCTCATGGTGGCCGGATACGACAAATATTTCCAGATCGTGCGCTGCTTCCGCGACGAGGACCTGCGCGCCGACCGTCAGCCCGAATTCACACAGATCGACTGCGAAATGTCGTTCGTCGAGCAGGAGGACGTGCTGGAGATCTTCGAACGCTGGGCCAAGCACATGTTCAAGGAGGTGATGGACATCGAACTGACCGAACCGCTGCGCCGCATGCCGTGGATCGAGGCGATGGAGAAATACGGTTCGGACAAACCCGACCTGCGCTTCGGCATGGAGTTCGCCGACATCACCGATCTGGCGAAAGGCCACGGTTTTTCGGTTTTCGACGATGCAGAATACGTCACCGGATTCGCCGCAACGGGCTGCGCCGTCTACACGCGCAAGCAGATCGACGCCCTGACGGAGTTCGTCAAGCGCCAGCAGATCGGCGCCAAGGGGCTGATCTGGATCCGCGTCGAGGAGTCCGGCGTGAAATCTTCGATCGACAAGTTCTACACGCCCGACGAGGTCCGCGCGATGGCCGACCGCTGCGGCGCCAAGGCCGGAGACATGGTCTTCATCCTCTGCGGCAAGAAGTTCAAGACGCTGACGCAGCTCTGCGCCCTGCGTCTGGAAGTGGCCCAGCAGCTGGGACTGCGTGATCCGAAGAAGTTCGCGCCGCTCTGGATCGTGGACTTCCCGCTCTTCGAGTGGGACGACGAGACGCAGCGCTATTACGCCATGCACCATCCCTTCACCTCGCCCAAGCTGGAGGATGTACAGTATATAGACAGCGACCCCGGCCGCGTACGCGCCAACGCCTACGACTTCGTCTGCAACGGCACCGAGATCGGCGGCGGTTCGATCCGTATCCACGACTCGAAACTGCAGGCCAAAATGTTCGAGGTGCTGGGCTTCACGGCCGAAGAGGCTCAGGTGCGCTTCGGCTTCCTGATGGACGCCTTCAAGTTCGGCGCGCCCCCTCACGGCGGTCTCGCCTTCGGCTTCGACCGGTTGTGTTCGCTGTTCGGCGGCTCGGATTCGATCCGCGACTACATCGCCTTCCCGAAGAACAACGCCGGCCGCGACGTGATGCTCGACGCACCGGGCTGCATCGACCAAGCCCAGCTGGACGAGTTGTGCCTCTCGCTGGTGAAACCCGCCGAGAAATAACCGGAATCCGGAACCGACGATACCCACGGGGCACCGCTCGATCGCGGCGCTCCGTTTTTCGTCCCCGCTTTTCGCGGCACCGCATTTGCCTATCCGGGGAAAAATACCTATTTTTGAATCGCAAAACACATTTCGAACCATGTCAGCACCCTTAGCCGAACGCCTGCGCCCGAAGACCATCGACGATTACATCGGTCAGGAACATCTCGTGGGCAAAAACGGGGTGTTCCGCAAATTCTTCGAGACGGGCAACGTCCCCTCGTTCATCCTGTGGGGACCTCCGGGCGTGGGCAAGACCACGCTGGCGAAGATCGTCGCCACGCAACTCGAACGCCCCTTCTTCACCCTTTCGGCCGTCACATCGGGCGTGAAGGACGTGCGCGAGGTGATCGAATCGGCCAAGAAACAGCGTTTCTTCGACGCCAAGCCGCCGTTCCTGTTCATCGACGAAATCCACCGCTTCAACAAATCTCAGCAGGATTCGCTGCTGGGCGCCGTCGAGCAGGGCACCGTGACGCTGATCGGCGCCACGACCGAAAACCCCTCGTTCGAAGTGATCTCGCCGCTGCTGAGCCGCTGTCAGGTCTACATTCTCCGCCCGATGGAGGACAAGGACCTGCAGACGCTGCTGGACCGTGCGCTCACGACCGACGCGGAACTCAAGGCCCGCGAAGTCGAAGTCCGGCAGACCGGCGCGCTCTTCAAATTCTCAGGCGGCGACGCCCGCAAACTGCTCAACATCCTCGACATCCTCGCCGGGGCGACCGACGGCAAACTGACCATCACCGACCAATACGTCACCGACTGTCTCCAGCAGAATATCGCACTGTACGACAAAAACGGCGAACAGCATTACGACGTCATCTCGGCCTTCATCAAGTCGGTGCGGGGCAGCGACCCCAACGCCGCGATCTACTACCTCGCGCGCATGCTGGCCGGGGGCGAGGAGCCGCGCTTTCTGGCCCGGCGGCTGGTGATCCTCGCTTCGGAAGACATCGGACTGGCGAACCCCAACGCCCTGCTGCTGGCCAACGCCTGCTTCGACACGGTGCACAAGATCGGCATGCCCGAAGCGCGCATCACGCTGGCCGAGACGACGATCTACCTCGCCACCAGTCCCAAGAGCAACTCGGCCTACATGGCGATCAACAAGGCGATGTCGCTGGTCGAACACGACACCACCAACCGCCCCGTGCCGCTGCACCTGCGCAACGCCCCGACCAAGCTAATGGACAAGGCGGGTTACGGCAAAGGCTACAAATACGCCCACGATTTCGCAGGCAACTTCGCCGAGCAGGAGTTCCTGCCCGACACGCTGGCGGGGACCAAATTCTACGAACCCAACACCGGCAACGCGACCGAAGCGAAAATCGCCGAACGCATGCGCGAACTCTGGCGCGACAAATACAAGTAAATGAAAAAGATCGGCATCATATCCGACACGCACGGCACCTTCGACGACACACTGCGGGAATTCCTCAAGGATGTCGATGAAATCTGGCACGCGGGCGACATCGGGTCGCTCGAACTGGCCGACGCCATCGCCGCGTTCAAGCCCCTGCGGGCCGTATCGGGCAACATCGACGGCGGCCTTACGCGCCGCGTATACCCCGATTTCCTCTCGTTCGAATGCGAAGGGGTCCGGGTTCTGATGACCCACATCGGCGGCTACCCGCGCCGCTACGACCCGCGCGCCGTGGCGAAGATCCAGTCCCTGCGCCCGAAACTCTTCATTGCCGGACACTCGCACATCCTCAAAGTCGCCTACGACCCGGTTTACGACCTGCTGCACGTCAATCCCGGTGCCGCCGGAGAGTACGGGTTCCACAAAGTCCGCACCGCCGTGCGACTGGTCATCGACGGCGCCGACATGCGCGACATGGAGGTCGGCGAATGGCCGCGGAGATAGCAGAAACGGGAATAAAATATGCGGCGTGATGACGCCGCATATTTTGTTACTACTTGACAAGTCCGCCGCCTAACGGCCCAATCCGAAACGCAATCCGACAGAGAACCCGCCGAAAAAGCCCTCGTTAGCGAGCAAGGGTTCGGAATCATATCCGAAATTCCAAGAGGCGAAATCACCGATATACCGCGCAGCAACCTCCAGATAAAGGTTGCGGGACACCCGGAAATCGAGTCCCAAGGCGAGACTGACGACCGGAGCCGCCAAGCCTTCGCGGCTCTTCCCGACATCCGTCAGAATCGAAGCCGTATAGACATTCACGCCCAAACCTCCGCGCACGAAATAGAACGATCCCATACGCTGAATGTAAAAACGGCGCTCGTAATGCGGAATCACCGCGAAAATATCGACTGAGGTGCCCGGATCAGCTCTTCTTTCGGAAGCGGAAGCACTCTCCAGACTGCGATAGGCCAGCTCGGCATGAATGCCGTTCCTGCCGTCAAAAAAATAGGCATACGAAACAGTCGCCCCGTGCGTATGCACATATGTATTCGAAAGGAAATCGTACGTCGCACCCAGCATGTGCGGCAAGGCGGGCGCTTTCAGTCCGAAACGGGTCTCGGCCGGTTTCAGTTTGTCGTTCGGCGTACGCACCACCCGCTCGTCGCCGATTTCAAGATAATCGACTTGGGTCACGGGAATAAAATGCGACGTTTCGGGGTCGTCCGCAGGAAAAAAGAAAACGTTGCCGGCCCGGTTGCTCGAATCGGAAACCTTACATTCGATCACACGGCCGTCTTTGGTGTGAATCCGGTCCTGAGCCATACACGCACAGCCCGCAGACAAAAACAAGAACGCAAAAAAGAACTTTATCATTTTCAAGAGGGATTGATGGGATATACAAATATATTATAATTATCGGATACTTTGCCGCTTTTAACGTCCGAAAAGCATATTCCGGCAAAAATTTATTATATTTGGGCCACATCCTGCGCAAACAGGCATGGAGGACGGCCGGGTTATTCCGTACAATTCATCTTGCTACCGCAGGGGAATTACAGATGTCGCCCGGCATACCCGCGTCCCCGGAACACCCGATTCGATCCCGAAGGGTAGGGGATCATCATTTATTTAACCAATATCGGTATGATAAGAAAATCCTATTTCAAATTCGCAGCTCTCCTGAGCATGTGTATCGCTGTCTCCTGCAGCGACGACGACCCCGGAAAAGGAGGGGGGGGGAAATCTGAGGTAAAGGTCCCCGAAAATGCGGTCGATCTCTCCGCCGCCGGAACCGCAAACTGCTACATCGTAAAACCGGGCGGCACGGTCGTGTTCGACGCGCAGTACAAAGGCAACTCCACGACCGAAAGCATCGGCAATCCCGTCACTGCCGAACTCGTCTGGCAAGACGCCAAAAATCTGATTCAGGACATCTATTACGTCTCCAAGGAGAAAAAAATCGTCGCCGTGACCGCTCCGGGCACAAGCGGCAACGCCGTCGTCGCGGCCTGCGGCGCCGACGGAGAGATACTCTGGAGCTGGCACCTGTGGATCGCCGACTACGATCCCGCCGCATCGCTCTACACCACCCCGGCCAACGCTTCGGGCACGACATGGACCTTCATGGACCGCAACGTCGGCGCCACGACCAACGCCCCCGACAGCTTCGACTGCCACGGCATGATCTACCAGTGGGGACGCAAAGACCCCTTCACCTCGGCCGGAACGTTCACCATAATCAACGAGGATTACAGCTATCAGGTGGACGGCGAACGCCCCATTTACAACATCCTCAACGAAGAACTTCCCAAAATGCGCACCCGCGCCGAATACCACGGAACGATTGCAAAGTCGCTCCGCAATCCGGCGGTATTCTATGCCATGACTTACAATTTCACCGGAGAAACGGATGAATACGGACAGGAAATCGTGCTGAACGACTACCGGACCAAAGACTGGACCGACGTTTCGAACGACGATTACTGGGGCGGCGTATCGGGCAAGAAAACCATCTACGACCCCTGTCCCGTCGGCTACAAGGTGCCGACCTGCGACAAGGACGGAAATACGCCCTATGCGTGGCTGGTTTACGCCGACATGACGTGGGACGACACCAACCACGGCGCCACGCAGAACGGCCAATGGTTCCCCGCCGCCGGCACGCGCGTCTACGCATCGGGCGGACTCGACCATCAGGAGCTGAACCCCTACGGCGGCATGTGGATCGGCACCGCGGGAAAAGCCAGCGCCAACATCGAGGAATACCCCGAACTCTACGGCCAGTACATGTTCATCGTCAACGGCAAACGGACCTTTAAAGTGAGTAAGGACGCCCGTTCGCAAGGCATGTCGATGCGCTGCGTAAAAGAGTAAAAACCCTTTCTGAACACGATACGGACCGTTTCTGCCCGAAACGGTCCGTGTTTTTTCAGGGGCAAGACGTTCAGAGACAGCCGAATATGGAAGGCCGAATAACTTAACATAATATTTACTACATGTACGTCGTTAGTTAGTCGAAGAATCAGAAGTTGAAATTATTAATTTTATGACGACGCAACATGCAAATCAAGATCTCGAAGACGCTCGAGGCTATCATAGCCCGGGCGGCATTTAATACGACCAAGGCCGGTCTCGACCACTCGCTCAAAGACTTTCTCACGCTGGAACTGCTCCGCGAGGAGGGATCGCTCGCCTACCAGCTTTTATCCTCCCGTCTCAAGGACTGGGAGCTCTACCAGATACGCCTGCGCATCGAACGCGAAATGCTCGCCGGGCAGCAGAGCACGACCCAATCCCCCGAAGAGTTCTACCGTGCCTTCACCGAAGAGCTGCGGGCCTGTTCGGGCGCCGCACGGAGCGTTTCGACGGCCCACGCGCTGCGGGCCATCGTCGGCGACCGCACGACGGCAACTTCGCGCATACTGGAAATGTACGGCGTAACGGGTACGGTGGTGGACGAAGACCTCAAGAAGTTCGCCGTGGGCGACGACTTCCGCACCGAAATTCAGGTGCACATGCTCGACTTCAACGAAGAGAACAAACCCGAAGAGAAAACCTCGTCACACCTGCTCGACAAATTCGGCGTGAACCTCACGCGCATGGCCCGCGAGGGCAAAATCGACCCCGTCGTGGGGCGCGAGCAGGAGATCGAGCGCGTAGTCCAGATACTCTCGCGCCGCAAGAAGAACAATCCGATCCTGATCGGCGAAGCGGGCGTGGGCAAGAGCGCCATCGTCGAGGGACTGGCCCTGCGCATCGCAAGCGGCGAGGTGCCCTACACCATCGCCGACAAGACGCTCTTCTCGCTCGACGTCTCGTCGCTGGTGGCCGGCACGAAATTCCGCGGCGAATTCGAGGAGCGCATGCAGCAGCTGCTCGACGAACTGCGCAAGGCGAAGGATACGATCATCTTCATCGACGAGATCCACACCATCGTGGGCGCAGGTTCGACGCAGGGCAGTCTCGACACGGCCAACATCCTCAAGCCGGCGCTGGCGCGCGGCGAGCTGCAGACCATCGGCGCCACCACGCTCGACGAGTACCGCGAGAACATCGAGAGCGATTCGGCCCTCGAACGCCGCTTCCAGAAGGTCGTGGTGGAGCCTACCACGCCCGACCAGACGCTCCAGATCCTGCGCAACATCGCGCCCCACTACGAACGCCATCACAAGGTGCGTTATACGGAAGAGGCCCTGCAGGCGTGCGTGACCCTCACGGGCCGCTATATCACCGACCGCTTCTTCCCCGACAAGGCCATCGACGTCATGGACGAAGCTGGCTCGCGCATACACCTGCAGTCGGCGCGCGAACCGGCCGAGCTGCGCGAAATGGAGACGGCGCTCACCGACGCGCAGCGCGAACGCCGCGAAGCGGTCGAAGCGCTGGTCTACGAAAAAGCCGCCTCGGCGCGGATGCGCGAAATCGCGCTCCGCTCCAAACTGGGCGAAACCCGTGCCGAATGGCAGCGGTCGCTGGAGACCAACCCCGTAGAGGTCACTGCGGAACACATCCAGCAGGTCATCACCTCGATCACGGGTATTCCCGCCGAACGGATATCGGGCGGCGAGATGACGCGCCTGCAGATGCTCTACGACCACCTCGCACGCCGCGTGGTGGGACAGCAGGAGGCCGTGGAGAAGATCGCCCGCACGATCCGCCGCTCGCGCGCCGGACTCAAGGACGAAAACCGTCCGATCGGCGTCTTCCTCTTCGTGGGTCCCACGGGCGTGGGCAAGACCCTGCTGGCCAAGGAGGTTTCGAAGTGGCTGTTCGACGAGCACCGGGGGCTGATCCGCATCGACATGAGCGAATACGGCGAGAAGCACAACGTCGCACGTCTGATCGGCTCCCCTCCGGGATACGTCGGTTACGGCGAGGGCGGCCAGCTCACCGAAGCAGTCCGCCGCCAGCCCTACTCCGTGGTGCTGTTCGACGAGATCGAGAAGGCGCACCCCGAAGTCTTCAACTCCATGCTGCAGATCTTCGACGAGGGACACCTCACCGACGGTTCGGGCCGCAAGGTGGACTTCCGCAACACGATCATCATCATGACCTCGAACGTCGGGTCGCGCAACGTGGTCCAGAAATCGGTGCAGGTGGGTTACAGCACCGTCTCGAAGAGCGCCACGGCGGTCACCGCCCCCCAGTGCGAGTACCGCAAGGCCCTCGAACAGACCTTTGCGCCGGAGTTCCTCAACCGCATCGACGACATCGTGCTGTTCCGCACGCTGGAGATCTCCGACGTGGAGCGGATCATCGAGCTGGAGCTGCAGGGACTCTTCGAGCGCACGCGCCGGCTGGGCTACAAGGTGAAGATCACCGACGGAGCCAAACGCCGTCTGGCAGCCATGGGCTACGAATCGCGCTACGGCGTACGTTCGCTCAAGCGCACGCTGATGGACAACGTCGAGGAGCCGCTCTCCGGCCTGATCATCGACGGCAAACTCCACGAAGGCGACACGGTCGTCGTCGAATCGGACAAGTCGCACGGCGTCCGGATACGCGTGGCGTGACAGCCGGTCGATTTTCCGTCTTCCCGTTGCAAGAGACCGGTTTCAAACCGGTCTCTTTTTTCGTTCCGACCATTTTTTTGCGTCATAATTGCCTGAAAGATTATTTTTTAACTAAATTTGTCCCGATTTAATACCGTTTCATAACACCGACATGCGTCAGATGCTCCTGAAAGCCCTTGCGTCAGGGCTTATTATGTCCTTGTTTCCCTTCGCCGCAATATCGGCGCCCGCCGGGCCGTCGCACGCCGACAGCCTGCTCAGGCTTTTAGCGAAAACACACGATGCCGTCAGCCGGGAGCGGATATACGTCCAGCTGGCCGACCTGAGCGGAGACAGCCTCAACCTCGCCGCACCCTATTGGGAAGCGGCGCTCGCCGAAGCGCAGAAAACCGGGGACATCTACGGCTGCAAGGAGGCGCTGGACTTTCTGGTCCGCAAATTCGCAGGCCGGGACGCGCGGCGGGCCGAGAAATACATCGCCCTTGCGGACAGCATTCTTCCGGGACCGCGCCACGCCCTGTTCCGCTCGTCGCTCTACGCCTACTACATCTGGAAGCTGATGAACGACAACAATGCGGTCGAAACGGTAAAACACGAACTGGACAGACTCAAGACCAAAATCCACAACGAACTCTCGCCCGAAGAGCGCATCGAATGGGAATTCCTGACGGGACTCTCCATCGACTTCTCGGCGCTGGCGACCGAGGCCTACGACAACATCGACAAGGCGATCCCCCATGTGGAGCAGGCGTTGGAAAAACTCGAAAAATATCCGTTGGAAGAGCGTCTCCACATGGAGCGGATCTGCCGCGACGAGCTTTCAGAACTCTACATGCTCAGCAAAGACAAACGCGCCGAAAAGCAGATCCGACAATGTATCGACCTGCACCGCGCATGGCTGGCGATGGACGACCGCTTCGAACGCCCCCACCGCGACACGACGGGTTACATGATGCGCGCCTACTCGAAGATGCTCTATCTGCGCGAGCTGATCTCCAAAGAGAAAGCTAACGAATATTACGGGAAATGCATGGAGCTGGCCCGCGCCAGAGGCGATCTGGCCGAGATTTACAGCACCAGCGCCCGCTACTACCAGTACATGGGGGAATACGAGCGGGCCGTGGCCTACATCGACTCGGCCGTAACCGTCTACAAGCGCAACGGCACAAAAGCGGATTTCGCCTCCATATACGCAGTGCAGTCGTGGCTCTACGAGAATCTGGGCGACTACAAAAACGCCCTCGAAGCGCTGCGCACATCCAATTCGATCCGCCACGACGACCGCGTGGAAGAGGCGCAGAACAGCCTCGCCGAGATGCAGACCCTGTTCGAAGTGGGGCAGCTGGAGCTTGAAAAATCCCGGCTGGCCAACCGCATGAAATTCATCGCCCTGCTTGCCGGCGGGGTGCTGGTGCTGCTGCTCATCGGCTGGAGCGTCTACCAGTACGTCATGGTCCGGCGGCTGACGCACATCCGGCGGCAGCTCACCGACGCCAACGAAGAGATAACCCGCCAGAGCCGTCGCGCCATGGAGAGCGAAAAGATGAAAACGGCCTTCATCAACTCCATGTGCCACGAAATCCGCACGCCGCTCAACGCCATCAACGGATTTTCGGACCTGCTGCTCGAAGGCAACCACGACGCCGAAGCCCGGCGCGAATTCCGCGAGCAGATATGGAGCAACACGACCGCGCTGACCACCCTGCTGGAAAACATGCTCGAACTGTCGAGTCTGGTCAGCTCCGAAGCGCCCCTGCCGCAGACCGACACCGACATCGGTCTGCTTTGCGCCGAACGGCTGGAATACCAGAAGCGGCAGTCGAACAACCCGCAGGTGGAGTATATCTTCAAGGGGGGGGGTGAAGGTCCCTGCATCATTCCGACCAACGTCTTCTACATGACCCGCGTGATCGACAACCTGCTGCAGAACGCCGCCAAATTCACCGCCGCAGGCTCCGTCACGCTCTCCTGCGAGAAGGATGACAGCAAACGCAGACTACGCATCCGCGTGGCCGACACAGGCATCGGCATCGACCCCGACAAGCGGGAGTGGGTATTCGAACGCTTCGCCAAAGTGGACCCCTTCAAACCGGGTTCGGGCATCGGGCTTTATCTCTGCCGCCTGATCGTCACGCGGCTCGGAGGCGAAATCCGCGTCTGCCCCGAATACCGCGCAGGCTGCTGCATCGATATCGTCCTCCCCTGCTGATGCTTAAATCCGCCCCTTCCGGGCGGATTTTTCGTATCGGACGGGGCTGCGGATTGCAATCCGGAGTTAATTAGCTATCTTTGCATCCTAAATCCGGAACGCAATGTACAGTTTCTCGACTTATAAAGATCAATACAAGTCCAATCTGAAACTGGCCCTGCCCGTCGTACTGACGCAGCTGGGCCAGATTCTCACGCAGGTAGCCGACAACCTGATGGTCGGCCGCTACGGCGGCGACGACCCCGTGCCGCTGGCCGCCGTATCGTTCGGCGGCTCGGTATTCTTCATCCTCTTCATCGCCGCCATCGGCATCGCGCTGGGCATGACGCCCCTCGTGGGCGAGCTTTACGCGCAGGGGGACCGGGAGAAGTCGGCGGGGCTGCTGCAGAACGGCATCCTGTTCTACACGCTGCTGGGATTCGCAATGGCGGTCGTCCAATACTCCGTCATCCCGCTCATGTACCGCCTCGGCCAGCCCGTCGACGTGGTCGATGCGGCCATCCCCTACTACCGTATGCTGGTTTTCAGCATGCCGTTCGTGATGCTTTTCTTCGCCTTCAAGCAGTTCCTCGAAGGCGTGGGCAACACCAAAGTCGAGATGGTCGTGACGATCGTCGCCAATCTGGCCAACATAGGCTTCAACTGGGTCTTCATCTACGGACGCTTCTCGCTTCCCGAAATGGGCGCCGAGGGCGCGGGTCTGGGCACGCTGCTGTCACGCATCATCGCCCCGATCCTGATGGTCGGCTACTTCTACAGCCGCGAGCGCTACCGCGGCTACCTCGACGGATTCTCGCCCCGCAACTACTCGTGGGCCACGGTGAAAAAACTGCTGCACATGGGACTTCCGATCTCGATGCAGATGTTTCTCGAAGCTTCGGCGTTCGTCGGCACCGGCATCATGATGGGCTGGTTCAACAAGGAGACCATGAGCGCCAACCAGATCGCCGTCACCATCGGCAACTGCGCCTTCATGATCGTCATGTCGATCGGCGCCGCCACCACCATCCGCGTGTCGCACTGCTACGGCGCCCGCAACATCGGCGAACTGTCGCTGGCGGCCAAGGCGTCGTATCATCTGGTGCTGGCGTGGAACGCCTTCGCGGCGCTGGTCTTCATCACCATGCGCAACGTCATTCCGACCTTCTTCACCACCAACGCCGAAGTGATCGCCATCGCCTCGCAGCTGATGGTCTTCGCCGCGCTGTACCAGCTTTCGGACGGCATTCAGAATGTCTCGGTAGGTATCCTGCGCGGCATTCAGGACGTGAAGATCATCATGCCGATCGCCTTCGTCTCCTACTGGCTGCTCAACCTGCCCGTGGGCTACCTGTTCGGCTTCACGCTCGGCATGGGTCCGTCGGGACTTTTCCTCGGTTTCTCGTTCGGTCTGTCGGCCGCCGCCGTGATGATGATCCTCCGCATACGACGCAGCATACGACGCTTGTACCTCAGCGGCAATTAAAAATTAAAAAATTCAGAATTTTTGCGTATCTTTACGCAAATTATACCCTCCATGGATACCGAAAAACAACATACGAAAGCATTCAAACCCGAAGTAGGCCGCGGCTGCTCCTTCTGCAACTGCGGTTCGGAGTGCGAAGCCAAACTCTGCGACGGATGTTTCAAACTCCACGAGACCGCATGGCTCGAAGAGTACCCCGAAAACCTTCCGACCGACATCGTCGAAGTGCGTTTCAAGAACACCCGCCGCGCGTTCTACCAGAATGTCAACAACCTGCCGCTCAAGCGGGGCGACATCGTGGCGGTCGAAGCTTCGCCCGGCCACGACATCGGCATCGTCTCGCTCACGGGCGATCTGGTGGCGCGCCAGATGCGCCGCACGGGATTCAACCCCTTCAACGGCGAATTCAAGAAGATATACCGCAAAGCCAAGCCCTACGACATCGAAAAGTGGCAGGAAGCCATCGAACTGGAGCACGAAACGATGATCGCGTCGCGCCAGATCGCGGCCGACATGGGACTCAACATGAAGATCGGCGACGTGGAGTATCAGGGCGACAAGATCAAGGCCATTTTCTACTATATCGCCGACGAGCGCGTGGACTTCCGCGAACTGATCAAGGTCTTCGCCGAACGGTTCCACATACGTATCGAGATGAAGCAGATCGGCGCGCGGCAGGAGGCGGGACGCATCGGCGGGCTGGGCGCCTGCGGACGCGAGTTGTGCTGCGCATCGTGGATGTCGAGTTTTTCGAGCGTCACGACCGGCGCCGCCCGCGTACAGGAAATTTCGCTCAATCCCCAGAAGCTCGCCGGACAGTGCTCGAAGCTCAAGTGCTGCATGATGTACGAGTACGACACCTACGTCGACGCCCGCAAGGAGTTCCCGCGTCTGCGCGAACCGCTGCAGGCCATGGACGGCGAATACTATCTGGTCAAGAACGACATTCTGGCCGGCACGATGACCTTCTCGTCGAGCAAGGATGCGATGGTCAACGTCACCACGCTCTCCATCGCGCGCGTCAGGGAGATCGTCTCGCTGAACCGCGCCGGCAAGAAGGTAGACCGGCTGCAAGCTGCCGAGGACATCGCCCCGGCGGCCGAAGAGCCGACCTACCGTTCGGAGGAGGACAGCATCACCCGCTTCGATCAGGCCAAGCGCCGCAGCAAGCGGAGCCGCGGCAAAGGAAGCCGGCAGAACGGACAGGATTCACAGGAAGCGGGACAGCAGGCCGCAGGCCGGCAGGAACAGCCCGATCAGCAGGGCCGGCAGCAGGAACGCCGCCCGCGGCGCAACGACCGTCCCCGCAACGGCGAAGGCCGCAACAACGAGGGCCGCAACAACGAGGGCCGCAACAACGAGGGCCGCAACGGAAATCCGGACCGCCGCAGCAACGGCGAACGCCGTGACGGAGAGAACCGCGAAAACCGCAACGCCAACAACGGAGGCCGCAGAGGCAGTGCCGGCAGCGAAAACCGGAACGGCGAAAACGGCGACACCCGCAACGGCAACAACAACGAAGCCCGCAACGGAAATGCGAACAACGGCAACGGCGCCGAACGCCGCGAAGGCAACAGCCGCGGCCGGAACAACAACCGCAACCGCCGCCGTCCGAACAACGACCGTCCGCGCGGCGAAGGCGGCAGCAACGGAAACGGCAATAACGGCGGCAACGGAAACAACGGCGGCAACGGCGCAAACGAATAACGGTGCAACGGACGGCAGGTGACATAACGGCACGCTGCGGAGCCGTATCCCCATATAGGGCAGACCAAGGCGGACCGGATCGCACGACCGCCGGTCCGTACGGGACAGGGACAGGCAGGCAAGACCGCGCGACCGCCGGTCCCTACGGAACACCCCCCGGCGCAGACGGCCGCGCGCCCCTCCCGATCGAGGGGCGGAAACGCTCCGACGCGGATATTGCAGCCGTAAAATTCGCCGGAGCGGCAATGCGCCCGCCGGGTTCCGTACGCGCAAAAATACTCCGCACGGTATCCGCCCTGCTCGATGCAGAAGCGATGCGGCCGATGCGTGCGGCATGCCGCACGGCACTCGCCGCCGCGGCATTTCTCGCCGCAGGCTGCGTGTCGCCCCACGGAGCCGTTGCGACCGACGTCAACTCGGCGTCGTGGCGCGATTCCGCCCCGGTCACCCTCGCCAACGCCGATACGACGACGCTCCGCGACATCGCCCTGTTCCTGCGCTGCAACGACCGGTTCGCGGAGGACACGCTGACCGTCCGCATCCGAGTGCGCACGCCGGACTCGCTCCAACACGAAGAACCGTTCGTGATGGTCATTCCCCCGGCACATACTCCGGCCGCGATCTCGCGCGAGGCCGACATCCCTTACCGCCGCCGCGTGCTTTTCGACCGGACGGGCGACTACCACCTGACAATCACCCCCTGCCGCCCCGTCGAAGGCGTCGAAGCGGTAGGCATCCATATCGCAAAAAGCCAATAGAGACAATGGGCAAAGATAAACTCCGCAGATTCCGCGAGAATCTGACTTTCGACTGTTTCGTACAACCCGAATTCGACGAGGTATTCCACTGCGACCATCCCCTCAAGGGGCGCTGGCGCAGCGACTTTTTCCACAACGACAACCCCATCGTACTGGAGCTGGGCTGCGGCAAGGGCGAGTACACCGTGGCGCTGGCCGAACACGACCCGTCGCGCAACTATATCGGCATCGACATCAAGGGCGCCCGCATGTGGCGCGGCGCGAAGAGCGTCACCGAGCGGAAGATCGCCAATGCGGGCTTCCTGCGCACGCGCGTGGAGTTCATCAACGGCCTGTTCGCCGAAAACGAGGTGGACGAAATCTGGATCACCTTTCCCGATCCGCAGCTCAAAAGCCGCCGGGCCAAGAAGCGTCTCACCTCGCCGCTGTTCCTCGAATACTACGCCCGGCTGTTGAAACCCGCGGGATGGATCAATCTCAAGACCGACTCGAAACACCTGTTCGCCTACACCAACGAGGTCGTTCGCCGCTACTCCCTTCCCTGCGAGGTTTCGAACCCCGACATCTACGGTTCGGGGTATGCCGACGAGGTGCTTTCGGTCAAAACGGCTTACGAGAAACGTTTTCTCGAAATGGGTCTTCCGATCACCTACACCCGTTTTTCGCTGGCCGGACGGCACGAATTCCCGTGGTTCGACTGGGAGGAGGACGAAAAGGAGGAAAAGGACAACGAACAGGAGCGCCGGATACACTGACCCGTTTTCAGCCTGACGGCCCGCCTATCTTTCATACAGCCGCTCTTTTCTTAATTAAACATAGGTAAAGAACTTTTTCGCATCAATCTACTAATTTTTTAGATGTAAAATTTGCATATCTAAAAAATTAGTAGTAAACTTGCATAGGAACTGAAAAAAGCGCTTTTTACCATGGAGAAAAAATCAACGGAACTCACACGCGGCGAAGAGGAGATCATGCAGATACTCTGGCGTCTGGGGGATGCGGTGGTCAATGAGATCATCGCCCAGACCGAGGAGCCGCGGCCCAAGTACACGACCGTCGCCACCTTCCTCAAGATTCTGGAAAACAAAGGTTTCGTGGGACATACACCCGAAGGCAAAAGCCACCGCTACTACCCGCTCGTCGGCCGCGAGCAGTACGCGCGCGGCGTCATGTCGTCGGTGCTGACCTCCTATTTCGACGGCTCGCTGGCCCGGATGGTGTCGTTTTTCTCGCGGAACGAAGACATTTCGGTCAAGGAGATGGACGAGATTCTCGAAATCATGCGGAACGCAAAAAAATAACGCGCCATGAAACGGCTTCTGCTCTTCCTGATTCTCCTGCTGGGCCACGCGGCCCGCAGCAAAGGGCAGACCTCCGGTCCGCCGCAGGACGGCATGCGGCACGCTGCCGAAACGACTTCCGAGACGAATGAGACACACCGGTGCGGCGGCATTCAGGCCGCGACAATACGACCGTCAAAACACACCGCAGCCGCAACGCAGCTGTTGCCGCTGCAATACATTCCGTCAAAACACACCGTAGCCGTCCCTGCCGCAGCAGCCACCCGATAAACAGCCTGCCGCAGCGACACGCCCGAAAACAGCGTACGCCAACCGACGATAAACGCCCGAAACACAAGCACACGACCAGTCAAATCACTGACAATGAAACCCGCAATCATCTACATGCTCGAAGTGCTCGTCTGCAGCGGAGTCCTGCTGGCGGCCTACGCCATCCTGCTCGAACGCCGGGTAAAATTCCGCTGGTGCCGGCTCTACCTGCTCCTAACGACCTTCGCCGCGGCCCTGATTCCGCTGCTGCGGATTCCCGTATGGCCGGGGCGCATCGTCGCAGCCGCACCCGCCATCTCGCCCGACCTCCCCGTCTGGACGGGCGAAGTGCTTCCCGACGAGGGCGGAGGTTTCGCCGTAACGCCCGAAAGTCTCTGTCTGGGGCTTTATCTGCTGGGAGCGGCCCTGATCGCCGGCGTCATGGTATGGCAGGTCATCCGCATCCGCCAGCTGCGGCGCGGCGCCGAAATTTCCCGGACCGGCGACTATACGCTCGTCCGCACACGGCAGGAAATCGCTTCGTTCTCCTTCCTGCGCACCATTTACGTCTGGGACAAAACGCCTGCCGGGGAGCTGGCCGCCATTCTGGCCCACGAGTCGAGCCACATCGCCCACCGCCACTCCATCGAACGCATCCTGATGGAGCTGATGAAGGCCCTTCTATGGTGGAACCCCTTCGCATGGATCGCCGCACGGCGGCTGACCGAGGCCGAAGAGTTCGAGGCCGACAACGACGTGCTGAGCAGCGGTTACGACCGCGCCGAATATATGCAAACCATCTTCAGGCAGCTTTTCGGTTATAGTCCGGAAATAGCCAACGGGCTGCGCAACTCCCTAACTAAAAAACGCTTTAAAATGATGACCATGCAGACAAAAAGCAGGCACGGCCTGCTGCGGCTGGCAGGTACGCTGCCCGCCGTGATAGGATTGTTGTGCGCATTCGGTTTCACCACGCGCGCAGCGGTGATCGTCGCCCCGGCGGCCGCAACCGCAACGACCGAAGAGCCGGCCGACATACGAACCGTGGCCGACGCGATGCAGAAGCAGGACAAGACCTGCACGGCAACGCTCACGGTGGTGGATGAAAAAAGCAAACGCCCGATCGAAGGAGCGCTCGTACAGACAATCGGCACCAAAAAAGGCACTGTCACCGGCAAAGACGGCCGGGCCGTGATAACAGTCCTCGAAGGCAGTGAACTCAAAATCAGTTATATCGGCTACGAGTCCCGAACCATCGCCGTAAACGACGAAAAACCGGTCGCCGTATCCTTGATACGAAATCCCGAAGCCGGCTTTACCCCCACCGACGACCTGCCCGACGCGCCGCAGGAGCAACAGCAGGAGCAGGTGACCGTCAGCGTCGCCACCTATAAGGACAAAGCCCCGCTCGCCGGTGCGCTGGTCAAGGTCAGCGGCTCGTCGAAAGGTGCGGTCACCAACTCCGCAGGCTTGGCCGAGCTGCGCGTTCCAGCCAATTCGGCTCTCGAAATCAGCTACATAGGATGCAAACCGCATATTGCACAAGTAGGCGACAAGGAGCGTCAGATGTTCATGTTCGACATGCAGGCCGAAACGGCCGGAACACCAGAGACACCCGGCACATCCGAGTCGCTCGCAACAGCGACCGCAATGGACAAACCGCTCTATATCGTCAACGGAATCGAAACGAAGGAGATCGGCAAACTCGATCCCGACCGGATCGAGAGCATGAGTGTCCTCAAGGACAAGGCCGCCACAGCACTCTACGGCGAAAAGGCCCGCAACGGCGTGATAGTCATTACGCTCAAAGGAGCGGATATGGGACCTGCGACGTCCGAAAGCAACGGCAAGGCGGATGACGCCGAACAAACCGCGGCAAACGCCATCGCGATTAAAAACGGCAAAACCGAAAAGGAAGAGGCGTTCCTTGTGACCGAAACGATGCCCCTCTTCCCGACCGACGATCCCGCCGTCCCGTACGGCGACCTCGGCAACTTCCGGGCATGGGTCCAGAAAAACGTGAAGTACCCGGCCGAAGCTTTCGAAAAGGGGATCGGAGGACGTGTCGTGCTGTCGTTCGTCGTCGAGAAAGACGGCTCGGTAAGCGACATCCAAAAACTCCAAGCGCCCGACGCGTCGCTTTGGGAGGAGGCCCGCCGCGTCATCGCCTCTTCGCCCAAATGGAAACCCGGCGAACAACGCGGGCAGATCGTGCGCGTGAAATATACGCTTCCCGTGGACTTCCGGCTTACGAAAGCGTCCGACACACCGGCCCCGGAATCCGGAAAGTAGTTTTTCAACCGGCTACGACCAAGCAGACCGCGCGGCGCCATAACCCGGATTCCCCAAACCGACCGGCCCGGATTCCCCGAATCAACCGGCTCCACGAATCGGCCGCCCGGCCTGCTTTCCCCAAGCCAAGCTCCCGCGGACCGGCATCCGCTCCTGATTTTCAAGACCCCCGCCGGCAGTCCTCAGAGACTGCCCCGGCTTTCCCAAGCCACCGAACCGACCATAAGCGGAAACGGCGTCCACCCTGAGTTCAGTGGACGCCGTTTTTATCGGCCTGCCGGGCCGCCGAATAGCGATACCTGCGAGACCGCCCCGGCCGCTCCGGACTTTTCAGCCCTATCTCCGAACGGCTCTGCGACTCCGCCGCTCCGGCTTACTCCCTGCAACAGCGAACGCTATAGCCGTATGCCGCATCGGATTTCGAAGAAGACTGCGGCTGGAGCAGTTTGCCCGTACTGAGCTTTTTCGAAATATAGAAACAGGAGATCGTGTTTCCCGAACGATAGTTGGACCAGTAATGCCCCGTACGGGTCGTAGCGAGACCGGCGAGATTGCCCTTGTCGCGGTTACGGTAACCCGACGTCGGGTACCAGTCCCTCAGATCGCCGAAAATGTAGGTCATGCCGTACTTCTCCCCATCCCATTCCGAGGTTCCGTCCACATAGCGGTCCTGATCGTCCGCAAAATCGTCCCACGTATCGCGGTCCGGCACCTTATACCCCACGGGGCACGGATCGTAGCAGGTTTTCGCGGTATTCCACAAATCGGCGCGGGGCTTGGCCAGCCAGTCGTAAACTCCGGTCGCACTCTTGTTCGAAAGGAACGAAAGCGGATGCGCCGCGGCGTATTCCAACGTCGAAACGGCCGCCCCGCTCTCCTGCTTCCACGCATGCGTATCGGCGAAGGCCGGATTGACGATCGAATTTTCCGCCGCCTGCGCAAAAGCAGTCGCCGAGGTTTCAGTAGTCGTACCGCCGCAGAACGGGTCCTTGCGGCCCCACTGGTAATAGAGTCCGTAAGCTTCGGCCGATCCGGGCGTCGTGCCGACGGCTCCCAGCGAACGGTCCAGCAATACGCGGCCGTTGGCATAGGTCATCATCCGAGGTTCCGGCGTGAACCAGAGATGCCAGCTCCACACGATCTCCCCCGCGGCATCCGCAAGCGCGATGACGGCATTGCCCTTCGCGGCGCCTGCCGCCGTAAAGAAGATGCGGCCTTTTCCGGCATCGAGCGAAATGGCCGAAATTTCCTGTTCCAGCCCTTTCGTCACCCAAAGCCAGTCGGCTTTCATGCCGTCGGCAAGCGCGATCGCGGCATCGTCTCCACTGCCGTTGCCACGCACCGCAGCGTCGAACATATAATCGCCGGCCTCGCTGACGATATAACAGTTGGCGGTTCCGTCCCGGCTCAGGTCGATGGCCGTCACCGGCGCCTGCACGGCCGTCAATGTCGGCGTAGCCGCACTCCACGGCTTGCCGTTGCGGTCGGTGACGGTCAGCGTCACGGCCGTTTCCGACGGAGTTGCGGACGCCGTAACATCGAGCGCGCCCGCGTAGGCATCCCCCTCGCGCCCGGCGGAGACGACAACCGTCCAGCCGGAGAGGGCCTCATCAGGCTCGGCGGCGAAAGTCAGCCCCTCCAGATCGTCGCCCGTCACCGTGAAGGCGAGCCGCTTCTGCTCCCCGACCGTAAATTCGACGGGATTCTCCCCGGCGAACGAGATTTTCAGTTCGACCGGTTTCTGTTCCGGTTCGTTGTCGTTACAGCCCGATGCAAACAGGGCCAGCAAACATCCTAAGATCAGTTTTTTCATCTTTTATCCGTTTTTGGTTGAACACTGTTCCGTTCCGGCGGACCGCAAAGATGAAAAGGCACACTCCGACGCACACGCAACAAAGCGCGCGCAGTCCGGCATCCGAGGTTGTTTTCGACACACTCAATACGTTCGGTTGAAAATGACCCAAGACCTGCTCCATTCACCGTAGAAGCGAAATCCGTATAATCGCGACGGCAGGTCTTCTGACTCGCCCTTCTCTCCGGCGCCTTCCCGGTCCGCGGAGGACCAGTGGCCAAGAATGCCGGAAAATAACTTTCAATCAAGAAAGCCGGGCACACAGCAACGGGAATTGTTACCGATTCTCACGGTATTCCCTTTTAATTCCCGGCGACCGCAAAGGGACCGGGAAACCGTAGCGAAGACAAAGGTAGCACAATCCCTCAAATAAACAAAAAAAAAACTGCAGCCGGAATTCGGGCTGCGGTACAAATCCCCTCCGTACCGTCAGCCGCCGGGTCCGAGCGGCGCCATGATCCGCCGGACTTGTCCGGTGTTGTCCATCACACCGCAGCGGAGTCCGGCACGCGGTTGTCGGCCGGCGGGTCCGAATCAGGGCCGCGCCCTGCGCACGGTCGAATGCCTTCGGCACGTAAGCGCCCCCGATCACCGGCATCGAGACCTGCGCCAGCCCCAAGCCGTCGCCGATCATATAAATCAGCGTCACGGCCCCCTTCGGCGGTTTTTCCGCATCCGCACACACCGCAGTCAGCAGGCAAAGCGCAAAAAACAAAACCCCTTTCCTTATATCGGCAGCGAAAACAGCTGGAATTTGCCGACTTTTTACTACATTTACACCACTTTAACCACCTTGCAACATGGATGTAAAGATCGCCCCCGACTGGAAAGAGCTGCTCGCTCCCGAATTCGAAAAACCCTACTTCGCCGACCTCACGCAGTTCGTACGGCAGGAATACGCCACGCGGCGCATCTATCCGCGCGGCAGCAACATCTTCCGCGCCTTCGACAAATGCCCGTTCGACAAGCTGAAAGTGGTCATCATCGGTCAGGACCCCTACCACGGTCCCGGACAGGCCAACGGACTCTGCTTCTCGGTAGGCGACGGCGTGCCGTTCCCGCCCTCGCTGCAGAATATCTTCAAGGAGGTCGCCGACGACACCGGAACGCCCCCTCCCGCGACGGGCAACCTCGACCGCTGGGCCGAGCAGGGCGTACTGCTGCTGAACGCCGTGCTGACCGTCCGCGCACACGAAGCGGCGTCGCACGCGGGCCGCGGCTGGGAAACCTTCACCGACGCCGTGGTACGCACGATCTCCGAACGCAAACAGGGCATCGTTTACATGCTTTGGGGCAGTTACGCCCAGAAGAAAGGCGCCATCGCCGATCCGCAGCGGAACTTCATTCTCAAGGCCGTACACCCGTCGCCGCTCTCGGTCTACCGCGGATTCTTCGGTTGCCGCCACTTCTCGCGCGCCAACGAATATCTCCGCAGCATCGGCAAGGAGCCGATCGTGTGGTAACAATTAGGAATTAAAAATTAAGAATTGATACTGCCGACTGCCGGCCTTGCTTTTCCGGCCCTGTTGTATCGGCCGGAAACGTCCGCCACCGCAGGCGGCGCGGGGACTTCGGCCTGCGCAAATCCGGGATCGCCTGACTACGGCCTGCCCCGGAACAAGGCCGGAGTAGCGCCCGTACACGGCCCGGCAATCAGGCATATACGACAACCGGAGCCGCAAAATGGTTATCCGACCAAACAATACAGAAATAAAACCTCACGCAGCGCATAAGTCCGCGCCGGAAATATGAGAACACAAACAGCTACCAATTCCTTTCGGGCATGGATGCTCGCGGCGCGGCCCAAGACGCTGACGGGAGCCGCCGTGCCGGTAATGCTGGGCTGCGCCTCGGCCGCTTCGGCAGGCAGTTTCGACCTGCTGCCCGCGGTGTTGTGCCTGCTGTTCGCCTTCCTGATGCAGATCGACGCCAACCTCATCAATGACCTCTGGGATTACCTCAAAGGCTCCGACGGCAAAGACCGGCTGGGACCCGAACGGGCCTGCGCGCAGGGCTGGATCACGCCCCGCGCCATGCGTCGCGGAATCGCCCTGACAACCGCGGCCGCCTGCATCACGGGCTGCGGACTGCTCTTTTACGGGGGCTTGTGGCTGATCGCCGTCGGCGCGTTATGCGTCGCATTCGCATTTCTCTACACGGCCGGCCCCTACCCGCTGGCCTACCATGGCTGGGGCGACCTGCTGGTGCTGGTCTTCTTCGGATTCGTCCCCGTCGGCTGTACCAGTTACGTTCTCAGCGGCGGCTGGACATGGCAGACGGGCGTCGTTTCGGCGGCCTGCGGGCTGGCGATCGACACCCTGCTGACGGTCAACAACTACCGCGACCGCGAACAGGACGCCCGCAGCGGCAAACGCACGCTCGTCGTCCAGCTGGGCGCACGGGCCGGCAGCAGGCTTTATCTGGCACTGGGATTCGCAGCCGCAGCGCTCTGCCTCCCGCTGCTCTGCGACGGCCGCATAGGAGCGGCGCTGCTTCCCCTGCTCTACCTCGCACCGCACACGGCGACATGGCGGCGCATGGTGCGGATCGGCCGCGGCCGGGAGCTGAACGCCATTCTGGGCGCCACGTCGCGCAACATCCTGCTCTTCGGAATACTGCTCTCGATCGGGCTGCTGCTCTAAATTATCAACGAAAAATTTGGATACTTAATTTTTCGCCTTATATTTGCAGTGTATTACAATACTAATACACTAAATCCACCTAATGAATGATTACCCTCCAAAACGTCACATTCAGCTACAATCGCCGTAAAAAGATCTTTTCAGATCTGTCCCTCACACTCAAGGCAGGGCATATCCACGGCCTGTTGGGGTGCAACGGCATCGGCAAAAGCACCTTGCTGCACCTGATCTGCGGATTGCTAACGCCCGACGCCGGCGATATCTCGGTCGATAGCTTCCCACCCCGGCAACGTCTTCCCCGGATGTTTTCCAACTTACTGTTCGTTCCCGAAGAAATCAGCCTGCCTGACATCCCATTCCAGCGCTTCGCAACCCTCACGGGTGCCTTTTATCCCGGCTATTCGTCCTCAACATTCACAAGTCACTGCTCCGCATTGCAAATCGACGCATCGCTTACACCCCGCAGAATGTCGATGGGCGAACGCAAAAAAGCCTACATCGCCTTCGCATTGGCCTGCAACGCCGATATACTGCTGCTGGATGAACCGACGAACGGACTGGATATTCCCTCGAAAACAACCCTGCGACGCCTGCTGGCCGCCTATGCGGACGAAAAACGGACGATCCTGATCTCGACGCATCAGGTTCGGGAAGTCGAAAATCTGATCGACAACATCATAATCCTCGACGAGCAGGGTCTCGCACTTGCGGCAACGACCGAAGAACTCACTCGCAGCCTGACCTTCGGCTCCTTGTCCCCGGCAGCAAAAGCCATTTACTGCGAATCTTCGCTTACAGGCGAAGAGGGAATCGCTGTCAATACCACCGACACGGAGAGCCGCCTCGACCTCGAACTGCTTTTCGCCGCCGTCAGCCGCGACCGCACTGCAATCCCCGCAATCCTCAACGCTAACCACAACCGCCATGAATAATACCTTCTCTCTGCATCGCATCTTTTTGTATGCCCGCAAACATTATACGGAAAACGGCCGGCATTATCTCTACATCCTGCTGACATTTCTACTCCTGCTGTCAGTCGCCGCATGGTATTTCGAACCATGGCGTGAAAAATCGACAGAATTCACACTTCCCCCGCTCCTTCTCATGCTCGTCTTCATTTGTCTCATCACCCGAATCAGTTGTCGCAGTCATTATGAACGTCAGGAAATGCCTGTCTCCTATACGCAGCCTATCACGACAGCTGAAAAATATCTTTTTATCTGGTTCAATTCAACAATCGTTGCAGTCGCGCTTTTCGCCGCTATTCTTTGGCCCGTCCTCCGCATTTCAAATGCAAAGGAAAACATCCTGATGCTCATGCCCTATCGAACATGGCTGACGATTTTCACCATACAAGCCGGATGGCTGCTTTCCTGCTGTTGGATCAAAGGAAATCCGCTGAAAGCCTTTCTGCCGCTTACCGGAACATTTCTCCTTTACCATATAATCCATATCAGGAATTTAGGATCATTAATCGGAGGTTATGTCAGGCTCCCCTTTTCCTTGATGAATTACGCACTGCACTCCAATACAGCAGGGCTGGATATTCAGCTTTCGGAACAATTATCCGAGTGCAGCGCCTATACCATTATTTTCGGATTCTGGACGCTTGTGGCATGGCTGGTGGCGTATTTCAAATTCAGGGAACGGACCCTAAAATAAATCGTCTCATGCAATTCAACGACACCCAGCCTATCTGGCTCCAAATTTACGACTACGCCTGCCGGGCAATCCTCGCAGGACGATGGACCGAACAGGCGCGCATCCCCTCCGTGCGAGAATTAGCCGTCACCTTGGAGGTAAACCCCAATACCGTGATGCGGGCCTACGACAAACTCGAAACCGACGGAGTGATCGTCACGCGCCGCGGTATGGGTTTTTTCGTAACGGAGGGAGCGCAGGCACGGACGCTCACAGCGCAACGCAATCAGTTCATCCGGGTCGAGCTACACGCCCTCTTCGTCCGGATGGAGGAACTGGATATAGACATGAGCGATTTGCAACGCCAGCACGAAAACTATTTAAACCAGAAAAACCATGAAAACAAGCAATAAGATTTTATTAACGGCATTTTCGGTATATCTGCTCCTCACCGCTGCCAGTCTGATTGGATTCAAACGTAATTACAACAGTATAAAAGAAGAAGCGACCTCGCTACTCAGGCAATTGGAACAACATCGCATCCATACACTCGTCAACACGGGCGAGCGATACATATCCGTCAGAAAAACCAAAGGTCCCAGACAGTTTATCGGTTGGTGGGAGCCGTTCGATCCGAAAAGCATACGTATCAGCAACGACACGCTCTACATCGACAACAGATGGGTTTACGTATACCTGCCCTATCTGGAAACCTACCTAAAAAACGGGCAGCCGGTTCCTATAGAGAAGGAACATGACGACAAATAAGAAAATCCCGGTCTTGCAGGACCGGGATTTTACTTATCAGTCGTCCGGGCATCAGCCCAGATACGATTTCAGCAGTTTGCTGCGCGACGAGTGGCGCAGGCGGCGGATCGCCTTCTCCTTGATCTGGCGCACGCGCTCGCGCGTCAGGTCGAACTTCTCACCGATCTCTTCGAGGGTCATCTCCGAAGTGCCGATGCCGAAGAAGTACTTGATGATGTCGCGTTCGCGGTCCGTGAGGGTTTCCAACGCGCGGTCCACCTCGGTCGAGAGCGACTCGTTGATCAGTCCGCGGTCGGCGTTGGGCGAATCGGGATTGACCAGCACGTCCAGCAGCGAGTTGTCCTCGCCGTCGGCGAACGGGGCGTCCACCGAGACATGGCGGCCTGCCACGCGCAGCGTGTCGGTGACCTTCTCCTTGGGAAGCTCCAGCTCCGTAGCCAGCTCTTCGGGCGACGGCGTGCGCTCGTGCTCCTGCTCGAAGCGTGCGAACGCCTTGTTGATCTTGTTGAGCGAACCCACCTGATTGAGCGGCAGACGCACGATGCGCGACTGTTCGGCCAATGCCTGCAGGATCGACTGACGGATCCACCACACGGCGTACGAGATGAACTTGAAACCGCGGGTCTCGTCGAATTTCTCGGCGGCCTTGATCAGACCGAGGTTGCCTTCGTTGATCAGGTCCGGGAGGCTGAGTCCCTGATTCTGATATTGTTTGGCGACGGAAACTACGAAACGCAGGTTGGCTTTGGTCAGCTTTTCGAGGGCTTCCTGATCTCCTTTCTTAATCCGTTGGGCGAGTTCCACCTCCTCTTCGACCGTGATAAGCTCCTCCTTGCCGATTTCCTGCAAGTATTTGTCCAACGAAGCGCTCTCGCGGTTGGTGATGGATTTTGTAATCTTTAATTGACGCATATATCTATTAACCTTCCTAAATAAAATTCAACATTACAACCCGCCCGGACCGCACTACTCCACGAGCGTGTAGCTCGCAGCGCGGCCGTTGGGATAAATACCGTCGATCGAACGGACCTTCTCGTCCATACGCTGCATGTCGGCAACCGAATAGACCGGACGATCGTTGATATGGGTAATCACAAATCCCTGTTTGACACGGGCACGGGCCAGAATTCCGTCGGCCTTGATGCCGACCACCTGCACGCCGCCCCTGATATCGAGCTCACGGCAGAGTTTGGTGCCCGCATCGGCGAACTTACCGCCGAGAACCTCGACGACATCGACATCCTCTTTGGTCATTAATTCCGTTTTACCTGCTTTATTACGCAAAGTAACCTCGAATTGTTTCACCGCACCGTCTCTTTTTACCGACAATTTAACCTTATCGTTGGGTCGGCGGCGTCCGATCTGCTCGGAAAGGGTTGCATTGTCGTTGATCTTCACCCCGTCGATGTCCAGAATCACGTCGCCCTTGCGAATGCCGGCCTCCGAAGCCGAACCGCCCTCGACAACGCCGGCGACATAGGCGCCGCCCAGCTCGGTAATGCCCAGCTCCTTGCCTTCACGGTCGATAAAGTCCTGATCGACAATTGCAAAACGGATGCCGAGCAGTGCGCGCTGCACGATGCCGAACTCCTTGAGGTCCACGACCACCTTGCGCACGATCGATTCGGGAATGGCGAACGAATAACCGATATAGCTGCCCGTCTGCGACTTGATGAGGGTGTTGATGCCCACCAGCTCGCCGTGCGTGTTGACCAGCGCACCGCCCGAATTGCCGGGATTCACGGCCGCATCGGTCTGGATAAAGGCCTCGATGCGGAAATCGTTGGGAATGACCCCCAGATTACGCGCCTTGGCGCTCACGATACCCGCGGTAATGGTCGATTGCAGGTCGAACGGCGAACCGATCGCCAGCACCCACTCGCCCAGACGCAGCGCATCGGACGATCCGAAAGCCAGCGTCGGCAGGTCCGAAGCCTCGATCTTCAGCAGCGCGAGGTCCGTGGCCGAGTCCTTGCCGATCAGCTTGGCGTCGAACGAACGGCCGTCGTTGAGTTTCACGCGGAGTTTCGAAGCCCCGTCCACGACGTGGTTGTTGGTCACCACGTAACCGTCGGCCGAGATGATGACGCCCGAACCTCCGGCGCGCTGTTCGCGGAACTGCGGTCCCTCGTCATACCCCTGCGGGATGCCGAAGAACTCCAGAAAGGGATCGTATCCCCGGCGGCGCGGCATCTCGACCTGCTGCACGGCTTCGATGTTGACCACGGCCTTCACCGCATTCTCGGCGGCGTATGTCAGGTCGGGGTACTGCTCGGCCTGATACGAGGTGAACTGCGTCCCCAGCGCGGGCGTACGTTCCACCTCGCGCTCGATATATTGTACGGAGCCTTCGCGGCCCCCGGCTACTGCCCATGCCGTAAGTCCGCCCGCGGCGGCCGATACGGCGACTGCTCCTAAAATCAAAAATGCCTTTTTCATAATTCGATAACAAGTGTTTAAATTCAATTACTCGGAGGCAATTTATACCATAAGCTTCATCAGGTTTTATTACGATTCGTAGGACAAACGAAAGGGAACGCCCGGTTAGTATGCCCGCTTACACAAAAATCGGGACATCCGCGACGGACATCCCGATTTTCTACAACCCGGACCGTTACAATCCGAACTCTTTGCGAATCAGCTCCACGGCATCGAGCTTCTCCCAGCCGAAGAACTCGATCTCGCGTTCCGTTTCGCGGCCGTTCTCCCAGACCTTCACCCGCTCCGTATAGGGACGGTTGCCGAAGTGACCGTAGGAAGCCGTGGCCTCGAAGATCGGGTTCTTCAGGCCGAAACGGCGGACGATGGCGGCGGGACGCAGGTCGAAAAGCTTGCCGATGCGGCGTGCGATCTCACCGTCGGTCATCCCCTCCAGCGCGGCGGGACGCGGCGAACGGTAGGTATCGACGTAAATCGACAGCGGCTGCGCGATGCCGATGGCGTACGACAGCTCGACCAGCACTTCGTCGGCAACGCCCGCGGCGACCAGATTCTTGGCGATATGGCGGGCGGCGTAGGCCGCCGAGCGGTCCACCTTCGAGGAGTCCTTGCCCGAAAAGGCGCCGCCGCCGTGCGCGCCGCGGCCGCCGTAGGTATCGACGATGATCTTACGGCCCGTAAGCCCGGTGTCCCCGTGAGGGCCGCCGATCACGAACTTGCCCGTAGGATTGACGTGCAGGATATAGTCGTCGCCGATCAGCCCGGCCAGCTTGTCGCCGGCGCGCTCCAGACGCGCCTTGACGCGCGGAATGAGGATCGTGCGCACGTCCTCGCGGATCGTAGCCTGCATCCGCTCCTCGGCCTCCTTCTCCGTCAGCCCGTTGCCGGGCAGGATGAACTCGTCGTGCTGGGTCGAAACCACGATGGTATGCACGCGCAGCGGACGGTTGGTCTTCTCGTCGTACTCGATGGTCACCTGCGACTTGGAATCGGGACGCAGGTAAGTCATCACCTCCCCTTCGCGGCGGATGACGGCCAGCTCCTTGAGGATCACGTGCGAGAGGATCAGCGTCGCCGGCATCATCTCGCGGGTCTCGTTGCAGGCATAGCCGAACATGATGCCCTGATCGCCCGCGCCCTGCTCGTCCTCCTCGGCGCGCACGACGCCCTGATTGATGTCCGACGACTGCTCGTGGATGGCCGACAGGATGCCGCACGAGTTGCAGTCGAACTGGTATTCGCTCTTGGTATAGCCGATGCGGTCGATCACGCGGCGCGCCACGCCCTGCACATCGACATACGCTTCGGAGCGCACCTCGCCCGCCACGACCACCAGTCCCGTGGTGCAAAGCGTCTCGCAGGCGACTTTCGAATTGGCGTCACGACGCAGGAATTCGTCGAGAATGGCGTCTGAAATCTGATCTGAAACTTTATCGGGGTGTCCTTCGGACACCGATTCCGATGTAAACAAAAAGCCCATTGTTATACATTTAATTATGAGACCGCGCCTCCGGCCGGAGTGCCGGCATGCGGAAAGCCGCTCTCGGTTAATAAAAAAATAAAACGTATAAAATGGGAAAAATTGGCTGTTGGAATAAAAAATAAGCTGTTTTAGCGATTTTTTATTGTGGTTGCAATCAGTCAAATCTTTCCACATTTCCCCGCGTTACAGACGGGAGTGCAAAGATACGAAGGAATTTCGGAATATGCAAAAAACAGTTTGTTTTTGCCTCCGATATGCACTATCTTTGGCCCGGTATTGGATGGGATGCGTCCCGGCAACCCGCAAAATCCGTTTTGCGATTGCGCCCGACTTTCGCTATCTTTACACCCGTCGAATTCAACAAACCGCACATGAAACGATTTTTACTCGCCGCATGCATGCTTCTGGCCGCCGTCGGATTTTCGTCCTGCGAAAACGACGACGACGATCTCTACGACACGCTCACGGGCCGCGTATGGGCCGGAGACCTCGGATTCTATCAGGACGGCTATGCGCTGGACAGCTACGTTTACTTCGGGGCCGACGGCTTCGGAAGCGACGAACTCTGTTACGCCGACAACGGACGCCTGCTCGACACGCTCAACATCCAGTGGGACGCCTACGACGACACGGTCTACATCAACTACGGCCGGGTCGATCTGCCGCGCGAACTGCGCCGGGTCCACATCCGCCGCGGCATGCTGACAGCCGATCTCTACATCGGAGGCCGCTATTACGACCGGATCACGCTCTACATGCAGTAATACAGCGGCACCTATTATTATATAGCGCTCCCCGAATCCTTGCGGAAATCCGGGGAGCGTTTGTGTGGAACGGCGGGTGCAATTCCTGCTGCGGGAGGTTCCGGGTTACTCGTCCGTCTCCCGCAAGGCGGCGCGCAGGGCGTTGATGTCACCCATCATCCGCAGGAAGATACGCACGCCGAGGGGCAGTCCGACAATCAGTCCGGCCACGAAGCCGTAAAACACATAGGGCGAAGTCAGGTTTCCCATGTAAAATCCCAGCAAGATCAGCAGCGGCACACCCAGCGCGATACCCGCGCCCACGCCCCAGAGGAAGCAGGTGCGGAACCGGAGTACGGCGGCGCAGGTTTCGCGCACGGTCCTATTTCCCGGCTCGATCCGCGCCAGCAGCACCAGCAGCGCAATCTGCCGCGCCAGCATGGCGAAGATAAAGAGCGCCAGCGTCGCCTTGACAGCCGTTCCGGGATCCGCTTCGCCCGTACGAAATAAATTGGCGAAACAAAGCGGCAGCGCCGCCAGCAGAAAGATTCCCAGCCGTATCGTACGCGCCAGCCGCTGCTTGGCCGAGGTGATTTTTCCGGCCGAGACCTCCGCCGTCAGCCGGTCTATTTTAGTGTCCGCACACGACAGACGTCCGTCCAGCTCGTGCCATTTGGTTTTCAGTTCGTCGAGTTCCATATTCGGGAAGTTTAATGATTTGCCTGTTCACGCAGTTTCAGCTTGATACGGTGGAGCTTCGAAGCCACGTTGTTGCGCGTAAGCCCCGTGATCGCGGCGATCTCCTCGTAAGGAAGCTCGTCGAGCCACAGCATCACGAGCGCCTTTTCGAGCGCATCGAGCCGGTTTATCAGCGCATACAGCTCCCGCAGCCGCTCGCCGCGTTCGGAATCTTCGTCGGCTGCGCCCAGCAAGTCGGTCAGAGGCAGCCGGCCCGTATGGCGGCGATTGCGGCGATAGTACGAAATGCAGGTGTTCAGCGCGACGCGGTAGACCCACGACGAAACTTTGGCCCGGCCTTCGAATCCGTCGAACCCCCGCCACAGGTTAATCAACACCTCCTGATAAAGATCGTCGAAGTCGTCGCTGTCCATGGCATAGAGATAACAGACCTTGCCGACGATGCGGCGATGCTCCCGGACGAAGGTCTCGAATTCATACTGTTTGGTTCGCTGTAGACTCATTGCTGAAACTGTTTTTCCCATTAGACGCCGCCGGAGCCGAAAAGTTGCACGGAGAATAAAAAAATAATACGACGCAACTCATCCGACAAAAAAATCCCCGAAGCGACACTTCGGGGATTTCATCCATTATCGGGTATCGTTATTTTCCAAGCAGCTTCTTGACCTCTTCGACCGGAAGAATCCGTTGCCGAAGAGTCCAAACGTCCCGACTACTTTCCGAGCAGTTTCTTGACCTCTTCGGCCGGAAGAATCCGTTGCCGAAGAGTCCAAACGTCCCGACTACTTTCCGAGCAGCTTCTTGACCTCTTCGGCTACGGTCTTGCCGTTGTAACCGAACTTCTCGTCGAGAACCGTATAGGGAGCCGAATAGCCGAAGTGATCCAGACCGTGGATCATACCTTTCTCGCCCACAAGACCCATCAGGTTCACAGGAAGTCCCGACGTCAGGCCGTAGCGCACCACGCCCACCGGAAGCACGCTCTCCTGATACGAACGGGGCTGGTCGCGGAAAAGACCCTCGCTCGGTACGTTCACCACACGTACGGCGATACCCTCGGCGGCAAGCAGGCTGGCACCCTCCACGAGCGTCGAGACCTCCGAGCCGGTGGCGACCATCACAACTTCGGGCTTGGCCGAATCAAGCACCACGTAACCGCCCTTGGCGACCTGAGAGGCCTCCTCGCGGCGGCTGGCGCCCAGCGCCGGAAGGCTCTTGATGTTCTGACGCGACAGCACCAGCGCAACGGGACGCTGCTCCTCGACGGCCAGCTTCCACGCCATGACGGTCTCATCGCCGTCGGCCGGGCGCAGCACGACCATCGAACGTTCGTCGTGGTGGTTTCGGAGGTGTTCCATCAGGCGGATCTGGGCTTCATGCTCGATCGGCTGGTGCGTAGGACCGTCCTCGCCAACGCGGAACGAGTCGTGCGTCCAGATATAGATCACATGCAGGCGCATCAGCGCCGAGAGACGCACTGCCGGTTTCATGTAGTCCGAGAAGACGAAGAACGTGCCGCACGCAGGAATCACACCTCCGTGCAGCGCCATGCCGTTGGCCACGCAGGCCATCGTCAGTTCCGAGACTCCCGCCTGAAAGAATTTGCCGCTGAAATCACCCTTCGTGAAGGCCTTGGTCTTCTTGAGGAAGCCGTCCGTCTTGTCCGAGTTCGAAAGGTCCGCAGAAGCCACGATCATGTTCTCGATCTTTTCGGCGAAGACGCCCAGCACGGCAGCCGATGCCGCGCGCGTCGCCACGCCGGCCTTCACCTCGATCGACTTGTAGTCGATTTCGGGCACGCGCCCCGAAAGGAACATATCCAGTTTGCGGGCCAGATCGCCGTGTTCGGCGCGCCACGTCTTCTCGACCTCGGCCTGACGTGCGGCCCATGCGCGAAGCGCTTCGCGGCGCTCGGAGAAGGCTTCGCGGCTCTCGGCGAAGACGGCGAACGGATCGTTCGGATCGCCGCCGAGATTCTCGACCGTCGCGTCGAAATCGGCGCCGGCCGCCGTGAGCGGCTGCCCGTGGGTCGAAACCTTGTCTTCGAAGCTCTCTCCGGAGGGACCTTTAGCGCCCTTGCCCATGACCGTGCGGCCGATGATAAGCGTAGGACGCTCCGTTTCGGAGTTCGCGGCAACGAGTGCCTCGCGGATTTCGTTGATGTTGTGTCCGTCCACTGACAGCACGTTCCACCCCCACGCCTCGTACTTCATGGCCACGTTCTCGGTCATGACCTCATCCACCTTCGTAGAAAGCTGGATGTTGTTCGAGTCGTAGTACATGATGAAGTTGCTCAGACCCAGATGGCCGGCGATACGGCCCACGCCCTGCGAAATCTCCTCCTCCACGGCGCCGTCCGAGATGTAGGCGTAGGTCTTGTGCGCCATCCACTCGCCGAAGCGGGCAGCCATGAAGCGTTCCGCGATGGCGGCGCCCAGCGCCATAGCATGACCCTGTCCGAGAGGGCCGGAAGTGTTCTCGACACCGCGCGCGAAGTCTGCTTCCGGGTGACCCGGCGTCACGCTGCCCCACTGACGCAGAGACTGAAGGTCTTCGGTCGTATAGTACCCGGCAAGAGAAAGCGTAGAATAGAGCATCGGAGACATGTGACCCGGATCGAGGAAGAAACGATCTCGGTAGGGGTAAGACGTATTGTCCGGATCGTAGCGCAGAAATTCGGTATAGAGCACCGTCATGAAGTCGGCGCCGCCCATCGAGCCGCCGGGATGGCCCGATTTCGCCTTCTCGACCATAGAGGCCGACAAAATTCGGATATTGTCCGCTACACGCGTTAGTTTGGAATTGGTAGATGACATGAGTATTTAAAGTTTTAAAGTCTTTGTATTAATCAGCGTATCTTCTGCCACAAAAGTAATAAAAAAGATACTAACCAACTTGTTTAAGCTCTAAAATATTTGCTTTTTCTATCTTTTTCTTTGCATATGGCAGCGTCACGACGAATTTCCGCGTGTCGGTCGAGGGCAGGTCGAACATCGTGTCCATCATGATCGCCTCGCAGATCGAACGCAGGCCGCGGGCGCCGAGTTTGAACTCGACGGCCTTGTCCACGATGTAATCCAGCACCGCGTCGTCGAACGTAAGCTTGACGTTGTCCAGCTCGAAAAGCCGCTTGTACTGCTTGACGATGGCGTTTTTCGGTTCGGTGAGAATCGACCGCAGGGCTTCGCGCGAGAGGGGCTGCATGTAGGTCAGCACCGGAAGACGCCCCACCAGCTCCGGAATCAGTCCGAACGACTTGAGGTCCTGCGGCGTGATGTACTGCATCAGGTTGTTGCGGTCGATGCGGTCGGCACGGAGCCGTCCGTACCCCATGGCGCGGGTGTTCAGACGCTGGGCGATCTTCTTCTCCACGCCGTCGAACGCGCCGCCGCAGATGAAGAGGATGTTGCGCGTATCGACCTGAATGAATTTCTGTTCGGGATGCTTGCGCCCGCCCTGAGGGGGCACGTTGACCACGGTTCCTTCGAGAATCTTCAGCAGGGCCTGCTGCACGCCTTCGCCCGAAACGTCACGCGTGATCGAAGGGTTGTCGCCCTTGCGGGCGATCTTGTCGATCTCGTCGATGAAGACGATGCCACGTTCAGCCTGCTCGACGTTGTAGTCGGCGACCTGCAGCAGCCGCGAAAGGATGCTCTCGACGTCCTCGCCCACGTAGCCCGCCTCGGTCAGCACCGTGGCGTCCACGATGGTGAAGGGCACCTTCAGCAGTTTGGCGATCGTGCGGGCCATCAGCGTCTTACCCGTACCCGTGGGTCCCACCAGCACGATGTTCGACTTGTCGATCTCCACCTCGTCCTCCTTGGGGGCGTAGAGCAGCCGCTTGTAGTGGTTGTAAACGGCCACGGCCATATAACGCTTGGCGTCGTCCTGACCGATGACGTACTGGTCGAGGAAATCCTTGATCTGGGCCGGCTTGAGCAGCTCCTCCATCTTGAGCGGTGCAGCGGCGGCGCTGCCGCCGCGCTCCGAAGCCACGTCGTTCTCGACGATGATCCGGTAGCCGTTTTCGATACATTTGTTGCAGATGTTGGCGCCGTCGATGCCCTGAAACATGATCTCCACATCGCTGCGCTTGGCGCCGCAGAACGAGCAGCAGTCGCCGCCCGCCCCGTTCTTATGGTTGTTGCCTTTTCCCGATGCCATTATTTCCCGCGTTTGGATAACACTTCGTCGATCAGCCCGTACTCCTTGGCTTCGCGCGCCGAGAGCCAGTAGTCGCGGTCGGCGTCCTTCTCGATCTTCTTGAGCGCGACGCCCGAATGGGCCGAGAGAATCTCGTACAGCTCGCGTTTGGTCTTCATGATCTCGCGTGCCGTGATTTCGATGTCCGAGGCCTGTCCCTGCGCACCGCCCAGCGGCTGGTGGATCATCACCCGCGAATGGGGCAGCGCCGAACGCTTGCCCTTGGCGCCCGCCGTGAGCAGCACGGCGCCCATTGAAGCGGCCAGTCCCGTGCAGATGGTCGCCACGTCGGAATTGACCAGCTGCATCGTGTCGTAAATGCCCAGTCCGGCCGAAACCGAACCGCCGGGCGAGTTGATATAGATCTGAATGTCCTTTTCGGGATCGACCGATTCGAGGAACAGCAGCTGCGCCTGAATGATATTGGCCGCGTCGTCGTAGATCGGCGCGCCGAGGAAGATGATGCGGTCCATCATCAGCCGCGAGAAGACGTCCATCGTGGCGATATTCAGCTGACGCTCTTCGATGATCGTAGGCGACACGTAGGCGCCGCTGACCGACTGGAAATCGTGCAGTTTCAGCGAACTGATCCCGCAATGTTTCCGTGCGTATTTTTCAAATTCTGACATAATAAATTATCGTAATTGTTATCGTTCGTTATCGTTTGCCGCTATCGCTATCGTTTTTACCGCCGGCCGGCAGCCCGGCATCTTTTATTCGCGGCCCACGGCCGGCTCCGGGCGGGAGCTGCGGGCGGCGGACTGTCGCCGAAACGGCGTTTAAAGCTGTATATCGTCAAACAAAAGGACTTTGCAAACATCACGCCTGCAAAGTCCAAAGATAATCTTTTTTCGGCAAATACTAAAGCGCCTTGGCCAATTTGGCGAAATCGTCGGCAGATACGGCTTTTTCCGTCACCTTGATCTTCGACTTCACATCCTCCACGACCTTCACTTCGTACAGCTTCTCGTAGATCTTCTGTCCCTGATCCTTGTCGGCGAGGATCTTCTCGGCATAGCCGGCCAGCATATCTTCGGGAGCCGACGGCATGCCGTACTGCGCGAACTGCGCGGCGGCCAGCGCCTTGGCTTCCGCGAGCGCCTCGTCCTTGGTCACCGTGATATTGTCCTGCTTGATGAAGTGCTTCTGCAGGTAGTTCCACGTGAACATCTTCAGGAACTGGTCGAAGTCCTTGTCGATATCCTCCATCGAGAACTTGCCTTCGTTGATCGTATACAGCCAGCGTTTGAGGAACGCTTCGGGCATCTTCAGACCGGCTTTCTGCACCAGATAGTCGCGCAGCTGGAGCGTGAAGAGATAGTCGCTTTCGCGGCGCAGCTCCGGCTCGATGCGCGCGTCGATGAACTTGTCCAGTCCGGCCTCGTCCTTCACCTCGCCGCCGGGGAATGCCGTCTTGAAGAACTCCTCGTTCAGCTCAGGTTCGGCGAACTTGCGGATCTTGGTGATTTCGAGCGTGAATTCGGGTTTGATGCCCTCCAGCTCGTTCTCCTTGACCTGCAGCACGGCGGCGCGCTGCGACGGGTTCTTGTAGAGTTCGTTGACGTTGACTTCGGTCTTGAAACCCACCTTCTTGCCGATGAAGGGCTTGCGCTCCTCCTCCGACATCGAGATCAGGCCCACGTAAGCGTCCGCCACGTTCATCTCGCCGTTGTCGAACGTGACCGACAACGCCTCGTCCGAAGTCACCTCGTCGGCATCGACCAGACGGCCGTACTGACGCAGGTAGTTGGCGCGGTAGTCGTCGTGCATCTTCTTGTCCACCTTGATCTTGCTGTAGGTCAGCTTATCCTTGTCCGAAAGTTCGAGTTTTATCTCAGGAGCCTCGCCGATTTCGAACACGAATTCGAACTCCTTGCCGTTCTCGAAATCGAAATCGCCCTGCTCTTCCGAAGGAATCACGTCGCCTAAGTAGTCGATGTTCTCCTTCTGGAGATACTCGAACACCGAGTTCGAGGCGGTGCGGTAGGCCTGCTCGGCCAGCACGCCCTTGCCGTACATCTTCTTGACGAGGCCCATGGGCACCATGCCGGGGCGGAAACCGGGAATATTGGCCTTGCGCCTGTATTCGCGCAACTCTTTCTCGACGGCTTGGCCGTAATCCTCTTCGCCCACCGTTACCTTGAGCAGCGAATTGTTCTCTTCGCGTTGTTCTCTTACGATCTTCATAATGAATGCTTTCTATATTGTTGTTGTCTTATTTCCGAAATCGGCCCGCAAAGATAGCGATTTTCGCGGACAAACCAATATTTTTTCTAAAATATAGTGTATTGCAACCGCCGGCGGCAAACTCCGCAAAGGCTGTTTTCGGGAAATGCGCAGGCATCCGAAAACGCGGGTAAACGCAAAGATAGTCAAAAAATTCGTCATATGGCGGGTTTTTCCTATCTTTGCGGAGGATAAACCTCCGCTCAGACAGGCGGCGTCCGGCCCGGCCAAATAAATTCGCTTCCGTTTCCGGCTCGCGCTGTCTTTGCTGACGAATTCACAAGAAAGAGATGAGAAAGTTCGCTACCGTTCTGCTGTCGGGAGTGCTGCTGGCTTCGTGCGGCGGCAATCAGGTCCGGGCCAAACGCCCCGCGGCGCCGGCGGAACCCAAGGAATACACCTACAGCGTCCGGGCGGTCCACCCGCACCCGGCGACCAGCTATACGCAGGGCCTGCAATACGCCGACGGCCGTTTGTGGGAAGGCACGGGCCAGCACGGCGAATCGGTCGTACAGACGCTCGACCTCGCGACGGGCCGCGCGGAGGTCTTCGCACGTCTTCCCAAGGAGGACTTCGGCGAAGGGATCGCCCTCTTGGACGGCAAGGTCTACCAGCTCACGTGGCAGTCGAACAAAGCCTATGTCTACGACGCCCGGACGGGGGAGAAACTCAAGGAGTTCCGCTATCCCGGCGAGGGCTGGGGCCTCACGACCGACGGGAAGAAGCTCTACATGTCGGACGGCACGGCAAACATCTACACGCTCGACCCGGCCACCTTCAAACGCGAAAAGCGCACCACCGTGACGCTCCGGGGCGAGACGCTCAACTTCCTCAACGAGCTGGAGTGGATCGACGGCAAAATATGGGCCAACGTCTACACCACCGACCAAATCGTCATCATCGACCCGGCGACGGGCGCGGTGGAGGGGATCGTCGATCTGACGGGGCTGCTGCCCGAAGAGGATGTGACTCCGGCGACCGACGTGCTTAACGGCATCGCATACGACGCGGCCGGAGGGCGCATCTTCGTCACGGGCAAGAACTGGAACAAACTGTTTGAAATCGAAATCAGAGAGAAATAAATGGCCGACATATACGAACAACTCGAATCCCGCATCCTGCTGCTCGACGGCGGCTTCGGCACCATGGTACAGCAGTACGGACTGACAGAAGAGGACTACCGGGGCGAACGGTTCCGCGAGTGGCCCGCGCTGCTCAAGGGGTGCAACGACCTGCTGGCCCTGACGCGGCCCGAAGCGGTGCGCGAAATCCACGTCAAATACCTGCAGGCGGGGGCCGACATCATCGAAACCGACTCGTTCAACGCCAACGCCGTATCGCTGGCCGATTACGGACTGGAGGCGTACGCCTACGAAATGTCGCGAGCGGCGGCGGCCGCGGCCCGCAGCGCGGCCGACGAATTCACGGCCCGCAACCCGCAGAAACCCCGCTTCGTGGCGGGTTCGATGGGGCCCACCAACCGCACGGCCTCGATGTCGGCCGACGTGGCGAACCCCGCGGCCCGCGAAGTGACTTTCGCACAACTCGTCGAAGCTTACACCGATCAGGCGCGGGGACTGCTGGACGGCGGGGCCGACGTCCTGCTGGTCGAGACCATCTTCGACACGCTCAACGCCAAGGCGGCCCTCTACGCGATCGACGCGCTGGCCGAAAAACTCGGCCGCACGATCCGCGTCATGGCGTCGGGCACGCTGGCCGACGCCAGCGGCCGCACCCTGTCGGGACAGACCGTCGAGGCCTTCTGCACCTCGCTGTCGCACGCACAGCTGCTCTCCCTCGGCCTGAACTGCGCCTACGGAGCCAAACAACTGCTGCCCTACCTCGAACGGCTGGCCGAAACGGCCCCGTTCCGTATCTCGGCGCACCCCAACGCCGGACTTCCCAACGTCATGGGCGGCTACGACGAGACCCCGGAGATGTTCGCCGAGGACGTGGGCGAATACATGCGCCGCGGACTGGTCAATATCGTCGGCGGATGCTGCGGCACGACGCCCGCGCATATCTTCGAACTTTCGAAAATCGCCTGCAACTATGCCTCGCGCCCCGTTCCGGCGCCGCGCCGCGTCACGACGCTGAGCGGACTGGAGCCGCTGCGCATCGCACCCGAAACCAATTTCGTCAACGTCGGCGAGCGCACCAACGTCGCAGGCTCGGCCAAATTCGCCCGCCTGATCCGCGAGGGCAATTACGAAGAGGCTCTGTCGGTAGCCCGTGCGCAGGTCGATGCGGGGGCGCAGATCGTCGACGTCTGCATGGACGACGGCATGATCGACGGCGTCGAAGCCATGCGCACGTTCCTCAACCTGATGGCCTCGGAGCCGGAAATCGCCCGCGTGCCGACAATGATCGACTCCTCGAAATGGGAGGTGCTCGCGGCGGGTCTGGAGGTCACGCAGGGCAAGGCCGTGGTCAATTCGATCTCGCTCAAGGAGGGCGAAGCCGAATTCCTGCGCCGCGCACGGGAGATACACCGCTACGGAGCCGCCGCGGTGGTGATGCTCTTCGACGAGCAGGGACAGGCCGACACCAGCGAGCGCAAGATCGAGGTGGCCTCACGCGCCTACCGCCTGCTGACCGACGCGGGATTCCCCGCCGAAGACATCATCTTCGACCCCAACATACTGGCCGTGGCGACGGGAATTCCCGAACACGACGGCTACGCCAAAGCCTTTATCGACGCGACGCGCTGGATCAAGGAAAACCTGCCTTACGCAAAGGTGTCGGGCGGCGTGTCGAACCTCTCGTTCGCCTTCCGCGGCAACAACGCCGTGCGCGAAGCGATGCACTCGGCGTTCCTCTACCACGCCATCCGCGCGGGCATGGACATGGGCATCGTCAACCCGCAAATGGTGAAGATATACAGCGAGATCGAACCCGAACTGCTCCAACGCGTCGAGGACGTGATCCTCTGCCGCCGGGCCGACGCCGCCGAACGGCTCACCGAATATGCGCAGCAGGTGCGCGCCACGGCCCAGACCCAGCCGCAGGTCCCCGACGCATGGCGCGCGGGAACGCTCGCCGAACGGATCGGCCACGCCATGCTCAAGGGCGTAGCGGACTACATCGAGCAGGACGCGCTGGAGGGCTACGAAGCCCTCGGAACGCCGATGGCCGTGATCGACACCCTGCTGATGCCCGCCATGGAGCGGGTCGGCACGCTCTTCGGCGAGGGCAAGATGTTTCTGCCGCAGGTCGTGAAGACCGCCCGCGTGATGAAGCGCGCCGTGGCGGCCCTGACCCCCTACATCGAGCAAGGCGGCGCCCAGACCCCTCACAACGCGGGCAAGGTGCTGATCGCCACGGTCAAAGGCGACGTACACGACATCGGCAAGAATATCGTGGCGGTCGTGATGGCCTGCAACGGATACGAGATAAAGGACCTCGGCGTGATGGTCGAGTCGCAGCGGATCGTCGAAGAGGCCGTGGCGTGGGGCGCCGACTGCATCTGCCTGAGCGGCCTGATCACCCCGTCGCTCGACGAGATGGCCCACGTCTGCGAGGAGCTGGAACGCCGCGCGCTGCGCCTTCCGGTCATCATCGGCGGCGCAACGACCTCGGACCTGCATACCGCCGTGAAGATCGCCCCGGTCTATTCGGGATTGGTGATACACTCGCCCAACGCCAGCCGCAACAGCCAGATTCTGGCGCAGCTGCTCGGTCCCGACGGCCAGCTGTACGCCGACAAGGTCCGCGCCGACCAGCAGGCGCTGCGCAGCGACTACCTGCGCGCCGAACGCACCCGGAACCTGATTCCGATCGTCGAGGTCCGCAAGGCCCGCAAAGGCGCCGCCCCGCACCTGCCCGTCGAGCCGCTGCACCCCGGCCGCATGGTCTTCCCCGACTTCGACGTCGCCGACGCCGAACCCTATATCGACTGGAGCTTCTTCTTCGCGGCATGGGGTCTCAAGGGACGCTATCCCGAAATCCTCGACCACCCCGAAAAAGGCGCCGAAGCGCGCAAGGTCTTCGCCGACGCCGAGGCCCTGCTGGCCCGCATCCGCGACGAACGGCTGCTCACGCTGCAGGCCGCCGTGGGGATCTTCCCGGCGCGCGCGGAGGGCGACGACATCTGGATCACCGACCAGAAAGGCCGCGAACGCCGGCTGGCGATGCTCCGCAACCAGACGCGCGGGGAGGAGAACCGCTCGCTGGCGGACTGCATCGCACCGCACAGCGACTGGATCGGCTGTTTCGCCGTCACCGCCGGCATCGGACTCAGGGAACTCTGCGAAAAATTCCGCGCCGAGGGCGACGACTACGGCGCCATCATGGCCAAACTGCTGGCCGACCGGCTGACCGAAGCCTTCGCCGAAGCCGTGCACACGTTCGTGCGGCGGCAGATGTGGGGTTACGAAACGGGCGAGCCGCTCACGCCGCAGCAGACCGTCCGCGGCCAGTACCGCGGCCGCCGCATGGCCTTCGGCTATCCCGCGTCGCCCGACCATTCGCTCAAGCGCGAGGTCTTCGACTTGCTGTCGGTCGAAATGACGACGGGCATGAAACTCACCGAGAATTACATGATCGATCCCGGCGAAGCGCTCTGCGGACTGATGTTCGCCGACGCCGACTACTTCTCCGTAGGCACGATCGACACCAAACAGCTGCTCGACTACGCCCGGCGGCGCGGCATGGAGGTCGAAGAGATCAAGAAACTGATACCCAATAATATTTAACGCGCGGGAACGCCCCGGCGGCCCCGCCCGCCGAACCAAAGCAACAACAGACCGAACCATGAATGTTCTGGACATAATCAATACGGCCATCGCCGAACACCGCACGCGCTTCGCGTTCGAACTGCTCCCGCCCCTCAAGGGCGACGGCATGGGCGGCGTATTCGCAGCCATCGACCGGCTCATCGGATTCGACCCGGCCTACATCAACGTCACCTTCCACCGCGAGGGAATCAAGCAGTCCGTGCGTCCGGACGGAGGCATCGACTGGCACGTGGTGCGCCGCCGTCCCGGCACGGTGGGCATCTCGGCCGCCATTCAGAAGAAGTACGGCGTCGAAGTCGTGCCGCACCTGATCTGCGGCGGACAGTCGAAATACGACATCGAGGACGCGCTGATCGACCTCGACTTCCTCGGCCTGCACAACGTACTGGCGCTCAGGGGCGACAAATCGCAGAACGAAAAGTTCTTCATGCCCCACCCGCAGGGCCATTCGCACGCCGTGGACCTCGTGCGGCAGATCGCGGCCATGAACCGCGGCGAATTCGTGGACGGCGAGGTCGAGGAGTGCCACCACTCGAAATTCTCGATCGGCGTGGCCGGTTATCCCGAAGGGCACGAAGAGTCCCCCTCGCCCGAAGCCGACATCGCCGCCCTCAAGGCGAAGATCGACGCCGGAGCCGGGTACATCGTCACGCAGCTCTTCTACGACAACGCCCGCTTTTTCGACTTCGTGCGCCGCTGCCGCGAAGCGGGCATCGCGGTGCCGATCATCCCCGGCATCAAACCCCTCTCGACGCTGCGCCACCTGACGCTGCTGCCGCAGACCTTCGGCTGCCGCATTCCCGAAGAGCTGGAACGCGAAGTCCTGCGCCACAGGGAGGACCCGAAGGCGATCCGCGAAGTCGGCACCGAATGGGCCGTCGCCCAGAGCCGGGAGCTGAAACAGGCCGGAGTCCCCGTACTGCACTACTACCCGATGGGCAAGGCCGACAATATCATCAAGATAGCAAAAGCGATATTTTAACTCAAATGAATCCCATCCAATTCCGCCGTCACCTGCACATGCATCCCGAACTGTCGTTCAGGGAGCACGACACGGCGGCCTTTATCTCCGCCCGGCTCTCGGAGCTGGGCATCGAGCACCGTCCCATAGCCGGAACGGGCGTGCTGGCGAAGATCGAAGGCCGCGGCAAAGCCGACCCCAAACGCCGGGCCGTGGTACTGCGCGCCGACATCGACGCCCTGCCGATCGACGAGCGGAACGACGCAGACTGGCGCTCCCGCAACCAAGGGGTCATGCACGCCTGCGGCCACGACATGCACGCCGCGGTGCTGTTCGGCGTGTTGCAGCAGCTGGCCGCCGAGCCGGATTTCCGCGGCACGATCTTCGGGCTGTTCCAGCCGGGCGAGGAGTGCAATCCGGGCGGTGCGTCGCTGGTGCTGGCCGAAAATCCGTTCGAAGGCTACGACGTCCGGGCCGTGGTCGGCGAACACGTCGAGCCGCAGCTCGAAGTCGGGACGCTCGGATTCCGCGCCGGCAAATACATGGCCGCAAGCGACGAACTGCGCTTCACGGTGCACGGGACGGGCGGTCACGGGGCCATGCGCCCGCAGCTCAAGGATCCGGTGGCGGCCGCCGCGGAGTTCGTGACGCGGCTCGTGGCGCTCAACCACGAAGAGTGCGTGCTCTCGATCGGCCGCGTGGAGGCCGGGGGCGCCACGAACATCGTGCCCGATCAGGTCTATCTCGAAGGCACGCTCCGCACCTTCGACGAACGCGAGCGCGAAATCATCCACAAACGCATCCGCAACTTCGCCGCGGACATCGACAAGCGCCACGGCGTGCGGACCGACGTCGATATCAGCCGGGGCTACCCCTGCGTGGTGAACGACGCCGCGTTGGTCAAGCATGCGGCGGCGCTGGCTGCGGAAGCCGGGCTGCGGGTCGAAATGCTGCCGCTGCGCACCACGGCGGAGGATTTCGGCTTCTACTGTACCAAATATCCGTCGCTGTTCTACCGGCTGGGCGTGGGCGCCGCGGCCGGACGGCCCCATACGGCGACGTTCAACCCCGACGAAGGGGCCATCGACACGGGCATGGACTACATGAAACGTCTTGCCCTCCAAATTCTGAAGAAATGAAAAAGCAATCACAAAAGAACCATCCCGCAAGGGGCGCGAAAAACACGGACCGGGCGGCAGTCATCCTGAGTCTTTTCCGTGAATTCCCCAATAATAAATTCTCGCTCAAACACCTCGCGTCGGCTTCGGGCGGCGCGACGAAAGAGGGACGCCGCGAGACGTTCGAAATACTGGGACGCCTGCACGACGAAGGCATCGTCGAGGAGTGCGCCCGCGAGAAATACAGGCTCACGCACAAGCACCTGCCCCACTTCGAAGGCATCGCCGACATGACGGCGAGCGGTTCGGTATACGTGCGGGTCGAGGGCGAGGAGAACGATATTTTCGTCAATCAGCGCAACACGGCCAACGCCCTGAACGGCGACCGCGTGGAGGTGGTGGCCATCCACCGCGGCCGCGACGGGAAATTCGAAGGCGAAATCACGCGCATCGTCGAACGCAGCCGCAAACCCTACGTCGGCGTGGCCGAGGTGGGCGCGCACCAGATCTTCGTGCGGGCCGACTCGCGCCGCATGCCGATGGACATCTACCTCTCGAAAAAGCAATACCCCGACGTGAAAGACGGCGAAAAGGTCGTGGTCCGCATCGCCGACTGGGCCGAAGGCAGCAAAAGCCCCGTGGGCGAGCTGGTCGAACGGCTCGGCATGGCGGGCAACAACGACACGGAGATGCACGCCATTCTGGCCGAATACGAGCTGCCCTACCGCTTCGACCCCGAAATCGAGCAGGCCGCGGAGGCCATCGACGGCAGCATCACCGCCAAGGAGATCGCCGCACGCCGCGACTTCAGGCAGGTGACGACCTTCACGGTGGACCCGGCTGACGCCAAGGACTTCGACGACGCGCTTTCGGTGCGCAGGGTCCGGGACGGCGTCTGGGAGATCGGCGTGCATATCGCCGACGTGACGCACTACGTGCGCCCCCAATCGACGATCGACGACGAAGCCGTCGAACGCGGCACCTCGGTCTATCTGGTGGACCGCACCGTGCCGATGCTGCCCGAACGGCTTTCGAACGAGCTTTGTTCGCTCCGCCCGCACGAAACGAGTCTCTGTTTCTCGGCGGTCTTCACCCTCAATGAGAACCTCGACATCCTCGAAGAGTGGTTCGGCCGCACGGTGATCTACTCCGACCGCCGCTTCACCTATGCCGAGGCGCAGGAGGTGATCGAGACGGGCCGCGGCGACTACGCCGAAGAGATACTGACGCTCAACCGGCTGGCGCAGGCGCTTCGCCGGCAACGGTTCAAGAACGGCGCGATCAGCTTCGACCGCGAAGAGGTGAAATTCAAACTCGACGAGACAGGCAAACCGCTGGGCGTCTATTTCAAGGAGCAGAAGGAATCGAACCAGATGATCGAGGAGTTCATGCTGCTGGCCAACCGCCGCGTCGCGGAGTTCTGCGGCAAACGCAGGACCGACAAGGGCCGCACCGTCGAACGTCCGATGGTTTACCGCGTCCACGACTCGCCGAGCGAGGAGAAGCTGGACCGCTTCCGGCAGTTCATCCTCCGCTTCGGGCATATCTTCAAGGCCACCAAGGGCCGTGCCGTGGCCAAGGAGCTGAACAAGCTTTTCGCCCAGATAAAGGGCACGACCGAGGAGAACGCCGTATCGACGATGGCCGTACGGTCGATGGCCAAGGCGTATTACACGACCGACAACATCGGCCACTACGGACTGGCATTCCCCTATTACACGCACTTCACCTCGCCCATCCGCCGCTACCCCGACATGATGGTCCACCGTCTGCTGGCGCGCTATCTCGCCGACGGCAAGGCGGCCGACAAGACGATGCTCGAAGATTTGTGCTTCCGCGCTTCGGAACGCGAAGTCATCGCCGCCGAAGCCGAGCGCGCGTCGATCAAGTACAAGATGGTCGAATTCATGAAGGAGCACATCGGCGAAGAGTTCGAAGGACATATTTCGGGACTCACCGAGTGGGGAATCTATGTCGAGCTGGACGAGACCCATATCGAGGGCATGTCGTTCCTGCGCGACATCGACGGCGACTTCTTCCAGTTCGACGAGGCCAACTACCAGATCATCGGCCGCTCGACGGGCCGACGCATGACGCTGGGCGACGCCGTGCGCATCCGCGTCAAACGCGCCGACCTGCAGAAACGCCAGCTCGATTTCGAGGTGCTGCTCGACGGACTCCGCACCCCTGCGCCCGCCGAAGGGCAGGGGCCGCAGGTGCGCCGCAGCAACCGACGCAAAAACCGATAGGCCGTGCAGCGCATCTACGACAAATGCCGGCGGCGGGAGCCGCTCTCGCGCGAAGAAGCCTACCGGCTCTACGACGAAGCCCCGCTGCAGGAGCTGGCGCTGGTGGCCGACGAGGTGCGCCGCGCCGTGGTTCCCGATCCTCAGGTCGTGACGTGGCAGATCGACCGCAACGTCAACATCACCAACGTCTGCATTTCGGGCTGCAAGTTCTGCAACTTCCACTGCAAACCCCACCAGACCGACCGGGCGTTCATCACCACGATGGAGCAGTACTGCGAAAAAATCGATCGCACGCTCCGTCTGGGCGGCGACCAACTGCTGTTGCAGGGCGGCCTGCACCCCGGACTGAAAATCGACTTCTACGAGCGGCTGTTCAGCGGGTTGAAATCGCGCTACCCTTCGCTGCGGCTGCATGCGCTGGGCGCGCCCGAAGTGGCGCATATCGCCCGCATAAGCGGGCTGACGACGCTCGAAACCCTGCGCCGCCTGATGGCTGCGGGACTGGATTCGCTGCCGGGCGCAGGAGCCGAGATACTCGATTCAGACGTGCGCCGGGCCATCTCCCCCGCCAAACCCTCGGTCGAGAAGTGGCTCGACGTGATGCACGAAGCCCACTGCCTGAATCTGCCGACCTCGGCGACGATGATGTACGGGCACGTCGAGACGCCGCACCAGCGCATCGACCACCTGCTGCGCATCCGCGACCTGCAGACCCGCTGTCCCGAAGGCAATTACGGCTTCATCGCCTTCATCCCGTGGATTTTCCGTTCGACGGGCACCGAGCTGGAACGGCAGGGCGTGGAAACCCGCTTTTCGCCGCTCGAATACCTGCGCATCATCGCCGTGAGCCGGCTGATGCTGCACAATATCCCCAACATTCAGGCTTCGTGGCTCACCGTGGGCAAAGCCACGGCGCAGGCGGCCCTGCACAGCGGGGCCAACGACATGGGGTCGATCATGATCGAAGAGAACGTCGTATCGTCGGCCGGGGCGTACAACAGTTTCGACGCCGAAGGCATTCAGTCCGCCATCCGCGAAGCGGGCTTTACCCCGCGCCTGCGGGACCAGCTCTACCGGATGCGGAAGTATGCGCCGCAAACCGGGGAGCTTGCGACATCGCTTCAAGACGCCTAACGGCGCATCACGCCGCAGTGCCCAAGCACCTGCCGCGGCGCAGTATACACCACCGCAACGGCAACAGCCGCACTATTATACGGCGCGGCCACAACACAATGCGGTCGTATCCGGTACACGCGCCCGCAGCATCTGCAAGTCGCCGCAAAATGCGTCCCGCGGCAACGCACGCCGGCGAAACGAATCACCGCCTAAACGGCGCGGCCACAACACAATGCGGTCGTATCCGGTATGCGCCCGCATCATCTGCAAGTCGCCGCAAAATGCGTCCCGCGGCAACACATGCCTGCAAAACGAATCCCCGCAGAACGCGCACACGCTGCAAAGTAAAAGGAGATGCCGAAAAGCATCTCCTTTTTCATAATCCACGTCTCCGGACACGGAGCCAAAGCCCCGCAACCGCCATAAGACCAAGTGCAGGAAAGGGTTGAAAAATCCCGCCCCGCTACTCGATCACGGCCGCCCAGCCGCCGTTGCGAACCATCTCCACCTTCACGACGGTCGAAGCGTCCACCTCGCGCACCCGTTTTCTGTAGTCCGTGGCCTGCAGGTCGGCATTCACCCCGTCCTCGAACGAAGTCATCGTAAAGGTACGGCCCGCAGGCAGGAAGTCGAGCGCGATTTCGGTCGTATAGGGCCGGTCGTTCGTAATGCCGCCGACATACCACTTGTCGCCCTTGCGGCGCGCCACGACGACCTCCCGGCCGCATGCGGCGCGCAGGACGCGCAGGCTGTCCCACGTGGTGGGAACCGCGGCCAGAAACTCCGTGCAGGGATGCTCGCGGCGGTAGAGCACCGGATTGTCGGCGAGCATCTGCAGCGGGCTTTCGAAAACCACGTACAGCGCCATCTGATAGGCGCGCGTCCCCGTCCCCATCGGATTGGCCCCCGTCGAACGGTTGTCTTCGGGCTGCGCCGAGAACATCGAGCCGGGCGTGAAGTCCATCGGTCCTACGGCATTGCGGATAAAGGGCAGCCAGTTGCTGTTTTCGGGCTTGCAGCGGGCCCCCTGCTCCATGCCGAGCACCCCCTCGTAGGTAAGCAGGTTGGGGTAGGTGCGGTAAAGCCCCTTGGGTGTATAGGAGCCGTGCATATCGACGAAAAGGCGGTGCCGGGCGGCGCACTTCATCACCCGTTCGTAATAGCCGACCATCCACTGGTCGCTGCGGTCCATGAAGTCGATCTTCACTCCGGGAATCCCCCACTCCTCCAGCGTCGCGAAGAGCCGGTCCATATCCTTCTCGACCGCCAACCACGTCAGCCAAAGTACGATCTGCACGTTGCGCTCCCGGCCGTAGGCGATCAGCTCCTGCAGATCGAGATCGGGATTGGGATGGAAGACGTCGGTCGTCGAAGCCGACCAGCCCTCGTCCATGATGATGTAGGGAATACCGTATCGGGCGGCGAAGTCGATGTAGTAACGGTAGGATTCGGTATTGCGCCCGGCCCGGAAATCGACGCCCGTCAGGCGCATGCCGTTCCACCAGTCCCAGCTGACCAGTCCCGGTTTCACCCAATCCCAGTCGGCGTCGGCCGCAGGTTCAGCGAGCAGCCAGACCAGCTCGTTCTCGATCAGGGCGGCGTCCTTTTCCGCAACGACCGCCACCCGCCACGGGAAGGTGCGCGTCCCTTGGGTGCGGGCGATATACGGCTCCTCCGCGACGATCTTCAGACTGCGGTCGCCGGCGGGGGCATACTCCTTGGGCACACGCGGAAACAGCGATTCGAAGCCGCCCGCGCCGTCGCCCCGGACGAACATGCAAGGGTAATCGCGCACATCGGATTCGGCCAGCAGTACTTTCTTACCGCCGGGCATTCCGACCAGCACAGGCAGGTAGCTCATACGGTCCGCCGAATCGTATTCCGCCGTCGCCACACGGGTATAAGGCTCCTCGTACATTGACCGGAAACCGTCCACCTCGGAAAGCCACGCTTCGCTTCCGGCGGGAAATCCCAGCCGGCACGCCTCGCCCATGACCTCGACCTCGCCCGGAAGCGACGTCACGAAACGGTAGGCCGCACCGTCGTCGAACAGCCGGAACTCCACGGCGTAACCGCCTGCGAAATTGAGCCGCACGGCATTGTAACGGTTGCGCACCGAAGCGTTCTTGGTCGGATTGCGCCGTTCGAGCACCTCGTCGGCCGACGAACGCTTCACGCTCCGCAGGCGGGGCTTTTCGCCCAGCGTCCTGTCGGCAAGCGTCAGTGACAGCGTACAGTTTTCCAATATCTTGTCCTCCCCGGACCAAAGGCCGTAAGTGATCCGGTCCGAGACATCGACCGCAAGTCGGAGATTTCCGCCGGGCGACGCGGCCTCGACGGTTTTGGCTTCGGCGGCGCAGGCCAGCGTCAGCGCGCACAACAGCGTGAATAATCGTTTCATCATCATTCGGGATTAGCGGAACGCCATAAAAAAAGAGGGCCGCAGTCAGACCGCGGCCCTTCGGAAATTAACCTATTTAACCTCTATCGAATTCAGCAGATCGGTCTTGCCCTCGTTCACCAGCTTGAGAATCAGTTCGCCGAACAGCGTGTTCTGCCATGCGAACCACGAGCGGGTGAAGTCCGCGGGATCGTTCACGTTGAACGACTCGTGCATGAAGCCCGTTCCGGCGTCGGTGGTCATCAGCATCTCGACGCAGCGTTTGATCTCGGCGTCGTCCTGCGACGTGAAAGCCTTCATCATGATGCTCATCGGCCATGCCATGTCGTAACCGATATGCGGACCGCCGATGCCCTCGCCCGCCGTACCGCGGAAGAAGTAGGGATTCGCCTCGCTCCACACGAAACGGCGCGTATTCTGGTAGATCGGATCGTTCACGTCCATATCGCCCAGATAAGGCATCGCCAGCAGGCTCGGCACGTTGGCGTCGTCCATCAGGAAGCGGTTGCCGAAACCGTCCACCTCGAATGCGTAGATCGTGCCGAATTCGGGATGGTTGTAGGTCGCATACTTCTTGAGCGCGGTCTCGACCTCGGCGGCCAGCGCGGTGCACTCGGCGGCCAGCGCCGGCTCGTCGTTCACCTTGGTCAGAATCTCGGCGGCCTTGCGCAGCGAAGTCACGGCGAAGAAGTTCGACGGCACGAGGAACAGGAACGTCGTGGCGTCGTCCGAAGGCCGGAACACCGAAGCGATCAGCCCCACGGGGTTCACCGGATTACCCTTGCCCGCATTGCAGACCGTGTCGAGCTGACGGTCGGTCACACGCATGAAGGTGTAGGGACCCAGTCCCTCCTTGCGCTGCTGCTCGCGGAAGGTCTTCAGGATATTCTTGATGGCGGCCATCCAGTGCTCGTCGAAAACCGAAGCGTCGCCCGTCGTCAGCCAGTACTGATAAGCCAGCCGCAGCGGGTAGCAGAGCGAGTCGATCTCCCACTTGCGCTCGTGGAGTTCGGGGCGCATCTCGGTCTGGTCGCTCATCCACTGGTGGTCGGGATTCGGATCGTAGGGATCGAGGAATGCGTTGGCGTAGGGATCGAGTTCGATGCACTTGAACTGGCGGCGGATAACGCCCGCCAGCATGCTGCGCAGGTGCTCGTCCTTATTGGCCAGCTGGAGATAGGGCCACACCTGCGCACCGGAGTCACGGAGCCACATGGCATGGATATCGCCCGTATAAACGATCGTATCGTCCTTGCCGTTGGCATCCTTGCGGGCGCGGACCGTCGTGTCGAGCGTATTGGGGAAGCAGTTCTCGAACATCCACGCCAGCTTGGCGTTGGTCAGCACGCCCTTGATGCGGGCGATCTCCTGTTCCACGGCTTCCGAACGGAACAGACGTTCGGCTTCGGCGGGACGGTTCGTCGCGGCATATGCGGCCGGCGTCTGCGCTTTGGTCTTCTTGCCGGGCTTGGCCATACGCGTATTGTCGGCAGGCATCGGAGCTGCGGCTTCGCGCGCAGCGGGCTGCGGGGCTTCGGCGGGAGCGGAAAGGCTCACCGTGCGGGCCGAGACGCCCTCTGCGGCGCACACCACGGCGGCCGCAAGGCAGATGTTAAGGATTTTCTTCATTTTCATTTTGTTGCAATGTGTAAGTTGAGTATGGTTATTTTGTCTGATCCAGTTTCACGCCGCTCATGCGTCCGTACATCTCGGCCATGGCGCCCTGCGTCAGCAGCCACTTCTCGGACTGCTTGTCCGCCCCCGTAAAGTCGGTCTCGAACAGCCCCTGTGCATCGCGGGCATGCTCCCACGCATAGTCGAGCGTGCGCTGCACGTCGCCGAGGTAAGCCGCATTGCCGTCGATGGCGTAGAGTTCGGCCAGTCCGCGCACCATCACCGCCGAGAACCACACGTTGCCCTTGTTGATGATGCGGAAGGTCTCGCCGCCTTCGGGCGTGAACTCCCCGAAGAAGCGGTCGTAGCAGGCCGCCGCCGTACGCTGGGCGTCTTTCAGGTAGCTTTCGTCGCCCGTCGCCTTGTAGAGCAGCGCCCCGGCCTGCACCATCTGTCCGCTGTTGTAGGCGAACTTCGCGCGGCCGATCTTGCCGTCGAGGCCGATGTTGTCGAAATAAAGGCCGTCTTCGGGATCGAGCAGGTGTTCCTTGGTCCAAGCGTAGAGCGCCTTGCCCTGCGCGAGATAACGTTCGTCGCCCGTGGCGGCGTAGAGTTTCAGCGCGTAGACCGTACCGGGCGCGTTCGAGCAGGTATTCTTCGAATGTTTCTGCTGTTCGCACCAATAGATGCCGCCGCCCAGCACGTCGTCCGTGCCGCTCTCGATGAATTTCCAGATCATCTCGGCTTCGGCGAGGTACTTTTTGTCGCCCGTGGCTTCGTAGATATCGCAGAAATCGATGCCCAGCCAGACGTTGTCGTCGTAAAAGCGGTCCGAAGCGGGAGCCGTATTGATATAGGAGGCATAGGCCGCGGGCATGCGCGTCGTGTCGAGGTATTGGGCCAGCCCCGGCAGTACGCGTCCGTCGAGCACGCTGCGGTACGACGCGTCGGCTTCGAGAATCGTATTCACGGCCGAGAGGGTTCCCGAAAAGGGCCAGAGGTAGGAATAGGGATTGGGGCGCGCCTGATCCGCCGAAGCGAGGTAGCTCGCCGTATAATCCACATTGAACGGATAGTTCTCGCGCAGCAGACGGTTTTCGGCCACGCCGTAATGCGCATATATCGAATCGAGCGTCGCCTTTGCGCGATCGAGGTTGCGGGCGTCGCACGCCGCGCCTCCGTTGTTGCAGCAAGCCGCGAAAGCAGACGCGGCAAAAGCCATAATAAGCAGTTTCTTCATCATTTATCGGTTATTTTGCAGGCAATACGGTTGTATACCATGTTTTCTGAACGCCGAGCGCCCGGTTGATGCCTTCGACGACCAGCGGCTCCATCCGCAAATAGCCGGAAAGAACCGGATGGCCTCCGTCTTGGGAGAACTCTTCGGACATTCCGCCGCTGCCGTTGTCGAGCGCCCGATGGTAATCCACATAGGGAATCTTCTGCTCCGCGGCATAGCGTTCCAGCATCGTATTGAGTCGTCGGACCTCCTCGGCAGGATCCATTTCGGGCCGCCACGAGAAGCGGTCGCAGGGCAGCAGCGAGCAAAGCACCACCTTGATCCCGTTGTAGCGGGCCAGATCGCACATCGAGACGATGTTGCCGAAGACGTTTTCGAGTTTTATCGGGCCGTTGTTCCGCGCGATGTCGTTGATGCCCGCCAGAATGACCACGACCTGCGGTTTCAGGTCGATCACGTCGCTGCGGAAACGGGCAAGCATCTGGACGGTCGTCTGCCCGCTGATACCGCGGTCGAGGAACCCGTTCCGTTCGAAGAAATCGGGATCGACGCGAATCCAGCCGTCGGTGATGGAATTGCCCATGAAGACCACCTCGACGGGCCGGTCCAACACGGCATTTTGAAGTTCGTAACGTCCGTACTGCGCCCAGTCCGCCGGTCCTTCGGCACGAAGCGCCGCCACGGAGAAAAGAGCCAGCGACAAGAGTACGATTTTTTTCATGCAGGTCATACGGGTTTCGGGTTTTCGCTAACAAAATTAGAAAACGCCGGGGAATCGGCAGTCCGTATCCATGAAGAAATAGTACAGATACGTGCCAAACACCCCTGAGCAGGCATTTTCGCGCTTCCGACCCCGCATATCGGGGCGTCGGGTCCGGTTTTGCAACCGCAAAAATACGATTTTTGTCTGTTTTCAGGTCGTTTCGCCACAATATTTATCCGATTTCAGCCGTATTTTGCATAAATTTGCACAAAAGAGTTCAAACCCACACAACCGAAAGTTCCCATGATACGAAAAACCGGTCTCGTCTGGCTGCTCCTGCTGTTCTGTACGGCAGTCCGCGCCAGCAACCTGCGGCAGATATCGAGCCGCGAAGGCATCTCGAACAACGCCATACTTTCGCTGGCTCAGGACAAGCACGGATTCATCTGGGTCGGAAGCTGCGACGGCCTGAATATGTGGGACGGAGAGCGGATGCGGCTCTTTCCGAACGACTGGGGCGGAGAGACTCCGCTGTCAGGAAATCTCATCGAGGAGATCGCCGTCACCACGGACTCGCTCTTCTGGATCCGCACCAACTACGGACTGGATCTCTTCGACCCCGACAGCAAGCGGGTCGAACGCCATGCGGACTTCCAAGGGATGTACAAAATCGTGACACGGCGCAGCGACGAAGTGCTCGTCGTCACGCAGGACAACAAATTCAGCTGTTACGACCCGGCGGCGCGCCGGTTCAGCTCCGTACAGCCCATGCCCGGCATCGACTACGCCGACATCCTCGACATGCAGCTGGACGATGACGGCGCCCTGTGGGTATTCTCCCGCAAAGGCATCTTCCGCATACCGGTCGCATTCCCGGACAAAAACAACGACCGGATCGGCATCGGACGTCCCGAACGGTTTCCCACGGTCTCGAATCCCGAATATGCGTTCGCCGAAAACGGCAGCGGCTTCTTCATCGACGAAAAGCACATATTCTACGAATTCGACATCCGGGAGCGCCGTCTGATCTACATCAAGGAGATGAGCGACGAGATGGCGCGCATGGGCAGCGTGTCGAGCATCGTCCGCGACGGCGGCGACTACATCGTCTCGTTCTACACCAACGGCGTCATACGGCTGCGCACCACGCCCGAACAGAGCGTGAAATACGCCACCGAGCACATCAACATCCCCTGCGGCGTCTTTTCGCTGCTGCGCGACGCCCGGCAGGAGATCGTATGGATCGGCACCGACGGACAGGGACTCTACCAGCATACGCGCAACGCCACGGCGTTCCGCTCGATCACCTTCAACCAACTGCCCTACAACCTCTCGAAACCCGTCCGCGCGCTCTACATCGACGACGAGCGGACGCTCTGGGTCGGAACCAAAGGCGAAGGCATCCTGCGCATCGCCGACTTCTACGACCGCAAGGAGTTCACCCCGGCGCACGTGCAGCAGCTCACGGCCGACAACAGCGAGCTGCTCGACAATTCGGTCTACGCCTTCGCCCGCAGCAGACGCAACCTGCTCTGGATCGGCACCGACGGCGAAGGACTGAACTACTATTCGTACGGCGACCGGCGCATCCGCACGCTCCGCACCCCGGCGCCGCTCAAATACATACACGCCCTGTACGAGACTTCGCCCGACACGCTGTGGGTGGCCACGGTGGGCTGCGGCGTATTCCGCGTGACGCTGGGCGGCACGGCGTCGCAGCCCTCGATACGCGGGGTCGAGCAACTGCATTTCAACGACGAACTGGAGATCAAAAACTTCTTCTTCACGCTCTACCCCGAAAACGGTTCGGCGATGTGGTTCGGCAACCGCGGCGGCGGCGCGGTCCGCTACGACATCGCCGGCGGCGGCAGCGAAGTCTTCAAGTTCGACGCGGGACGCAGCGCCATCGCCAACGACATCTTCGCCATCCACCGCAGCGGCGACGGCACCATGTGGTTCGGCACCAGCGGCGGGCTGATCGAATTCCGGCGGGATTCGACCTCGCACGTTCCGGGCATCCGCAACACCGTGCACGGCATTCTCGAAGACCGCAAGGGCGACCTCTGGCTGAGCACCAACCGCGGTCTGGTGCAGTACTCGCCCCACACGGGCTACGTGGTGACCTACGGCTATTCGTACGGACTGAACACCATCGAATACAGCGACGGGGCCTGTTTCGCCGACCCCCGGACGGGCACCCTCTTCTTCGGCGGCATCGACGGACTGGTGACAATCGAAGATACGGGCTTCCGCGAGCAGGAGTACAATCCCCCGATGCTGTTCCGCGACATCCGGCTCAACGACGGCATCCGCAACATCGGCGACATGCTCTCCCGCGACGGCGTGCTGACGCTCAGACACGGACAGCGCATCTTCGAGATCACGGTCTCGGCGCTCGACTACGTGAACGGCAGCAACTACAGCTATTACAGCCGTCTGGACGGCTACAACGACCAGTGGACCGGCGCGTCGTCGCAACTCTCGTTCGCCGACCTGCCGGCCGGCACCTACCGGCTCGACGTGCGTTACCGCAACAACATCACCGGGGCCGAAAGTCCGGTCTATTCGCTGCCGATACGTCTCAAACCGGCGTGGTATGCGACCGCGGCGGCCAAATGCCTCTACGTGCTGTTGCTGCTGGCCGTAGTCGGGGGCGTCATCCGCCATTACCTGCTCCGCTACCGACGCAGACGCGCCGAGAAGCTGCAGCGGCTCGAAATCCGCCGCAAGGAGGAGGTTTACGAATCGAAGATGCGCTTCTTCTCGAACATCACGCAGGAGCTGTCAATGCCGCTGACGATGATCTCCGCTCCCTGCCAGCAGATACTCGCCTACCGCAAGGCGGACCCCTATGTGCTCAAATACGCGCAGACCATACGGCAGAACGTCTCGAAGCTCCACGACCTGATCTACATGCTCCACGAGTTCCGCGGCATCCGCACGGGGCAGAACGACGAAAGCGAAAACATCGAGCTGGTTCCCGTGGCCGAGATCGCGCAGAGCATGGTCGAGACCTTCGGCGAATATTCGCAGCAGAACAGCATCCACTGCCAGCTGGACATCGAGCGCAACCTCGTGTGGCCGACCGACCGCGACGGACTTTCGACGATCCTCAACACACTGCTGTCCAATGCCTTCAAGCATACGCCCTACAACGGCGCCGTAAGTCTCACGATCCGCAGCGACAACGGCAAGCTCCTCATCTCGGCCTCCAACGACAGCGTGGGCGTCAATCTCGAAGACATCGAAGCGATTTTCGACCGCTACCGCGTACTCGACTATTTCGAACGCAAGAGCGAGCGCGGCCTCTCGTTTCAGGGCGACCTGCGTCTGGCGATCTGCCACAGCATCGTGGTCCGCATGCAGGGCGAAATCAAGGTCGAAAGCACTCCCAACGCGCAGACGACCTTCACCGTACTGCTGCCGCAGCTGAAAGTCACGGCCGAAAACGCCCCGACCGCAGACAACATCGTGCCCGCGTCCAAAGAATACGGACTGCCCCTGCCGACCGTGACGCGGCGCGAATTCCCGTTCGACAAAAACCGCAGGACGGTGTTCATCGTCAACGACAATTCGGAGATCATGAATTTCGTGGCCGAGCTTTTCGCCGCGGACTACAACATCAAGATGCCGTCGGGCAAAACCGAGATGATCGAGCTGCTCAAGCAGATGCACCCCGACATCGTCATCTGCGACGCCCTCTCCGAGCAGTCCGACTGCCTGTCACTCATCCAGTTCATCAAGCAGGGCAAGCTGACCTCGCACATCCCGGTCATCCTGCTCTCGACGGCCCAGCAGATCGACGAGCGCATCAAGGGCGTGGAGTCGGGCGCGGACATCTGCCTGACGCTTCCGTTCAACGTCGAATACCTCAAAGCCGTGGCCGAGCAGCTGCTCCGCCGCAACCGGTCGCTCAAGGACTACTACAAGTCCTCGATCAGCGCCTTCGAGCTTTCCGACGGGCGCATGCTTCATCAGGACGACAAGGAGTTCATCGACCGGATGCTGAAGATCATCAACGACAACATCTCCAACACGGAGATCTCGACCAAATTCATCGCCGACGAACTGGGCGTGAGCATCCGCAACCTCTACCGACGGCTGGAGGGCATCCTCAACCAGACGCCGACCAACATCATCAAGGAGTACCGGCTGGCCAAGGCCGAACAGCTGCTCACGACCACGAAGCTCTCGATCGACGAGATCATCTACAAGGCGGGCTTCGTAAACCGGGGCACCTTCTTCAAATGCTTCTCCGCCAAATACGGCTGCACGCCCAAAGTCTACCGCAAGGAGAAACTCTCGCAGATCCGTCAGGAAGTGGGCGAAGAGAGCGAAGATGCCGCAGACCGGTCGGCGTAACGTCCGGCGGAGTCCGGCATAGTATCCGGCGAAGCTCCGGCATAACAGCCGCCACAGCCACGACACGGCATCCGGCATAACATCCGGCAGAGCAGATCAAACGAAGAAAGAGCGGGCCGAAACCCGCTCTTTCTCTTTGCCTGTCCTGAGGACCTTGCGCCCTACTCGATCAGCAGCGCCATGGCCTCGATCATCGTCGAAGCGCTGACCTGCTCGTTCAGACGGCCGTCCCACGAAGATCCCGGCTCGCCCCAGAATCCGCCGAAGAACCACTTCGATCCCTCCGACTTGTCCACGCCGTCGCGCCAGCAGACCAGCCCGTTGTAGATCAGGAACTCCTCGATCTCCCGGCGCAGCCCCGCATCGGCCTTATCGACCGAAGCGTCCTTCCAGACGTTCATCGCATAGCGGACGAAAATCCCCTTGAAAAGCGCGTTGTCGCCCGAACCTTCGTTGTTCAGCACCCCGTTGGTCACCATCGACTTCATGGTGTAACGCGCGGCGCGCGCGGCGTCGGTCATGTATTTGGCGTCGCCCGTGGCCTTGTAAAGCTCGTGCGCGGCGCCCATGAACGTACCCTGATTATAGGTCAGCGCGCCGCCGTTGATCACGCCGTTCTTCATGTTGTCGGACACGGCGCCCGTCAGCGGATTGTAGAGCGTCGAGCTGAGCCAGTTGTAAATCTTCTTCGCATCGGCCAGATACTGATCCCTCTCGGCTCCTTCGGGGCTGTTGGCCCACAGGCGCATGGCGCAGAGGGCGCCCGGACCGTTCGAGCAGGCGTTCTTGCTGTTCTCGGCGTCGAAGCTCCAGCGGATGCCGCCGCCGTTCTCGTCTTCGGTCCAGCGGGCGATCACCGTCTCCTCGTAGGTCTTGCGAGCGGCGTCGAGGTATTTCTGCACTCCGGTAGCCTCGTACATGCGGATCAGCGTCAGGATGATCCACTCCGAGTCGTCGGTGTAGGCATTGCCGAAACCGTAAGTTCCCCAATAGCTGTTGCCGTAGTTGTTGCCCTTGTTGTCGTACCATTTGGACATGTAGCCGGCATAGGTGCTCCGGCGGGCGTCGCCTTCGGGAATACGCAGGTAAGCGTCGATGAGCACGTCCATCGCATGAGCCTGCGGCCAGTAGCAGTAGGTCGATTCGTTCGTGCGGTCCTGATCGGTATACCAGAAGGTGCCGCGGTCGGTATTCATGAAATTCTCGATCAGCTTCTCGTCGATCTTGTCGGCATGGGCGGTCCAGTCCTCCCCGTAAGCGGGTTCGAGCTTCTCGGCCGGATCCACCACCTCTTTGCCGTAGTATTTGTCGTCCACCTCGCAGGCTCCCAGCAGGGTCGCCGCGGCGGTAAGCGCTAAAATGTATTTTTTCATAAGTCTGTCGTTTTTTACCGGGGGGGGGCACGCCTTGCGGAGCGCGCCTCCCCCGGAGAGTTGGTTAATCCAGATACTCGATATAGTTGTAGTAGTGCTCCGTATCGGGACTCATGTTGAGCTTGATGTTCACCCGCTTGGAGTCGTTGCCGCGGTAGGCGTGGAGCATCTTGAACGCGCCGGCATCGTCGCCGTTCACATCGGCGATCGGCCAGAATACGCGGAAGCGCGAATCGTTCTCGGCAGGCTTGGAATTCAGGTCGCCCGTCATGCCGGGATTGGCGCCGAACTTGGTCTTCACGCCGTCCACCTCGGCCCAGAAGAAGTAGCGGTCGTCGTCCCAGTCCCTCAGGTAGGGCACCACGCCTGCGGCATACCAGATGCCGTTGCCCTGATAAGGCAGCTTGATCTGCTTCTCGGTATGCTGGGTCTTGACGTTCGGCGAGAGGTAACGCATGTTCTCGATCTTCTGGAGCTTCGCCGTGCCTGCGCCGAAGTCGAGCAGGATGTAATAGATGGCCTCTTCGGACGAAACGACGCTTGCGTCGCTCTCCCGGATCGCACCGCCTTCGACGACGAACTTGCGCGCATCGGCCGTATCGCCGTCGGTGAAGTTGTACCCTGCGGCGTCAGTCGTCAGCTTGGTGAAAATCTCGAACTTGCCAGCGCCCAGCGCCTTGAGGGCCTGATAGCCGGAACCGAACTCCGAAGCGGCACCCGTGATGTAGGCGGCGGTCGGAATACCCTTCATGCGGGTAACCGTGAGCTTGCGGCCGGAGGAGAGCGCCGTCCACGAAAGCAGTTTGCTCTCTACGGCCCAGTACAGGTCGCCCGTGCCTTCGGCGGCAATGCCCGCGGCATCGGCGATCGACTCCAGCTCGGAGAAGGAGACGTCCACGGAGCCGTTATACTGCGCCTCCTTGCGGCCGACGGCCTTTTCCAGCGCAGCGTCCGAATAGAAGACCAGCGTATAGCTCGTCAGCTTGCCCGCAGGGTCCGAATCGGGAAGCTTGTTCCACGCGAAGGTCTGCTTGGCGCCCGCCTGCGCATTCAGCACGACGGAGGCGTTGTCATCGGGCGAGATCAGGGTCACGGGAGTGGCTTCGGGCGCGAAGTCGAATTCGTAACGGTGGTAGTACGCCTCGGCTTCGGGCGAGCAGTCCACGACGATCGTGCAGGTGACGTTCCTCAGCACGGCGATATGCTTGAAGGAGTAGTCCCACTGATTGATATTGCCCGTTTCGCGCATTGACAGCCTGTACTGCGGCCCGGTCAGGCCGGAGGGCATGTCCGAATCGCTCATATCGCTCGACGAGTAGCCCCAGATGTAATCCGTGCCGTCGATCACCGCGTCGAAACGGTAGCGGTTGTCGCCGTCCCAAGTGATCTGACGCTTCCAGACGCCGTTGCCGGCATATTCCATCACGGCATCGGGATCGGGCGTCCAGCACCAGTGGTATTTCACGCTTTCGATCTTTTCCATCTTCACGGTACCGGCCTTGAAATCGACCAGTACGCGGTAAACGCCGTCGCCCGTGCCTGCGGCGTCGGCGCCCTCGGTCAGGCGGCCTTCGGCGACACCGAACGTACGCTTGCTGCCCGCCGCATTGCGGTTGATGAAGCTGAACGAGCCGGTGAATCGGGTGTAAATCTCGAACTTGCCGTCGCCCAGCTCGCGCATCTGTTTAGCCGCGGCGGGATCCGTGCCGAACTCGGAGCCTTCGCCCGTCACGTAGAGGTGGTAGGGCGCGTCGATCGAAGCATAGCGCTTGACGGTGAGTTTGTGCGGCTCGGCCGGCGAAAGCTGTTCGGCTCCGCCCAGTCCGGCGCTGACCGTCCAATAGAGGTCGCCCGCAGCGTCAGGCTCGATGCCGGCGTCGCCGGCAATCGCATTGAGCTGGCTGTGGAGCATCTTCAGCGAGGACTTCTGACCATTGTTGTCGGCCAGATAACGGCCGATCTCCTTTTTGGCCGCATCGAGGAAAACCACGGTGTAGACGGGAGTTCCGACCTTGGAGACCTCCCACTCGAAATAAAGGTTGGCATCGGCCTGTTCGATCAGATCGAGGGCGTAGCCGTCCGACGGATAGAGCAGTTTTTCGACTGCGCTGAAGCCGGTATCGTCATATTCCGTATGCTCGGTACAGGCCGCCAGTGCAAAACCCGCGAGCAGCAGAACAACCAGTTTATTCAGTATGTTTTTCATAGGTTCAATTATTTT